>Ga0315314_1000748_pt1 | contig 32629 bp, 33 predicted proteins | sample TDP9_MG_FD_203631 | JGI IMG/M metagenome (GOLD analysis project Ga0315314, IMG submission 203631) | Freshwater sediment microbial communities from Lake Towuti, South Sulawesi, Indonesia - TDP9 | ecosystem: Environmental > Aquatic > Freshwater > Lake > Sediment | place: Indonesia: South Sulawesi... | reverse complement strand
CGTATTCATCCTGTCCAGTGAAAGGATTCACCTCCTATGGCTGGACGAGAGCCACAGGATACGAGACCCCCACCAGAAAAATAAGAATAACCTCAACAGTCAAGGGAATTTAGGGACAAACCAGCGCGCGGAGGAGCCTAATCAGAAGATGATCCGAGCGAAAAACCATCAACCATCTTAGAGAGCTGTAGTAAGTAGAATCATTGAAAGGGCGGTGAGCACTGCAGGTATGGAGTCCCAGCTACGCAATCCAAATAGGAGAAAGAGGGAGCTAGAAACCAGTAGAATGTCCATTTAACAATCTTTCCCCCTTTAACAGTTAACGTGATTAAGAGTAGCCAGAGTACTCCTAACATTGATGAAATACTTAATTGGTAAATGAGAGGATGTGTGTATGAATGTAGGCTTCGGCACGTAGTAAACGCTAATGAAATATGTCATACATAAAATTAGTAAAAAAGGCATTAGAATAAGTGAAGCGAATTTTTTACTCATCCCTCAGCCACCACATGCCATTTACCATACGTATTTAATTTCTAGCGCTTATTAACGCATATCAATCAAGGTAGCTTCGCCCCCCTCTGCCTTTATTTAATCTGGTTTTCACTCGGCTGAGGCAGCCATACAGATCTGCTGGTTCATGGTTGTGGAGCCTACGATAAGAGTGCTCAACCCATCCCTTTCGAAGGCGATATACTCTCCCCTAACCTTCCAGAGGTTTAACGCCAGCCTATCTGCGCCCACGGCTCTCATCATATCGACGAAGGCATCTGAGAACTGAATTGCGTCCTCCTCAGTGTCCCATACAATCTTCCAGGTGAACATGTAGTCGTCTTCCCTCTCGTAGTAGGTGAAGTTGTCGCCGTTCCACCCTTCCGCGGCCCCTATGGACTGATCCCTCGGCAGGTGCGCGTCGAGGAACATTTCATACTCGTAATGTTCCCCGAACCTATCAGTCTTTACATTAATCAAGCCTGAGACGTTTAGGGGCGGGGCTTCAACCTCAACGTACCACTCACCCTCAAGGTATTTCTCAGGATGCATAATTTGCTCTGTGGTTTGAGGCGGATTCTCGTATGCTTGGTTAACTCTCGCCCATCTTCCATTGTTATAAAGCGTTCTGACAAAGTTCTCGCCATATTGATAGGGGAACAGCCAGATCTGCGTCAGCGGATCTGTTTCCTCCGAGGCGTAGATGTATGAACTGCGGTTCCTCAACTCCGCCAAGATCAGTACATCCAAAAAACTTTTAATAATCCTTTCATGGAATTCCTCTAAAATTTTCGTTTCCAAGAGACCATGTCCCTTTATGAGCGGCTACGACGTGATTACCTTCATTCACAGAAAATTCCATCGTTTGGTTAGTTCAGGCACGGTTTACTCTACCTTGTATTATATGGAAAGGAATGGATTAATACAAGGTAGATGGGCTCAAGGAAAAAGGGTGTATGCCCTGACCGATAAAGGTAAAGAAACTGTGAGGGTTATCTTCAATTTGAAGGAAAAAATTCTGGGCTTGATAACAAACCTCTTTGTAAGTTAAGATAAGCCTTAGGCTTCTGCAACCGTGACTTCCTCAACTTTCTCCATTCAAGGGATTCTCGGCGAGTTCCCTAAGAGTTCCTCCAGTATCTCTCTTTCAATTTCCTCATTCGCTTTTTCAGCGCTTTCCTCAACAAGAGAAACCACGATAACGGCTTTCTTACCCATTCCAAATCACCTCCCTCAATTTAGATATCACTTGAAAAGGAGGCGTTTTCGCTATTTATAGGATTGATCAACGTTCATGTGGACGCCAAAGCCGATTTTGATGGAAATTCAAGAAGGCATAGTAGGTTACTTTACTTTTCCTTAGATATCCAAGTGGAGCAACATAAAACCCGTCTTGCCTCTCAGCTTCGGTCCCTGAAAAACTGCTGAGAAACCTCATAGCTTCAGTCAATCTTAAACCACTATCCAAAACGAAATTGTAAACAGCGAAATAGCTCTGATAACCTTCTGCTCGCCAAAGCCTCTTTAAAGACGCAACTATCTCATCTTTGCTTGGAATCTTAAGGTCAATGTCGCATTCATCTTTCGGAATATCCTTCCTTAAGAGATCAAGCCACTCTTTGCTCGCCAAACCTTGCGACTCATAGTAGTTGAGCAAATTTCTAACAGAACGAATCATCTGATGCTTCTGCCCGACAGTTAAACCCTCAAAAATCCTCACAACATCCATGGTTGTCCATATAGGCTTGCCGAACCTATCCAAATAAGAAACTATTGCCTTCCTGTAACAGTCGCAAACACCTTTTCTCTTCAGCTAAACAACGAAATCTCCTTTAATCAAGCTGTAATCAACGAAATAAGCCTTTTTGAGCCTCCTAAGCTCGTGGTCGCGGGTTCAAATCCTGCCCCGCCCGCATCAATCCTATTTCTTCAAAAGGTAAAGAATTATGCTCTTTTTATCAAAGAAGCGAAAATATTGAGCATTCTTTTCTTTTCGCTTTAAACTTGCGTTTCATTAGTCTATCAGACTGGAATATGGATTTGCGCAAGTGTGTTAAACTGGCTAAAATTTCTTGATTTCTTGAGCTGTTTGGATAGCCTTTTCTTTTTTCTCTTTACTTACATATAAGCCATGATCAATAAGAGTCTAAAATCTCTCTATATTCTTCTACGGATTTAATGAAATTTAGCTTTCATAGCGTCGTTGAAGAAATTCTGTCGTCCGTCTTTTCTCCATGTTGTACCGTCTTGCAGCCATGATAGCGGCTTTGTCGTTTGCAGGTAGCAAAGTGTTCAATTCTTTTGCTAATGCTATAGAGTTGAATTCTCCGGTTTCAAACCTTGAGCTAGGTAACTCATCTCTTATTGCTATAGCTTCCATGGTTTCAATATTTTTTAATTTTAACCGTCCTTCTGCCCTTGCTCTTGTCGATGGTGAAGTTTTCAAAATCTTTTTATGTTCATGTTTCCCAATTATTTTAGGTGAGTGATTTGGAGAGCGCCCGAGTGGAGATGCCTTATGGCGAAGGAAAGATAGCATTCAGCATTCGAAAGAGGAATTTGTTACACATTGGCGAGCCAAGAGATGTAGAGGGGGCGCCTGATGTCGTTGCAGAGGTTAAAAGGGCCTTAGAAAATCCTATCGAAAGCAAAGGGATATCTGAAGTTGCGAAACCAGGTAAGAAGGTGTGTTTGATTTGCGATGACTACACTCGAGCCACGCCAGTTTATCAAATTGCCCCAGTCGTTCTACGAGAACTGAATAAGGCTGGCGTCAAAGATGCAGATATTAAACTTTTAATTGCCTCTGGGATTCATAGAAGGATGACTCATAAAGAATTGATCAAAAAATACGGAAAAAACATTGTGAATAGGGTTAAGATAGTTGAGCACGATGCTAGCGATGAGAATCGGTTAGAATATCTTGGTGTCACCAAACGGGGAACTCCTGTTTGGATTAATAAGGCTGCGACAAGCTCAGATATAAGAATCGGAATCGGGATGATTGAATCGCATCCCTACGCTGGGTTTGGCGGAGGCCCGAAAATAATTGCCATTGGAGCGGCTGGCAAAAAAACCATCTATAACAACCATTTGGACCTAGCACAGTCGCCTGGAGCTTGGTATGGAATAAAAGAAGGCAACCCTTGTTGGAAAGATATGATGGAAATCGCTAGAATTGCAAGGCTGGATATGGTCATAAATGTGGTTACGAATGCCAAGCTAGAAATAGTGAAAGCTTTCGCGGGAGATCCTGAGGCGGCTCAAAGGGAGGCAATAAAGTCGTTCCTTGACATCTATGGGTGTGAGTTTCCGGAGAGAGCAGACATAGTTATCACAAGTGCTAACCCAAAGTATATGTACTTTGACCAGTGCATGATAGCGATGCTAAATGCAAGCAATCTAGTTAAGAATGGCGGAATCCGAATAGTGGCGGGATATTGCTCTGAGGGTATGGGACCGCAGAACATACGCCAGCTATATGAGGATTCGCTCATGAGGCCATGGCCAACTCCAGAAGAGTATATGCAAGAGGCCATGAAGGGGAAATATGAAGACTTAGCTGATGTTCCCGCTATTTACAAATGGTTAAAACTTTACGAAAAATCTGACCTTATCTTTGTTACAGAGGGCCTATACGAGAAGGACGCAAACAATCTGCGAATTAATTGGACTAGAAGCATGGAGGAGGCTATACAAAAATCACTAAACAAATACGGTGAAGATGCAAAGATATCAGTTTTGCCATGGGGAGGAATGGCATTACCGTATTTGAGGGAGTAGAACACCTCACTAGCTTGAAGCTATCAAAATCGACAAGGAGACAAAAGAAAACAATTCTTCATAAAGCAGAATAGAGCGGTTAAGCCAGTGTAGATATATTTCGTTAATGGGCCGCGTAACAAAATAAATGTAACACTAATATGATGGATATGAATATTAAATTTATTCATCCACTTGAATGGAAGTCAAGTTATGAGCAAAAGCGTAGTAAGCATAGTGAAGGACCCAAACCCAGAGAGAGGGGTAAGGGAAACTCTGCGACTACTAGGTGGCGTGGAATCCTTTCTAAAGAAAGGTCAGAAGGTATTAATTAAGCCGAACCTATCATTTCCGATTCCTCCAGATGAATCCCCCGACGTAACACATCCTGACGTAATAGCCGCTCTTGTTAAGGTGTTTAAGGATGGTGGAGCGCAGAGAGTTGTTGTAGGCGACCAGTCTGTTTGGGGCGTTAGGACTAGGGATTCCTTTAGAATAACCCGCGTTCAAGAGGCTGTGGAAAGGGAAGGAGGGGAGATTTGTTGCTTTGACGAGGAACCTAGGATCATGGTGGATGTTCCAGATGGCAAGATCTTTGATAGGATATCGCTCCCAAAGATTGTGAAGGGGGTTGATTTGATCGTTAACGTTCCAAAGATGAAGACATCCTTCATAGCCCATGTGACATTGGGGATAAAGAATCACTATGGATTTGTCCCATTCGAGGACAGATTGAAGTTTCATCGAATGATGGATCTTGCATATGCCCTTGTGGACATTGTTAAGGTTGTTAAACCGAACCTAACGTTGATAGATGGAATAATAGCCATGGAGGGATATGGTCCCCACGCTGGTTCTCCCAAGAGAATGGATGTGATAGTCGCAGGTAGGGATGTGGTGGCGGTGGATGCGATTGGTGCTACCATTATGGGGTATGACCCATTCGAACCGCCCACGACGCAAGTGGGATGGAAGTATGGCTTGGGGAATGCTGAACTCTCTAAGATTGACATCGTAGGGGAATCCATACATAACGTCAAGTGCCATTTTGCAAGGCCAGTTCTAATGTACATTAGTGCCCATCCAAACGTGGAAGTGTATGTGGGAGGCATGTGCCCAGGATGCGCACCCAGAATCCCAGCGATTCCCCCAAACCCAGATCCAAATAAGAGATATGCAGTTATCATTGGAAGGAGAGCCAAAATTCCGAGGAAGATTGAGGTGGATGAAGTTTGGTGCTTCGGCAAGTGTGGTATAGATTCCGGAATGGCGTTGAGAAGGTTCTTCTCCCATATGGGAAGGGAAAACATACATATAGTTCCGGGATGCCCCCCGCTGCGGTGGTATGCGAAGCAAACAATGCTTAAGAAGCTGATGGAAAGGGGGTGGGCTAGAGATTTTACAGCGAGGTGATGGGCTTGAGAACCGATAAGTTTTCCATAGAGGAGGCGGAACCTTGCATTACCTGTGGCTTCTGTCGAGATGGATGTCCCATATCGAGATACTTTGGTTTCGAACCTCAATTGATCCCTATCCTGCGCTTTGTCAGTGCCTCCATCCTCGGAAACATGGGAAACATAGACACCACAAACCTGTTTACGTTTAGTGACGATTTACTGAACGATCTTTATCTATGTACGTCATGTGGATATTGTAAGCAGGTTTGCCCAAATCAAATAAACCTCGCTTCACTCATCGAAAAATCAAGACATGAGTTGAGGGAGGGAGGTCTTGAAGCACGAAAAGTGTATGAAGATAGACTCTCGCAAATAAAGAGGGAAAACAATCCCTATGGAGAGCTAAACAAAGATAGAGTTAAGTGGCTAAATGAGTTGGATTTCCAACCGCCAAAGGAAGCTGATACCATCTTCTTCGTAGGCTGCACATCAACTTATAGGAGGAAGGAGATAGCTCTATCGTCCGCCAGGGTTCTACATCACGCAGGTGTAGATTTTGGATACCTTGGAGAAGAAGAGCCATGTTGCGGCTCGGTTTTGATAAGAACAGGGTTCCCGGATCAGGCTAAAGATCAAGCGGAGAAGAATCTTAAGGCGCTGAGAAGTGCAAAGGAAGTGATCACGGCATGTGCGGGATGCTATAGGACGTTCCAAGAGGACTACCCGGAAATGGTTGGTTCGTTGTCGTTCAAACTCATTCATACAACGGAATACATCTCTAACCTGATTCAAAGTAAAAAAATCTCTCTCGGCAGAGTGGACATAAGAGTCACTTACCATGATCCCTGTCACCTCGCCCGTGCCTGCAACATATATGACCCGCCTAGAGAGATCTTGAAAGCAATTCCAGGAATCGAGTTGGTTGAGATGTATCCGACTAAACATGCCAGTTGGTGCTGCGGTGCTGGTGGTGGAGTAAAGATGGCGTTTCCGGTCCTAGCAGTTGATATAGCCTCTGAAAAGATAAAACTCGCCTCAGAGGTTGGCGTTGAAGCGATCGTTACAGCATGCCCATTCTGCACTATCAATTTAAAAGACGCCGCAAAGGATAAGTTGCAAGTCTATAACATAGAGGAGATTGTAGCTAAGTCCATAGCGAACGCAAAATGACAATAGGCAGTTAAACATTAACTATTCTTCGATTAACACTCTGGCTGGTGCAGCCTCGATTCCCCTTATTTTGAGAGGTAAGGCGATTAACTTTACACGATCTTTCGTGATTAGCTCTGTACTCGTTACGTATTCTACAATCAACACTCCATTACTTAATAACGTTCTGTGAATCGGCGCGGTTGATCCCACCTCCTCCATCGTGTCTGTTTGGAAATCTATTACGACCATCCGAATCTTCTTTTCGACAATCCATTCTGCGGCATCTTTCGTTAGCACCGGAGAATCGGTGAAGTACTCCGGTTTTCCATGCATACGAGTGGTCCAGCCCGTTCTAATGATAAGCGCATCCCCCTCTCGAACCTTCAACCCGACTGCTTTCTCTAAATCTTCTGCGGTTATTCTTCCCTTTGGCGCTTTATGAAACATGGTGGCCACAACAGCATCGCCTACAAAGACGTTTATGGGAATCTCATCGAGGCTCTTCCCGCCCTCGATATAGTGCACTGGCGCATCGATGTGAGTCGCTGTATGAGTTAACATAGTCAACTTGTGAGCAACTCTGCGCGCTAGGTCTTTCTCGCGAGTTAATACCAGAGATACTTCCGGCGTAGGGTACCATGGGACTGGCAAAACTGGCATACCAACATATATTTCCATAGTGATGTCTATCAATTTCATATTCCTATACCTAAATATTTATTATGTAATTAGATATATGAACTTTTGGTAGATAACAAAAAGGTGAATAAAGATGGTTACTGAAAGTAGATACATAATGGTGACTGGAGGAGCGGGATTTATCGGTTCTCAAATATGTGAGATTTTAGCCGCTAGTAACCAGCAAGTTGCTATTTTTGATCTCAGGTCAGCAAAAGAAATGGAAAACATTAGAACGTACAGAGGGGACATTACCAATATTCACGATCTAATAGATTGTGTTAAAGAATATAATGTGGAGGGAATCATCTCAACAGCAGCTATTTTGCCACCTTGGGATGTTGACGATCCTTACAAAACTTTTCAAGTGAACGTTGGTGGATTGGTAAACGTATTAGAAATTACTAGAATTTTTAATCTCAAAAGACTAATCTTCATCAGTACGGCAGGAGTTTATGGGAAAAGATACGACCTAAAACCTATAAGCGAAAATACCCCGATGCACCCAGAGAGTTATTATGAAAAAACAAAAATGATGGGAGAACAATTATGCAAAACCTACATGGAAAGGTACAATCTGGATGTTGGAATTGTAAGGTTTCCCTTTGTTTATGGTCCCAAGCAACACGATATTTGGCCCCTTAACATCCTTCTCTATAATGCGCTTAAGGGGAAACCCCTTAGAGTTTCACAAGGAGCTGATTATGTGATGGATTATGTTTATGTGAAAGATGCTGCACGAGGATGTTTCCTAGCTTATTACGCTAAAAGTCTGCCTAATGTCGTCTATAACATTAGTCTTGGAAGGCTTGTTTCCGTCTCCGAAATCGCGGATGTTATCAAAAAAATGTTCCCGAGCTTTAATTGTATAATAGGGCTAGGGCCTTGGCCAAGCGAATTGCACCAGTCATGGATACGTGGACCCCTAGACATAAGTAGAGCCAAAACTGACCTAGGTTATGAGCCTCAATATGATGTGAGAGAAGGAGTACGGGATCTTGTGGAGTGGCTACGGAAGAACCCATCTGAGTATGAAGCTTGGCCCTCAAGCGATTTGTGGATTATAAAATAGTGTGTACGAGTTCTCATATGAACCTGGCGTAAATCTTACGAAGGGAGGGGGACACTCTTCCAGGCTATCCGTATTGAAGGCAACCAGAATATACAACCCATGAACAAGGAGCTCCTCCTAAACCTACCGCTCGCCGGAATACGTCCATGCATTCCAGAGTTTACAGCAATTGATACAGTATGTGGAGAACAAGTTTCCATGGCCTTAACTGGAAGCATAACACCGAAAGAAGCATGCAAAACCATGGCTGAAGAAACCCGCAAAATATTCAAAGCCTCTGGACGAAAAGCCTTCCAATAACCCCCTTTCTTTTTGCCTTACATTAAGGAGAGAAAACGACAAAGTTCGTATAAGTCGGCGTAAACCGACACTACGCTCAGTGCTTCCTGCTTTGCTTATTTTATGGAAGGACCCTTTAAAACTATCGCGTGGAACACATTCTTATACATGGTTCTGCATCATTAGCGAACGATTCAAATGTGTTATAGTAAAATTTATATGCGCTGGAAATTAATACATCTAACGTGAAATAAAATCCAACGGAGGATTAAGATGGAAAGAAAATCGGGTGAGGAGGAGAGGAGGAAGTATCTGAGGACGGTTGGCGCTCTTGTGGCCGGACTTGCCATCGGTGGGGCTGCTGCCTGGCTCAGTAAGCCAGTAGAAAGGGTGGTGGAGAAGGTAACGGAGACTGTGACGAAGACGGTTACGGCAACACCTACGCCAATAACACCTACACCTATAACACCTACGCCAATAACACCTACGCCAATAACACCTACGCCACCAGCGCCGGTCACTATAACGTTTATTTGCGTTGGTGGAGCTAGGTGGGAAAAGCCCGCTCGAGCATTGATATCAGATTTTGAGAAGAAGTATCCATGGATAAAGGTGGACGTAGTAAGCGGAGGCTTCACCGAAATCCAGGTTGAGAAGATTCCCATGGAGCTCGCGGCACGCACAGGCGCATACGATGCCCTTTCTATCGATTACGTGTATTTCCTAACCTATGCAGCTAATGGTTGGCTTTACGACATTCATGACTGGGTCATGAGTACTGATCCTGAGGTAGGGGTGCCAGATTATGAAAAAGATGTACCAGAGAACGTAAGGAGCTTGTACAGGTATAAGGGGAGATATTATGGAGTTGGTAACGACGCTAACTGCCAGATAAGTTACATACGAACGGATATCATGGAGAAATATGGCATAAAAATCCCAGATGATATAGATACTTGGCCAAAGTGCCTTGAAGTGTACAAGAAAGTCCACAACCCCCCTGAATGGTATGGCTATACACAGAGCTGGAAGGCTCCAATCCACGCTGCGGCAGCTTTCTATCAATACCTTTGGGCCATGGGCGGCGAAGTATGGGACCCCGTAACCTTCAAGCCGCTGGTTAACTGCCCCGAGGCTCGGACGGCTTTCGATTTCATTTTGAAATCTTTTGAGTACGCTGCTCCAGGCATGGTTTATTGGACTGACATGGAAGTTGCCGAATCCTTCGCCGCTGGCACATCCGCTTTTGCACGATCAGAGTGGGGAGGCCCGATGCAAACCAGCACCGAGTTGAATCCTAAGTATGCAAAACTCATTGATGCAACCCAGCGGGTTCCAGAGTGGCCGACTCCCACGAAGAAAGCTTGGCCATGCGTTACGGCTGGATTTGCCCCAGTTATGGGAGGCTTAGGCACAGTTATATCTGCAGATAGCAAGCATCCCTATGAAGCCTATCTCTTCGCAAGATACCTCACATTAGGCGGAGATGTCGGGAAGAAGTATGTCTTGAACACTGGTCAACCAGGCAGAATCTCCCTGCTAACGGATCCTGAGTGCATAGCCTATGCACCTTATCTTAAAGGCTTGGCAAGCAATCTTCCGTACGCCGCAATTCGAGGAGGCATCCCTGAGTTCATGGAGATAGACACCGTAGTCGGTAGGGAAGTTTCAATGGTGTTGGCGGGAGAGAAATCAGCAGAAGACGCCATCAAAACAATGGATACTGAAATCTATAAGATATTCGAGGCATCTGGACGTTACAAGGGTGCTTCAGAGGCGCAAATTGCAAAATATGCAGCTAAGAAACTCCTACAAAGCGCGCGCGCGCGCGCGTAAACGCATTGTATCAGCATACTAGGAAGAAGGTGCGTTGCAACCCCTTTTTTTCTAATTGAAAAGGTTTGCTACGAAAAAATTTTAGATACAGGATAAGTCTGGAATGGGGTTAAGATAATGAAAATGAAGGTATCCAAACTTTACCCCTACTTGATCCTCATACCATCTCTTGGAATATTGCTTGGAGTTGGGATTTATCCCATATCGTATGCAATCTATATGAGCCTCCATCAATACAGCCTTATCGGCATTAAACCATTCATGTTCATTGGTGGTCAAAATTATGTGGAGCTCTTTGGAGAACCACTTTTTTGGAAGTCTCTTCAAGTGACATTACTATTTGTGTTTGGCGCCTTGGTCGCTGAACTCGTTTTTGGCTTAGTTTTGGCCCTATTGTTCAGGGGAGAATCTAGGGTCATAGGTGTCTCTAGAGCCATTATTACGTATCCCATGTTAATGGCGCCAGCTATCGTTGGCATGGTTTGGAGGTTCCTCTATCATCCCATATTTGGGCCCATTTCGCTCATTTTACCCGCTCTTAATCTCCCTCAAATTAGCCCTGGCGATAGTTCAACGGCGCTCCTATCACTAGTTATCGCCGACGTATGGCAATGGACTCCTCTAATATTCTTGATTTTTCTCTCAGGCATCTTGGCAATTCCTCCAGAACTTTATGAGGCAGCGGAAATAGATGGCATGCCTGAATGGCATAAGTTTAGATACATAACTATGCCCAATCTAAGGGTTTTCGTGGGAATGGCTGCTCTACTGAGAGGAACAGCGTTGTTTTCGGAATTTGACAAGATATTTGTCATCACCAGGGGTGGTCCTGGGACATCCACAATGAATCTTGTCTATAGATCGTATGAAACCGCCTTTGGATATTATTCAATCGGTGAGGCTGCGGCTCTATGCATTATAGTACTCATTATGGTAAATGTCTTCGTAACCGCGTTCTTGAGATTCATGGGCAGGTTTAGGTGATGGGAGGGATCATATGGAAATAAAATTAGGAAAAATCCTGCGCTATATCTTAATGATAATCTTCGTGGGTGCAATGGCTTTCCCTGTTATCTGGGTAGTGATAACATCGTTTAAGATGCCCGAAGATATCTATGCCAACAGTGTGATTTTCCAACCAACCTTGAGGAATTTCATCGAGCTATTATTTCCCGCAACTCCAGAGAACCCATGGCGTAAAAATTTTGCGCCAAACTACTTGAATAGCTTGATTGTTAGTGTGGTGAGCACCTCGATTGCTGCGTTAATTGGAACCCCGACGGCTTATTCCTTGTCGAGACTCGGCGTGCGAGGGGCTAAGAATGTAGGATTATTGTTCTTAAGCTTTCGATTTCTACCTGCAATCATAGTGATGGTGCCGCTATTTCTCCTATTCCAGGCGCTTAGGCTTCTTGATACATATCTCGGTGTAATAATAGCATATCTGCTTATTGCTTTACCATACATCGTTTGGATGCTGGAAGGATTTTTTGACGAAATCCCGAGAGAGCTGACTGACGCCGCCCTCATAGATGGTTACTCACACATGCAGATACTTTTCAGGATATTGTTGCCGGCTGCGAAGACAGCATTCGCTGTCACAATCTTGATAGCGTTCCTGTTTTGCTGGAATGACCTTGTTATAGCTCTTACGCTCACCCGTAAATTCGTTGTAACTGCACCCGTTAGGGCTACCGAGTTCTTCGGTGCATGGGGAGTCCCCATCGAATGGGGAACCGTGACTGCAGCTGCCTTCATCTTGTCATTTCCACTGTTTTTTGTCGTGATATTCCTACAGAAATACCTTGTAAGAGCGCTAACGTTTGGCGTTGTAAGGAGATAGGAATAGTGAGGCTGTATGGGGATCACAATTAGTCATGTAGGGAAGAAATACGGGGCGAGAAAGGTTTTAGATGATATTACACTGGACATCGGAAGCGAATCCTTTACTTGTCTCTTCGGTCCGCCGGGCGCGGGCAAATCGACCCTTCTAAGGATATTGGCGGGAATAGAGAGACCAGATGAAGGGAAGATATACTTCGATGGAGAGGATGTGACGGATCTCGCACCCCGCAAAAGAAATGTCGCCATGGTCTTCCAGAACTTTGCATTATACCCACACCTCAAGGTTTATGATAACATTGCTAGCCCGCTGAAGGTTGCAAAGAAGCCCAAAGAAGAGATAGACAAGAAGGTGAGAGAGGTCGCCGGATTCCTTAGGATAGCCCACCTACTTGATCGTTCTCCAGTATACCTCAGTGGCGGGGAGAAGCAGAGGGTAGCCATAGCTAGAGCCTTGGCTAAGAGCCCCAAAATCTACCTTTTCGATGAGCCCCTCACCAACGTAGACGCAAAGATAAGGTTAACCATGCGCACCGAGCTTAAGATAATGCAGAGAAAGCTGAAGCAAACGATCATATACGCCACTCCCGACCCGGTGGAAGTGTTAACCGTCGGAGACAGGGTTGCCGTAATGGATCAAGGGGTTGTCCATCAGTACAGCCCTGTAAAAGAAGCGTATGAGCATCCAGTAGACCTGCTCACAGGGTCATATTTAGGATATCCCGCTATGAATCTGGTAGACTGCTCCCTAGTGGAGAAGGATGATAAGCCAATTCTTGATGCTGGAACCTTCACAGTAGATATGACGCTGATGAAAGAACAAGTTAAGCAATTCAGCCATGAAGAATTGATAATGGGATTAAGGCCCGAGCATATAGAAATAAGTCTGCGTCCGCCGAAGGAAGAGGGTGTGACAACACGGGTGTTAAAGGGGAAGGTGTTCACGTCTGAGGTTGTTGGGTCAGATACCATCGTTTATGTAAAGGTAAACGACACCATGTTGAGGGTGTTCGTGCCCTCTGTATATAGGGTGGAAGAAAACAAAAGCATTTGGCTCTCATTCCATGTAAACAAATTATACTTGTTCGAGAAAAAAACTGGCAGAAACATAATGTAGGTGAGAGGATGGCTAGAGTATTTTTGGATCACCTAACAAAGGTGTTTGGAAAACTCACGGCGGTGGACGACCTAACGGTGGAGATACTAGACAAATCGATAGTAGCCTTCTTAGGACCTTCTGGTTGTGGAAAAACGACCACAATGAGGATGATTGCAGGTTTGGAAACACCCACGAAGGGGGACGTGTACATTGGCGATCGAAACGTAACAAAGCTTTCCCCAAGAGATCGAGATGTAGGCATGGTCTTCCAATTCGCAGTGGCATATAACTCAATGAGCATTTATGACAACATGGCCATTCCGCTGAAGGCACGAAAGGTTCCAGAAAGCGAAATCGATAAGAGGGTTATGGAAGTCGCTGAACTCCTTAAACTAACGCCCTACTTAAAGCGGAGACCAGGAGAATTCGACGTTTCCGTTCAGCAAAGAACAGCCATCGCAAGAACCATAGTGAAAGAGAGAGAAGTATACCTACTTGATGAGCCCCTCACGAACCTACCGGTAAAGAATCGAGTAGAGTTAAGAAGCGAATTGAAGAGGCTAAAGGAGGTGGTGGGTCGAACCATGATTTATGTGACCCACGACCAGAGTGAAGCCATGACCCTGGCGGATAAGATTATGGTGATGCATAATGGACGATTGCAACAGTATGATACCCCAGAAAACACCTATAATAAGCCAGCGAGCAGGTTCGTCGCTTGGTTCGTGGGAGAACCCGGCATGAATTTGATAGACTGTAGCCTCGTGGAAAAGGAGGGCAAAACATTCCTCGATGCTGGAGATTTCGTCTATGAAGTTCCCAACGAAATGGGAGACATATTAAGGAAGCAGCCTACCACAGAACTGATCTTGGGAATAAGGGGAGAACATATCGCAATAAGTGAAGAGAAGAAGGACCTTGATTGGATAGAGACCACAGTACAGGTAGTGGAACCTTGGGGAAACAGATTTCTGATGCACCTACAAATAGGAAAACAGGTTTTCATAGCCAGAGTCCCTGCTACGCTTCTATTACAAGTGGGCGAGAAAGCATGGATCCACTTACCACCAGAAAAAATCAGGATTTTCCAAAAGAAGAGCGAGGAAGCGATTTTGTAATTCGCGTTTCCTCAAGCGTCCCCCAAGCAATATATGTAGTTTAAGGTTAAGGTTACTTTTAAAGGCAAAACACATTAAAGAAGAATAGGGATAGGTAGCGAGAGGGTAGACATGAGCTTCTTCAAGAGGTTGTTGGACAGAGTAGCGATAGTGACTGGTTCTAGTCGAGGAATCGGAAAGGCTATCGCTCTAGCCCTTGCCAGAGAGGAAGCACACGTTGTTGTCAATTATTCTACAAATGTTCAAGCTGCTGAGAAAGTGGCTGAGGAAATTAGAGCCTTGGGCCGTGAAGCCTTGGTGATAAGGGCTGATGTTTCCAAAAGAGCCGATGTGGATCAGATGGTTGAAAGGGTTGTGGATAAGTTTGGGAGAATTGACGTGCTTGTGAACAATGCTGGGGTGTGCACTGTGCGTCCAGCCGAAGTAATGTCTGAAGAAGACTGGGATAGGGATATAGACATCGATTTGAAGGGCGTATTTTTGTGCAGTCAAGCGGTTGGCAGAGTGATGATGAAACAGAACGGAGGCAACATCATCAACATCGCCTCCATGGTGGCGGAAATAGCTCTTCCCGGACATGCCGCTTATTGCGCCGCCAAGGCAGGGGTCATCTCGCTCACAAAGGTTTTGGCCATCGAGTGGGCAAAGCATAATATCAGAGTCAATGCCATTGCCCCCGGCTTCATCGAGACGGAGATGGTTTCAGAAATGGTGGCGAAGGGGCTTAGAAGCAAAGAAGAGTTGGAAAGCATTAAAAAGAGGGCGCCAATGCGAAGACTCGGAAGGCCCGAGGAGATAGCTCGCCTGGCATTGTTCTTAGCCTCTGAAGAGTCCGAGTTTATGACAGGTGAAACCATATTCATGGATGGCGGATACTCCATATATGGATACGTCTAACCGTCACCCCTCCTTTATAGCCTCTAACGACTTAGGTTGGAACTTAACGTAAGCGAAAATGGTTGATTACATAGACTCGAAAGATTGTGAAATAGATAGAACCATCTACAAGGATGGCAATTTGAGAATAGCTCCTTCATCTGCCGAGGAAGCCAGTCGACCGTAGATTGCCAAAAAGCCTTGTTTAACCTTTGGCTTCAAGGGTTTCCATTTTGCCAGTCTCTCCCTCATTTCCCCATCAGAAAGCTCCACATGGAGTTTCCTATGGGGAATATCTATGTGAATGATGTCCCCATCTTGAATGATGGCGATCGGGCCTCCCTCAGCTGCCTCCGGCGACACGAGGCCAATACAGGGCCCCCTGGTTCCTCCGGAGAATCTACCGTCTGTGACAAGGGCTGTTGTGCTCTCTAACTCGGGGTTGGCGCATAGGGCTGAGGCTGCGTAATGCATCTCTCGCATGCCAGGTCCTCCCTTCGGTCCCTCATATTTTATGATTAGAACGTCGCCTGGGCTTATTCTTCCTTGCATGATAGCTTCGGTGGCATCCTCTTCTTTATCAAAAACCTTCGCTGGCCCCTTGTGCGTTAACATTTCGGGATTCACGCCAATCTGCCTAACGATAGCGCAGTTGGGTGCCAGATTTCCCTTAAGGACAGCGATTCCCCCCTCTTTAAACTCGGGTTCTGAAAGTGGCTTGATCACCTCTGGTCTAAGAACCTTGGCTTCTCTGATGTTTTCTCCCACGGTTCTTCCGGTGACCGTCACCTCGTTCAAGTGAAGCTTTCCGCCGAGTCGTTGCATCAATGCTGGTATGCCACCAGCTTCCTCTAGATCTTGGAGAACGTAAGGACCATTCGGGTTAAGGGGACAGATCCAAGGAGTGTCTCGGCTCACATCATCGAACAGATCCAGCGTCAATTTGATGCCGAGCTCATGGGCTATGGCTGGCAGGTGAAGTATAGCGTTTGTTGAGCCTCCTATGGCCATGAGAACCCTGATGGCATTTTCAAAGGCATCTCTGGTCATTATTTGGGAGGGCTTAAGGTCGCTTTCGATCAGCTTTACTATCTGGAGCCCCGCCTGCTTGGCTATATGCGGAAGCTGAGAGCCGACCGCCAAGACCGCTCCGTTTCCGGGTAGGGACATTCCCAAGGCTTCTGTGAGACAGCACATCGTGTTGGCTGTCCCAATCATTGAGCAGGCTCCGCAACTAAGCATACAAACCCTAGCCATCTCACGATATTCCTCTTCGGAAACCCGCCCACTCTTCCATTTGGCGAAAATCTCCGCCAGTTGAGCATTCGTCAACTTGATTCCCCCATATGATCCGGAGAGCATGAAGCCGCCAGTTACGAAGATGGTGGGTATGTTAAGGCGAGCGGTTGCAATCAGCATGCCGGGAACTATCTTATCGCATGTGCAGATGCATACCATCCCATCAAAACGATGCGCTTGAACCATCATCTCAATGCTGGCAGCTATTATGTCTCGAGAGGGCAAGATGTACTTCATGCCCTCATGGCCCGCCGCCACCCCATCGCATGGCGCTATGGTATTAAAGCCAACAGGGGTGCCTCCTCCCATATAGATGCCCTGATAGACATAGTTTGCAAGTTCCCTAAGATGGTAATGACCTGGGTGGCATTCTGACCATGAGTTTGCCACCGCCACCAAGGGCTTTTTCAACTCTTCATCTAGGTACCCCATGGATTTGAATATGAATGGGGGTTCAGGGAGTTTCCACAATGTTTCGCTTCTAAGAGGCTTTTTCATAGTCTCATTTCTCCTTTATCTACCACTAATATGCATGCCCCCTAATCCTAAATATTGCGAATTCCCTATGTCCTAGTGTCTCGGACTTTGTCCTCTTGCCAGAGGCCACTTCCAAAATCTCCTTAAATATGCGAGCACCCACTTCCTCGATGGTTTCCTTGCCCTCCAAGATGGTCCCCGCATTGATGTCCATGTTGTCCCTCATCATCTCGTAGGTGGTTGGATTGCCTGTGACTTTTATTACGGGCGCTATGGGGGTTCCCACGGGCGATCCCCTTCCTGTGGTGAATACAATTATTTGCGCTCCTCCAGCCAACATGCCTGTGTTGGAGTTGATGTCATCGCCTGTTGTATCCATGATGCAAAGCCCTCTCCCAGCGAGTTTCTCAGCATACTCGACCACTCCTTGGATGGGGGAGGAGCCTCCCTTATGAATCGCACCCAGAGACTTCTCCTCGATGGTTGTTAAACCCCCCTCAATATTCCCACGGGAGAGCATGTGGAAACGTATCCCTTCATCCCGTGCCCTCTGCTCCCACCATCTAACAATTTCATAAATCCGCCTTGCCACTTTCTCATCTATAGCCCTCTTAGCCAACAAATGCTCAGCCCCAATAAACTCCGGGGTCTCAGAGAGGAGCACCGTGCCACCTGCCCTCACTATCATGTCTGCTGCTGCTCCAACCGCTGGATTAGCCGCGATCCCCGATGTTAAATCAGATCCCCCGCATTCTGTGGCCACAATCAGATTGCTTAAATCGTAGGCTTCCCTTTTCATCTCGGAGGAATCTTGGACCATTGCCTGGGCGATCCTCACACCCTTTTCTACCGCCTTTATAGTTCCCCCTACCTCCTGAATAACTATTAGCTCAACCGTTTTCTTCGACCCAGCAACCCCTTTGGCTATGTGCTCAGCGTCCATAGTCTCACATCCTAGGCTAACAAGCAAAACCGCCGCTACGTTTGGATTCCTACCGATTCCAATTAGCGTTCGAGTGGGAATCTCTAGTTGTGGGGTGGCTTCGCATCCACATTCATGAGGAAGAGCTACGGCGCCTTCTACTTGATCAGCTATCTTCTTCGCGACTTCATTTGCGCAACATACGGTTGGAATAATTGCCACATGGTTTCGTATACCTACCGAACCGTCTGGTCTCCCGTATCCCAAAAATTTTGCAGGCGTTCGGTTCTCGTTCATGTGATATCTCCTCTGCCACGCATGCTTTCAACATTGTGAATGTGGACATGCTCACCTTCTTCGATTGCTTGTGTTGTTCTTCCAATAACTTCCCCGTATTTTATAACGTGTTCACCCTTCTCTATCCTTTTTATCGCAAGCTTGTGGCCGAAAGGTATCGGCTGTCTCACCTCGACTTTTTTCTCAGACTGGCCAATTCTTACCGTTACTATGCTGCCGGCATTAAGTTTCGTGATCGCAGTTGCGACATTGTCACGCGGATCAATAACAACTACCTTGCTCAAGTCTTCACACCTCATCTTTTTTATTAAATATTTCTCTTGATATATATCGTTTCATTCGAACTCCTGAGCAAGCTTAGAAAATGTTTTATATATTATTACAGATATTACTTTTATGGTGAGAATATGATTATCGATGGGCATGCTCATATAGGTAGTTCCTGGCTGGGATGGGTCGATGGGACCGACGCGGATGGCCTCGTGAAAATTATGGACAAGTACGGAATCGACAAAGCATGTGTAAGTTCGTGGAGTCATATCTACGATCCTATTAGAGGCAACGACGAAGTCTTTCAAGCGACCCAGAAGTATCCAAACCGAATAATCGGTTTTTGTGTTTTATGTCCAAGACTGAAATGGGACATGAAAGAGGAGATCGATCGATGCGTAAAGAAATTCGGCATGAAGGGACTCAAGCTTCATCCTTTCGTGAACGAATTTTATGCAGACTCGCCATTAATTGACCCTGCCTTAGAAAAAGCAAGGGAGTATAAGCTTCCTGTTCTATTCCACTCTGGCACCGACAGTCACTCGCATCCTCGTACCATCGGAAACATGGCTAAACGATATCCTGACGTTACTATCATCATAGGACATATGGGTGGAGAGGCGTATCCAGACGCCATACAAGTGGCAAAGGCCAATCCAAACGTTTTGCTCGACACCACAGAGGTGCCTAACATAGCAAACATAATCGAATTGGCAGTAAAAAATGTTGGAGCAGAAAGGGTGGTTTGGGGATCGGACAGCCCTGCCCTTAACGCTGGCGTGGAAATGGCGAAGGTTAAGTTAGCCAATATTTCTCAAAAAGAGAAAGGCATGATCCTAGGTGAAAACATAGCAAGGATCTTAGGGCTTTAACCAACCAAAAGAGGTTATCCCCCTCCAAATGCTATAATTAGCTCTCCCTCTTCTCCATGGATAGGGCAATAAAACCTAAACTTTCCCCTCACCCCTTTTTCTACAACAAATTGTATTGTAACGGTCTGTCCTGCTTCTATCGTCTCCTTCACATCAAATTCGTCTATAGCAAATATATGGGCGGTATCTTTACTGGTTATGGTTAATTTAACAATGAAAGGCTCGGGGGGATTGGGATTATATACTTCAAGACGGAATGGATTAAAACCTTCCTTGCTAACCGCAATTGAGTACTCCTTTACAAGATAGGTTGGGCCAGTGGGGCTCAAAGTTGCAGGGATAGTAACCGTTTTCTCAACCGTTTCTGTAATTATTTTCTCAAGGACCTTTGCTGGCGCACCATACCATCCTGCCGCAGCTCCGATTACCGCTCCGCCTACAGCTGCTCCGGCGATCTGTAAGTATTTGCGTCTATCAACTTCCTTACCCATAATGCAACCACCATCATTTTGCCTTTGCCACTTTAAATAGTTATCTCCATAAGCAAAGTAGAGTGTGAAGCTAGTAGGGCGTCAAATTAGTGTGACATATGACACCCTTTGCATAGATTCAGGCTCTAGGGATGAATTCATATCGGCACAAATCGCTTATGGATGGAAATCTTTATTTTGAAACTCAATATAAAGTTTAGCATGGTGAGGAAAATGGAAAGGTTTAGAAAGATGAAGATAATCGACCTCACAATGCCAATACATGAACAGATGCCCGTTTTCCCAGGTCATGCCCGCCTTAAGTTTCGAGTGACACATAGATTCGAGGAATATGGATACTTTGTCTCTGCCATGGAGATGAGTTGCCATACCGGAACCCACATAGATGCTCCATACCACATATATGATAAGGGGAAGGGGGAGTCCCCATACATGAAGTTTTACGAAATTCCCTTAGAGCGATTGATGGGTGATGCCATCTGCTTCGAAATTCCCAAGGGAGAGGTTGAAGGCGTGACGGTAGGTGACTTGGAAAGGGCTGAGAAGAAATTTGGAGAGGTTTATAAGGGCGATATTGTCATCATCCACACAGGGTGGGATGAGAGACATATGGAGGATGCCTTCTATAATAGGCACTCATTCATAATGCAAGAGGCGGCTGAATGGCTTGTAAAACGTGGAATAAAGTTGTTAGGAACTGACATTATAGATATCGACAATCCAACAACCAGCGAGAAGGAGCATTGGCCAACCCACCGCTTGATGTTTCGGAACAACATTGTGGTCATAGAGAACCATGTCAACCTCAGCAAAATATCTGGCAAAAGGGTGTATTATATAGCCCTACCATTGAAACTGATGACCATTCCAGACGGATGCCCAGTGAGAGCCGTTGCTCTACTGGAGGAATGATATACTTCCTCTTAAAGAGGCTCTTCCTAGCCACTACGATATAACATGACTTAAAAATATCTAAACAGGTCGGTGATCGGATGTCTAAAATGCTTCCCAGAGATAAGATTGTCGATTTATTGTATAAGGTTGGAGTATATGAAGAAAAGATCAAACACTCGATCGCTGTTGCTGATTTAGCTCTAAAGATCACTGACGAGGTCATCAAAGATGGAGTCAAAGTCGATAAAAGTGTTGTTAAAGCTGGAGCATTAATGCATGACATCGGCCTATCAAAGACTGAGGTGAAGACGAGGTTTGACGAAGAGAAGCACCCTGTGCCAATTCACGCCCAGCTTGGTGCAGGACTGGTGTTGGAGCTGGGTTTTCCCAGATCTGTCGCGCACTGTGTTGAAGCGCACGAGATGGGGGGAAGCATGAGTAACGAAGACGCCAAAGAACTAAGGCTTCCGGAACCATATACCAGCTATCTGCCAGAGACTTGGGAAGCCAAGATCGTTGCCTTCGCAGACTTAATGGTGTTCGTCGCCGTTGAATCTAGGCTTGACCCGTGGAAAGATCCGGAAGCACCAGCTAAAGCGGTATTTCCGTATGCGGACCTATGTTACAAGATCGTAACCGGCAAAGGCGTAACGATGGACCATCCGATTCTTAAGCGAGCAGTGAAATTGAACGAGGAAATGATCAAGTACGTGAAACGCGAGTTCCTTCCAGAGCTTTGGGATTAAATCTAACTTCTGTATTTGCAATTCGATAGCCTTCAGCTGGCGAAAATCCTATCTAGCTAACACGATTAAGGAGGGGATGCTGGTGTTCCTTTAATTTTGGGGGTGCAAGGCTTGTTTAAGTTTAAAGGAGACAAACGATCTTTGAAATCGGCGGTGTTAGAGTCGGCGTATAATCGGGAGAGAGCTATTGACCGCCTTGATTAGAGGCCCGTTTCATATGTGGATAAAGGAAACTTTTTATTATTTAAGACCGTTAATGGCGTAATCGATAGTGTATTGCCAAGTGGAGAAAATTTATATTGAGAAAAAGCAATTTGTTGCGAGGAGTGAAAAGAAATGGAGATTACTGAGGTTCGAACAACCATAGTTGAAGTTCCATTCGTATTAGAGCTGTACACTGCACGAGGTACATTTGCGGGAAAAGGAACAAGGTTTACTCATGTTGTCGTTGAAATATTTACTAATGAGGGAATTATAGGTTTGGGCGAGGTGGTTCCTGTGCTTATAGTGCAGGGTGCAACAACGGAAGGGGTTGTGGGGGCGATAAACAATCATCTTGGGCCGGCTATCATCGGTGAAGACCCCTTTAACCTAGAGAAGATATCGGAAAAACTTGATAGAGTGCTTTTTGGCAACAACTTTCCGAAATCCGGGATCAATATAGCCTTGTACGACATCATGGGCAAGAAACTGGGTGTACCTGTCTTCAAGTTTTTGGGTGGAAGATACAGAGATAGAGTTCCCTTAATGTGGGATGTTGGAGTGAAAGATCCAGATAGGGTTGCCGAGGTGGTTGAAGAAAAGTTCAAAGAGGGATTTCGAGGCTTCAAAATCAAGGTGATAAGCAAAGAAGATGTTAAGCGAGTGGAAGCAGCCAGAAAGGCGGCGGGGGACGCTGCCGACATCTGGCCTGACTTTAACGAATGCTTCCCGCCAAAGGACGCCATCAGAGTGATCAAACAAATGGAAAAATACAACATACTCTGTGTCGAGCAGCCAGTATCTGTACGCGATGTCAGTGGTTCGGCGAAATTGGTTGCCGCAGTGGACGTGCCAATAATGCCGGATGAGGCTATAAACGACCCAGAGGACGCGATCAGGTACATTCAATATAGAGCAGCAGACATGATAGCCATAAAATTTTCGCAAGTGGGAGGTCTAGATAAGGCCAGGCTTATAGCCAAGATTGCGGAAGCAGCAAACATGCCGTGCATAATGTCAGGCATGCAAGAACTAGGCATCGGCTCAGCGGCTGGAGCACACCTAGCGACCGCAACCAAAAACATATCCTACTGCGAATTAGCCGGCCCCCTCTATCACGGAGATGACATAGTGAGCTCCGGCGCGTTAATCGAAAACGGACATATCTCAGTTCTTGACAAACCTGGAATCGGCGTCGAAATAGATGAGAAAAAACTCAACAAGTATAAAGTGAAAAGCTTCTCCACGAAAACTGGCAAATATAGACTATAACATCGGGAAATCAAGAGGAGAATACTTCGGTAGCATCGGTTTATTTCCTATAAATGTTTGGTGTGTGCGCTATACCTCCGTAGAGGTATCTCTTAAGCTCCTCCAATTTCATTCCCGAAACTCCGAGTCTGTCAGCATTTCTCCCTTCCTTCCAGTAATCTACTACATTTAATATAGAGGCGAATGCAATTATAGATTTAATGAGAGGAGTGTTATATCGAAATGAAAAAATTTGGTTGCATACGGCGTCTTTGTGATAGCCGCTATTTTTACTTTGCTACCAACAGTATGGGCGTTCACTACATTGATTAAGAAACCTTGGGACATAATGACCGAGGAGCCAATCTTTATTTTCGAGCCGACAGTAGACAATCACATACGCGCTTTCACGCATCTCTCTTACCTCTTTTATAGAAAGATTATAAACAGCGTAATTGTCGCCACATTCACCACGATTATCGCCATTGCACTCGCCTGTCTTGCAGCCTATGCTCTAACAAGATTCTATTTTAAGGGGTCTTCCGGCATTGCAGCTTGGATACTATCCATTCGAATGCTACTGATCATCGCGGTGCTTATTCCATGGTTTCTCATCTTCAACACCCTTAAACTAGTTGATACCTATATTGCCTTGATCATACGATACATGACCTTCACCCTCCCTTCGCTATCTGGATGATGCGAGGATTCTTCCTAGCGATACCAGAGAGTTAGATGAAGCTGCTTTAACTGAAGGTTACAGCCGACTAGAAATCCTTTGGAAGATAATTTTGCCTCTAGCCAAGCCGGGAATAATCACAACTGCGATTTTTTGCGAAATCTTTGCCTGGAATGAATTTCAATTTGCTCTAGTGCTTGCACGAGTAAATTGCATGACCGTGCCAGTGGGGCTAACTTACTTCCTACAACGCTATAGAATTGGGTGGGTTCCATCATTTGCTGCTACAATGGTCACAGCGATACCCTTCATAATAGCAACAATGTATCTACAGAAACACATCGTGAGAGGATTAACGCTAGGGGCAGTGACTAGATATTGGTCAGCCAGTCGATTGAAAATATGGCAAAATCTTTCAGATACAACCGACAAAGAAGCAAAGATTAACTAGATAAGACAAATGGTATCAACTTTCATGTTGTCCAAACTTCGCCTAAAGATTCATTTCAATTATTTGTAGAAAACCGGATCGCATTTCTTATGGTTTCTTAAATGTAAGGAATAACTTCCTCTGAAAAGATCTGAACGCCTTGTGCAGCCTTTTCTGGCGGTTGTATACCAACCGAGAAATGTTGAACGCCGGACTTAACATATTGGTGAATCTTGTCGATGCAATCTTCCGGTGTTCCAATCATGACCTTTTTCAAGTCGTCTGGAGTTAACAATGAGCTTTTCACGTGTTCCCTTGCCTCCTCCGAGGAGGAGACAATTATAGTTCGAATGGCGATGGCGGGCACGATGTTTAAGGGTTCTCTCCTCGATTTTAGAGCAAGTTTTCGAAGGATTGAAAGTTTGGCTTTATACACGTTTGGGGTAGGTTCCCAAGGAATCCAGCCTTGACCATGCTTCGCCGTCGCTCTGAGTATGTGGATGGATGATCCCCCGAACCACATGGGTGGGTGTGGCTTTTGAATAGGCTTAGGAAGAAGTTCTGCCTGGTCAATGGTATAATATTTGCCATGAAAGGTAATAGGGGTCTCTGTGTTTAATAACGCCTTAATGATCTCTAAGCCCTCTAACATTTTTTCGCATCTTATGGGGAGGGGGTCGAAGGGGACTCCGAAAGTCTTAAACTCCTTCTCATACCACCCACAACCCACCCCAAATGTGAATCTTCCCTTCGAAACACAGTCAAGGGTTACAACGCGTTTAGCCAAAACGGCTGGATGGTAGAATGGGATGGGTGTGACGCCCGTGGCCATTCGGATTGTATTGGTTTTTGAGGCTAGAGCAGCTAGATTGATCCAAGCCTCATACATCGCGTTAGTTTGAGGTAGCATGTAGTGGTCGGGGAGGAAGACCGCTTCAAAACCGAGCTTTTCAGCTTTCTCTACAGCTTCCAAAAAATAATCAAAGCCTCTGTCAAGGATGGCCAGCCCTATAAATTTGTTGTCAGCAGGGAAAAACAAGCTGAACTTAACTTGTTTAGACATTGTCCTCTGTTCTCCGTTAATAATGACCACATATTTTTATTTAAGATTTTAAAGCAAAATATGAGATTATGATGAACTCAGCTTCTGGGCAATCATGGTCCAAACCAGATAGGAAATGAAATGATTCAAGCTTAAAATGAATTTATTCCATAAGGAATTCTAAGCGGAAAAGGAGAAAATTAAATTTATTAGCAACTTATATATAGTATGATGAACCATTTTTATGAAAAGGGATGATGTATATGAGTGAAAAACCATGGATTGGTCCAAAATGGATTTCAAGCCGATACAACTTTGATAAGGAAGTTTTAACCCAGATGAATCTGCCGAAGAAGGTGGAGATTTATGATGTTACGTGCCGTGATGGCGAACAGATGCCTGGTGTAGTTTTTAGGAAGGAGGATAAGGTGAGGATTGCCCAGGCTCTCGACGAGGTTGGTATTCAACGCATTGAGGCCGGTATGCCCGCCGTTTCTCTAGAAGACTTTGAGGCGGTGAAGGAGATAGCTCACTTGGGATTGAAGGCAAAGATTTCTATATTCTGTAGGGCTAGGAAGGATGATGTTGACATCGCTTTGAAATGTGATGTGTGGGGTGTATTGATCGAGGTTCCATCTAGTGACGCATTGATAGAGAAGGGCTTTGAGTGGAATAGGGAGAGGGTAGTAGAGATGGCTGTGGAAGCCACAAGCTATGCTAAAGAGCATGGGCTCCATGTCTCCTTCTTCCCCTATGACACAACGAGGGCAGACACCGAATTCGAGAGGAAATTGATGACCACCGTGGCGGAGCAGTCCCACATAGACGCCATCACCGTAGTTGACACCTTCGGCTGCGCGGTCCCTCAAGGTTTCGCCCATCTAGTAAAGCTTGTCAAGAGTTGGGTCAAGATTCCAGTGGAGGTTCATTGCCACAACGAGCTTGGATTGGCCACTGCCAACACCCTGGCGGGAGTTACAGCAGGAGCCGAGGTGGTTCACACCACAGTAAACGGAATTGGCGAAAGGTCCGGAGGCGCGCCCACAGAGGAAGTGGCTGTGGGGCTTCGATTGCTCTATGGAATCGACCCCGGGTTTCGCTATGAAAGGTTTTTCAAGCTTTCAAAGTTGGTGCAAGAGATCACCGGGGTGAAGGTTGTTCCAAACAAGCCAGTTGTGGGGGATAACGCCTTCAGCTATGAGGCTGGGATACCCGTTATGTTTTGCAAGAGGCTGAAAGAAATCAACTACCTACAGGCTGGCTTGGGATACCTCCCAGAGTTTGTGGGAAACAAGTTCATCATCGCCTTCGGCAAGAAGAGTGGCCGTCACGGGGTGAAATGGCGCCTCGAAGAGATGGGTAGGGAGGCCACAGATGAGCAGATTGAGAGCATGTTGACGAAGATAAAGGAGAAGTCGATCACAAGCAGGAGGGCTTTAACCGAGGAGGAATTCGAAGAAACCGTTAGAGATGTTTTAGGCTAACACACTTGATGTTGGTCACAATTCACGGTCTCTATGGCTCATCCTTTTTCATTGCCTCGCCATAGCGATAGCCTTAAAATATTTAAAAAATATAAAATGTGGTGGTGCAAAGATATGAAAGTGGAGGAGTTAAGGAGTAGAAAGGACGTCCCTGAATCCAGCCATTATCAGCGTCGTTCCCTATTCAAGTCTATGGGCTTTGACGATTATGAACTCGCGCGCCCATGGATAGCCATCGTCAACTCATGGAATGAGGTTCTTCCGGGACATTACTACCTTAGAACCCTAGGCGAGGCTGTCAGAATCGGAATCTCTGAAGCGGGCGGGATGCCTATCGAGTTCAACACGATAGCGCCTTGTGATGGAATGGCCGATGGACACGTTGGAATGAAATACATACTACCCAGTAGAGACATTATAGCAGCCGCCATCGAGATGATGATCGAGCATGCTAGATTTGATGGGATGGTCATGCTCTCTGGATGTGACAAGATCGTCCCTGCCCAATTGATGGCCGCTGCTCGACTCAACATTCCAACAATCATCGTAACGGCGGGTTATATGTTGCCAGGCCTATTTCGGGGCAAGACTGTTACGGTTGGCGTGCACATGATGGAGGGCTATGGGGCTTGGAAGGCGGGAAAAATGACCTTTGAAGAGCTCATGGAGCTCGAGAACGCCGGGAGCCCCACTGCGGGTGTCTGCTGCATGATGGGGACAGCCAACACCTTCTGCTGCATCACGGAAGCGATGGGAATGTCGTTGCCAGGTAACGCGACTATGGCATCCGTTGAAATGCTGATTTACCGCCTAGCAAAGAGGGCTGGGCGACAGATTGTTGAATTAATTGAAAAAGATATAAGACCTCGCCATATCATGAAAAAGGAATCTATCGAAAACGCGATGAAGGTTTGTCTTGCCATAGGCGGATCGACGAACGCCATTTTGCATATGCCAGCAATCGCTCATGAGATTGGAATCGAGCTTTCCCTCGATGTCTGGGATGAAATCAGCAAAGAGACACCGTATCTTACTCACATAATGCCCGCTGGACCATACACCATGAGAGACTTCGAGAGGGCTGGCGGGGTGCCAGCTCTCATGAAGGAGATGAGCAGCATATTGAATACAGATGTTCTAACAGTGACTACTAAGACCTTGGGAGAAAACCTGAAAAGCGCCCATAACAACGATGGTGAAGTCATCAGACCCATGAACAAACCGATTTACAAAGAGGGTGGAATAGCCGTTCTTCGAGGCAACATATGCCCCAATGGAGCCGTGGTGAAGCAGGTGGCTGTTGCGGAGAAAATGCTCAAACATGAAGGACCTGCCAAGGTCTACAACTCAGAGGAAGATGCCAAAGATGCACTGCTCGCAGGAAGAATACAACTGGGAGATGTCGTGGTTATAAGATATGAGGGCCCAAAGGGCGGTCCAGGCATGCGGGAGATGTTCACCTTCCAATCCATACTATGCGGAATGGGATTTGACGATAAGGTGGCGCTGGTGACGGATGGGAGATTCTCCGGGGCAACGAGGGGAGCCGCCATAGGCCATGTCTCTCCAGAAGCAGCGGATGGGGGACCCATCGCCATAATCCAAGACGGCGACATAATAGAGTATGACATTCCCGCCAGAAAGATAAACGTTAAGCTGTCAGATGAGGAAATTCGGGAACGATTGAAGGGGTGGAAGAGACCAGAGCCCGAAATCAAGTGGGGCTTTTTGGGAAGCATCTATGCAAAGATAGCGGAGTCAGCGGACAAGGGAGGCATCTTGAGAGTTCCATGAAACCAGATATCCATAACCCCTCTTTCCCTTTTTATTTGGTGAAATGGAAGCTTATAAGGTAACTAAGGCAAAGCCTCAGTCACAAAAAACGCTTAATCAGAATCATGAACTCTTCATCGGTTAAGGTTCCCTTCTTCCTCTCAGCATGTATCTTGACTTCTTCCAATATTTGACTGATCTTTTCCTCATCAGGTATGCTTAACCCCATCTCCTTTAACTTGTAGACTATGGAGTCTCTGCCACTCTTCTTGCCTAAGGCTATCTTCACTTCCCTATGCCCGACAAGGTCTGGTTTGAAGGGAAATACCTCCAGTGGCATGCCAGCATCCTTGGCTCTATTCCACCAACCCGCTATTATTCCAGATTCTGTAGTGAATATGTTGTCGCCAACGATTGGCTTGTGGGGAGGCATCCTCACTAAGGATGTTTCCTCCACAAGTTTGGATAGTTCCCTAAGCTTCTCCAATCGTATGCCCGTCTTAACCCCATAGAGCAGTTCAAGGGCCATCGCCAACTCTTCTAGTGAAGTGTTTCCCATTCTCTCTCCTATGGCATTTACCGTGGTGTGCACGGTTTCAACGCCTGCCGATACTGCGGCTATCGTGTTGGCTACGGCTAGGCCAAAGTCGTTGTGGCAGTGGATTTCGAGGGGCTTTTCAACCTTCTCCCTGACCTTATTTACAAAGTAGCCTATGGCGTCGGGGGTGCACACGCCAAAGGTATCGACAAGGACTAGGGAATCCATGCGTCCTTGTGTGGCTACGGCATTTATAAGATTCCAGCAGGCATCGAACGTGGCTCTAGTCGAATCGATGGTGAAGAAGGCAACATAGAGCCCATGATCCCCTGCATACTTCGTGGCTTCCACCGAGAGATTCACCGCCTTCTCCTCAGTCCAGCCATAGGCATATTTGAGCAGATGATCGCTAGATGGGATTTCCATCACTACACCATCCACATCACAGGCTAGGGCCAGGTCAACATCCCTTTTCATGCATCTCGAAAAGCAGAAAACCTTGGCGGTGAGCCCATCGTGGGCTATCACCTTCACGGTTTCCATATCCTCCTTCGAAACAGCTGGCATTCCGGCTTCGATTCTCGGTACGCCTGCCTCATCCAGCATCCTAGCAATTCTGATCTTCTCATCCTTCCTGAAAACGATGCCTGCCTGTTGCTCCCCATCTCTAAGGGTGATGTCGTGAATGATCACTCTTTCCGGAAACTTGAAACTCTTTCGAACCTCGTCTAGGAAGTTGTAGTGGCTCACAAACCATTTATCCGTTTTCCAAGGTTCCCTTTCCAAACTCATCTCTCCATTTTAGCGATTTTAAAACCCTATTACAATCTTATGTTTTAAAGTTATTGTCAAAATCTATGACTTGCAGTCCAGATAGGATGCCCTTAGACCCTCACCATCCCCTTTTCTTCCTCGATCAGCCTCCCCACCTCTTGCCTCGAGAATCTTCCACGTGGAAACAGCTTATGCGGTTTGAGGGATTGCTTAACCTCCTCGATCTTGTCCCCCACGATCTCGATCTCTTCTAGGCGATGTTCACCCAACCCGATCTCACCGCAAGCATAGATATATCCCGTTTCCATGGCATCAAACCCCGCTACCTCACAGGCGACAACATCACAAGCAACGGGATTCGTGCTCACTATGATGATGCCCAAATTCCTTCTGACTCCGAATAGTGGGCCATTCCCCTCCATGGCTACGATGCCATCCACCATTCCCAGGTAGGGCATGGCATGGGAGGCGAGTCGAATGAGATTCTTTGCCAATGCGATTTTGGATGGGCCTATATTTAGTTCCGTGGGGAGTTCGGCAGGCGTTTTTGGACCCCATCCATGCATAAAGCGCTTGGTTTCAGGTCCGATGGTGATGGTTTCCCCTGTATTAGAATTTCTCGCTTGGCAAAGGGCTCCCATCATGTTCTTTATTGTCAACGTTAAGCCGAGAACGTCGTGGGTTTTGAGTTTAGCCACACTGGCAGCAGGATTCTCCACGGCGGTCTTGGCAAGCCCCAGCTCAACCTCATAATTCAGTCCAGGGCTTATGATTCTTACCCATTGGGTAGGCTCCTCCTTGTTAAAGTCCACATATTTCGATATCTTCGCCTTCATCTGGTGGTAGCCATTGTTCTTGAACGCTTCAATGGTATCCACCCTACCGCGTCCATGGGTTGTCCCCTCTGCACATATGACTTCTCTTTCTCCATATGAAATGAGGAAATCAACCAGCGCCTCACAAACCCTCGGGTCTGTGTTGCTTAAATCGTTCAAATCTGTGAATATTAGATTCGGCTTTACAACCTTCACGTGGGGTATTGTTACCCCTACTTCCTCAAGATTTTTCAAGGCTTTCACCGTTGTTACGTAGGGGTCTTTTCCCTTAGCAACAGAAACAACCGCCATTAACTCGCCCTAAATCCATTATCTTGTTGCAAAGTTATTTAAAATTTTATTGCCTAAGCTCTAGTTGATGGACTGATGCCTAAAAGCCATTAAAGATGATTTGTCAAAGTGCGTTAAACTTAATATAGGTGTCATCAACAAGGGTATCTATGCCTCTAGGGGGTGAAATTATCATAAGGAGTAAAAGAGTAATCAAAACAGAGGATCTCGAGACCCAAATTTTCGAATTTAGTATGATAAAGTGGCTCAGTGCTGAATGGCTCAGTTTCGGCATATCCTTACTAGCGCCAGGGGGGAAGCATGAAAGGCACAGTCATCCCGATGCAGAGGAGATTCTCTATGTGCTCTCAGGGGAGGGAGAAGTAATCTTCTACCCTGAAGGCGAGAAGCATACGATTTCACCCGGGACATTGATAGACATACCTCCAGGCAAGGAGCATGCCACCATGGCTACGAGTTGGGAACCCTTGAAAATGATTATTGTCTGTGTGCCGCATGGACCCGAAAGAAAGCTTCGAGAAAGCCCAGAGTGTACAGTGTTGCCTCCGGGCGAGATACCGAAATACAAATACAAATGATAATTAGTGTAACAGTCTCTTCATTAAGTGTAAGCAGCATAGTTATGCTGATTCTATGGTTTATGGTTGCTTTGGGGCTAGCTGATTTAACGAATGCTTCCGGCTTTTCTTTCTCCCGTTTTTCTTTCATTAGAAACAAATTTATCATACAAGTGTTTCGAATTTTAGAAAACCATCACTGAAAAGATTTATAGTTGCAATGGTATTAATAAATGGTGGAATATAAAACTAAATGGTATGTGTAAGGTTATGCTTTTTGTGATATTTTGGGAAACGGACCCTAAACTAATACCGGACCGCTTGAAGTTTCTACCACCACCAGAGGGAGTCAAGCCTATTTCGGACTACGCGGGGCGTATACGAATATTAGATGCCTTTTGGAACTATTAAGGCGTTTTCGGGATCGACGCCCTCCTTAAGCTTCCTACGCTAATAGATGCTTATAGAGCTGACTATCTTAACCTCACAAATCTTCCACATAAAGAATCTGAAGAAGAGAGGTACAACTACACTAATGCGTAGGCGGTTCAACTCATCATACATTCGCTTCAACGTTTGCATTGCAGAAAACAATAAAAAGACAAGAGGGATAAATGAGGATAACTAAACGTGCGGACAACTCTTGTAGAATTCCATTTGCAAAGGTTAAAAAAGGTTAAAGCTAAATAATAGAAATAGCGTTGTAAAATACGAGGGGTTAGAGAGATGGAAACTATAGATAAAGTTCGCTTCGGTGTCATTGGGTGTGGGTATGTCTCCCAACTTTCACACTTCCCAGCGATAAAGGCAGTGCCTGAAGCAGAATTGATAGCCACATCGGATACATCAGAGGCTCGTGCAAAAGAATCTGCTGAAAAATGGGGAGCGAAAGCTTACTATAC
>Ga0315314_1000747_pt1 | contig 32653 bp, 25 predicted proteins | sample TDP9_MG_FD_203631 | JGI IMG/M metagenome (GOLD analysis project Ga0315314, IMG submission 203631) | Freshwater sediment microbial communities from Lake Towuti, South Sulawesi, Indonesia - TDP9 | ecosystem: Environmental > Aquatic > Freshwater > Lake > Sediment | place: Indonesia: South Sulawesi... | reverse complement strand
CAATTGTTTTCCTATACGTTTGATTTGCTCTGTATTCATATCGATTCTCCTTATAAGCGTTATGCTCATAAGGAGTTATCGACATCGTTACCTTTTTTTCTTGAGCCTTATTTGCGCTGTAGTACTAGGATATTCCTGCTGACGAAGGCGAATTCGATGCCGCCATTTGCACTGCGATCTTGGAGCACTTAGAAGAGCCAGGATAGATGTCACTAAAGGCACAAGCAATTTCAGGCGTCAAATGGAATGGCATATCTATGGTTGTGATTACCGCACTGCAGTTTGTCAGGGTAGCCATATTAGCAAGGCTTCTTTCCCCAACCGATTTTGGCCTGATGGGAATGATTTGGGTGGTTATCGGCTTCGCCCAGGCATTTGCTGATATGGGTATCTCAAATGCAATAATCTATCGGCAGGATGCTGCGAAGCAGCAGCTTTCCAGCCTTTATTGGCTTAATATTCTGGCGGGTATAGCGGTCTTTTTGATCGTCTGTGCATCGACCCCTTTGATAGTAACCTTTTATCATGAACCACGTCTGACCAACCTCATTTATCTGACTGCTTTAGTCTTTTTAATTACCCCCATTGGACAACAGTTTCAAATGCTCATGCAAAAGGAGCTTCAATTTAAGCACCTAGCAAGAATCGAAATAGTTAACACTTTCGCTGATTCTATGGTAGCTATTATATTGGCTTTTGCTGGTCTTGGCGTCTTTTGCCTTGTCTGGGGTCTATTGGCCGGCACATTAATTCAGGTTCTATTACTTTGCCATTGGGGCTGGAAACATTGGCGACCTCACTGGCACTTTTCCAGGCGAGACTTAAGCGGATATATCAGTTTTGGCCTTTATCAAATGGGCGAGAGGACTGTTAATTACTTTAATTCAAGCCTCGACTATCTGTTGATAGGTTCAATGTTTGGAGCCAAGGCTTTAGGATATTATACCTTGGCTCATAATTTGATTATGAAGCCTTCATATAGGATCAATCCAATTATTACGAAAGTTGCCTTCCCTGTCTTTTCAAAGGTCCAAACAGACATTAATAGACTTAAGCGAGGATATTTAAAGGTTCTTCAGTTAACAGCTTGCGTGAATTTTCCCATGATGTTTGGTCTTGCTGTAGTTGCACCTATTGCTGTTCCAGTAATCTTTGGAGAACAATGGTTGCCAAGCGTAATTCTAATTCAGATTTTAACTATTGTTGGTTTATTACGTTCCACCGGCAACCCTGTAGGCTCGCTACTTTTGGCCAGAGGACGAGCAGACCTAGGTTTTAAATGGAACGTGGCGCTTATCATTACACAAGCGCTGGGGCTATATATAGGGGCTAAATTGGGCGGCACGCTTGGGGTAGCAACTGCTTTTGCTGTTTTAATGGGCATATACACAATATTCAATTATCTTATATTGATACGCATACTGCTCGGTTCTTGTCTGTATGAGTATGTTTTCAGTATGTGGCCATCACTATGGATGAGTACTGTAATGACAGGTGTGGTCTTGTGCACAGGGATACTCGTTCAACATTTGCCGCAGCAGATGTTATTAATTACACAAATACTGATCGGTGTAGCTATTTATCTCGGCTTAATTATTTATAGCCAAAAAATGCTTATATCCGAAATAAGGGAAATGATATGGCCCAGAAGGGTTTCTGCCTGAGTTGAACTATAAAAGACCACTCGCCCGGTGGATCGTGGATCGTGGATAGTGGATTGTGGATAGTGGATAGTGAATCGTGGATCGAATCACGAATCACGAATCACCCGAAAATTGTACTATGATGAACTGTGCATAGCGTTAACCTTTGAGCTGTGGCTGCAACAGGTTTTTGAAAAAAAGTACCGGGATTAAGCGAAAAGGATAAAAGTGAAAGTTGCCTTCATAGTTAATGAATTCCCTGCTTTGACAGAAACGTTTATCCTTAATCAGATTACTGGTTTACTGGATGCTGGACACGATGTCCAGATTTACGCACATTCTATCAAGGATGAGGATGAAATCCACCCCGATATTGCACATTTCCACCTGATGGAGCGGGTGCATTCATTGTCTTATCCTTGGAATAGGTCGTTGCGCCTTTTGAAGGCGTTTTATCTACTGCTCAGACATTTTCATAAAGACCCTGCCAAGGTGCTTCAATCATTGAACGTTTTTCGATACGGGACATCTGCACTTTCTTTGAAGCGGTTTTATTATCTTCTGCCCTTTTTGAACACAGAGTATGACATAATCCATTGTCATTTCGGTACGAACGGTCCTATAGGAATTTGGCTCAAAGAGATGGGGGTAAAGGGCAAAGTCGTAACTACGTTTTATGGTTTCGACATGTCTGCCATACCTCATGTTGAGCAATGGCACTTTGCCTATAATAATCTGTTTCGAGAAGGTGATCTATTTCTTGTTGAAGGAAGTCACATGAGACAGAAGCTAATCAAGCTCGGCTGCCCGGCGAAGAAAGTCAAGATTCAGCATATTATGGTGGACACCGACAAGATCACATTTCAAAGACGGGAATTGAAAACAGCGAAGGAAAAATTTGTTATGCTATTTTGTGGCCGCTTGGTAGGAAAAAAGGGGCTGATATACGGTCTGAAAGCAGTTGAGTCGTTACTTGCCAAACACCCTAACTTGGAACTGAGAGTCATCGGCGATGGCGAGCTGATGCCACAAATGCGGCAGTACGTAAAGGGCCATAACCTGGGAAACCATGTTGTATTTCTGGGTTACCAACCTTACCAGGTCTTTTTACAAGAATGTTTAAACGCCGACATCCTATTGCAGCCGAGCGTGACCGGGGAGAATGGTGACAGTGAGGGAGGGGCTCCAACAGTGTTATTGGATGCACAAGCATCGGGCTTACCAATAGTTGCTACCTATCATGCAGATATTCCCGAAGTCGTGGTAGATGGGGCGAGCGGACTTTTGGCTAAGGAGCAAAATGTCGAAGATTTGGCCGATAAGATAGAATGCCTGATTGCTAATCCGCAGTTGCGGATAGAAATGGGGGAAATTGGCCGAAGACATATTGGAAATAATTACTCCGTTCAGACTGAAATAATAAAGCTGGAAGATCACTACCGACAGCTTCTTTGAGTAGATATTTATCATACAAGAAAATAAAATGAGATTCCCAACAAGTACATCTGACACAATTCATAGCGCGTTGTACAAGAATATTGTGGTGGGAATTGCGACTATCACAATTGCTTATATCCTCGGCGAGTCCACAATAAAATTCTCAGGTAAGCAATTACTGTTCTTGATAATAGGTCTTGTAACAACTGCGATGTGTTTCTACTCTATAAGAAGCGGGCTTTATTTATTGATGCTGATCGTCATTGTTCTGCCAACCCAAGGTCTACAGCGGGTAGTCGGTATTGAACTCGCCGGAAAAAATTTCAAGCTTCCTGAAATTATCTATGGCCTGATATTGTTGTCCTGGGCCTTTCGGATATTGGCCAAGAGAGCGTATATGCCGGAGTTCAGGAAGAATATGCCCTTCTATTTCTTGTTCCTGATAATCCTTATATCCGCAGTAGCAGACATCTTAAGATATGGCCAAATCCAGAATACCATTATGGGGCTCAAATCTTTGTCCTATTATGGTATATATTTCGTAGCCGCAAGTACCATAACAAATGTGAATGAGGTGAAAAAGATACATAACATCATAATAATAGGAGCTTTTCTGCACTCTTTATTAGTTATTTCAATGTCTTTATGGGAAGCTCATCCGTTATATCAATATATGTACGCCCCTGAAAGTGGTCGTCTCGGTTTTCACAATGCAATGTGCATAACTATTGCGTTAGCTTTGCTTTTGACACGCTGGTTCATATTACCCAGTGGGAGAGAAAGAGCGTTATGTGTTCTCATAAGTCTCCCCCTTTTGTATGCTGGTTTCATTGCGTCGCTATGGAGGGCTGGCTGGTTATCAATGGTTTTGTATGCTTCTGTGCTTTTGTGTGTTCTTGTCTGGAAGCATGAGATTAAAAGTAGCAGAGTCTTTACTGGTATTGCTGCCTTTGGTTTTATCGTTTTGATTATGAGTATGGTTTTATATGCTTTTGGCAGTCCTGAACAGTTCGACCGTTTAACTAATAGGATTAAGACGTTTCGGAACATAAAAACAGATACTTCAGTTGTGTATCGGGCTGAAAAGGTAAAGGACTCAATGCCTGGAATTATGGAGCATTTGATCGTGGGAGCAGGTTTTAGTACATATTACTACGATCCTAAGAAAGGCGAATATTTCACAGGAATTACCTTTGATGAAAGTCACACCCATGTATTGAGAATGATGGGATTAATAGGTTATACCATTTTTACATGGATATTTGTCTGGTTTATCAAGAGAACGTTATACATATATCAACACTTAAAAGATTATGTTTCTAAAGAATTCTCGATGACCTTTATGGCATATTTCCCGTGTATGATATTTTACACATTCACCTGTAGGTATCTTGTTGATTATGATGTTATTTTCATATTTGCCATAATATTTGCTTGCGCTGGGGTCATATCGGAAATCATATCTAACAGAGCTGTTATTTGTCACGAAAGAGATATAGCAGAGCTAACCTATGAGCAATAATCTCGACATTTCTGTACTCATTGCAACATATAATCGGGCTGCATTTCTTCGTCAAACATTGGAGAACATGATGCGCCTGGACCGAGACGGTTTGAGCGTAGAGATTGTTGTCGTGGATAATAACAGCTCGGACCGTACAAGAGAAGTGGTCGAATTCTTTTCCGACCGCTTACCGGTCCGCTATCTCTTCGAGCCCCGACCTGGGAAAAACTGCGCCCTGAATAAAGCGCTGGCTGAAGTTACTTTGGGCAGGATTGTAGCATTTACTGACGATGACGTTAAACCACAGAAAGACTGGTTTAAGGCCATGCTATCTGTCTGTGAGCGATGGCCAGAGTATAGCGCGTTCGGCGGCAAAATTAATGTCATTTGGCCAAACGTAGATGTGCCAGCCTGGGCTGAGGTACAAGACATCAAAAATTTCGGTTACGCCTACCACGTCTATGCTGACGGCGAATGCCAGTACGCGCCACGGGATACGCCTTTTGGACCGAATTGCTGGGTAAGATGCGAAGTCTTTTCAGGAAATCGACGATTCAACGAAGACATTGGTCCTTGCCCGAAAACCAAAATCATGGGAAGCGAAGTTTCATTTCTCTTGAAACTTTACCAAGATGGTTATCGAATGCTATACTCCCCCCATGCGGTGGTGGGACATTGTATCCAGCCTGAGTTCCTCACGGAAGACTATATAAAGAAAAAAGCAATCGCATCAGGCCGATGCCCTGTTCACGTTAGGGGGTTGGAGCCAGCCTCCTTGTTTTCTATGCATCCGCATCTTTGGCGTCTATATCGTACAGCGGCTCTTGCAAGGAGTTGCATCCTTTACTTGAGGTCTCTAAGCTCCTTCTCTCATGACCGACGGATTGAAAGGCAAGTAGATGCTATCAGGCGAATCGCATATAACATCGAATCCTTGAGAGTAGCTAAGAAAATGAGGAATAGTAGATGATGTCTTACACTCTTCCGTGGCGGAAAACAAAATTGACAGAAATAAAAATTGCAGTATTTGAGAAAGACGAGTAACAGGATATTCAGCGAAGACACGTTTTCTTCCTATACTTTGTTTTCATAAAAGGATCATCCTGAATCTCACACGTAATATTCGAAGATAGAAATCTGTGAAAGAACCAAGAGGTAATAAACTTATCAAACGTTACAGAAAGAAATATAATATATCTACGAGCGCTCATTTGTCAGAAGAAATGATTTTGTCTCATTGAGAACTCGAAAGAAAATTAACCAAGGAGCTCTTAAAGTCTAGCCCTGAAAACCGCTGGGAAACATTTGAACGCTGCTACCGCGTGCTCTACCATGATCTTGAGTGGCTTAATCGCCTTTGCGGAACTGATGTTCAAATATTGCCCTCTGAACTTTATGAGGACTGGGTACATTTAATCGGACAGCCACCAAAAAGAATATATGAAGTTGGCTCCGGTAAAGGGGAGATGATTCAATATTTAGCCAGTTGTGGTTTTGACTGCAGAGGTACGGAGATTACCTGGGAACGCGGTGAGAAATTTGTTTCTAAGAATTGCAACCTATCTTGGGCAATTTCTGATGGTGTACATTTGCACAAATTCGAATCTCCTAATTCATATGATGTAGTAATTTCTCAATGGGTAATTGAACACCTACATCCTGCAGATTTGTCTGACCATTTCAAAGGTGTCTATTCTATACTTAAAGGTGGCGGACGATACATGTTTGAGACACCACATAAATGCTGTGGGCCTACTGATATTTCCTGGGTGTTTATGATTGAAGAACCAATAGGTATGCATCTTAAAGAATATACATATCACGAATTAAGACAGTTACTGATATGCGCAGGTTTCTCGACCATTTACGGTGTCTATAAAGTTCCACTGAAGATAAAACGGTTACTGGGTTTACGGATTAAACCAAGAGCGTCTCAGGCCTTTTTAGATTATTTATGTGTCCTGGAAAAGCTAATTCTGCTATTACCTAAACAATCGATAAGGCGTAACATAGCTCAGATACTTAGGTTGGTGTTATTCTGTCCCAACATCTTTATGATTGCACAAAAGAACTAAATCTTACAGAAAGATAGAAAGGCTTTGCAACAATTAGACAAACTGGGCCAAATAATTGGCTCACGGTGATTCCAGCTGTTTTTCTTCGCCATTATCAGTGCGTCGGCGCAAGCTACACGTGATAAGTATAAACAACTCAACCAATTGCCCAAGCTGGATGCCTATGTAGAACACGAAATTGGTATAGAGGAACTGCTACTTGTGGTTGAAGAGCAGGTGGAGCGTCAGTTTATAATAGACATTAAAAAAAGCCAGTCGTTGAGTTTTTCGCTATAAACTTGGTCTATAACAAACATCCTTGGTGGTATTGCTGACCATGCACGAGCACAAATGCCTATGACTCAGCAAATAAAAAAGGAATATGATGATATTCACTTTGGATTATTGATCGTAGTGATCTGATTTTGAACGGACAAGAACACGTTTGTAGCGTGGCGGTCCAGTTTGGTCATCTTAATTGCAGAGGCACTATGGGGATTGGGTTTCGCTCTCGAAACCATTTATTTTATCATGACTTATTCTTATTGTTCCTGAAACATGAAGATAATCACTATATTCGGTACTAGGCCAGAGGCAATCAAAATGGCTCCTGTGATTCAAAAGCTTAAGGCTGAAAGCTCAAAGCTGAAAACGATTACCTGTGTAACTGCTCAGCATAGAGAGATGCTAGACCAGGTGCTTAATCTGTTTGAGATAAAGCCTGACTATGATCTGAATATCATGAAGAGAAATCAGTCACTTTTTGATATTTCTACCAAAGCATTGCTAAGAATTAAGGAAGTCTTAAATAAAGAAAGGCCAGATCTATTACTAGTTCAGGGCGATACGACTACTACATTTATTGCTTCTTTAGCAGCCTTCTATTTGAAAATTCCGGTAGGTCATGTGGAAGCAGGCTTAAGAACAAACAATAAATACCAACCCTTCCCTGAAGAAATTAACCGGAAACTTACTACCCACATTGCTGATCTACATTTCGCTCCTACGGGGACATCAAAGAATAATCTTTTGTCTGAAGGAATCAAAGAAGAAAGCATTTTTGTTTGCGGAAATACAGTAATTGATGCTCTCTTAACAGTGGTCAGCAGTCAGAGGTCAGTGGTGAGGCATAGGGCCTTAGATAAATATTTCAAGAACAAATGGAATCTGACGCTTAGCAGTGACAGCCGAAAACTGGTCCTGGTAACTGCCCATCGAAGAGAGAATTTTGGCCAAGGTTTAGAAAATATTTGTTATGCCTTGAAAAAGACTGTCACAAATAATCCCAACATACGAATCGTCTATCCTGCCCATTTGAATCCCAATGTTCGTGAGCCAATTAGCAGAATACTGCATGGTGTCGAAAATGTTCACCTTATTGAACCTTTGGATTATGATTACTTTGTTTATTTGATGAGTAAATCCTATTTAATTTTGACTGACTCCGGAGGCATCCAAGAAGAAGCACCCTCTTTAGGAAAACCGGTATTGGTAATGAGAAACGTGACAGAGCGAACGGAAGCAGTTAAGGCTGGAACAGTGAAATTGGTTGGAAGTAACGCGGAAAATATAGTGAAAGAAATCCAGCTTCTTTTAGATAATAAATACCAGTATGACAAAATGGTGAAAGCAATTAACCCGTACGGAGATGGAAAGGCCGCGGAAAGAATAGTAGAAGTTATAAGAAGAGTATTATGTCGAACCAAGAATAGTTCGAAATAAGATAGCAGAAATCTTGTGGATCTACTTGAGTACAAAAGTTCTAAAATTCAGAATGTGTGCTTTGGTGAGAAAGACGGTAAGAATAGATTGAAGCCAGATCCGAAAAATGTATTGATTATTATAGACAAAAAAGATGTGCAGCATCTTGATATTTCTGCGACAAGCCAGAATTGGAATATAGTTTATAAGATAATCGATTACGGCCAGATTCACTCCAGAATAGACGCAATAAGGAAATTAGTTGTTGAGAATGACATAGATTTCCTGCTTTATTCTCGGAACGATCAGGTCGATAGGAAAATCAAGATTGGCCCTATCCACGCAAGATTGAAAGTGGGATATTCTTCCTTTAGTGGCATTGACGATGACGACCGAATAATACAGATGCAGACATGCTTTAGGAATTTTATGGAAGGAGGGACACTACTGAAAGTCGATCATCTTTCCAATACAGGAAAATACAACCATCAGAGCGGAGACGGGACATTCTCTTTAATATTCGATACAGAGCAGATTGGTTGTGTTCGGTATGGCTTACCTCGAATAATAGGTCTCTTAGAACAGTATGGAATAAAAGCTACTTTTTTCGTGACAAACCTAATGAAGCGTTTCTACCAAAATGTCGTCGAAGTAATAAAATCATATGGAAATGAGGTAGGGCTTCATGGGCTGTGTCATGAGTACCTATCTGGGTTGAGTATGGAAGAACAGGAGAAAAAGCTCTCAATTATGAGAAAAGACATTGGCACAAATGCAGTGGGGGTAAATTTTATGGGTCGCATGGACTACACCACGGTTCATGCTTGCACACGCCTAGGACTGAAGTATTTTGTTTATCCTTGCTTCAACTATTACAGAATTTTCGGGTATCCCAAAGTATCTACGGCACCATTATTGATTTCCAATGTGCATGGAAACATCTGGGCACTTCCAGTAGCAGTGCAGACTTATGGAAGTCCCTGGCCCTGCATTAAAAATATGGTGAGTTTGGCTATATTGCAATCTTTTAACTGCGGACTTAGACACATATCGATTTTATTACATCCTTTTAGGGATGGTAATCTTCGCTATATCCAAACTACAGATAAATTGATTCGTTATTTGCTGCAGAGTGGTCTGTCGCCTGTGACAGCCTCTGAAGTAATAGATAGATTAGAAGGGACTTACCAATATAGGATAGAGCAAGAAGGCACGTTACCAAGCCTGCTTAATACTGCTAGGCCTATGATCTGCCTTCCTTCCAGTAGATGGGATGTTTTCGGATTTTTCCCAGAGAACGGTCTGCGTATACTTCAAAGGCTGAAGCCACATACCCAGATATTTTAAGGTCTATCCATTGTGAAAAAAAGAGTATTAAGTGTAACAGCTCGTGCGTTAGGTTCTGATGCGCTATCACTTCGCGTTTCCAACATGTTAAAGGCAATGCAGAAACTGGGGTACGAAGTCGAGTTGGTTCAATATGTCAAAAAAGGTCCAAATCCAAGCACTAGTTTTCAGACAGCAGAGATCGATGGATACTCAAAATTCCTCATAAAATCGCCAAGATGCCTTACCTTTTTCCGGCACTTCAAGCGAGTTGCCAAAGGTAAATACGATGTTGTGATCGGCAATACGACTAATGCCGCCCTATTCTCAATATTGGGTAAGCTTACAACTCCGTTGCTTTTCGACATACATGGCATCGACGCTGAAGAATACATGTTGGAGCAATCATTCCAGAGCGGGCTGGAGAAACTCCATTCATTGCTCTACGCTCTTATCTTCAAGTCCGCAAACCGTCTGACTTGCAATCTGAGCACCAAGATATCGTGCGTCTCTCACAAAATGATAGACTATCTCAGCGCACGGGGGATTCCGTCGAATAAATTAGTCTATATACCCAATTGTGTTCGGTTAGAGTCTTTCGTCCCTTTGGCGCCATCCGACCCGAAACTCATTTCTTTGAAGCAAGACCTCAGAATATGCAATGGCAAAGTAGTCTTCGGTTACATAGGCGGATTCCAGAAATGGCAGGGCGTTGAGAACTTCGTAGCAGCCGCAAGAGAGATTAGAGACAAACGAATTGCGTTCCTGATTGTTGGTGGCAAGCAGGCCCAGCAAGAGGGACAAATACTGTTTGTGCCCATAGTTAAACATGAAATGATCGCAGCATACTATTCGATTTGTGATGTTCTGGCGTTACCAAGACCGAGTCATCCTGCTACTGATGTTGCAGCTCCTACAAAGTTTGCAGAATATGCTGCTATGGGAAAAGCGATATTAGCCACAAATGTTGGCGATGCAGCGGATCTTATTCGCAAGTACGATTGTGGAGTGATAGCCAAAAATAATAGCACCAAGGAGCTCAAGAAAGCCATTACATATCTGAGTGAATGTGGCACTGAGAACCTAAAAAAAATGGGTAGGGCCGCGATACTTTTAGCTCAAGAGGAGTTCAGTTTTGACGTAATGGTTCGCAACTTCGGTGCATGTCTTGAAGAGATCACCAAATCCTGAGCAACCTTGCACAATCTATCGTGCTGTATCCGCCGGAATTTTTTAGTGGTCTATGGTCTTAATAAATAAGAGACAAGTGAAATGTTCACTCATTCTAAAGGACCAATTTAAAAAGACCTGTATGATTCAGAATATGCCAAGGAATATAGCTTGATGAATAAGAGCTGGAACAGAATACCGATGCTTTCTGTATCTGACGTTGGAGAATCCAATAACGCAGATATTTCAGATTACAGGCTGAGAAAGTTCATTTTCAGTTCTGTATTCACCGAGCCAGTTTATGTTAAGAAGCTAAAGTTCATATTCTCGGCGATACACAAATTCGCTGCTCTAAGATATAAGAGCCTCGAGGATCTTCGCATTCTTGAAGTTGCTTGTGGCAGAGGTGGAATAACTTTCCCATTAGCTTCGTTAGGCTGTAAGGTACGGGCATTCGATATTGATGAAATGTGTGTGAGAGATGTTCAAGCTCGAATTGATCGTGAAAAAGTCGAAAATCTGACGGTGATGGTTGGAAATGCGTGCACATTCGAAGATGGACAAATCTATGATGTAGTTGTGGCATCTGAGATCTTTGAGCACGTTCTGGAACCTCTTAGACTGGCAGAAAACATAAAAAAACGAATGGTTGATGGGTCGGACTTGATTGTCACAATACCAAATGGCTACGGCCCGTGGGAATTGATCAACCGCATCAATCCTTTATCTTATTTGAGAAAGTGGAATTTGTTACGGCACCTACTTGGCAAATCTCCCTATGTCAAAGGTGACAGTTGGGGTCATGTACAATTTTATACGAGAAATAGACTTACAAAGTTATTTTCGGCACTTGACTTTAAGCTGGTTGATTTTGCGAAAGCAGATTCGCTTTTAGCAATGTTTTCTCCATTGAAAAAAAGTCCTTTGTTTGGGAATCTTGATATATCACTTGCTGATTACCTGCCGTACTGGCTCGCAAGCGGGTGGTACTTTGTTTTTGAACTCCAGAATAACAATTAGACCGGCAGTCTAACGATTAGGTGAAACGTAAAATGTAAAACGAAAAATGTAAAACTGTGGAACTTATTAGTTTTTCGTTTTTAGCTTTAAGTTTTAAGTTTCCTGTAGGTCTTACAGATGAACGTCCTAATTACGAGTAACATGTATCCTAACAAACATTCCTGCTTTGGTATCTTCGTAAAACATCAAGTTGAAGGTCTTGAACATATAGGTATTGAGATAATAAAGGTAGCTAAAAACAAGAAAAGGTGGTACACATATGTGCCTTTCGTGTTTAAATCGATTTTTTATGTCCTTTTCAGAAGTTACGATCTCGTACATGCACACTATGGATTTCACTCTGGTCTTTTGCCAGCGCTGCTAAAAAGGAAACCTCTTATAGTAACATACCACAGGGGAGATGCATTAGATGAACCTCTCCGTAATAAAGTTTACTTCTGGCTACAGAGATTCACAGTTTTTAGAGCTGACTTTCTCATTGCCGTAAGTAACGACATAAGAGAAGCTCTGGTAAAGTCTTTAGGAGCAGATCCCAGAAAAATTTCGATCATACCCTGCGGAGTCGATACAGAGTTATTTCATCCTTTAGACAAGGCGAGAAAACAAAAGGAATTAGGAATTCCCGAGAATTCTAAAGTTGTTCTGTTTATAGGGGAACTGACTAAGAGAAAAGGCGTGGACCTGCTTTTGAAATGTGCGGAACGGATTCGCGAAGCACACTTTATCTTCATAGGAGAGGGAGAGGTAAAAGCAAATTATGAAAATTGCTACTTTGTAGGTCCTAAACCCAACCACGTATTACCAAAATGGATTAACATAGCTGACATTTTTGCATTGCCCAGCAGAAGCGAAGGTACACCTGTCGTCGTTCTAGAAGCACTTTCTTGCGGTATTCCTGTTGTTGCATCGAAGGTTGGGGGTATCCCCGATCTAATCCACGATGGCGTGACTGGATATTTAGTTGAGCCAGAGGATGTAGATATGTTTGAAAAGAGATTGCGGGAACTATTAGAAAATCCAGAGAAGCGGAGGCAAATGGGACTACTGGGCAGAAAGCATATGATAGAAAATTACGATAGTCGTAGGATTGCTGAGCGTATAAAGCAAGTTTACGAAAGGGTCTTAGATAAGTATACATTAAACATTGGTGTAACATGAACGAACGAAGATAATGTTGTCATGATAAATACAACTTTTACTAAGATTTATTGAGGTGTTTATAAATGAAAATTACTGTATTTGGTCTTGGTTATGTTGGATGTGTTTCAGCAGCTTGCTTGGCAGACACTGGGCATAATGTGATAGGTATTGATGTAAATGCCACCAAAATCAATCTGATAAATAATGGTTCCCCTACCGTCATCGAAAAGGACTTAGACTCATTGCTGAAGAAAGGATGGGGAGCTGGAAGGATAAAAGCAACCAGTAATTACGAAACTGCTGTTATGGATTCGGATGTTTCTATAATCTGCGTTGGAACCCCTAACAATAAGCCAGGGCATCTAAACCTTGGTAGCATTTATCAAGTTACAGAAAATATTGGAGAGGCTTTGGTCAAGAATGATAAGTACCATGTTATAATTATTAGAAGCACTGTATTACCAGGTACAAACGAGAAAGTCGGCCTCATCATCGAAGAACAATCTGGTAAGAAGCGAGGTAAAGGCTTCGAAGTTGTTTCAAATCCCGAATTCTTAAGAGAAGGTTCCGCTGTTGAAGATTTTTACAATCCCCCTTTTACGGTAATAGGAACATCTTCTGAGCGAGCCTTTGAAATAGTCAAAGCTATCTATCGAAATGTCAATGGTCCTATTAAGAGGACTTCAATCAAGACAGCAGAGATGATTAAATTGGTTAGTAATAGTTTCCATGCTCTGAAAGTTACTTTTGCAAATGAAATTGGAAATATCTGCAAGCAGCTTGAAATTGATTCAAGTGAAGTAATGAAATTATTCTGTGAAGACAAGAAGCTCAATTTATCCTCATACTATCTAAAGCCGGGTTTTGCTTATGGCGGCTCGTGTCTGCCAAAAGACTTAAAGGCTCTCAACATGATTGCTCATGACAGGTATGTTGAAACACCAGTACTTAGCGCTATTGAACGGAGTAATGACCGTCAGAAACAACAGCTTGTTGATATGATAAAGGAAAATGGCACTAAAAAAGTGGGAATCCTCGGGTTTAGCTTTAAGCCAGGTACAGATGATTTGAGGAACAGCCCAATCGTTGAAGTTGCCGAGATACTGCTTGGAAAAGGATATGATGTTGCGGTTTATGACAAAAACGTCCGCCTTTCTAACCTGATTGGCAGAAACAGACAGTACATCAATGAAAAAATTCCGCACCTTGAAAAGATTATTACAGACAATTTAGATGAAGTGATTAATCGCTGTGAGCTTATAGTAGTGGCAAATAATGAAAAAGAGTTCGCTGATTTACCGTCACGTTATCCCGATCTAAAGATTATAGATTTGGTAGGAATCATAGCTGATCATGAGAAAGCTCGCGGAAACTGTCAAGGCATCTGCTGGTAGGGTTCTAATACTGTTGGAAAATGAGCCTGTCCCTTTTGACATACGTGTCTGGCAAGAAGCGACTGCGCTCACCGAGGCCGGCTACAAGGTCTCTGTCATCTGCCCTAAAGGTAGGGATTCGTATATTCAAAGCTACGAGGTACTTGACCATATTTCCATTTATCGCTTTCGTCCAAGGGAAGCGAAGTCAGGACTTATTCGATATTTGATCGAGTACGCCAATGCAATAGTCAAGATGATGCTGCTGTGCGCCATAGTTTACCTAAAGGAGGGCTTTGACGTGATCCAGCTTTGCAATCCCCCTGATCTGCTGTTCTTGGTTGCATGGCCTTATAGACTTCTGGGTAAAAGAGTAATATTCGACCATCATGACTTATGCCCTGAACTCTATCTTACAAAAACGAATGGCAAAGGGATGCGTTTCGTCCACCGGGTGCTTCTACTGTTAGAAAGACTGACTTTCAAGACCTGTGACATTGTCATATCTACTAACGAGTCATACAAGAGGATTGCGGTCTCGAGAGGTGAGGTTCCAGAAAGCCGGGTTTTTATCGTACGAAATGGTCCAGATCTCAACAGAATTAGGGTGGTCGAGCCAAACTCAGCTCTTAAGAAGGGAAAAAGGTATCTCATTTTCTACGTGGGTGTTATGGAGAATCAGGATGGGGTTGACTATCTGCTGAGATCTATACATTATTTGCTTCACGTATGCAAGAGAGATGATTTCCAAGTTCTACTGATGGGTGGTGGGACTGAACTTGACAGGCTCAAAGATTATGCCCGTGAACTCAGAATTAAAGATGTGGTGACCTTTACAGGACGAGTTCCTGACCATGCGCTTGTAGAAGCCCTTTCGACAGCCGATATATGTGTCTGTCCAGACCCTAAAAATCCGCTAAATAATGTATCTACGATGATTAAGACGTTAGAGTTTATGGCCCTGCGAAAACCTATCGTTGCCTATGATTTACTTGAAACAAGAGTATCTGCAGGTAATGCGGCTCTATACGCTACGCCAAATGATGAAAAGGACTTTGGGGATAAAATAGCCACATTGCTGGATTCCCCTGAACTTAGAATAAAACTTGGCAAGATAGGCCAAGAGCGCATTTGTAATGATTTGTCCTGGGATTGTTCAAAAAAGCATCTCTACGCGGCGTACAAGCTTGCTTTTAAGAACATTAGAGTTGAATAAGGAAACTATTGGCTGTTTATACTTTAAATCCACTAACTGACCAACGTTATTTAGTGTTCCTCAAACAGCATGCAGATGCGTCCATTTTCCATACGCCCGGCTGGCTCGAGGCACTACGCCAGACCTACGGATACGAACCGGTGGTATATACGACCTGCCCATCTGATGAGGAACTGACCAACGGCATTCCCTTTTGTCGTGTGAATAGCTGGGTAACGGGTCGGCGATTGGTTTCCCTTCCCTTCTCCGACCACTGCGAACCACTTGTTGACACTCAAGAGACACTTTGTACCCTCCTTGCTGCGGCAGCACAAGATTCAATAAGGCAAGGAGGAAGATACGTAGAAATCCGCCCCTTAGCCGAAGGAGGCGTCGGTAACTTACTGCAGCACAACTCTTTCGGCAAGAGCGCATCGTTTTACTTTCACTGGATTGATTTAACCCCAAGACTGGATGATATATATGCCGCGTTTCATCGGACCAGCGTGAAACAGATGATTCGTCGCGCAGAACGTGAAGGTCTTACATATTATGGGGGGACTTCCGAAGAATTATTGGCTCAGTTCTACCATCTGTTCATCCTGACACGCCAGAAGCATCGGGTCCCGCCACAGCCGCTTTCCTGGTTTCGCAACTTAATCCAGTGTCTCGGACCTAATGTACGTATACGCGTTGCTTGCAAGGACAAGCAACCGGTAGCGGCGATCATCACTTGTTCCTGGGAGAGTACGCACTACCACAAGTATGGAAGCTCAGACCCACGATATTCTAATCTTGGCGGAACGGCTCTGCTTATGTGGAAGGCCATACAGGACGCGAAGAAACAAGGCGCACGTAGGTTTGATATGGGGCGTTGTGATATCACGAACGAAAACTTAGCAAAGTTCAAGGAACGCTGGAGCGCAATCCGCACAAAGCTGCAGTACTATCGTAACCCTCCTCCAAAACAATTAGACTCTGGGCTACAGAGCACTTGGAAGGGTCGTATGGCTGAAGGTATCTTCGCCAGGCTTCCTGACAAGTGGCTGGTCTTAGCAGGCAGAATGTTATACAAGCATATGGGTTAAACGTTTGCGCGGCACGCTCGTTGCTCGTTGCTCGTTGCACGGGTCACGAGTCACGAGCGACGAGTCACAGAAAAAGGCGGATGCTGGCTATTCTAACATGAACAAGGCATTTGTTGATTACTATCGTTGCCCGGAAAAACTCGCCAAATTCGTCATCGATGGAACGCTGTCCGAAGAACCTGGATACTTCAGCTTTGGTAATGATATTGTCTGCTATGGTCGCACTCATATCGGTCATATGCCAAGCAATCCACAGGAGCCGCTATATGACGTCCTGCCTTACTGCAAATGCAGTAACGGTCTCTGTGCGCTACCTTTCGACCTTTCAGAAACAGTTAATCTACTCCGTAACGAGGTATATACACAGGCCGCATCATATGGATTAACGAGGCAGCTCGTCCACGCCGTAGCCCAGCACCTTTACTATTTATTGCGGCCATTATTGCCAGTTGCAGTACGCAGATATGCACAGCGATGTTTCCTCAGAGGATGGGATAAAATTGTATTTCCGCGTTGGCCGGTAGATCATACCGTGGATTCTATAATGGAGCGCCTATTGTGGCTTACCTTAAAGGCGCGGCACAGTAACTCACTACCATTCATTTGGTTCTGGCCAGACGGATATTCCTCATGTGCAATTATGACGCACGATGTGGAAACAGCCTCCGGCAAGGACTTTTGTACCGAACTCATGGACATAGACGAGGCATACGGAATCAAAGCTTCTTTTCAGGTTGTGCCTGAGAAGCGTTATGCGGTCTCAACGGAGTTTCTCGCCGCAATTCAAGATCGAGGCTTCGAAATCAATATCCACGGTCTATGTCACGATGGACGCCTCTTCCAAAAACGCTCGATTTTCCAGAGGCGTGTCGAACGCATCAATCAATATGGTCGCGAATTTAGAGCGCTGGGCTTTCGTTCCCCTGTGCTTTATCACAACCAGGACTGGTTCGATGAGCTTGAGTTTGAATATGACATGTCCGTACCGAATGTAGGACACCTTGACCCACAGCATGGTGGTTGTTGCACTGTTATGCCTTATTTCATTGGGCACCTCGTCGAGCTGCCTTTAACCACCACTCAAGACTATTCTTTGTTTCACATTCTTAATCAGTATTCGATAGAACTTTGGCAACAACAAATAGAGCTGATCCTTCAAAAACACGGCCTAATAACCTTTCTTGTCCACCCTGATTATCTACTCAGTGATAAAACACTCAGAACATACAAACAGTTGCTGGACTATTTATGTTCCATTCGCCAAAAGCGGAATCTGTGGTTTGCACTGCCCAGGCAGGTCAGTGAATGGTGGCGGAACCGCAGCAAAATGCAACTGATTCAGACCAACGGAAAATGGCTGATCACCGGCTCAGATTCAGATAGGGCGCGTATTGCATACGCAAGACTCCAAGACGATCGCGTTGTTTATGATCTCCAATAGGCAAAGTAAAAAAAGTCGAAGCAAGGAGGCCACACACGTAAGAAGTAGTATCGCAGCGTTGCGCAGGATCGCACCCGATGTAAAGCTAGGCAGAAATGTCAAAATCCATGATTTTGTAAACCTTTACGGATGCGAGATCGGAGACAACACAAAGATTGGTACATTCGTCGAAATTCAAAAAGGAGCCAAGGTCGGCAAAAACTGCAAAATCCAGAGCCACACGTTCATCTGCGAAGGCGTAACCATCGAGGACAATGTTCTTATCGGCCACAATGTCACCTTCATTAATGACCTTTATCCACGTGCCACGCGAGACGATGGCAAACTGCAGACGGATGAAGATTGGGTTTGCGTTCCCACAGTGGTCAAGAAAGGCGCGTCTATCGGCTCTAGCGCAACTCTTTTATGTGGAATAATCATTGGCGAAAATGCCATGGTTGGAGCTGGGAGCATTGTGACAAAAGACGTGCCGCCACGCACCATCGTAGCTGGAAACCCGGCACGCGTATTAAGAAAAATTAACGAGAGAAAAGACTAACGGCAATGAAAGTCCCATTTCTTGATCTCAATGCTCAATATCACTCCATTCAAAATGAGATTACAACCGCCTTGCAGAAAGTATTGGATAATACAGCATTTGCTGGCGGGCCCTTTGTAGAGCAATTTGAACGGGAGTTTGCCCAGTACTGTGGATGCAAGTATGCTATAGGCGTCAGTAGCGGCACCTCGGCACTTTGGCTTACCCTTCTCGCTCTGGGCGTAGGCCAAGGAGACCAGGTCATCACAGTTCCCAACACATTCATCGCTACTGCTGAAGCCATCAGTTTTTGCGGGGCGCAACCGGTCTTCGTTGATATTGATGAGCGAACCTACAATATAGACCCGGAGCTACTTGAGGCGGCGATTACTGAAAAGACCAAAGCCATTATCCCTGTCCATCTATATGGCCAGTGCGCAGACATGGATCCAATTCTGACTATTGCCAGCAAATATGGTTTATATATTATTGAAGATGCATGTCAAGCGCATGGAGCTGAGTATAAAGGCGCCAAGGCCGGCTCTATGGGACACGCGGCGTGTTTTAGTTTTTATCCTGGGAAAAACTTAGGTGCCTACGGGGAGGCGGGAGCCGTCGTCACCGACAATGCCGAGTTAGCCGACAAAATTCGCATGCTCCGCGACCACGGCCAGACAACGAAATACCACCATTGCCGAGTCGGGTGGAATGCCCGTATGGATGGCTTCCAGGGTGCGGTTCTGAGCGTGAAATTGAAACATCTTCCTGCATGGAACGAAACGCGAAGGAAAAATGCTCGACTCTATAACGACCTTCTGAGAAAAGTGGATAGCGTAATCACACCGATTGAGGCGGATTATGCTAAGCATGTGTACCATATCTACGCCGTCCGAACACGAAGACGCGATGCATTGATTCAGGCACTGAGGAATAAGGACATTCACTGCGGCATCCACTATCCAGTACCTATACATTTGCAAGAAGCATACAAATTCCTGAGGCATAAAAAGGGCAGTTTCCCTGTAAGTGAGAAATGCGCTGGGGAGTTGGTCTCGCTACCCATGTTTGCCGAACTTAGTCTGGAGCAGATAGAGAAAGTTGCTTGGGAAATTATTCATTTTCAGGGAAGTTGAATTTTAATTTGTGTCAATTCTATAAGTCATCATTTTCAATCTCTTCACTTCCACATCTTCCGTAAGCATTCGACTAACCGCATCTTTTTTTAGCCAGGAGGTCCTGCCATAATGCGTCTCCTGAAAAACCCGTTATGGCAAAACCCTTCTCTTAAAAAAATGCACTTCACTGAACGTGTACACACTGTTTGAACTGCTCCTAAAAGACTTTACTGTTCTCAACGCGGCGTAATTTTGTGGCAATTTTGTGGCAGTTTCAGTTCGAAAACAGTCCAGAGACCGAGTTTCAGGCCAGTTCCAGAACAATGCTTAAGTCTTTATGTGGCCTGTAGTAAGCTCTTTTTTGACAAGAGGTTACAAACTCGCAGCGCCTGCTCGACACGCAGGAGGTCACAGGTTCAAGTCCTGTACCGCCCAGTAGGTTTCTATACTCTTTTTTGGCTGCTTGGAACGTTGAACACGTCTACAAGTCATTTCTTTTTGGAACGGCGGCGGATGTTTTCACGCCTTCCTTTGCTTTGCTCAGATCATTTCCAGTCACTGATATATTGGCAGTTCGTTCCCCGTCGAGTTCGAGGAATACGTCTGTTCCAGGCAACGCAAAACATTTTGTCAAAAAGCTGTTCTGGCAGTTCTCCATCATAATCACCGGCATACCGGAGCCTGCTCCAGCAGGTTTACGCAAAACACTGCTGACTATTGCGTCTTCCACTTCGTGTAGGGATAGTGCCGACCGCTTATGCTTGGCAAAAATGCCATCCGGGATGAACACTCTCAGGCTATCTACCATCAACCCTTGGATATTTGCCAGTGTTACGTATGAAGGCTTCTGCGCATATATCGTCTGCCGTCTATCCTCTGTCTGCGAAGTTCTGCCTCCTACATGTTTTTTCCGCTGCGAATAGTCAAACGCCTTGCTGATTCTCATCGTGACATTTCTCATCGTTAAGTTCTCAATCTTGCTCTTGCTCATTCCTTGGACCAGAATTCCGTTGTCGCTGATAATATTGATATCCGCAAAGGTCAAATCACGTATTTTGCCGAGCCGTGAGTTCTCGTCTTGCTTTTCAATATCTACAAATATTGGGTAGATCGAATTTTGCATAGAGGTCGTTACCAGCTCCGGCTCACGTATCGTCTCAATGGTGCAGTTTGTAAAGTTAATTCGTTCCGCAGTTGCTCCGTCTTTAATATACATTCCTATTCCCACGGTCGAATTACGGATCACGCAGTTGGAAACATGGATATTGCGGAAGTCACTGTGCGACTCGGTTCCGATCTTTATCGCGGTGGCTACAGACTCCAGCGTACAATTTGTTACGACCACATCTTCACAGGGATTTGCCTCTCGTGTCTTGCATACGATACAGTCATCCCCGGCGACGATATGACAGTTTGAGATATGCACGTTCTTGCACGAAACCGGGTCAATTCCATCTGCGTTGACACGGTAGTAATTGTTTAGAATGGTCAGGCCGTTGATAAAGACATTCTCGCAAAGCTCAAGGTCGAATGTCCGGGTATCGCTATAGCGCACTGTAATATCTTTAATCGACACGTTCTGGCAACCTATGAACCGCAATATCCCGACCCGAAACGCAGGTTTTTGCTCTTGTGTATCTGTTTTCTTCCGCATCAAGTCGCCCTCTCCTGTCCCGTGGATTGTCCCTCGTCCTTCAATTGTGATATTCTTTTCATTCTCGGCGTAAAGAAAGCGGTTTGCCTGCTTGTAGTGCTCTTTGTTCGGGCTAACCCACAAGGTCGCACCAGCCTCCAGGTATAGGCTGAGGAAGCTACGAAGCCGAATTTCTCCACAAAAGTAATCTCCTGCCGGCACATAGACCGTCCCTCCGCCTGCGGCAGAACACGCGTCAATTGCCGCTTGAATAGCCGGTGCGTCATTACTCTTTTTATCTGCGTGCGCCCCAAAATCCTTAACACTGTATATCCGTCCCTGACACGGAACCGACACGCAAAAGCAGCTAATACAAAATAGCAGCACTATCTTGCGTAATTGAACCATAATGGTACCTCTCTTTCTCGATACAATGGTAACTGGTAAAGGGTAACTGGTAAATGGTAATTTCCAATTACCAATCTCCAATTACCAATCACCAATTGGCTTGTGGCAACGAAGGAGCTTTTATAAAATGCTCACGGTGAGAGTCTATGAATCGGAGCTATCAGACACGACGGCAATTCTTGAAGATAGCGGGTTTCGGTACTGCCACAGTTATTTTTGCCCCTGCCTGCGCAGGGGCAAGCTTGTCCCCGCAAAAGCGGGGAGCGTCGTACCCAATTAATGCCAAATCCGCCTTTGGCGGACTAAGAAGGCCAAACATCGTTATCATTCTCGCCGACGATATGGGTTATGGTGATCTGAGTTGTTATGGCAATCAAGCTATTAAGACGGTAAATATAGATAGACTTGCCGAAGAAGGTGTCCGGCTCACGCAGTTTTACGTTAATTCGCCGATCTGTTCGCCGTCGCGAGTGGCGGTAACAACCGGCATGTATCCGGCTCGCTGGCGAATCAACTCGTTTCTTGACAGCCGGCAGTCCAACCGAAAGTGCGACATGGCAGACTATCTGGACCCAAAGGCCCCGACATTGGCGCGCACGCTGAAGCAGGCTGGGTACGCCACGGCCCATTTCGGCAAGTGGCACATGGGAGGCGGACGGGATGTTGATGATGCGCCCTTGCCGCAAGAGTATGGTTTTGACCAATCTCTCGTATCATTTGAAGGGCTGGGAGACCGAATCCTAATCAAAAATGACGGTCTATCGATAGTAAGCGCAAAGCTCGGCCAGGGAAAGATTCGCTGGGTGGAGAAGCACGAGATGACCGAGATTTATGTCAATCGCGCTATTGATTTCATCCATCGCAATAAGGATAAGCCATTTTATATAAACTTATGGCCCAATGACGTTCACGATGAACACGTTCCCAAGCCCCAGCTAAAGGACAAATATAAGGATGTCACGCGAAACGAATATGAGCAAAAGTTCTTTGCGGTTCTGGATGAATTAGACCGCCAGATTAGCCGGCTGATGAATGAGATTAGTCGGCTGGGCCTCGATGAGAACACTATAATTATCTTTACCAGTGACAATGGGCCTACGGATTGGCCGCGATATTACAAAGAAGGTGTTAAGCCGCCCGGAAGTGCCGGGCCGTTTCGCGGCAGAAAGTGGAGCCTGTATGAAGGCGGTATTCGAGTGCCGTTTATCATAAGGTGGAAGGGTACTGTCCCTGCCGGCAAGGTCAACGAAAAAAGCGTGGTCTGTGGTGTTGATTTGTTTGCGTCTTTGTGCAGATTGGTCGGCCTCGACGTTCCACAAGATGTCAATTTTGACGGCGAAGATATGAGCCAGGCTTTTTTCGGCAAACAGCTCGAACGTCAAGGGCCGATTTTCTGGGAGTATCGACGTAAGCCTTTCTATCTAAAGCCCGGCAATCCGGAGTTTGTAAGTCCCAACCTGGCCATCCGTGATGGCAAATGGAAATTGTTGATTAACGATGATGACAGCGGGCCTGAGCTATACGACCTTACTGAGGATATCGCTGAGGCGACCAATCTCATTGAGAAGGAACCTGAGGTTGCAGAGCGATTATCCGAGAGGTTATTGGCGTGGAGAAAATCTTTGCCCTGAGAGGCCAAATTAATCCGCCTGCGGCGGATAAAAAGCTGGAGGAAAAAATGAACCGCAGAGAGTTGGTTAAGCATTCAGCCGTAGCGACCCTCGGCTCGTTTTTTTATGCCATGCCCGGTTGTTCCTCATTTCAGCAGTGGTTCGACAAGCTCACCACCCTGAGCAAAGTCGAAGGGCAGAACACAACAAAGAAACGTCCTAATATTGTAATGTTCATCTCTGACGATCATGGCATAGATTTTGTGGGCTGTTACGGGAACAAAGATGTCCAAACACCAAACATTGATGCACTGGCGAAAGAGGGAGTGTTATTTGCCAACATGTTTGCTGCTTCCCCGACATGTGCGCCTTCGCGCTCGGTGCTGTGGACGGGGCTTTATCCCGCCCACAATGGTTGTATGGCAAATCATACGGCCTGCCGAAGCGACATCATGGCGCTGCCAACATATTTGCGGCAGTTAGGTTATCGTGTAGTGCTGGCGCATAAATATCACGCTCAGCCCAAGGAGGTCTTTAACTTTGAATATATTGAAGCGGCTCTGCCCAACAATCCGGCAAACCGAAGAACATATCGCAAAGAAGGGCTGAATACCAAAGATGTGGATAGGTTCCTGGCAGGGCATCTGCGGACTCAAGGCGATACTCCGTTGTGTTTGATTGTTGCCGACAGCAGTCCTCATGTCGTCTGGGAGCCGAACAGGATTTACGAGCCGGCAAGGCTCGAACTGCTGCCTTTTATAGTCGATACGCCGCTGACGAGAAAAGCGATGGCCAATTACTACCAGGACATCACCACGATGGATAAGCACCTCGGCGAAGTCAGGTCGATGCTGAAAAAATATGGTTTTTGGGATAATACGCTGTTTATTTATACGACAGATCAAGGCTCTGAATGGCCACATTCAAAATGGACGCTTTATGATGCCGGTATTGCTGTGCCGTTCATTGCGGTCTGGCCCGGAAAGATTAAGCCTGGTTCAGTTTGCGATGCTATGATTTCGTTTGTTGATATAACGCCGACGTTCATAGACATCGCAGGTAGTAAACCCCCGGGCCTGGATGGAAAAAGTTTTCTTAATGTGCTGCTCGGTAGGCGCAGAAAGTTCCGCGATTATATCTACGCCTGCCATACTGCCGATGGAACTATGAATGTTTTTCCTCAGCGTTGCGTCCGTGACATCCGCTATAAGTATATTGTAAATCTTTCACCTGAAAGAATCTGGACGACGCATTTTACAAAGGTCTCAGACATTGCCGAGAGTCATAAACAGGTCTGGGACACGTGGGTCGAAAAAGCTAAAACCGACCCTGCAGCCGCCAAGATAGTTGAATTGAATGAGCATCATCCACTTGAGGAGCTGTACGATACCAAAACCGACCCCTATGAGCTAAATAATATTGCGGAAAAGCCGCAAGCCAGGCCAATCCTGCTGAAGATGCGTGAAAAGTTGAGAAGATGGCTGGCCAGCCAGGCAGAAACAATGCCTGAAGGTCTTTCTTGAAGCGAGGGATAGTTTTCACCAGGAGAATTAATCATGTTATCAGCTAAAATACGGTTCACCAAAGCCATAATATCGTGTATCATTGCTTTTATGTGGGGATCCGTTGCGCAGAGCATATTCTGCCTGGCTGATTCGCGCGGCAGACGAACCCCCGCCATAGCCAACGGAAGTGAAGAAATACGGATGATTGATTTTTTGGACCCGACGTATGGTGGCCGCATTCGGCAGATATACAACCCCAACGGCGATGAGCATAATCTATATCACTACCGCACACCGTTCAACGCCGACAATTCTTTACTGCTTGGCATCGAAACTCCTCACGGAAGCGAGGAATATCAAGTGACGCTGTACGACGGTGATGGCAGATTCGTCAAGAAGCTCTTTACTGTACCGGAGTATGATTGGCGAGTCGTCTGGGACCGGAAAGACCCGCACATCTTTTACACGTGGCGGAAAACGGCCCTCTATCGTTATGACGTCCAGCGGAACAATGCAGAGCTGCTTCGGTCTTTTGAGCCGTTGTCGCTCAAGCCTGCTGGGCCTTCCTTGAATCAGGCAGGAGACCGAATTCTGGTGGCGACCGCGGACAATGTGGTACATACATTCCGTCTGCCTCAGATGGACGACGAGCGCTTATGCTACATTGATATGCCCGAAGGATATTATGCCGGGTGGGACAAGCTACGGTTCATCGGCTATCGAGACTACTTTGCTGTCACGTTTTACCAAGAAGGGCCATTTCCACAGGGTGGTAAGCCTTCGCCGCCTTTCACGCGGATTTACGACGCTGCAACCGGCAAGTTGTTCCACACCCTCGAGGGCATCAGCATTGGACACGGCGATTTCTCTGGCGATGGAAAACTGGCTTACGTGCAACTTAGTCCCTATCAAGGTAGTCCTGGGCGCCGCAGTCCCCGTCCCGGCATGCAGGCCCGAGTCGTTAGCATCGATGGCAGCGATGACCATGTGGTCTATGAGCTTTCGGGGGATGAACTTCGCTACGTTCGTAATTATCACATCACCTGGCCGGACAACATCAACGATTGGTTTGTGATCAGCTTCTTTCCTCAAACCGGGCATCTGCCGACAGAGTACGACCCGCCGCTGGACGAGCTGATGCAAATCCGAGTGGATGGGACAATCAAGGTTCTGGCGCGCACCGGAACGACATGCGGCGCGAACTTCTGGGCCCAGCCACAACAGTCCCCCAGCGCCGACGGTACGCGAATCCTGTTCCACACTAACGGGACCTGTCGCGTCGGCAAACTGGGCTGCGAAAGTTCCGGCACGATTGACCAGTGCATCTTGTATCTTCAGTGAGGCCGAAGCCCGCCTACCCAGAGTCTCGTACGACGGGCGAGCTTATGTTTGCGACCTGGAGAAATCTCCAGCAAGTAACTTTCCGATGGGTTTGAATGTGTCAAACTGCATCAGCACAATTCTAATTACCGCCATTATTGGGCAAGCCAGGAACATGCCGGCTATTCCCCAAAGCAGGCCCCAAAAAGATAGTGCCAGCAAGATAGTCACTGGGTGCAGATCCAATTCCTTGCCCATCCACTTTGGTTCGAGCAGATAGCCCAGAACTATCTGGATTGTCCCGGGAACAGCCACGATGAAAATAACGGGCCAGGGGTTTTGGAATTGAGCAACTGCGATGGGAATCGGCAAAATGGTAGCAATAATAGAACCGATGTTGGGGATGAAATTCAAAACAAACGCCAGAATCCCAAAAAGGGCAGCCAGTTCCAGCCCGATTGCCGCCAGAACAGCCCAAACCAGAAGGCCATTCAATATTGATATCGCAATCATAATGGCTATGTACCGGCGTATTTGTATGTCTATTTCTCTGTAAACGCTGGAGCGAACGGCGTAAGGATTGCGCCCTGCTAGAAGGAAAATAACGATAATCAATATAAGAAACACGTTCGATAAAAGGTTGAAAACGGCCCCCAGAGTATTCGTCACCAGATTGGGGATAGTGTTTCGCAGGGCATTGATAATCTTCTCCTGATTGAACTGGTCGCCCCATCGACCCATTTCTGAAAACGCTCGGTTGGCAAGGTCGGCAAAACTGTTACTGTACTGGCCCACTGTGACGATGATAGTCTGAACCACCCGCGTCAATAGAAAACAAAAGATAGCCATAATCACCACGACCACAAGGAAAGTTATCGTAACTGCTATCAGACGCGGGAACTTCAAGCGGATTACCTGAAAGTCCAGAATGGGTGAAACAAGCGAAACGATGAAAATGGCTAAAACAAAGGGAATCATCACAGCGCGGGTGTAAATCAGAGCGTAAGCTGCGGCAACCCCAGCAAGAACCATCAAAGAACCCGTAGTCAACCAGGTGCTCTCATCGCGTTTATCCGGCATCGTCATTCTTATCTCCTTGCGGAATCCAACAAAATAATCCGTCTATAGGTATTGACTGTCAAGAGATTTTGGGTAAATTTATTTATTTTACTGGGTGGGGAAACCCTGCGTAAAACGCGGGGTTAAGAACCCCCAAATAAATTTGGGGGCTAAATATTTAGCTTTTGTGGAGATGGCTATGATAGAGGTCAAGGAACTTCGGCGTAGTTTCGGCCCAGTCGTGGCGGTTGACGGCATATCGTTCGCGGTCGAAAAAGGACAAGTGCTGGGCCTTCTGGGACCCAACGGAGCCGGCAAAACCACCGCCATGAGGATGCTGGCCTGTTTTATTAGGCCTGACAGCGGCACCGCCTCGGTCGCCGGCTTCGATATACTGCAAAAGCCGGTCGAAGTTAGACGCTGTATCGGATATTTAGCGGAGAATTCGCCAGCTTACGGCGAGATGACGGTAGGGGGGTTTCTGAATTTCGTTTGCGATGCCAGGCGTATTAACGGCGGCAGGCGCAAAGCGGCGCTCGACAGAATTGTGCCCATGTGCTCGATTGAGTCTGTGTACCACCAAACGATTGACACGCTATCGAAAGGATATAAGCGCAGGCTCGGCTTGGCGCAGGCGTTAATTCACGACCCACAGGTGCTCATTCTTGATGAACCGACCGATGGGCTGGACCCTAATCAAAAGCACGAGGTCAGAAGGCTCATAAATAAGATGGCCAAAGATAAGTGTATCATCGTCTCGACTCACATCCTTGAAGAAGTAGAGGCTGTTTGCTCCAGGACGATAATCATTTCCCAGGGCCGTGTGCTGGTAGATTCAACGCCGGAGAAATTGAAACAAGAATATCAATGCAGCCTGGACGAGATATTTAGGAAAATTACAAGAAAGAGAACTTAAACTTGAATTAAGAATTGAGAAGGTAGAATTTAGAAATAAATTTTTTTGTTTTCTTAATTCATAATTCTAAATTCTCAATTCTTTTCGGGAGTGCAAAGATGCATAGTTTTTGGGCGGTATTCAAAAGGGAGCTAAAAAGTTATTTTACCACGCCTTTGGCGTACGTGTTTCTGGTGATTTTTCTATTTTTTTCGGGTTATCTGGCATTCAAGCAGGGCTTTTTCGAGGCCCGGCAGGCCGATATGCGGGCGTTTTTTATGAATCTGCCGCTGCTTTACGTTTTTATGGTGCCCTCGACCGCGATGCGTCTGTGGGCCGAAGAGCGTAAGACCGGCTCAATCGAGCTGCTGCTTACTTTGCCCATTACCGTAACGCTGGCAGTTTTAGGTAAGTTCTTCGCCGCGTGGATTTTCCTGGCGATTGCCTTGGCTTTGACTTTCCCTATGGTTATTACCGTTTGTTACCTTGGCCAGCCAGATGTTGGCCTGATAATTACCGGCTACCTGGGCAGCTTCTTGATGGCTGGAGGATTTCTGGCTATCGGATGTTTCTTTTCTACGGTCAGCAAGAATCAGGTAATTGCTTTTGTCCTGTCGGTGGTTGCCGCTGCTTTGCTGGTTTTTGCGGGTATGCCCACCACGCTGGATTATCTCTCGACCTTTTTACCAGCCGGTTTGGTCTCAGCAATAGAGGCTATGAGCTTTCGGCAGCATTTTGAGTCGATTCAGAAAGGTGTGCTGGAATTCAAAGACCTGGCTTACTTTCTGTTATTGATTGTTGGCTGGATCGCCGCCAGCACTATTGTTTTAGATGAAAGGAAGGCAGCTTAATGAACCCCGTTAGAAATCTTGAGTTGGGCCCAGAAGGCAGGATTTCTAACAGGACCAGACGCTTGAGGAGATAGTAATATGACAAAAGAGCAACGGATTTCTCACGGGGTGAATAGAACAATGCGAGCAATTATCGGTGCGGTCTTTATCTTGGTGATAGCTTTCTCTGCCATAAGCATCTGTCAGAACATCGGCAAATCGCTGAAAGTAGATGTTACAGAGCAGAAGCTTTATACGCTTTCGGCTGGCACCAAGGCAATTTTAGCCAAATTAAATCAGCCGATTTCGCTTCAGTTTTACTACGCAAAAACCGCTGCGTTGAAGGGGCCTGACCAGATCCGCTACTTCAACAATTACTACGAGTTCGTCAAAGCGCTGCTGGAAGAATATGTTGCGCAGGCCAAGGGCATGATTGATTTGCAGATAATTGACCCCAGGCCTTATTCTGAGGATGAGGTCCAGGCTCTGCGGTACGGCCTGCAGCGGTTCTCTATAACCGAGGAGGAAAACTTTTTCTTTGGTCTGGTGGCGCAGACTCAGTTTGGAGTGGAAAAGGTTATACCGTTTTTTTCGCCTGACCGGCAGAATTTTGTCGAGTACGACATAAGCTATCTGATAGATTCTGCCGTTACTCGTCAAAAGACCAGAGTCGGCATAATGAGCAGCCTGCCGGTAATGGGTGAAGATGTGACCGGCTATATGGCTCAGATGATGCGGATGCAGGGACAGCAGCCGCAGCCGCCGTGGACCTTCGTGGAGCAGTTGCGCAAAAAATATGAAGTCACCGAGGTGCCTGCGGATGTCAATGACATCAACGATATTGATATTCTGCTGGTTATTCACCCCAAGGACCTGCCGGAGCAGACCTTATTTGCGATAGACCAGTTTGTGCTAAAAGGCGGCAGGACCATTGTGTGCGTTGACCCCTATTGTGTTGCAGATAGGCCCTCTGCAATGACAATGCAAACCAGAATGTCCCACAAACAAAGTTCCGACCTGAATGTGCTGCTAAAAACCTGGGGGCTTGCGATGCCGGAAAATACACTTGCCGGGGATAGGACACTGGCATTGAGGGCCGCTATTGCTCGCGACCAAAGGCCGGAAACTATCATCGGCTTTCTTAATCTTGCGCCCGGCTGCTTCAATACCGACAATGTTATTACCACCAACCTTAATCAGGTCAGGGTCTTGTTCGCAGGTGTGCTAAGAGAAATTGCCCCCGCTCCTGTCTTCCGACAGGAAGACGCGGGGGTAAACCAGACGCAAGAAAGCGCAGCCAAGATTGAGCGCACGCCGCTTTTTACGACCACCAATAGGGGCAATAGCTGGAAGGTAACTGGTCCGTATGAACTAATGTTTATGCAGCCATCAAATCTTATGAGCAAATTTATCGAGGGTACCGAGCCTGTTGCAATGGGTTATCTTGTTACGGGTCGATTGGCCAGCAGCTTCCCAGAGGGCATCGAGATCGAAGTTGAGCAGGAAACCAAAGATCCGAATGAGACTAAAAAAATCAAAAAACGCATTAAAGGTTTGACAGTAGCACAAGCTGATTGCGCGGTGGCGGTTTTCGCGGATGTCGATTTTATAAGCGATATGTTAGCCTATCAGGATTCTTTCTTCGGCAAGATTATCGTTGGCGACAATAGCACGTTAATGCTTAACGCCGTTGATGATTTGACCGGCTCGAGCGATTTGATCTCAATCAGGTCACGAGGTAACTTCCAGCGTCCATTCACTGTTGTTGACGAGATCGAAAAACAGGCAGAAAAGGAAACAGCCGAAGAGGTGGCGAAGATTAACGCGGAAATTGCCGGTTTCACCAATGAGCTGCAATCTATTTTAGCTTCGGCAAAAGGTGAAAAAGCAGAGGTGGTCGGCGGTTCCATAATAGCCAAGCAGCGGGAGATCGAATTGAAGAAACGCCAGGCCCAGCGCCAGCTGCTCGAGGTTAATAAGAAAAGGCACCAGCGAATTGAGCACTTAGGTAATATGCTGCGGAACTTTAATATGCTCACCGCTCCAGGTGTGATATTAGTTATTGCTATCGTATTGGGCATCCGTCGCAGCATAAGAAAGAGGCATTACATCAGTCATGCAAGCGATGCCTGAGGAAAAGCACGAAGCACGAAATCCTAAACAAAATAAGTGAGCTAAAGTTTGGAGTGCCTAAAGTGCCTAAAATTGAGACTATAACTTTAGCTCACTTTAGGCACTTTAGCTCACTTTAGGCACTTTACATTTTTCGTGCTTCGGATTTCGGATTTAAGCGGTAACAGGAGTTTTATAGATGAGTAATAAGAAACTTACCATATTGGGTATCGTAGCGGTTTGTATGGTAGTATGGGCCGTGATTCAGTCGCATATCTCAAATAAACCCAAGACAGCGCCGGATAAACCATCTTATCTTATCCAGGGACTTAATCCGGCTGACATCGACAGTATTGTTTTAGGAGCAGGTGATGATGAGGTAACACTGAAACGCCGGTCAGGGTATTTCGTTGTGGTCAATAAGGATAATTATCCTGCTGAAACAAAGCAAATAAACGATTTGCTCACCAACTGCCTGGACATTCAGACCTCACAATTTGTTACCGATAATCCGGACAATCACGAGGCTCTTGGCCTGACAGAGAAAGATGCCCAACATGTGGTTAAATTTTTAAAGCCTGATTCTTCGCTACTTACTGGTGTTATTGTAGGAAAGAACAAGGAGCAGGGCCAGGGCAGCTACGTAAGATTAGCTACCAGCGATAAAGTTTATGTGGCACCAGAGGTGCCCTGGATTAGGAGCGGGGCGATGGATTACATCGCTCAGGAGCTTATTTTGGCAAATCGCAACGATATCGAATCAGTAACAGTTACCGCCTCGGACGGTCAATATTCTTTGAAAAGAAAAGAAAATAGCGAGGATTTGCTACTCGAAAATATCCCTGCGGGCAAGAAATTAAAAGATAGTGACAGCAAAAGTGTTTTTCACGCGTTGACGGACATAAGATTTACCGATGTCAAGAGAAAATCGGCTGCAAGTGGCGAGCCGACCTTCGACAAACAATATGTTTGCCGATTGGCCGATTCGACCGTTTATACCCTAAAGATTGCCCGCAACGACGATAAGACCTTTGTGACTTGCCAGGCGGAATTTACCGACACGACGCCTGTCACCATAAAAAAAGAGGGCGAATCCGAAGAAGAGCTAAAAAAGAAAGAAGCTAAACTGCTTGCCCGGGATAAGGCCAATGAATTTACCGCCAGGCATCAGGACTGGATTTACGAGATCGCCGACTGGAAGGCCAACAATCTAACGAAAAAACTTTCAGATTTGCTCGAGGACGAGAAAAAGCCGGAGGAAAAAACTGAGCAGAAAACCGAAGAGACAGAAAAGCTCGACCTGAGGAAAAGCACGAAGCACGAAATCCGAAATTCTAAACAATATCAAATTACCAAAATTCAAATGACCAAAACTAACAGCTTTGCTGTCATTTTGAACATTTGAACATTCGAATTTCGGATTTGTTTCGGATTTGGTAGAACCTCATGATATTGGTAAAGATTTTCTGCGTTGATACTTCTCCAAAGCTGATTCCAGAACGTCCTTGCGCTGCCCGGACCATAGCTCTCGCTGGAGATCGCTGACATGTACTGGGT
>Ga0315314_1000745_pt1 | contig 32697 bp, 34 predicted proteins | sample TDP9_MG_FD_203631 | JGI IMG/M metagenome (GOLD analysis project Ga0315314, IMG submission 203631) | Freshwater sediment microbial communities from Lake Towuti, South Sulawesi, Indonesia - TDP9 | ecosystem: Environmental > Aquatic > Freshwater > Lake > Sediment | place: Indonesia: South Sulawesi... | reverse complement strand
CTTGAAAACAATAGAAGGATTGGTAAAGAAAACGACTGAGAATTTCGATTTTGTAGTAAAAGGGTTTAGGGGTATGACGCACGACCCATTTGATAATCGGCTTGAAAAGAGACCAGAATTGAGTGAGGTCAAGGAGACATTCGAGAAATTTCTCTATTCAATGAAACCTCTAATGGAAAGTAACAAGCTCGGGGCTATTCTCTTGCAATTCCCGGTTTTCTTCTATCCCGGCTCAGAAAGCAAAGACTATATTCTTCAATGCAAGGAATGGCTGGACGATGTGCCTGCGGTAGTTGAATTCAGAAACCGCGCCTGGGCAAAGCCCGAAACATTCGCTTTCCTTAAAGAGAACAACCTTGCCTATTGCATAGTAGATGAACCAAAATTGCCCAGACTTATGCCCTTCGTGGAAGAGATTACCTCCACTATAGGCTACCTGCGACTTCACGGAAGGAACCAAAACTGGTTCAATGTGCCAACATCAGAGAGATACAATTACCTCTATTCCAATAAGGAATTAAAAGAGTTCGTTGATCCGATCAAAAGGATTCATCAGAAAGCAAGAAAGGGGTACGTATTTTTCAATAACTGCCACGCAGGTGCAGCCGCGAGAAATGCCCTCCAAATGAAAACTTTCCTGAGTGATATCGTGGAAATGGGAGAGCGAACGAAAGAGTTACTTCGGAAAGCCATCCTTCCCGAACAGCAAGAGATTTTTAAAGAAGAAAAGAAGCAATGAAAGCCAGCTACAGCCAATTAGAATTTTATGCTTGATTTTTTTCTATGGAAGTGGTATTATTAATTATATGGAAAGAATGGGACTGAGAATACTGGCAATAGATGATGAAGAGGCAGTGCTTTCGTTACTAAAGTTCAAACTGGGACAGTTTGGGCACGAAGTAATCACTGCCACTAATGGAATAGATGGAATTAGAAAGGCAAGGAAGCTTGAGCCAGACCTTATCCTTTTAGACTTGGTTATGCCCGGGATGAGTGGATTCAGGGTTTGTGAGTTGCTCAAGTCTTTTAATAAGACAAAAGATATCCCCATTTTCATATTTACCGCTTTGGACCGATTAGAAGATGTCGAGCGCGCCTACGAAAAGGGTGCGGATGACTATATTGTGAAACCATTCGAAGTAGTAACGATTAATAATACAATTGAGACTAAATTCACCGAATTTATGGAAAAAGCTGAGTATAAAGCCACTTTTGAAGAAAGACCCAAAGATACTTCTGAACAATAATTTTTGAAGAGATTCTCGGTTTATCAAAATGAAAATCTTCCCACCTGGGAAGATTTTTTATTTGATTTCTCATCGAGAAATCTACTATGATTACTTTACTGTCGTAGGGGTTGGATTTATCAAATCCCCTCACCCCGACCCTCTCCCCTGAGGGGAGGGATAAAGGTGAGGGGTTTGTAGGGGTTCGATTCATCGAACCCGCTGGAGAAGATAAAATATGCAGGACTTAATAATTTTGACTGCCTCGTTAGCGATTATTCTAATTCTTTTCAAATGGAAATTGAACCTGACTTTGACCATGGTAATAGCAGCATTCTTTTTAGGCATTGTATACAGGTTTGGTCCGGGAGAGATTTCAAAAACTTTTTACGCTGCCTGTGCATCGAGAGAGACTCTGGAGATTGCTGTTACCCTCTTTTTCGTAATTATCTTCAATCTATGTATGAATGCAGTAGATACCTACAGGAAAATTATTGATAATATGAAAACTTTCCTCTTAGATATAAGGTGGATTATTGCGGTCGTTCCGGCAGTGGTGGGTTTTCTTCCCATGTTTGGTGGAGCGCTTGTCTCTGCTCCAGTGGTAAAGGAAGTTACCCAGGATATGGGCATATCAAATGAGCGGAAGACCTTTCTCAATTTTTGGTTTAGACATCTCTGGGAGTATACTCTACCGCTCTACCCAGGAATTTTGGTGGCTAGTGGCATTCTGGGTGTGCCTGTCTACACCGTCATTGCCAGTAATAGCATTTTGACAGTGAGTGCAATTATAATAGGAATAATCTTTGGTATCGGAAAATTGAAATGGCGACCTCCGCATTCGGGAGAAGTTCGTTCCGGTAAAGGTCGAGCGATTCTCCACTTTCTGTTCAACCTATTGCCAATTATTCTGGTAATGGTGATGGTCCTCATTTTTAGACTTAAAGTTTTATACGCCCTCCTTGTAGCAATAGCCTTCACCATCATTAACAATCGTATAGGGATCAAAAGGATTCTGCAGTTTGTGGTGAAAGAAGATTATGGGATGATTCTTATGGTTTTTGGTATTATGATTTTCAAGGAGATGTTAGGGACTACGGGAATGATAGAGCGTTTACCCCTTTTCCTTAAGACCGTCGGCGTTCCCCGGTACTTGGTTATTTCTTTTCTTCCCTTTATTGTTGGTTTTTTGACAGGAATGACGATGGCTGCGGTAGGTATCACCTTTCCTGTTATTCTCCCACTTTTTAATGGCAAGTTGTCGCTTATGACTTTTTCTTTTATGTGTGGCTTTGCCGGAGTTTTGGTGACTCCTGTCCACTTTTGTCTCGCATTAACGAGAGAATATTTTCATGCTGATTGGTTAAAGCTTTACTATGAAGAACTGGCTCTTCCAATATTTCTGATGGTAATGGTCGGACTTATTTATGCGATAATAATGTAGGTGGTGTAGGGCTTTATGCCCGTAACTGGGATGAAGCCTGCCCGTGCCGCCTGCCCGACGCTCAGGCGGGACTGCCCATTCTGGTCCCTAACGGCCAGGGGGATAGTTTTCGGAGTCGCTCGATCAGCAAAACCTCGCTCTAAATCCGCCAGCGCTCCTGCAAAACCTGGCGGAATTGAAGCTCCTGTACCTATCCCTTCATCCCTGGGGAAATAGAGGTGGGGATAGTTTTCGGAGTCGCTCGGTCAGCTGCACAGATTGAATCTGTGCCTACAACGGCAGGAAGATTTGTAGGCACGGTTTTAACCGTGCATAAATTAAGTAGAACTTTATGCCCGTCCCGATAAATCGGGACAGGGTAAAGGGCTACACTACCCACAAATTCTTAAAGAAGGGAAGATATTTTCTTTTTTATTTGATTATTTATTAGAAAATATATAGAATATTTTATCATGTACAGGAATTTCCAAACAAGAATAAGAAAGGCGTTTCTCCTTTCCGTTTTCCTATTAAGTTTCTACCCCTCTATATTAAACTCCCAGCCCGCAAGTATCCCTTCTCCAACCAACATGGAAAAAGTAGAATCTTTAAAGCAGGTAATCAAAGAGGTAGAAAACCTTTATAATAAAGCAGTTATAGCCTACGAAGAGGGAAATATTGACCTCGCAGAAAATCTCTATGAAGATGCCTTGAAAAAATTGGCGAAGTCGAATCTGGATGCCGTTATGAATTATCAATTGAAAGAGGAATATGATAATCTCTTCGGGAAATTGGATGTGCTTCTGGAAGAAATGGAGAGAAATTCCAAATCGATTCTCGACGTTTCTGAAGAAGAATTGAAAGAAACAGAAAATTTGGAACCAGCAAAGACGGAGGAAATAAAAGGAAGTTATACTATACCTATCGATGCCGAAGATGATTTAGTAAAAAAGTATATAGAACTTTATACTATAGGAGAGAGAAGAAAAGCAATTGCTGAAGCATTGGAAAGGTCGGGTAGATACCGTGAGATGATATTGGGAATTCTGCAAGAATATAGCCTTCCTCGAGAACTAGTCTATTTGCCACTACTAGAGAGCCTCTATAAAGTGAGTGCATATTCTCGGGCCCGAGCAGTTGGTCTCTGGCAATTTATGGAAACTCCAGCGAGAAACATGGGATTGATTATCAATTACTGGATAGATGAGAGGAGAGACCCGGAGAAGTCTACCCGTGCTGCTCTTAAGTTTCTTAAAGAGCTCCATACCTGGTTTAATGACTGGCATTTAGCCCTGGCTGCTTATAATCGGGGTCAAGGCGGCATTGGTAGCGATTTAAGATTCTCTAAGGCTGTTGACTTTAGCCAGTTAGTAGACAGAGAAGCTTTGCCGAGGGAAACCGAAAATTTTGTTCCCCAATTTATGGCCTGTGTGATTATCGGAGAAAATTATACGGATTATGGATTTTCGTTAAATTTTGAACAGCCTTTGAGCTATGATGAGATAATTTTGGACAAGGTAATTGACCTGGAAGTCATTGCCAAGTGTGCGGGCACAACAGAAGTTAAGATAAAAGAATTGAATCCTTCTTTAAGTGCCTGGTGTACTCCAAAGAACTATCCTGATTTTAAGTTGAAGCTTCCTCTCGGAACAAAGGAAGGATTTCTTACTAATATTGCTGAGGTAAAGGATTTGACTCCTGGAAGGGGATTTATTCGCTACAAGGTGAAAAGGGGAGATATTTTGGGAAAAATTGCTCGAAACTACTCTACTACTGTCTATGCGATAAAGAGAGATAATGAAATAAGAAATATCAATAAGATCAGGCAAGGACAAATCTTGATTATAAAACCTGGGAAAAAGTACTTCCTTAAATAAAGAACGGATTCAATGGAGTCCCCCCGATTTCATCGGGGGGTTCCCTCCCTCCCGGGAGGACTCCAACCATTCTTGCACGGTTAACACCGTCCCTACAAATATACACTGCACAATTTGAAATTGTGCCTACAAATTTCTCTGCCATTGTAGGCACAGATTCAATCTGTGCTCTTTTCCTCCCTTTCGGGAGGAGTCCAAAAGCTCTGGAGCCCTTGTGAATCGCGTAGGGGCCGACTTTGGTCGGCCCGAACCTCCGCCTTGCGAAAGCAAGGTTGTTTTCAGGGGGAAGTGGTGACTCAGCATATTCAGAACGAAGGGATGAAGCCAGTATATATTGAAGCGTTTGATCTCGACGATGCCTGGTTCCAGTGTCTGTCAGCAATACTGGAGAAGGGACAGGTATACACAATTACCAGGGGTAGCTATAAGGGTCAGAAAAGGCTCGAATTCGATTTCGTGACTATCAGGGTCAAGAAACCTTCCCATCAGATAATACCTATCATCCCCGAGGGTTCAGGCATTCCTGCTCCCACCAGCATGGAGTATGTTCAGGGCTATCTGGAATACCTTTTGACCGGAGCCAAGACAGAAACCGAAGACTATACTTATGGTGAGAGGCTGGTGGACCCTAAGGTGAGAATAGAGCAAAATATTGAAGGTAAAAGAATGCTAAGAGAAATTCCCCTTAATGTTAACCAGATAGAAGAGGTTATAAAGATGTACAAGACAGAGGGGCATGGCACAAATCAGGCGATAATGGAGATTGGAATGCCTTCTGATATTAGTTTGAAAGACCCTCCCTGTCTGAGATTAATAGATACCAGAATCAGGTATGGCAAACTCCATTTCATACCTTATTTCAGGTCCTGGGATTTATGGGGAGGTTTTCCCTCAAACCTGGGTGGATTACAATTGGTAAAACAGTATATGGCAGAAGAGATAGGAGTAGGAGACGGAGAAATAATAGCAATAAGCAAAGGGCTCCACTTGTACGATTATACTTGGGAATGGGCCAAGCAGAGAACAACAAAATACGATAAAAGGATAGAGTAAACGAAAGAAAAAATTCTCTGTTTAGATGGAGCTAAAATAAAGAGTGTTAGAGAAACTTTTTGATCCCAAATCAATTGCAGTTATCGGCGCTTCCCGGCAGGAAGGAAAAGTTGGGCATAGTATTTTGAAGAATCTCCTCCAATATGGTTACCAAGGAAAGGTTTATCCTATCAATCCAAAAGCAGAAGAAATTTTGGGAGTAAAAACATATTCCACAATTTTTGCTATAGAAGGGGGGATAGACCTTGCCGTGGTTGCCATTCCTTCTGAATTTGTTCCCACTGTCCTTAAAGATTGCGTAGAGAGAAGAATCGACTCAGTAATTATCATTTCAGCTGGCTTCAAAGAATCTGGTAAAGGGGGTTCCAAACTCGAGAGGGAGTTAGTCGAAATTATCAAGGGATCAACTATAAGGGTACTTGGTCCAAATTGTCTGGGAGTTATCGATACTGCTTCAAGCCTCAATGCCTCTTTTGCTGCAGGCATGCCTTCCAGAGGAAATATTGCTTTCTTTTCTCAATCCGGAGCTCTATGTACTGCCGTTTTAGACTGGGCTCTTGAGGAAGAGGTGGGATTCTCAAAATTCATTAGCCTGGGAAACAAGGCAGATATTGATGAGGTAGATCTATTGCTAGGCCTTGCTGACGACCCCGAAACCAAAGTTATCCTCGGCTATCTGGAAGGAATAGACAACGGGACGAGATTTATGGAAGTAGCCAGAGAAGTTTCTCGGAAAAAGCCTGTTATTATTAACAAATCCGGTCGGACGCAAGCCGGAGCAAGAGCTGCCTCTTCGCACACAGGAACTCTGACAGGTTCAGATGCTGCTTATGAATCCGCCTTTAGACAGTGCGGGGTAATCAGAGCTGAGACAGTAGAATCTCTTTTCGATTACGCTATTGCCTTTGCCTATCAACCTCTTCCGCGGGGGCCAAATCTCGCTATCTTGACCAATGCTGGTGGTCCTGGAATTATTGCAGCTGATGCAGCTGAGAATTCTATTCTCAAGATGGCTTCTTTCCGGGAAGAGACAATTGGGAGACTGCGAAAGGAGCTCCCTGCAAGTGCCTCCATATACAATCCTGTCGATGTGGTTGGCGACGCAGGAGCGGATCGTTATGAGAAGGCAATGGAGGTGCTTATTGATGATCCGGCAGTTGATAGCCTTGTTGTAATTCTGACTCCTCAGGCAATGACTGAGATAAAAGAAACGGCAGAAGTTATTAGTAAAATTGCCACAGTGGTTTCTGACAAGCCAATTGTCTCTTCCTTTATGGGACGGTTAGAAGTTAAAAAGGGTATAAGAATTTTGCGTTCGGGGAAAATACCCAATTACTCTTACCCGGAGCGTGCTATTGCCGCTCTGGACGCTATGGTTAGGTACCGAAAATGGAAAGAGGCTCCTTCTGATCAAACCAAGATTTTCGAAGTAAATAAGAAGAAAGCAGAGGAGATTTTCTCAAAGGCGAAAGAGAAAGGAGAAGCGAATTTGACTCCTGAAGAGACAAGAGAAGTGCTCTCTGCCTACGGCTTTCGTCTTCCCAAGAGAATCGCTACTGAGATTTCCCGTGAGGCAATTTCTGCTGCGGAGTCTGTTGGTTACCCGGTAGTGATGAAAATTATCTCTCCCGATATTTTACACAAATCTGACATAGGAGGAGTCAAGGTTGGAATCAGTGAGAAGTCTCAGGTAGCGAGAAGCTTTGAAGACCTCATCTCAAATGCAAAGAGATTTTTGCCGGAAGCCTTAATCCTGGGAGTAGCTGTAGAAGAGATGATTGGGCCGGGGAAGGAGGTAATATTAGGTTCCTCCAGAGATCCTTCTTTTGGCTCTCTCCTCATGTTCGGACTTGGTGGAATCTATGTAGAAACGCTCAAAGATGTCTCTTTCCGTATTGCGCCGTTAGGTCTCACTGAAGTAGACTCGATGATAAGAGAAATTCGCTCCTACCCAATCCTCAAAGGAGTGCGAGGAGAAGAACCTTCCGACTTAATAGCAGTAAAAGAAGCTCTGTTGAGGTTGTCCCAGCTGGTTACAGATTTTCCGGAGATTTTGGAGATGGATATAAATCCATTAATGGTTCTGGCTGCAGGGAAAGGAGCTGTTGTAATAGACTCACGATTAACAATAGAAATTTAATTTAAATTGGTAATTTGAAATTGGTAATTTGTATTAAGAGGTAGGGATAGATTTCGGGGTCGCTCGGCCAGCTGCACAGATTGAATCTGTGCCTACAACGGCAGGAAGATTTGTAGGCACGGTTTTAACCGTGCATAAATTAAGTAGGACTTTACCCCGTTAGAAATTCCCCCAAGAGAATTTCCAACATCCATTTCTAACGGGGTTTATGCCCGTAATTCTATGTCATGTCGAACTCGTTTCGGCATCTATAGTTGAAATTTGAAATTCTTAAGAGGAGGACGGTATGGTATCCCTGTATGTAGGTTCTACTTGTGAGTATTCCGGAAAGACTCTGGTATGCATAGGTTTGGGAAAGAGGTTTCAAAGCGATGGCATATCTGTTGCCTATTTTAAACCTGTGGGAAGACTTCCTGTTAGAATGGGAAGGGTATTAGCTGACCAGGACGCAGTCTCCATGGAAGAGATTTTGGGACTCCGCGATTCACTCGAATTAGTTTGCCCGGTTGTTTTGACTCAAGACCTCACCATTCAAGCCTACACAAAAAAGATAAAAAGTATGGAAAAGAAAGTAATCGAGGCTTATAGTAAGATTTCTAAGGGCAGAGATTTGGTCTTAATAGGAGGAGGGAGCAATCTCCAGGAAGGCACATTCCTGGGTATCCCGGCAAGAAAACTAATCAAGGGCATGAAAGCAAAGGCCATATTAGTTGACAAGTGCGAAACAGATATTTTGGTAGACCCTATTCTTGCTGCAAGCGATGTCCTGGAAGACAGTTTTATGGGTGTCGTTCTGAACCGCGTAGCTTTAGACAGAATTGACTATTTCAAAAGAAGAATAGTCCCTTTTTTGAAGAGAGAAGGAATTGAAGTTTTAGGCATGATTCCCCAGGACACCTTGTTAAATGCTATTAGTATTGGTGAACTCTGTGATAACCTGGCAGGAGAAATTCTCTGTTGCGATGACAAGGTAGATGAATTGGTGGAACATTTTATGATAGGCGCTATGAATGTCGAAGGAGCTTTAAGGTATTTCCGAAAAGTTCAAAACAAAGCGGTTATTACTGGCGGCGATCGTCCGGACATCCAGCTTGCTGCCTTGGAAACTTCCACAAGATGCATTATCTTGACCGGCAACCTTTTCCCCAGCGACATTATTATCTCCCGAGCAGAAGAACGTGATGTACCCATGATAGTAGTTAAAGACGACACACTTACGGCGGTTGAGAAAATAGAGAGTCTACTCAGACGCCTGAGAGTTAGCGGGAAAAAGAAGGTGGCTAGAGCAGTAGAACTGGTTAATCAGGAGATTAACTTCCGGTCTCTATATGACAAATTGGGCATTTCATCAAAATAGTGTAGGGCTTCATGCCCGTAATGTTTTTGGTCGCGTAGGGGTGACCTTTACGGTCGCCCACTGGTAAGAAGAAGCAAAGCTTACGCTTTGCCGCTACAAGAAATCGCTCGCTTGCTGAAGGAAAACTCAAAAATGATTCCACTTAAGGACACCATACCGTCAGAAAAGTATCCCATTGTCACTATACTTCTAATTGCGATAAATGTCTCTATCTTTTTTTATGAGATTAACCTTGGGCCGCATTTGCCAGAACTGGTGAAATTTGCCGGTGTGGTCCCCGCACGATTTTTTGATTCTCGACTCTACGCATTTCGAGGGTCTCCTGAACGTTACTTCCCAATATTCACCTCCCTCTTCCTGCACGGAGGATGGGTCCATTTATTGGGTAATATGTTGTACCTCTGGGTCTTCGCTGACAACATAGAAGATAGATTAGGACATTTCAAGTTCCCTGTTTTCTATCTACTCTGCGGATTTGGAGCAAGCCTGGCTCATATCTTTGCCAATCCCACTTCTTCTGTGCCTTCAATTGGTGCCAGTGGGGCTATCGCCGGGATTTTAGGTGCGTACTTTATCCTCTATCCTAAATCCAGAGTCATCACTCTTGTCCCAATCTTTTTCTTTATCCAGATAGTTGAGCTACCTGCTTTCTTGTTTTTGGGGGTTTGGTTCTTAATGCAGTTTTTCAATGGAGTGTTAAGCTTAGGATTAGGAACTGCGCCGACAGCAGGAATTGCCTGGTGGGCGCATATTGGTGGGTTCTTAAGTGGAATATTTTTAATTCTTCTCTTAAAAGGGAAGAAACATCGAGGAAGATATTAAATAGGCAGGTTTTGCTATGTATAAAAAATCTGTGCTGGATAACGGTTTGAAAGTCATAATAGCTCCAATGAAAGGAACGCGAGCTGCTACTGTTTTCATCTTAATCGGAATAGGCTCTCGCTATGAAGCTAAGCAACTGAGCGGTATCACTCATTTTTTGGAGCATATGTTCTTTAAGGGAACCAGCAAGCGCCCAAGTGCCAAAACCATTTCCGAAACTATTGATAGAGTGGGAGGAGAACTGAACGCTTATACCAGCGAAGAGAGCACTGGCCTTTTCATTCACCTGGCGAGTTCCCACCTCGAACTCGCTCTCGACGTTCTTTCAGATATGTTACTTAATTCCAAATTTGAAAGAGAAGAGATTGAGAAGGAGAAAGGCGTTATTCTGGAAGAAATCAATATGCATGAGGATAAGCCAGATTTTCAGGTTGTAAATATTTATAAGTCTTTACTGTATGGTAACCAGCCCCTGGGCTGGAAAGTGATTGGGAAAAAGGAGGTAATTAAAAATATCGACCGGGAAAAGTTGTTGGGTTACTGGGAAAAGAATTTTTCTTCGAATAATGCTGTAATATCTATTGCTGGTGATGTCGAGCCTCGAAAGACATCAGCTTTGGTTAGGAAGTATTTGAGGAGATGGGAAAATAGAAAAAAACCTTCTTACTTACCTCTAAAAGAAAAACAGGCCGTTCCTGCTACTATTCTCAAGCATAGAAAGACTGACCAGGCATATCTATGTTTGGGAGTGAGGACTTTTGCCTACAAACATCCCGATTATTACGTGCTTAAAGTTCTAAATACAATTCTGGGAGGAATAGTAAGTTCCCGGCTCTTCGTTCGTCTTCGAGAAGAAGAAGGTATGGCTTATTCAGTTGATTCTGTATGCGAATCTTATCTGGACGGAGGGAACCTATGTGTTCATGCAGGAGTGGAGATAAGTAAAGTAGAAAATGCCGTTCTGACCATTTTGGAAGAGTTTAAGAGAATGGGTCGAGAAATTGTCGGAGAAGAAGAATTGGAAAAAGCCAAAGAGTACTTGAAGGGGAGAATGGCTCTGGAACTGGAGTTTTCTCCAGGGGTAGCAAGTTTTCTGGGTCATCAAGAACTCCTTCTGGGAAAGATTAGACTGCCAGAAAAACAGATGGAAGAAATTGAAAAAGTTACTTCACATGACACAAAGAGAGTAGCCGAAAAGGTTCTCGTTAACCAACACCTTAATCTGGGAGTGGTTGGTCCCTTTGCCGATAAAGAAAAATTTAGAAAATTATTGAAAATCTAATCTTCACGAAAGATTCGTTTATATAATTCTAAGGTGAAAGGACAATGGCTAAAATAAAAGAGGCTCTTCCAGTAAAGTTAATAATGGGTATGATATCTTGGAATGTAGACCTTTTCGACCAGGTAACAGAAACTTTAGTTGAGAAATTTGGCCCCGTAGATTTGAAAAGCAGTTTATTCAACTTTGACAAGACTGATTACTACGAAGAAGAGATGGGTAGAAATTTAAAGCGGGAATTTCTGAGTTTTCGAGAGTTAATCGAGCCAAAAGATTTAAGGGAGATTAAATTATATACAAACAGCATGGAAGAAAAATTCTCACTTTTCAAAGATAAACCGAGCCGTGTTATTAATCTCGACCCAGGTTATCTCGATTGTACAAAGCTGGTATTAGCCAGCACTAAAGATTCACCAAGCAGAATCTATTTGAGAGACGGGATTTATGCTGAAATAACTTTATATTTCAGTCAGGGAACTTTTAAACCCCGGCCCTGGACCTTTCCGGATTATCAGACCCAGGAGTATATCGAGGTATTTAATCAAATTAGGAAACTATACATTAGTCAGAGACGCGACATCATTTCCAAAAAAACAGACAAAAGGTTTTAAATTTCTTGACAAAAATTAAGTATCACATTATAATTGTTTAATAGGAAGACTTAAATCTGAGAACTCTTTTTACGGGCAATTAGCTCAGCGGGAGAGCGCTGCTTTCACAAGGCAGAGGTCGCTGGTTCAACCCCAGCATTGCCCAGGTTCAGTGTCGAAATCCTGAATTTTGTGTTTTTTTAAGAAGGAGGAGGTGAAGTCGATGCCGGTTAAGAAAAGAAAGAAGGCGACCAAAAAGAAGAAGAGAGTGTGCTGAAAAAAGACTCTGTTTTAAACGATTTTTTAGGGAAAGGAGCGACTCGTTCCAGGGTCGCTCCTTTTTTGGTGGCTATCTTTAAGAAAAAGAGAACTTTTGCGTCTTAGCATATACATTCTTGTCTTCTGGATTGAAAACCCTTATGACTTATGTGAAAGGAGGTCTAAATTGAAGAAGACGTTATGGAAAATTCCAGTGTTCGTTTTGACCATGGGGATCGGGTGGTCTATGATGTTGTCCGGTTTTGCAGAAGAAGCGCAAAAGTCCGCGCAAGCAGAGTGGAAATTACCTGCCCCTAAGAAAAAAGGCAAGGTAAGCGTTGAAGAAGCATTGAATCTTCGTCGTTCAAGCAAAGAGGGCTTTTCCAGCAGGGAGTTAACAGAAAAAGAGATTGGACAAATTCTCTGGGCAGCAAGGGGGGTTAATCGCCCCGATGGAAAACTTACTTCTCCGTCAGCAACGGCCCGCTATGCCGTCTCAGTTTATGTTGCTACAAAAGAAGGAAGTTTCCTTTACGTTCCTCAAAATCATTCTCTCTCACTGATTGATAACAGGGATATACGAAGCGGTATTGGCACGCAGCAATATGTCAAGACCGCTCCTGTTATTCTGATATTTGTTGCCGACTTCTCAAAATTGGCGGAGAATTTCCCTATGGAGAGGAAGATTTCTTTTGTTAGCGCAGAAGCAGGAACGATTGGGGAGAATGTTTACTTGCAGTCTGCTGCCTTAAAATTGGCTACTTGCTTTGTAGCTTCTGTAGACAAAGAATTTGTAAAGTCTTCCCTCAATTTCAAAGAAGGCATAGATCCCCTGTTTATAATGCCCATTGGCTATCCGAGGTGAAACGACCAGTTGGTGGGCGAGCAAGCTCGCCCCTACTGCTGGAGTCCTTGCGAATCGCGTAGGGGCGACCCTTGTGGTCGCCCGTTGGTCTTTGCACGGTTGAAACCGTATAGAGGAACTTTCGAGTTGACTTCCCCTCAAGAATTTGGTATAAAGTAATTGAAAATCCTTCTCTTGGGTTCTAAATGTGAATGAACAACTGAAAAGGTTAATTCAATTACAGGAAGTGGACGTACTTCTAGATAGAATTCGAGTTGAAATGGACGAGATCCCCAAGGAAATCGAGAGAATGAAAAGAGAATTTGAGGAAATGCTGTCGTCGCTCGACGAGTTGAAGAAGGAAATGACCGAACTACAACTATCGAGGAAGAATAAAGAACTCGAGCTAAAGGCCAGAGAGGAAGAACTTAGGAAACATCAAAGTGAGTTATTTACAGTAAAAACTAACGAAGCCTATACTGCATTACTGAAAGAAATCGAGGAAGCCAAGAAATCAAAAAGCGCTATTGAAGATACAATTCTTTCAGTAATGGAGCAAGAAGATGCCTTCCTTGCCGAAGAGAAGATAAGAAAAGAAGATATGGCTAAGAAAAAAGAAGAAGATACTAGAAAACAAAAGGAATTGGAAGAAAGATTGGAACGCCTAAATCAGAACCTAGAGGAGGTTCAATCAGAACAGAAAGAGAAAGTAGCCGGTATCGAATCGAAAATCTTAAACAGGTATCAGAAAATAAGGGAAAAGAAGGATGGAGTGGCGGTTGTTCCAATAGTTGATGGATTTTGTGGAGGGTGTAACATAGCTCTGCCGCCTCAGCTTATAAATGATGTTTTGAGAGGGGAAGAGCTCGTAGCTTGTGGAAGCTGTTTGAGGATACTATATCTGAAGGAAGAAAAGTGAACGAATCCAAACTAAGGGATAGGACCTACAGGATATTGAAAACCCTCGCTGAGGAGAGGTCTTTTAGTTCGGCGAAGAAGATAATTCCTGGACTCACTGACAGAGAAATATGGAAAGCTATCTCAGTTGCAGCCTCTATGTTAACAGCTTTGCCGAAAGTTGAAGAACATAGAAATCTCAGGGTATATATCGATGGCTCTGCAGTGCCCAATCCTGGGCCTTCCGGTATCGGAGTAGTTATTTATGAAGGGAAAAAGAAAAAAATTAAGGAAGTAAATAAATCTATTGGTTCAGGAAGCAACAATGTGGCTGAATACAAGGCTTTGATTCAGGGATTGAAAGAGAGCAAAAAGCTATTAGCGCAGAGTGTTACCATATTTAGCGATTCTGAATTGTTAGTTAATCAAATGAAGGGAAGGTTTCGGATAAACGAAGAAAAGTTAAAGAGACTATCTCAACAGGCAAAGACTCTGGAAAATAAGTTTGAGGAAGTGAATTATCGCCTGATAGGTAGGAACGAGAATAAAGCTGCCGACCAACTTGCCAATCTCGCAATAAGAAGATTCATATAAATAAGGAAAACCTTGTGCGGAAGGGGTCGCTGGAGCGACGAATAAGGAGCTCCATGATAGCGACGGGCGCGAGTCGGTGAGCGCCCCGGGGGAAGAGTTTCCCCTCACCTATTTCCTCTCCCCTGAGGGGAGAGGGTCGGGGTGAGGGGGGCACAGGTCCGACAGGACTCCGAAACACGATGGGGGTGTCGGACTCCTTCGGAGCTGATTCAAATAGGCTTGAAGTGAACCGGATGGTTGCTCCGATATCTATCGGAGAGGAAAGTCCGAACTCCGCAGGGCAGAGTGTTCCGTGTAAGCGGAAGGGGAGGAATCCCACGGAAAGTGGCACAGAAACCAGGTACAGGTAATGCTGTAGTGAAAAGGCTAAACCCCACTCGGAGCAAGACCAAATAGCAGAGGAGAGGCGGCCCGCCTCGCCACTACTCTATGGGTTGGTCGCTTAGACAAATAACCATCGTCCCGATTTCAAATCGTGATACAGAATTCGGCTTACAGGTTTGCTTCAAGCCTTTTTTATTTTATATCTGGTATCCACAAAATCTGCAGTCCTTGCGAATTGCGTAGGGGCCGACTTTGGTCGGCCCGAACCTCCCCCGATGAAATCGGAGACTCCAAAAAGATTATGGAGTCCTTGCGAGAGCAAGGTCTTCCTCCCTTTCGGGAGGAGTTCAACTGTCCATATTTTGCAATATTGACTTTTTTTCAGAAAAAATATAAGATAAAAATAGAGAGCCGATAAAAAATTATTTTTGATAAGGAGAACAACTGTGCAAGCGATTGAAGCGTTAAAGACTAGAAGAAGTAAAAGAAAATTTTTGCCTACCCCTGTAACAAAAAAGGTGCTTAAAGATATCATCGATTGTGGTCGACTTGCTCCCAGCGCAGTTAACATACAGCCCGTAGAGTTCATTGTGGTCACCAAAGCGAAAATCAAGAAGAGAATAGCAGAAATGACCGATTACGGTAGGTTCATTGCGGAGGCTCCTGTATGTGTTGCTATTTTCTCTCGTCGGACGAAATACTACTTAGAAGATGGCTCTGCAGCAACAGAGAACGTACTCCTGGCTGCTCATGCACATGGATTGGGAGCCTGCTGGGTGGCCGGAGACAAAAAACTCTATGCAGAGAGAGTCCGCCGACTGCTCGGAGCACCCCGGGACTTTAAACTGATCAGTCTTATTCCTATGGGCTATAGTGAACAGCAACCAAAGCCTACCAAAAGAGAACTGAAAGACGTCCTCCACTGGGAAAAATATTGAGTTTGAGATAAAAAGATGTTAATTGCAGGGCTTGATGAGAACGGATTAGGTTTTAGAAATCAGAGAATGCTGGGACCTTTGGTGGTAACTGCTACGGCCTTTAGGGTAGAAAGAGATTATGACTTAAATAAAGATTTTTTCTGGAATGAACTTAAAGGGGTAGTCTCAAAAAGTAGAAATGATAAGAACAGCCTCGTTGTCTGTGATAGTAAAGAACTTTTCAGGAGCAACGACCGGAACACCTATAAGTCGGCAGAGTCCACATTACTTGCTTTCTATTCTCTTTTGAATAGAAGATTGCCACAGGATTTCGATAACGACTTCTTCTCCGAAATAGTTCTAAATGGGCGATGTCTTCTCAGCGATTGCCCTGTCGGTTGGAGAGGTTCCCTCTGTGGGAATGGTGCTCCCTACAATCTCCCCGCCTGGAAAGTGGAAACCCAATTTGTAGAAGATATCTCAGAAAAATTGAGAGAGGTATTGAGAAAGAAGAGGATTGAATTCATTTTTTGGAAAAGCAGAATATTTTGTCCCTCTGCTCTTAATAAGGCGGAAAGTAAAAATCTGGATAAGTACTGGCTCGAGGTTCAAACCATAGGTGATTTTATTAATCTATTTCTGGAAAACTACAGAGAAGAAGAAATTTCCTTCTTCTCAGGGAAAATAGACGGCTGGGGAAAGAAGAAAATCTTGAGTTGTTTAGGAGAGAGATTTGAAGTTCTATCAGCCAATTCAAAAGAGAAAGAAGATATTTTTACAGTTTCCTGTAAAGGGAAAAAATTGAACCTCTATTTTATCAAGTCCGGCGATAAGTTCATTTTCCCCATCTCCCTTTCCTCAATTTTTGGCAAGTACATAAGAGAGATATTTATGAAACGCCTGAACGAATTCTTCTATAAGTTCGATAGTTCCTTAGAATGGTGTGGAGGGTACAGGCAAGGACGGAAATTTGATGGCTTTCTTAAAAGGGCAGCCGAAATAATCGCTATGGAAAGAATCCCGCAAGAATGTTTGTTGCGGTAGAAATGTGAATTATGAAAGCTTTTCTTGACATTGAGACCTCATTTGAGGGAGAGATAACTGTCCTGGGAGTTTATCGCGAGGATGGCACAATAATTCAGCTGGTGGGAAGAGAAATTACCAGGTCAAACCTGCTTAAAAGTCTTGCGGCAATAACTACTATTTACACTTACAATGGAAGCAGGTTCGATCTCCCCATCATAAAGGAGAAGTTGGGTATAGATTTGGATGACTATTTCGCAACCTATGACCTGATGTACGACTGCTGGGAGAGAAATCTTTACGGGGGCCTCAAGAAAGTTGAACAGATTCTGGGAATTGAAAGATGCCTGAAAGATGTAAATGGCTGGGTAGCTATGGAACTATGGGACCAATACGAAAAAACAAATAACAGAGAGGCTCTTCAAGTATTGCTGGAATATAATAAAGAGGACATTATTAATCTTCCTGTCTTAATGGAAAAACTCGGAAAAAGAGGTGGTGAGTAGTATGCCGGGGAAAGTACCAGCCAAGAGAGAGAAGAAGAAGCCAAAAAAGAAAAAAAAGTAACTGTTGTGCACACTTATCTCTTTAAATCAGCGTAGCTGCAGAGCAAAGCTCTGCTACATCTGCAATGTAGCCCTTCATGGGCGTAATTTTTACTGCATTCCTGCACAAATGGAATTTGTGCCTACAAGGAACAAATACAGAATTATGTAGGCACGATTTCAAATCGTGCAATGTACCCTTTATAGGCGTAATTTGAAAATTTCTACTTATGGGTTTCTTTTCTTAATTTGAAATTTTTGATTTTTGATTTGTAGTGTAGGGGCTTGTCCCCGTAATTTGAAATTTGAAATTGGTAGTGTAGGGCTTTATGCCCGTAATTTGAAATTTGTGATTTATACTGTAGGGTTTCTTCTCTTAATTTGAAATTTGAAATTTGTAATTTGAAATTAATTTCTGTAGTGTAGGGCCTCATTCCCGTGCATCTCCGCCTTAGATAACGACCGATGAACATCTCAATTGGTGGGAAAGAGTATGAAATTATCGAAGAACCACAACGGCATGTAGTAGTGCCCACCAAGAAAGAGCTTCACGGATGGTGGCCTGGAAACAGAGAATGCACTTCTGAGAGAATGCTCGTCAATCCCTACAATGGTTGCGGGATAGGATGTTTTTTCTGTTACTCAGTAGCATTTCCCGGCCATTTTCAAACCTTCCGAAAAGAAAATGTAATCATTGTTGCTAAAGACTTCGACAAAGTCGTTTCAGACCAACTCGATTCCATTAATGTTGCTTCCTGCGGTTACCTTTCTCCAGTGACCGACCCATTTCAGCCTGTGAACAACCTTTACCATCTCTCTGAAAAAATAATCAGAGTCTTTGTAGAAAGAAATATTCCCATAGAATTTATCACTAAGGCAGAAATTCCTGAACAGGCAATCGAGTTAATAGAAAGGCAGAAGCATTCATTCGGGCAAATATCTTTTCTGTCCATAAACGAGAATTTGAGGAAGATTTTGGCACCTCGAGGGGCTTCCAATGATGTCCTATTTAGAAACCTGGAGAGAATGGCAAAGAAAGCAATTTATGCCGTTTGTCGAATAGACCCAATATTCCCATATCTTACAGATAATAAGAGCGATTTTGAACAACTGATTAAGAGAGCAAAAGATTCAGGAACTAAACACATAATTGCTAGCGTCCTCGACATTCCCCTTAAGATTCATAGGGAAGTTCTCGATAAGATAAAAAGCTACTTTGGCGCAGGAACAGAATTTGATTACAGAAGACTATATAGAGAGAATATTGACGGATATCTCAATGCAAAGATAGATTATCGTAAGAGAGTATTCGACGTCCTAAGAAGCATTTGTGAAAATCTGGGTCTCACCTTTGCCTTGTGCATGGAATACGAACTCACTGAAGGGGAACCCAGAGGTCTAAATCGAGAATTTGACAGCTCAATAAATTGTGAAGGGATTGACATACCTGTTTACAGGAGAGAAAAGGAGAAGTTCGTTCCGGCTACAGATTGTCGAGGGAATTGCCTCAACTGTGGTGAGGCAAAATGTGGAATTACAGAGCTGGCTATGAAAAGAGAAGGCTCAAAAAAAGATTGGCGACTCAAAGATTATCGGCGCTGGTCAAGACAACTCAAAGCAGTCTATCCCTTGTGACGTAAATGAATGTAGCTGCAGAGCGAAGCTCTGCTTCCTTGGTAGTGTCCGGGTTTATGGCCGTAATTTGAAATTTGTAATTCATGTTTTAGTCGCGTAGGGGCGACCTTTATGGTCGCCCAGGGGCTTGTCCCTATGACAACACGTAATTTACATCATAAAGCAAATTTACTGGGAGAACTGGCTGGGTTCGATGTAACTGGTTTCCCTCTCGCTATTTTTCCCAGGAGACACATTACTCGTTCAAGCCTCATCTATCCTGCCGCAGGAGAAAAGGGTGAATGCGTAAACCTGTTCAAGGTCCTGCAAAGTAATCTCTGCGAGAACAACTGCTTCTACTGCGTAAATAGAAAGAACAGAGATTGTCCTCGAGTAGAATTCACCCCTCAAGAACTCGCTTCTCTTTTCCTGGAATACAGTAAGAAAGGTTGGGTTAGAGGGCTCTTTCTCTCTTCAGCAGTAAATGTTTCTCCTGACGCCAGCCAAGAAAAGATGCTGGAGACCCTGAAGATTTTAAGGCAACGCTGTAATTACAGGGGATATATCCATTGTAAAATTCTTCCTGGTGTGGATACTGGTCTTATCGAAGCCACGGGAAGATTGGCAGACCGCCTTTCTATGAACCTGGAAGCACCGAACCAGAAGTGTCTTTCTAAACTAGCCCCGGACAAGAATTTTCATGGAGAGCTCCTCGACGGGCTAAGAAAGATTGCCTTGTTCAATGAGAGACACCCCTTGAAAGCAGGAGTGACTACCCAACTCGTAGTAGGAGCAGCAGATGATAGGGACAGGGAAATCCTTTCTCTAAGTCACAATCTATATAAAGACTATAATCTTCGTAGAGTCTATTACAGTGCTTTCACTCCTGTAGAAGATACCCCTCTGGAGAACCTGCGTCCCTGTCCTCCTTTGAGAGAGTTCCGTCTCTATCAGGCCGATTTCCTCTTGCGGAAATATGACTTCACTGCAAATGAGTTAATTTTTAATGAGAAGGGAAATCTCTATCTGGATAGAGACCCCAAGTTAGTGTGGGCTTTAAATAATATGGACAGGTTTCCTGTAGAGATAAATAAGGCTTCGTTTGAAGAACTCATCAGGGTTCCCGGAATTGGCAGAATATCGGCCAGGAGAATTACTGAAGTAAGGAAAAATACTAAATTAAAAGAACTGGAACAGTTGAAAAAGTTAAGCGCGATTACCAAACGAGCGCGAAGATTCATAACCCTGGATGGAAGGTTTTATCCTGTAAAGGAAGAAGTCAAGCCAGAAATAGATAAACAACTCTTCCTCTGGGAAGAAATCTAATAATGAATGGGAAAAAATCCCCTCTCTTATCTCCTCTCCCCTTGGGGGAGAGGGTGAGGCCTGCCCGTGCGCCTGCCCATTCTGGGCCTTAACGGCTAGGGTGGCACGAGCCACGGCCAGGGGTGAGGGGAGTCTCTTCTATATTTCCTTTCCCCTGTGTGAACAGGGATTTACTTATATCCCCTCTCCGTTGCCGGAAGAGGGATTTACTGTATCTCCTCTCCTTTTTGGGAAGAGAGATTTACTTATATGCCTTCTCCCTCGCGGGAAGAGGGATTTACTTATAGCCCCTCTCCCTTGCAGGAAGAGGGATTTACTTATATCCCCTCTCCGTTGCCGGAAGAGGGATTTACTGTATCTCCTCTCCTCTTCGGGGAGAGGGGTTTACTTATATATCCTCTCCCCTTGGGGGAGAGGGTCGGGGTGAGGGGGAAAAAGGAGGACCAATTGGAAATAAAGGAATTTCAGAATCTAATGAAGAAGATTTACCTTTCCAGAGACAAAAAGAGAGGACTTGCCAGGACTTTTGTCTGGTTTATTGAAGAAGTAGGAGAGTTAGCCAAGCTAATCCGTGAAGGCAAAAAGAGTGATTTTAAGGATGAAGTGGGAGATGTTTTTGCCTGGTTTTTAAGTTTAGCCAACCTTTTAGGTGTGAATGTAGAAGAGGGAATTGAAAAGTATAAACGAGGCTGTCCTAAATGCAAAAAAATCCCCTGCCAATGCACCTACGATACTCCGAGCTTCCAATTCTAATTTATCCATGATACCCGCCTTTTGTAGCATCCCGATTCATCGGGACCTTGCTGTAGTGGACGGACGCAGTTTATGCCGATCTTTCGGCATGCCGTCCCTTCCTTTGGGCGCCAAGGTCGCCCCTACAACTCCCCTCACTCTAACCCTCTCCCCAAAGGGGAGAGGGGAAAATAGACTACCCCAAAAGGGTTTTAATTGACAAATTCTGCCTCTTTTGCTATTGTATTTTATAGCGAGAGAAGAAGAGGTGAAGAAGTGAAGATAGGTATAGTGGGAGTTCCCCCACAGGAAATCTTAGACGAATATAGAGGAAATGATTTCATAGACCTGGATACTCTTTTCGATTTTACCGATAAAAGTAAAGCTGAAACCTATTTACCAAAGATATATTGTGCCACAATCAAAAGCATTATTGCCAATGCTTTGGCCGTAGAACCTGACCTTATCATTTTCGATAACGGCTATAGCAAGTGTGACAATGGCCGGTTCGTTAGCGAAATTCTCAAGCGGGAACTTAAAGTGCCTATAATTACCACTCAAAATAATGCTACTCGTAGACAACCCCAGATAATATGTGAAAGCGACCTCGAATTGAGAAAAAAGTACGATTTGATAGTAGATAGCGTGGTCAAGGATGTTGATAAGTCAAAGTTGAAGTATGTGGAGCCAGAGTATGGTTTCTGGGGGGTTCCTCCCAATGACTTTGCAATCCTCGACCTATTCCCCAAAGAGACCCATGTTTTCGGCTGGGCAAGGTGCATGGAAGCAAAAGTTCCAGCAGACCTGGAATTAGAAATGATGGTAAGAGAGGACTTGCCCACGGTATTCTATGCGCAGGCTTTCTGCAGCAAAAACTCTTTGGCGAAGTATCTGGCAAAAAAACAGAATGGACTTTACGTTGAAGTTGATGATGTTCTCGATAATTCTGTTAGAAGTAAGGTCGAAGCCTATCTGTACTTAAACAAAAGAGGGAACAGTCTCCACTTTAAATAGGAACAGCGGCCATTTTCTGAGGGGATATGCTATTAGGGGATGTAGGGACCAGTTATACCAAGATATTGGATACAGAGAAAGATGAGTATAGAGTTATTAAGACTATTGACCTGCTTAAGAGTGACATAAGATTCGATACAGCTTGCGGACATAATGCGAGATTGAGGTCGGACAGAGTAGTTAATGAATTGGTTGCTCTGGAGAGGGGTAGCAGGAGACTGATCGGGAATGGAAATTTCCTGGTCGTGGATGTGGGAAGTAGAGACATCAAATACGTGAGAATGAAGGATAGTAAATATGAGGAGATGGACTGGAACGCTCTTTGTGGAGCTACTTTGGGATTCTCGATCGAACTTCTGGAGAACCATTTTAATGTGAAGACATCGGAGATAGAGAAAGCTTACGGGTCCCTGGGAGTGACTTGTGGAGTTTTGGGTATGGCTAAAATTTTCGATAAGATTTCAGAAGGGTGTGAGGTAAGTAGTGTCCTGGCAAGCTTTGTCAGGGGGATAGCGGAGAATGTTTACAGATTCATAGGTCAGCCAGATTTCTTCTATTTAAGCGGAGGGTTATGTAACAATAGTCTATTTATTAAGAGTTTTGATTGCAAAGTTGAACCCTTAGGAAGATTTGTTCCTTTAGAAGGATTAAAAGAGTTTCAGAATACTGGGGCTTGATAGCATGCGTTTTGGATTTCACATCTGGATCGCTGAAGGGTTCTCTAAGGTTCCCGAACTGGCACGGAAGAGAAGGGCAAGGACGATCCAATTCTTTTCTCACAATCCCAGGGGATGGGAATTCTCTATTCTCCCCGAAGAGGAAGTTAAAAAGTTTAGAGAAAGAGTAGAAGCACTGGACATTAAACCATTATTTCTTCATATGCCCTATCTTCCGAACTTAGCCTCTTCCAATCAGAATCTTCATCTTCAATCCATTGATGTATTGAGTACAGAGTTGGAAAGAGCAGAAATACTTGGCGCACCATTTGTAATTACCCATATGGGAAGCCGTGGGGAAGCAAGTGAAGCAGAGTCCATAGAAAGACTAATTGAAGCAATAAATTACTCTCTACATAGGGTCCGAAATGGCGTAACTATAGTTATTGAGAATACTGCCGGACAGGGAAGGCAGATTGGATATCAATTTTCGCAAATTAAAACTGTTGTTGATGGAATAGAAAATGGAGAAAGAATTGGGGTCTGCCTGGACACGGCGCATGCGTTTGAATCGGGATATGACCTTTCAAAGAGAGACGGTCTGGAGAAAACCTTGGAAGAATTCGAAGGACTCATTGGCCTCCATAGATTGAAAGTTCTTCATCTCAATGATTCCAAGACTCCTCTCGGCTCCCGGGTGGACAGGCATTGGCATATCGGTGAAGGATACATAGGAAGTGCCGGGTTCAAAAAAATTGTAAACCATCGAAAGCTATGCCACCTACCCGGCATTATGGAGACACCTCACAAAAACGAAGAAGACGATATTAGAAATATGTCGAAAATAGAAAGTCTTGTAGCCCCTCACCCTATTCAATAGGGAGAGGAAAATGTTTGTAGCAGCAAAGCGTAAGCTTTGCTTCCTCTGTTCGTAGGGGCTCAATTTATTGAGCCCGCTCCTGGCAGAGTTATGGGCGACCATCCCGATACATCGGGATCGCCCCGCAGTTTACCCCGACGAAGCGGGGCGATTGCTCCGCTGCTACAGTCCCGCAGCCCAGCCCTCTCCCCTTTGGGGAGAGGAGAAGGTGAGGGGTTTCCTGGTCAGTCAAATAAGCGAAGGCAAATAATTTAATGATGGCTGTTATGCCACAAGGGGTATAAGATGGCCAAGAAGGGAAAAATTGCCATTATTCCAATTAAAGGAATGGTTGTTTCTGAAGAAGCTCCTGCCTCGGTTTTTCCTCTATTAGCTATGACCAGAATAGTATCCTCAGCCGAGGTGATTCCTTTAATTGAAAGTGTAAAGAAGAATCGCCGGACGAAAGGCTTGATTCTGGAAATAAATTCTCCAGGAGGTAGACCTTTCCCCTGTAAAGAGATCGCAGAATGTATCAAAAGTCTGGGAAAGCCGACAGTGGCTTGGGTAAGGGAATATGCCACATCCGGTGGCTACTGGATTGCTTCCTCATGCGATAGCATCGTAGCCGACGGCTTGAGCACTCTGGGAAGCATCGGGGTGGAAGTCATTCGGCCCGACTTCTCGGAGCTGATGAAAAAGTTCGGGATAGATGTGGAGACAATGGCCTCGGGTATCTATAAGACACTGGGCATACCTTATAAGAAGTCAACCCCAGAGGAGAAAGAACTACTAAAAGAAGAACTGGACACTATTTACAGGAACTTCATAGAACAGGTCACTAAGAACAGGGAACTAAACGAAGAAGTAGTAAACGAGATATCTACTGGAAAGATTTATTTAGGGGAAGAGGCAAAGAAGTTGGGTCTGATAGATTTTCTTGGCAATAAGGATAAAGCAATAGAACTTATTAAGGAGAAGGCGGGAATCAAAGTATATAAGATTGTGGATTACGCCAAAAAGATGAGGAGACCTTTAGGTTTTCTAAGAAGAATGTTTGGCTAAAATGTAAAACGGAATGAAAGGTCTAATTCTGGCTGCTGGTATTGGTAAGAGGCTTAGTCCGTTGAGCGATTCCATCCCCAAACCTCTAATCCCTGTGGCAGGGAGACCGATGATTGAGTATGACCTTAGAGGTTTTCAGAAAGCGAAAGTCGCTGAAGTGGCTATTGTTGTCTCTGCTAAAGATTATGGGACCGTTTTTGAAAGATTGGGTAATGGATACCAATGGAATATGAACCTCACCTATATAAAACAGGAGAGACCATTAGGCACAGCAGATGCAGTGGCAAAGGCTCAAGAATTTGTCGGTGAAGATAATTTCTTGTTAGCTTATTGTGACCTTGTCTCCTTTTATGACTTCCGAGACCTCATCAATTCCCATTTAAATTTTCGTCCTCTGGCGACTCTACTTATTAATAGAGAAGATAATTCCAGGACCACAGGTCAGATAGTGTGGAAAGGTGATTTAGTCAAAAGAATAGTGGAGAAGCCGAAGAAGAAGATTTCTAATTATGGAATAAGCGGGCTGTTAATTATTGAGCCCGATATTTTTAAAGCTATCCCTCGTATCAAGCCGTCAGCAAAGGGAGAGTATCATATCGGAGATGCATTACAGTACTTGATAGATAGGAAATTTGAAGTCCGTTATCGAAAGATTGATACCTGGCGGGTCAACGTGAACTCCCTTGAGGATATCAAGAGAGCAGAGGCTTTAATTCTAAAGAATCGAAGTCAGAAGGAATTATGAGATTTCCCGAAAAGTTCTTCCTTATCTCGCTTTCTATTTCTCCCATCTCAAAATCGATTTCAGTAAGGAAATGGATGGGGATGAGCGTCTTAACTTGAGCCTGTTCAGCAATTTCCCCTAAAGTAAGGGCTGATGTGTGCATTTCTTCAAGACCTTTCGCAAATCGTGATGGACAGGCACAATCATGGATGAGGTAATCAGCACCTTTTGCCTCCTCGACAATTGTCCGGTTAAATGCTGTGTCTCCTGAGTAGACACAAGTTAGCGGGAGATCTTTGAGGTAGATTTTGAGTCCTATAGAATCGGGAGCATGCTTTACTAAAAAAGACGATATAAGGGCATTTTCAGTTTCGAAAAAGGAGAAATCATTCTTATCAACTGGTATGGTCTGGAAGGAAACTTCGGGAAACTTTTTAGGGTCTTCAAGCCTGTGAAAAGAGATAAGTCCTCTGATGAGAAGGAGACATTCCTGGGTAGCAAAGATATTTACTCTATTTCCTAACCTGTACTGAGAGTGCAGAAGAGAAGGTACTCCATAGATGTGGTCAACGTGAGCGTGGGTCAATATGAGGTTAGAAATTTGGCGATAGTCAAAGCCCAGTTTAGCAAGTTTTGTTACAGGGCTTCCCGGGCAGTCTATGAGAAATTTTTCTCCAGAATCGTCCACAAAAAGAAGAGATGTATTGTCTCTTTTGGCTGAGGCCACTGCCCCAGCAGTGCCCAAAAATACTATTTTTGCCATTTTACGTCACGCAAGTATGATATAGGAAATATCTCCAATTGTCAATAATTTTTGTGGAGTAGCAGACTTCAGTTGCGTCAAGAAAATGGTAGCCGCAGGCTTCAGCCTGCGTTTAGAAAAGGAGTAGCAGACTTCAGTCTGCGTAATTATAAGGAGTAGCTCCAATTCATCGGAGCATAATCTTGAATAAGATGAAAAAGAATATTCTGTTCACCGGTAGACCCGGCGTGGGAAAGACCACAGTTATTATGAAGTTAATTGGTGGGTTGGAAGGAGTCGGCGGATTCTACACCGAGGAGATTCGCCAGAGAGGGGAGAGGAAAGGATTCAGGATCGTCACTCTCAGGGGCAAGAAGGGAATCCTCGCCCACAAGGATTTAAACAGCCCTTATCGAGTTGGAAAATACGGGGTTAATATTGAAGATTTAGAAAACATTGCCGGGAGGAGTATTCTGATTGCTTTAGATGATGATAATAAAAACATTATCCTTATCGACGAGATTGGAAGAATGGAACTCTATTCTCCTAAATTTCAGGAGCTGGTAATTAAGGCACTCGATAGCTCCAAAAGAGTCATTGGCACACTCCAGGATAGACACAATAAGTTTACTGATGCCATTAGAGAAAGAGAAGACGTGCAACTCATTGAGGTAACCTTAGAAAACCGCAAGAGACTGATAGAGGAGCTCAAAAAGGAAATCCTGTAAGCGTAGGGGCGAGCTTGCTCGCCCGAAAACAGGAGTCCTCCCGAAAGGGGTTCGGGCGACCGTAAAGGTCGCCCCTACGCGAGTCGCAAGGACTCCGGAAGTTGTCGCTATCAAATGGTGAAGTCTGACCAAAGGACAAAAGATGGGCGTTATTGCTTTATTAACAGACTTTGGATTGAATGACAATTTCGTGGGAGTTATGAAGGGAGTGATATACCGTATTAATCCTGAAGTAAAAATTGTTGACCTCTCACACCAGGTAGAGCCCCATAATATCCGCGAGGCAGCGTTCCTCTTAAGAAGCTCCTACCCGTATTTCCCTGAACGCACGGTCTTCCTCATAGTGGTGGACCCCGGAGTGGGAAGTGAGAGGAAATCTGTAATCGTGGAAACAGAAAAGTATCTCTTTGTAGCGCCCGATAACGGAGTTCTATCCTTTCTTAGGGAAACAGACATGAAAAGAATTATCCAGATAACCAATGAGGAATATTTTCTGAAGCCAGTGTCGCGCACCTTTCATGGTCGAGATATCTTTGCTCCGGTGGCAGCCTATCTTTCCAAAGGAGAAAAAGTAGAGAAATTTGGACCGGGGATGAGAAAGATAGAGAAGCTAAGATTTCCTGAACCTCAGGTCAAAAATAATCGTTTAGTTGGTGAAGTCATATATGTAGACCGTTTTGGAAACCTAATTACCAATATTAACCAGGATACTTTTCTCCGATTCATTAAAACCAAGAAATTTCGGATAGTTATAGGGAAGGCGAAGATATCAAAAATTAATTTTTCTTATCAGGAGGGCAAAGAGGGTCTACCCATTGGGATATTTGGCAGTTTCGATAATTTGGAAATTTCGCTATACCGTGATGATGCCTCCCGACGCTTAAATTTACATAAGGGTAGTAAAATCTATATAGAGAAAAGTAGCAGCTAAGACTCCTCACCTGACATCCTCTCCCCAATTACCCCCTCCTCTGCTCCTCCCCCCTTGAGGGGGAGGAAAAAAGGTGGGGGGCTAATAGGGAGAGGGTCGGGGTGAAGGGCTGTAGCAGCAGAACGGTCGCCCCGCTTCGTCGGGGTAAACTGCGGGGCGATCCCGACGTATCGGGATGGTCGCGCATTAATCTGCTAAGAGCGGGCTCAATAAATTGAGCCCCTACAAACAGAGGAAGCAAAGCTTTCGCTTTGCCGCTACAAAATGTTAGAGGAAATTTGAGGAGTGATTCAAATGGAAATTTTTGGAATGGTCATTTTTGTTGCCGTTCTCTTCTTAGGGATTATCTCGCCCTTTTTCGGACTGCCAGGAACTTTCATTATTGTGGCTGATGCCCTGGTTTACGGACTAATCAACCGTTTTGAAAAAATAACCGTGGCCTTTCTATTTATCCTCCTGGGACTGGCAGTTGCGGGTGAAATTTTCGAGTTCTTTTCAAGTGTCCTTGGGGCAAAGCACTACGGTGCTTCGAGACTGGGTCTAATAGGCGCCTTTTTAGGAGGCATTGTCGGTATCTTTGTAGGGAATTCTCTCCTCCCTGTTCTCGGTCCATTGTTGGGTGGGTTGGTAGGTGCGTTTGCCGGGGCCTTCCTTTTTGAACTGTTCAGGAAGGAGGGTCCTAAGAGAGCTGTTACTGCGGGACTGGGTGCTTTTCTGGGAAGAGTGACAGCGATTTCAGTGAAAGTGTTTATCACTATCATAATGACCGTCCTGATTCTGACGAAAGTCTTATAAGGAAAGAAACTGTGCTTGTATACATTGTTCGCAGGCTATTGTTTATGATTCCGCTTCTTCTGGGAATTACAATCATTACCTTTGTGGTCGTTCATCTCTCTCCTGGAGGGCCTGCCGATATGCTGACTGGACTCAGCCCCAAGGTGGGCGCTGAGGCTAAAGCTCGCCTCCATTCTCTATATGGGTTGGATAAGCCTATTCACGTCCAGTATTGGCTCTGGCTAAGTAGAATAGTGCGATTCGATTTTGGAGAGTCTTTTAAAGACGGGCGCCTTGTTATCATAAAAATTTTGGAGAGGCTTCCGGCAACCTTATTATTAAATATCCTCTCCCTGCTTCTCATCTTTTTTATTGCCCTGCCCATCGGAATTGTCTCTGCGGTTAGACAAGATTCCTTTTTCGATAAGGGAATGACAATATTTGTTTTTTTAGGTTTCTCCGTGCCTGCTTTCTGGCTCGCCCTGCTTTTGATGCTACTTTTTGGTGTAGTCCTGGGATGGCTTCCCATTTCGGGCATGCATTCCGTTAGTTTCCCCGAGTTTCCTTTCTGGGCGAAACTCTGGGACATGATTAAACATTTAATCCTGCCTGTCTTTATTTCTGCTTTTGGCGGGCTGGCATATCTATCCCGATATTCGAGAGCGAGCATGCTGGAAGTACTCCATCAGGATTATATCCGAACCGCCCGCGCCAAAGGAGTGCCTGAAAAGAAGGTCATCTATAAACATGCCTTGCGGAATGCTCTGATTCCCATTGTTACTCTCTTGGGACTATCACTTCCCGGATTAATTGGAGGTGGATTTATTTTTGAAACCATTTTCGCCTGGCCTGGAATGGGTCGCCTCGGTTATCAGGCGATTATGTCGAGGGACTATCCGGTAGTTATGGGTGTGGGAGTTATTGCTGCTCTTCTCACTCTATTAGGCAATCTAATTGCTGACATAACTTACGCCTTTGTTGACCCCCGCATTAGATATAGATAGAAAAGGAAAATAGATGTGGAAGATTTTCTGGAGAAGGTTTATAAGGAATAAGTTGGCCCTGTTTGGAGCTCTTATCATTCTATCCTTGGCACTGGTGGCAATTATCGCTCCTCACATTGCTCCTTTCGACCCCAACCAGCAGGATATCCTCCACAGGTTAGAACCACCTTCTTACAGGCATCCTTTAGGAACAGATGATCTGGGAAGGGACCTTCTATCCAGGATAATATACGGGACTCGAGTTTCACTCCTTGTGGGATTTGTGGCAGTGGGGATTGCCATCATAGTAGGGAGTCTCCTTGGACTTCTCTCTGGATACTTTGGAGGATGGCTCGATACCCTGATTATGAGATTTGTAGATATAATGCTCTGCTTTCCCACATTCTTTTTAATCTTGATGGTAATTGCCTTCCTTGAGCCCAATATCTGGAATGTAATGGCAGTTATCGGGTTGACAGGCTGGCCTGGTTTGACGAGACTTGTTAGAGGTGAATGTCTCTCAGTAAGGGAGAGGGAGTTCGTTCAGGCAGCTAAGGCATTGGGGTTGTCAAATATAAGGATGATGTTTGTCCATCTATTGCCCAATGTAATGGCTCCCATTCTGGTTACAGCCACACTGGGAATTGGTGGAGCAATTTTGACTGAATCTGCTCTATCATTTCTCGGCCTGGGTGTCCAGCCGCCAACTTCCAGCTGGGGGAATATTTTGACAGCAGGAAAGGACTATATCACTTTGGCGTGGTGGCTTTCTCTATACCCCGGCCTGGCAATTCTTATTACAGTTCTGGCTTATAACCTCCTTGGTGAAGGATTGCGGGATGTCCTGGACCCCAGAATGATGTTGGAGTAGCAGACTTCAGTCTGCGTCTGGAGTAGCTCCGATTCATCGGAGCGTTACTAAATGAAGTAAAACGGTAATGGAAAAAGTACTGGAAGTACGAAATCTCTCAGTTGAGTATTACAAAGGAGGAAAAGTTATACACGCTCTTAGAGATGCTTCCATCACTCTGAAAAGGAACGAGGTCTTGGGTATAGTTGGTGAGTCTGGCTGTGGAAAGAGCACACTTGCCCTGTCGATACTGAAATTAATCCCGGAAAGGGAAGGGAAAATCGTATCGGGTGAAATCCTGTTTAAGGGAGAAGAACTCTTGAGCTTATCCGAGGAGAAATTAGTCCAGATAAGAGGGGATAGAATCTCTATCATTTTTCAAGACCCTTTTACTTCTTTAAATCCCGTGTTCCGAATAGGCAATCAGATTGCTGAATCTCTCGCTCTCCACAGAAAAGATAACCTTTCTACTTCCCAGATGGAGAAAGAGATAATCGAACTCCTCGAACTGGTCAAGATGCCGAAGCCAAAGGATACGATGTGGTCCTATCCTCACCAGCTGAGTGGAGGAATGCAACAGAGGGTGATGATTGCTATAGCTCTCTCATCCAGGCCTGAAATTCTAATTGCCGATGAACCAACTACAGCGCTGGATGTCACTATTCAGAAGGAAATACTCGACCTTCTAACCGAACTCAAAAAGAAGCTGGGACTTTCGGTAGTCTTGATCACTCACGATTTCGGGATAGTTGCCCAGATTTGTCAAAGAGTCTCGGTTATGTATGCGGGCAGTATAGTTGAGGAAGCATCGACTTCTGAAATTTTTCAAAATCCTCTACATCCCTATACTAAGGGGCTCTTGGAATCTCTCCCCTCAAGACAAGAACCATCGGGTTCTCCCCGAGGTGAGAAGAGAAGACTTAAGGCAATTCCGGGGCAGGTGCCCGACCCCAGCAATCTACCTTCAGGGTGCAAATTTTATCCCAGGTGCCCGATAGGTATTGAGGATTGCAAAAGGGCAGAGCCAATAGTTGAGGAGATAGTTAAGAATCACTGGGTGAGGTGTATTCGTGCCGGCTAGTAGACAGCACCACGTCTATTTCCTCTCCCTTAGGGGAGAGGGTTGGGGTGAGGGGAATTGTAGCGGCAGAGCGACAGCTCTGCTAAAAGGATTATGATTCCTGGAGTCCTCCCGAGAGGGAGGTTCGGGCGACCATCCCGATACATCGGGATAAATTTCGGTCGCCCTTACGCGTGGTCGGTCACACTTCACGGTGACGAATTATGTTAAATGTTGAAAATCTGAAGAAGTATTTCCCTGTAGAGCGGGGAGTATTTAGAAGAGTTGTCGATTACGTACGGGCTGTTGACGACATCTCATTTCAAATCAGAAAAGGGGAAATCTTTGCTCTGGTGGGCGAATCTGGCTGCGGCAAGACCACCACAGCAAAACTGATTGTGAGGCTACTGGAGCCCACAGAAGGGAAAATTTTTTTCTACGGCAAGGATATCTCTCTACTGGGAAGAAGAGAGCTGGCTCGAAAAATACAGATAATTTTCCAGGACCCCTTCGCCAGCCTCAATCCCAGACTCACAATAGGAACTATCGTTGGAGAAGCGGTTAGATATAGATTAGGAACTGACGGCAAGAGATTAAGGAGTAAAGAAATAAAGAAGGAAACAAAAGAACTTTTGAATCGAGTGGGGTTGCCGGTTAATATTTTAAATGAATATCCCCATCAGTTCAGTGGAGGTCAAAGACAGAGAATTGGAATTGCCAGAGCACTGGCTATGCAGCCAGAATTGATTGTTGCAGATGAGCCGGTATCTTCTCTGGATATTTCTATTCAGGCTCAGATTCTAAATCTCCTGCTCGATTTAAGAGATTCTCTCGGATTATCGTATCTCCTTATCGCTCACGACTTGAACGTTGTGCGGTTTCTGTCTGACAGGGTAGCCGTGATGTACCAGGGAAAGATTGTGGAGACAGATTCTGTCAAAAACGTATACGATGTGCCTCAACATCCATATACAAAGAGGCTGCTTGAAGCGATACCCACTCTGGAACCTGGATTTCTTACTGAATAAGGAGGGGAGATAAGAGATGGGACTAAAGGGAAATGATAGAAAGAAGAAGATTGAGGAATTGTCACGCAAGGAGAGATTGGCAGGAGGATTACTTAAGATCGGTGAAATAGCCAAGTTGGTAGGAGTAGCTCCTTCTCTTGTGAGGTACTATACCGACATCGGCTTATTGAGGGTAGCGGGTTATACCAGGGGTGGTTACAGGCTATACGATAGGGATGAGACTGTAGGGATTATCCGGCACGTAAAGCCATCTGTGGAGAGACGACGCACCTTAAAAGAGATTAAAGAAAATTTAGAGAAACGTCCAAAGAGGTAAGAGTCCACACCAAATCCAACAATGGCAGGGAAATTTGTAGGCACAATTTCAAATTGTGCAGGGTACATTTGCGGGCATGGTTTTAACCCTGCAAAATCGGCTGGAGTCCCCGATTTCATCAGAGGA
>Ga0315314_1000744_pt1 | contig 32737 bp, 32 predicted proteins | sample TDP9_MG_FD_203631 | JGI IMG/M metagenome (GOLD analysis project Ga0315314, IMG submission 203631) | Freshwater sediment microbial communities from Lake Towuti, South Sulawesi, Indonesia - TDP9 | ecosystem: Environmental > Aquatic > Freshwater > Lake > Sediment | place: Indonesia: South Sulawesi... | reverse complement strand
TTTACTCAGATGGTTCTGGAAAGATTCCTGGCAGGAGCGGCCAGTAAGGGAGCAGAGAATGAGGTTATCCCCCTGGCCAGTAAAAAGATTGAACCCTGCCGCGGTTGTTATAATTGTTGGTTCAAGAGCCCGGGTGTTTGCATCCACAAAGACGAAATGCCAGAGATTCTGGAAAAGCTAAAATCATCCGACGTGTGGGTATGGGCTACTCCGCTTTACCACTTTGGGATGACTTCCTATACGAAGCTTTGTCTGGAGAGGACACTACCGTTGGTCCTTCCTTTTATGGTCGAGTCAGATGGAATAACAACCCACCCCTATCGCTTCCCGGATCAGAAGGCCAAAAAGATGGTCCTCATCTCTGTGTGCGGCTTTCCAGAGGTGGAACACTTTTCCGCCTTAGTTGAAAATTTTCGCCTTCTTTCCCGGGCGGGGAGAAGAGAATTGGCCGGAGTCCTTCTCCGCCCGGGGGCAGAATCCATGCGTTTCATAGAGAAGTTTGGGAAAAAAGGGGAAGATGTGCTAAATGGATTTTACCGGGCAGGACAGGAAATCGTGGAAAAGGGCAGGATTTCTCAGGAAGTGGAGGAAATTGTTCGCCAGGAATGGACAAAGAATCGCCGGGGATTTCAGGACCAAGCCAATTTATTCATGACCATTCGTCTGGAGCATGAAGAGCGTACTCGCCGCGGAGAAGAAAGACGCCCCTTCGAAGAGGCCATTAAAGAGGACATGCGGATCCTTCTGGGAGGAATGGCCGTGGGCTTTAAACGGGAAGCGGCCGGAGACCTTGAAGCAACGATTCAATTCGATATCACTGGAAAGCAGCCAGGGCAATGGTATTATGAGATCAAGGATGGGTATTGTGCTTTTAAAGAAGGGAAGCTTGATCATCCCACCCTGACCATTCGTACGCCTTCAGAGGTCTGGCTGGCGATTTCCAACGGAGAACTGGACGGGGCGAAAGCTTTCATGGAAAGGAAATATACGGCTGAAGGAGACCTGAATCTCTTAATGCGCTTCAAGAGCCTATTCGGGCCAATGTGAAAAAGGCTCAAGGAATGAGGCTAAAGGCGAAAAGTGCCTATAGCCTTTTATTTCCTGATATTCATAGTTAAACCATTGGTGTTGAAGTAGATCCAGATGCTGGCTGAAGCGACCAAGGCCACTCCCAGGATGATCAGAACCATAAGTCCAAACTGGTTCTCATCCTTCTTCCACCAGGGTTCTTCCTTGGGGCTGCTCAGAGAGCGGGCGATCTCTTTTTGGGAGGAAATTTCCTCACGAGGATCTGGAGAAGGGAGTTTCTTGGGGGCATGAGAGCAAGGGGAAGAAACGATCAGAAAAACCAGAGTAATGATCAAAGCCAGAGCTTTGTTTCTCATAAATTTCTCTTTTCCCTTAGCGTTGTTATATTATAACATAGCGAATTTCCCCCATGTTTCCAAGGGATATAGAAATGGGGAACCCTTTTGGGGATGAATGGCATCTAAAAAATTAAAATTTTAATCTCATTTGGATAAGGTTTGAAGGCGTTCAAAGGAGGAAGAGGCTATGGCTAAGGGTGAGAACCTAATTAGCGTCACGGACGAAACCTTCCAGAAAGAAGTCTTGGAGGCTGAGCAGCCAACATTCGTCGATTTCTGGGCTGCTTGGTGCGCCCCCTGCCGGATGATCGGGCCAATCTTCGAAGAACTCTCCAGCGAATATTCTGGTAAAGTAAAGTTTGCCAAGGTTAATGTAGATGAAAACCCCAAAACTCCGGCAACTTATGGGGTGCGTGGGATCCCCACTCTAATTATGTTCAAGGGAGGACGGGTGGCGGACCAGGTTGTGGGCGCCGTTCCCAAAAGCCAACTCGAAAATGTCATTAAAAAAGCATTGTGAACGGTAAAGACTGCGATGGTGCTTAAAATATTTATTGGACTGGTTGTGGGAGCAGCGATCGGTTACGGACTGAACCTGCTTTCCACCCATTTGGGCAGCACCTGAGGCCTGACCTGCAACCCTTATCTGAGCACCGTTTTGGGGGCGATGATTGGGTTGATGCTGGCCTTAGGGTAAGGCCGCCAAAACAGTGAAAAGTGAAAAGTAAAAAGTAAGAATGACGGGTTTAATATTTACAATTTACAACTCACGACTTACGGTATTTTAGAGAGGGGGGTGTTTGGTTTGCCTATTTTTGAGTACCAATGTTCCAAGTGTTCAGAGCGGTTCGAGAAAATCCATGGGGCTACCGAGAAAAACCTGAAGATCACCTGTCCCAAGTGTGGAGATCCGAGCCCGCAGCGGGTCATCTCCCCATTCTGTTGTGGAGGGCCCAGGAGTGGAGACACCGGCTCCACTTCAGCCTGCGGGCCAAGACCAACCCGCTTCTCCTGAAGGTGAGAAGGAACCCGCCGGGAGCGGGGGGAGCGGTGAGATGGGCGCGCAAAAACTTGAATGGCTTATTGATCCTTCAATAGTTTTTCCCTGAGTAGCGTTTCGTCTTTAAGTAGTTTATCCAGACTATCCTTAAAAACATCGTTGATTTTGGCTTGGGCGTGCTTGGGTTGGTAAAGCGGGCGGCTCGATTCCTGGGCACTTCCCTCAATGATTTTTTTGATCCAGGTTCTCTCTTTTGGCAAACCCCAGTAAATCTGAAGACGCATCTTGGCTTCAGTATCCGTTGTGGCCACCGCACTCTTAGCCTCGACCCAGAGGGCCTCGATCTTCCCCCCAAAGGCAGCATCTCCAGGGATATCTTTAAAGTTTTCTTTTTCCGGATCCAAATAGCGACTGACCAGAGTCACTTTAAAGCCGGCTTTCTCCAGAAGTTTAGTAAATGATTTGGTGAAGATTTGTTCCACTGTCCCTTCATCCGGCTTGTAAAAATCCACCAGGTCATCGCGATAAACCCGTCGGCCCAGGTAAAGGCGATCAGGCCGGGCATCTTGGAAATTATAGACGGCCAGGGTTATGGGCTTGGCTGTTCCGGGTAGAAAAACGGGCGTCTGGGAAGGATCGTAGTTCAGGTTGAGAAGGTAAGTCTTGCTGGCCTGACAGCCCCCTGAGAAAATCCAGATGAATATGATGATTCCCACCACAAAGGAAGCCCCAGTGATTCTTTTCATCCGTTTCCTCCTTCTATTGTTTTAAGAATTGGTAGGTTTGAACGACTCCCTCCTTGAGAATAATCTCAAAGGATTCTTCCTCTTCCTTTTCGATAAAGCCATGGAAAACAATCCCCCCCGGTAAGGTTAGGCTCTTTACCTGCCGATGGACATAAAGGAGATGTATTGTTCCGTCTGGCTTGTCTTCTTTCTTGGAAGGAGGTCCCAGAATCCTGAGCAGGTCAGCTTCTGAAGTCTTGCCCAATTTAATTTCTTGAATCTGGGCTGCGGAAATTTTGCTGCCTTCGGTGGAGCGCAGGGTATAAGAACAACCCGCAACGGCGATGAAAAGGCAAAATAGATAAAGAAAGAAGCTTTTCATTTTTTCGTCCTAATTTTCACAAATTATACTCATCATCAGGAATTTTATCAAATTGTAATTGAGTTCTCATCCTTAATTCAACGGTTTCTTTGATGGTTTTTTCCAAGTCCCCAGGATCATCCCCATGCCCAGTCCCAAAATAAAGGTGATGAGGATTAAAAAAGCGCTTGACGCATTTGCTTCCCAAAACAGGAGCTTGATGCTGATGGGTTGGGTGTTTTGCAGGGAGAAGATGATTATGAGGACCAGTAGAATGATCAAGCCCAATATTTTTACCGACATAAACTCCTCCTTTTTGTTAATCCCTTTCCATTCATCCGTTTAAAAGGAAACTTTTTCCCTTCCGATCACTTTGTAATCCTCTTAGGCGTTTTATATTTGAGAAGGGCAGCGATTCCCCCCGCCCTCATCAAGGAAGGAAAGCTCTCCGTAAAAAAGATGTCCACCCCCTGGGACTTGGCTTTGGCTACGATCTCTTCGCGCAGGTTAGCCGGCGAGATTTCTCCCCGGCAGAAGGGGCAGGCTTGGGGCGATCCGCCGATGCCCAGGGAATTGCATGCTCGACATTTCCAGCCCGTAGCTTTAAACAGGGCATCGAAAACCAGGCGCTCAATCTGGTGATTCTGCAACGCGCTCAGAGTGGGTTCTGGACCAGAAGTGGCATTGCCCAAAGGCTCAGCCTCTTCCAGGATTTGCCTGGCTAAGGCTTCGGCCTTCTCCCTGGAGATCTCTTGCAAGGCCTCAGAGGCGGCCGATAGAATCCTATGGTCTAAGTCATGGGGATCGAGAGAGGGGAGGCGTACGAGTTTTTTCCGCAAATCTGCGGGCAATTGTTTTTTCAGGTCCGCTTCCATTCCCTCCTCAGCCGTAACGAACAGATATTCCAGTTTTTTCGAATTTATTAAATTTTCCAAATTTTCTACGATCTCTTTGGCCTTTTGCTTTATGTGCTCCTGGATGTGACGCTGGAACCTCTGCAAAGACCACCCCATCCTTCCAAAGCGGGTCGTGTGCTTATCTTCCCAGGAAAGGGTGAGCTGTTTTTCTAACCTGCCCAGCCGCATCAGGAAAAGACGAGCCCTGTGAGAGTGGGCGGCCACCACGGCGTGGGTTTGGTAGAGATCGGACTGGCGGACCAGAGAGAAAAGATGGGGATAAGGAGCGACGTCCAGGGCATTTTCCGGGGGCAAGGGCATGGGGATAGGGATGAATAAATTCTCTGAGGCGCAGGCAAAAAGGGCGATGCCCTTCCAAGGGGGATCCAGTTCTTCTTCCAAGTATTTTTGGATGAGTTTTATGTCTTTGGCCAGGAGGATTCGCTCGCGCGAATGAGCCGGGAAAAGGTTAGAAAGTTCCGGGAGACGATTCTTGAGAAAAATCTTGTAGAGTTTTTTTCCGCTCCGATCGGGGCTTAGGTCTAAATAGACAGAAAGGAAAGATTTATTTCCAGGAGTTACATTGACCAACCTCTGAACCAATTCGTCGAGGGGCATGATCATCGACCTCCTTCTTGATTAGATGAGAATTTTCTCTGGTAGCTGAAAGTTATTTATCCCCCCTTTCTTTTCAGCCATGTCTTATTCTTAGCTCCAGATCTCTTTCAGGTCAATAGGGTGTTCATGATCGTTTGTTGCAGGAGTTTTAGGGGATTAAAGGTATTTTAATAGATCTGTGGGTTTATCCAGAATCACCGATGGCTGGGCTTTCTCCAGCTCTTCTCTCCTGGCTACTCCTGTGGGAATGACGAATACCCGCACACCCGCATTTTTTCCGGTTTGAATGTCGATTAGAGAATCGCCGACAAAAATGACTTCCTCATTCTTAAGACCCATTTTCTCGATGGCGTAGAGGAGCATTTCTGGGCGGGGCTTATTATGGGAAACGTCTTCATCCCCCACAATGACGGCAAAGAGGTTTTCCATCCCAAAATGCTGGAAGATTTCCCGGGAGAAGCGCCCGAGCTTATTGGTAGCAACAGCTAATTTAATTCCCCGGCAGTAAAGCGCCTCGAGGACTTCTCGGGCGCCGGGGAGAAGATACGTGTTCTGGCGATAGACTTCCTCATACTTTTGGCGGAAGAACCTCAGCGCATCAGGCACACGCTCTTCTCCCAAAAAGTTGCGGAATGTATTCGTCAACCCATAGCCTACTACTCTTTTGACTTCATCGAACGGCGGGGGTTGAACCCCCATATTTTTGTAGGCGAACTGGAAAGAAAGATAAATGGCCTGATAGGAATCAATCAGGGTGCCGTCAAGGTCGAAAATTATCCCTTTTATGGATTCTTCTTTCATCTCCTCTTTTCTTTTGTCTTTCTTTCAAATTGAAGAGTATTTCGAAATGATCTCCCTCGACCCCGCCGAGCTCGACGTCCGGCTTCACGGCCTTACCGTGAAAGTCAGAACCAGCAGTGATCAGCAGGCCGTGTTTCTTAGCAAAGGCTGCAAAAGCCTCTTGCTCCTGAGCGTTATGGTAAGGGGAATAGACCTCTAACCCCTCCAAGCCGTTTTCGACCAGATCCTGGATGTTCTCCTGCGCGGTATCTGAAGGGTGGGCTAACACAGAAATGGCTCCCAGTTCTTTGATCTTGCAAAGGGCTGTGATGGTAGAGATATCTTCCATTCCAATGAAAGCCGGCTTCCCACCGCGCAGGTAATCCCGGTAGAAGCTGACATAGGGGGATTGGGATCGTTCACCGTTGACATACGGCTGGAGACGTGGATCGTGGCGATTTTCTTCGCGGCTGAGGATGGCTTTGAGAAAGGACATACCCGTAGGAAGGCGGTCTCCGGAAAACTTTCGCAGGTCATCCCAGGTAAAGACGAAGCCCAATTCGTTCAGTTTTTCCACCCTTCTATTGGCTTGCTCTTGCTTTTTTTGCTGAATGCTTTCCAGCCAATTTTTCAAAGCCTGGCTGCGGGGGTCGATGAAAAAAGCAAGAATGTGCAGGTCCAGGCCGTTATGGAATGTGTTGAGCTCCAGGCAGGAGAAGAATTCTATGCGAAATTCTCCGGACAGACGGAACCCTTCCTGGACATTGCCCACGGAGTTATGGTCAGCGAAGGCAATGGCCCCAAGGCCTTTGCTCCTGGCCATTTCAAAAATCTCCCGGGGGGAATGCTGTCCATCCGATGAAGCATTGGTGTGAATGTGCAGGTCAATCACAGAATGATCTTAGTAGATAAAGAGAGATAAATCTACACAAATCTTCCACACCTAACGTCTTACGCCTCGCAACTTGCGCATTTTCAATGGTGTGGTTCCTTGATCATTCTTCCGGCACTGAAGGTCAAGGCGATGAGCAGAGCTGCGGTGAAGATGAAAAGGGGCCGCATGCCGATGGAGGCGGCTAAATACCCGCCAGAGATGGGGCCGATGACATTGCCAAGGAGCAGGCCACTGCGGGTAATACCCATGATTCCTCCGCGGCGGTCTTGGGGGGCGTTCAGAGTGGTTAGCGTATAGAGGGCTGGAAGAATGCCTCCGAGGAAGAGACCATGGGCGAAACGAAGCAGGAGGAGCTGGTAGGCACGGTTGACAAAAGCCTGGGGGGCGCAGGTAATTCCCGTTCCCAAAAGGGTGATGGCCAAAATTCTCTTGTAGCCCATCCGGTCTCCCCTCTTTCCCCAGTAGGGGGCGGAGAGCAAGCTGGCAAATCCGGTAATGGCAAAGACCCCTCCGGCCACGGTAGCCAGATGTTCAGTCCCTGGCCATAGCGTTTCTACAAAAAGTGAGAGAATGGGCTGAATCGCCATGATCGCCAGCTGGACAATGGAGCTGGCGAAGAAGATTGCCACCATGGTAGGGGAAGTGAACACAAAGCGATAGTTAGAAAACAATCCCGGCGACTTTGTTTCTTCCGGGATGCGCTCATCTTCCTGAACTAATAAGATGACCAGGACTCCAGCCACAAAACCAAAAGCGGCAGTGACGAAGAAAATATTCCGGTAGCCCATCTGGTCCGCCAGAAGCCCTCCGATAAAAGGCCCGATAATTGCTCCGGTAGTCAGGGAGGTTTGCAGCACTCCCATGGCAAAGCCCATGCGTTCCCGGGGTGTGGTCGTGGAGGCGATGGCCAGGGTGGCGGCGATAAAGCCGGCCACTCCTCCCTGGATGAGGCGAAGGATGAAAAGCTGCTGAACGGTCTGAGCAAAGGCCATGAAAAAGGAGGTTGCGGCAAACCCAAAAACTGCCCGAGTAAGCATCATCCGCCGTCCATAGCGATCTCCCAGCCAGCCCCAGAGAGGTCCAGTGAAAATGGCCAGGAAAAATGGGGCGGCGAAAATAATACCGCTCCATCGCTTCACTTCGGGCAGGTCTTTAACCCCGAGCTCGCGGATGTAAAAAGGCAGGAAGGGTAGGATCAGAGACATTCCCAGTGCTGCCAGGAACTCTGTGGCCCAGAGGCTGTAGAGGTTCCGTTTCCAGGGTTCCATGGACTACCTTCTGAAAGGGAAATGATAGACGGCTTAAAGAAGGATGGGGCCCTTTGCGGGGCCCCATCCTTTAGGTGTGGATTTAAGCAGGGTCAATCCCGCCCAGAGGCTTACTTTTTCTCCTCCCTATCGGCCCATCTCAAGAAGGGCCTGACCAGATCGATGGGGATCGGGAAGATGGTCGTAGAATTTTTCTCTGCAGCCACTTCGGTCAGGGTCTGAAGGTAGCGCAATTGCAGGGCCATGGGATTCACTGAAATAATCTCCGCAGCGTCCCTCAATTTCTCCGCGGCCTGGAACTCGCCCTCAGCATGGATGACTTTGGACCGTCGCTCTCGCTCGGCCTCAGCCTGCTTGGCCATGGCTCGACGCATCTCCTCGGGCAGGTCGATGGCCTTTACTTCCACGGTGACAACCTTGACTCCCCAGGGGTCGGTATGCTTGTCCAGAATTTCCTGGAGCTGGAGGTTGATCTTGTCCCGCTGGTATAGAAGTTCATCGAGTTCCACCTGACCACAGACAGATCGGAGGGTGGTCTGGGAGAGCTGGGATGTTCCGTAAAGGTAGTTTTCGATCTCGATGATGGATTTAATGGGATCCATCACCCGGAAATAAATCACGGCATTAACTTTGATGGAGACGTTATCCCGGGTGATGACGTCCTGCGGCGGAACGTCCATGGTCACGGTTCTCAGGCTGACTTTGACCAGCTTATCGACCACGGGAATAAGAATGATCAAACCAGGCCCCTTGGGCATGGGTCTCCCTCCAGCGGTGCGCACTCGGCCCAGGCGAAAGATCACGCCTCGCTCGTATTCGTTGAGGATGCGCAAAGCGCTGGCCAGGATCATCAGGATCAGGATCAACAATACAGCTAAAGAGATAACAGACATGTGTTTAACCTCCTATTTTTATTTTAATCTTTTTGGACGCAGATGGTAGAAATAGTGTCAGTTTCAGTTTAGAGAAGGTGTCCGTGGCTGACACTAAAGAAGAACCCTACTTTTTAAGCCTTTCCACCTTGAGCTTGAGCCCATCCGTTTTGAGAACTCGAATCTTCTCCCCTTCCTCAATCCTCTCGTCAGAATAAGCATTCCACAACTCGCCATGGACAAAAACTTTGCCTTCGGGATCAAGGCGGGTCCTGGCCACCCCCGTTTCACCCGATATTCCCTCGGACCCAGTGGCTGGCTTGGCCAGCTGAGCCCTGATGGCCATGGTCAGGGCGAAAATAAAGAAAGCGGCTGTGACCACGACTGTGGGGATGATCACGCTAAGGGAAGCGCGGAGGTAGGGAACTGGGGCATCGAAAAGCATGATCGATCCCAGGGCCAGGGATATGATTCCTCCCACCGTAAGAAGCCCATAGCTGGGAATCTTAATCTCGGCGATGAAGAGAAAGACGCCCAGAAGGATGAGCAGAATACCGGCGTAATTAACCGGCAGGGTGCGGAAGGCGAAAAAGGCCAGAATCAGGCAAATGCCCCCTATGACACCCGGGAAAATGGCTCCGGGATGGGCGAGCTCAAAGTATAGTCCCACCAGACCGATCATCATCAGGATGTAAGCAATGTTCGGGTTGCTCAAGGCAGCCAGGAGGCGCTGGCGGAAGCCCATCTCCACGGTGTTGACCTTCAGGCCCTTGATAGCCAGTTTAATCTTTCCTCGGGACTTCTCCACAGTTTTGCCGTCGATTTTCTCCAGGAGGTCATTGATATCCTTGGCGATGAGATCGATGACCTTGATCTTCAGAGCTTCGGTCTCGGTGATGGAGACACTGTCTCTAACGGCCCGAACAGCCCAGTCCACGTTTCGGCCCTTTTTTGCGGCGATGGATTTAATGTAGGCCACGGCGTCGTTGACTACCTTCTCAGCCATCGTGCGATCCATGCGACCGCCCATAGCCACGGGATGGGCAGCTCCTATGTTCGTTCCCGGGGCCATGGCGGCAATGTCTGCAGCCAGAGTGATGAAGACCCCGGCAGAGGCGGCCCGCGCCCCGCTGGGCGATACGTAGACAACAATGGGGATGTCGGCGTTCATTATGTCCTTGACAATATCTCTCATGGAAAGATCAAGGCCTCCGGGTGTATCCATCTGAATGATCAGACATTCGACCCGGTCCTTGGAGGCCTGTTCGATGGATTTGCTGATAAATTCGGCAATCGCCGGCGTAATGATGTCGTTGACTTTGATGACTTCGACGCGTTTTTCCTGAGTAGCCGAGAACGGAGGGAATGCCAGAAGGATGACACTCAGAAAAAATATACCAAGAAAAAAATACTTCCTCTTCATTTCATTGGGACTCCTGCGGGCCCACTCTGAAAGAGCGGGGATATTTAAAGTCTATCATACTCTCTCCTGATTTTCTTCATGTCCTCCCACACCTCCCGCTTGCGGTAGGGGTTTCTAAGAAGGAAAGCGGGGTGATAGGTGGGCATCAGAGGGATTCCTTGATATTCATGGAAATTTCCCCGGAGAGCAGAGATCTTCTCTTCGGTCTTGAGTAAAGTTTGAGCGGCGAAGGTTCCCAGGGCGCAAATAAGCTCGGGGCGAATGACCTGAATTTGTTTAATAAGGAACGGTTCACACGCGGAGATTTCATCGGGCTCGGGGTTGCGATTTTCTGGAGGACGGCATTTAATGATGTTGGTGATGTAGACCTCATCCCGGCTGAGTTTGATGGACTGGATGATCTTGGTAAGAAGCTGACCGGCCTGGCCGACAAATGGCTCGCCTTGAAGGTCCTCATCCCTCCCCGGGGCTTCACCCACGAAGACCAGCTTGGCTCGGGGGTTTCCCGTTCCAAAGACGATATGCCTCCGGTAGGGATGCAACTTGCAGCGGCGGCAATCGCCCAGCTCGGAGCGTACAGCTCCGAGATCGGAGAGGGAGAAGGATCCTATCACCGAAGGCCGCAAAGAAGCGTTCACTGGCAGAGCTGAAGAAGTCCGGGGCCATCCCTTAAGACCCAGAGACTTCTCTTCTTCCAGGTAATAACGTAGACCAGCGACGATTTGCCGCAGTTCGGCGAGATTGGGATTTTGGGTCAAACTCTGGGAGTGGCGGTTCTGGCTCATAATTTTCTCAGTCGCCCAATGCGGTCGAGGATCCGATCGGCTAATTCCTCTTTGGTCATCAGGGGAAGCTCTTCCACCTTCCCAGATGGGTCGAGAAGTTTGACGATGTTCGTGTCCACCTCGAACCCGGCTCCCGGAAGGGTTATGTCGTTGGCCACGATCAGGTCCAGGTTTTTCTCTTTTAGCTTTTGCCGGGCATTTTGCAAGAGATTTTCGGTTTCGGCGGCAAACCCTACGATGATGCGCTGGCCTTTACGCTGGCCAGCTTCTGCGAGAATGTCAGGGTTGCGCTCCAGCTCGAGGACAGTCTCCGACTTGGATTTTTTGATCTTCTCCGGGGCCGCTTTCTTGGGTCGATAATCCGAAACAGCCGCAGCCATAAGGAGGATAGAAGCGTTATTGAGATTATTAAGGACAGCTTCCCGCATCTCAGCCGCGGAGCGAACACTGATGTAATTCACTTTCTGGGGCGCAGGGAGGGCGGTGGGACCACTGATAAGGGTTACTTCCGCGCCCCTGCGCCGGGCGGCATGGGCCAAGGCAAATCCCATCTTACCAGAAGAGCGGTTAGTGACGAAGCGCACTGGGTCTATGGGCTCTTCCGTTGGGCCGGCCGTGATCAGGATTTTTTCCTGGGCCAAGTCTTTGGGAGAGAGGAGGGCGCGGATTTCTTCCATGATTGTCGGGACTTCAGCCAGACGACCTTTTCCTTCGTAGCCGCAAGCCAGTTCCCCCGATTCAGGATCGACGAATTTATACCCACGAGCGCGCAGTTTTTCGATGTTTTCCTGGCAGATGGGGTTCTCCCACATGTGCACGTTCATTGCCGGGGCAAGGAGAACGGGTGCCTTGGTAGCCATCACGATGGTGGTGAGCATATCGTCCGCGATCCCGCTGGCGATCTTACCGATGATATTTGCCGTGGCTGGAGCGATGACCAGTATCTCCGCCCTATCGGCCAGCGAGATATGGCCGATCTCCGACTCTTCGATCACGCTGAAGAGCTCGGTGGCCACCGGGTTGCCGGAGAGGGTCTGAAAAGTAAGAGGGGTGATGAAAGATTGAGCATTTTTGGTCATGACCACATGGACTTCAGCGCCAGCCCGGACCAACTCTCGCACGAGCTCTGCCGTTTTATAGGCTGCGATTCCCCCTGTAACCCCAAGAACAATTTTTCGATCTTTGAGCATCTTGATGGAAATCCTAGAGGTTATCGAGATGGAATTCCTTTGATCGGAAGGGAGCCCTGTTCGATGGGTCCCACTCGTATTTCAATTATTGTGGTAAAGGCCTTCTCGGTAATGGTAATCACGCAAGCCCGGTCTTCTTTGAGGAAGTTGAGAAGGTACTCGCGGTACTTGAAGCTACTGAGCAGCCTCCAGCCGTCCTTCTGCATGTTGCTCTGAAAAAAGCTTGCTAAAGAGGATGGTTCCACTCGCCCTTCTAAGATGAGAAGGCCAACCTTTGATCGGTCGGTTCCGTATACAAAGGAGTTTTTCTTGTCCAGGGATAATTCCGAGGGGATGAGAATATCTTCAAAATCGTAATAAATAGCCCGGGCCTTTTTTTCCACGGGGGCAGGTGTTTCTTCTTTTTGGGCCATCAGGCTTGCGGGTAGCATTAGGCTCAGTACGAAAAGAGCAATGGGCAAATTCTTATGATTTTTTATTATATTCATCTCTCTCCCCTTCATGAGTTTAATCATTTTATAGCAGTAAAGACTTTAAATGTCAAGGAATTAAAGGGACTGATCGCGTATCGGGCCCAGGCAAAAAGTCACTTTCCCGCCCTTGGCGAGATCAAAATAAGGTAGTGGTTCATTTATTGGATACGGAAGGAGATGCAAAATGACCGTGTAAAATTTCGAATTTTGAGCTATTTTAAGAGGAGAGGGGAAAATTAATATATTATTCCAGAAATTCTTGATTTTTGGATTTTTTTTGAGGGGGTTTTGAATGAGGGGAAAGAAGGTTTTTTGCCCAGATTGTGGGGCTGTTGTGCTGAGGCACACCAGCCCTATTCCCACGGTCGATGTCATCATCCAGACAGAGACCGAAACAGGGGAAAGGGGAATCGTTTTGATTTACCGAAGAAATGAACCACTGGCGTGGGCCTTGCCAGGGGGGTTTGTGGACTACGGCGAAACACTGGAGCAAGCGGCAGCCCGGGAAGCCAGGGAAGAGACGGGCTTGGAAGTTGAATCACTCAACCAGTTTCATACTTATTCTGCCCCCGAGCGGGACCCGCGCCGTCATACCATTTCTACTGTCTTCATCGCCAGAGCAAAAGGAAGGCCACGCCCCGGGGATGATGCTGATCGAGTGGGTATCTTTCCACAAGAAAAAATCCCTTCCCCTCTGGCCTTCGATCACGAAAAAATTTTGCAGGATTATTTCACCGCGAGAAAAACCCTCACCGCAGAGAACGCAGAGATCGCTGAGAAAAAATGAGAATCAATTGGATGGATTCCTCTGCGGTCTTCGCGTGCTCTGCGGTGAATATTTAGGTCAGTTTTTTCAAGGCTTCCTGAAGGCTGTCCATTCCCTTTTCGATGTTCTTCATGGAAGTAGCATAGGAGAGCCTTACGTAATCGTCGTCGCCAAACCCGATGCCGGCGACCACGGCTACTCTGGCTTCTTCCAGGAAGAAATCCGTAACATCCGAGGAATTGGAAATCCTCTTATCCTTCCATTTTTTGCCGAATAGCCCAGTGACATTGGGAAAAACATAGAAGGCCCCTTTTGGCAGGGAGCAGCGAATCCCCGGCATGGCGTCCAAACGTTCAACGATATACCGCCGACGTTTGTCGAACTCGACGATCATCTCTCGCACGGAATTCTGGGGGCCGATGAGGGCCTCGACGGCGGCTTTCTGACAGAAGGAAACGGGGTTGGATATATTCTGACTCTGAATCTTGTTCATGGCGGCGATCAATTCCGCAGAACCGGCAGCGTAACCGATGCGCCAGCCAGTCATGGCATAGGTCTTGGAGACACCATTGATGACTACAGTTTGATCCTGGACTTCTTTTCCCAAGGAAGCGATGCTGGTGAAGATGGTTCCGTCGTAAACGAACTTTTCGTAGATGTCATCGGCGATGATTAGAATTCTATTCTGGAGCAGGATTTCAGCGAGCGACCTCAGCTCCTCGGCTGTGAATGTGGCGCCTGTGGGGTTATTCGGGCTGTTGAGAATGATGGCCTTGGTACGGGGTGTGATCGCAGATTTTAGCTTCTGGGGTGATATCTTGAATCCTTCTCTTTCACTGGCGGGAACGACTACCGGTTTTGCGTCCATCAACAAGATGATATCGGTGTAGGAGACCCAGTAGGGAGCGGGTACGATAACCTCATCGCCTTCTTCAAACAAGGCCTGGGCCAGGTTATATATGCAAAGCTTGGCTCCGACTGAGGCAAATATCTGAGAGCGGTCGTAGGTCAGGCCATTATCTCGCTTGAATTTTTGGATGATGGCATCCTTCAGATCGTCAAACCCTCCCACCGGTGTGTATTTGGTAATACCCTCCCGGATGGCCTTGTAAGCAGCCTCTTTGATGTTGGCGGGGGTGTCGAGATCTGGTTCTCCTTGGGCAAAGCTGATGACCTCGATCCCCTTGGCCCGCATGGCCGTGGCTTTGGCCGCAGCGCCAATAGTGGGAGATGGCTTAATACGATTGACCCGTTCAGCTAATTTCATGGGTATCTCCTTTCCTGTAGTAAACGCTAAGCGCTTAGCGCTATGCGCATAGCGTTCTATTAGGGAACGTTTCGGTATAGAGGATATTTTTCCTTCAGTTTCTGGTTGACAATTTCAGGGACCAGGCCGCGCACAGAACCCCCAAGGGAGGCTGCCTCCTTGATGATTCTTGAGCTGGTGTAAAACCATTTGAACCCGGTCATCAAAAAGATGGTGTCAATTTTCCTATTAAGCTTCCGGTTCATCAGGGTCATCTGAAATTCATACTCAAAATCTGAGAGGGCCCGCAAGCCCCGGACGATGACACTGGCTCCCTGCTGTTCTACGAAGTCAACCAACAGTCCCTCAAAGGATGCGACCGTTATCCGGGGGTCGTTCTTCAGGGCTATCCTGATCATCTCCAGGCGCTCTTCCACGGTAAACAACCCAGCCTTGTCTGGGTTATGAGCCACTGCTACGATGAGTTTATCAAAAAAGTGGAGGGCCCGTTCGACGAGATTAACATGGCCGTTGGTAATCGGGTCAAAAGATCCTGGATAAACAGCAATTTTTTCATTCATAGGAGAAACCTCTTGGTTTTTATTGGGACTCAGATTTTCACTAATTACGCAGATTAAAGTTAAAGAATGTAAATTTTACGCACCTTAGCGCATTTTAGGCACTCCTATTTCTGTGTTCATCCGTGTCCATAATTGAATTTTTCTCTCCTCCTTTGAATCAGACGGTTTCTTCATGCCGGAAGAAAGAAACCTGAGTACTCCCATATCTTCGCCAGTCAACCTTTTGCAAGGGAGAGACGGCCTCGAGGGCCTCACTTAGCGAGTGCTCGGCAACGATCAGGGCGCCGGGGGCGACGATGGAACTTCTGGAAAGAGACTCCAGAGTCTTTTGGGCCAATCCCTTTCCGTAAGGGGGGTCAAGAAAGATGAGCTCGAAGGATTCTCCCCGCGCTTCTAACAAATTCATTCCGGACTGGACCTCCCGGCCCAAAACTTCTGCCGTTTCCTCTAAGTGGCAATTTTCAATGTTTTTGCGCAAAGCACTCCGGGACCTTGCGCTTCCTTCGATGAAGACAGCTTTTCTCGCCCCCCGGCTCAAGGCTTCGATACCCAAGGCACCGGTACCAGCAAAAAGGTCCAGGACTTTCTGGCCCCGAAAAAAATCTTGCAGGATGTCGAAAATGGCCTCCTTTACTCGATCGGAAGTGGGGCGGATGCTCAGGCCCTTCACCGAAAAAAGCCTCTTGCCCCTTAAATTCCCGCTGATAACTCGCAAGGGGAAATTATGTCCTTTCACATCCCCCTTCCCCTAGACCACGAAGGTGTGAAATAATCCCATCAATCACCCCCACCCGCCCCCTCCCCCATCAAGGGGGAGGGAATTTATTTTTTATTTCAATATGTTGCCCCTCTCCCTTCGCGGGAGAGGGCTTCGGCCGTGAGCTCCATTCGGCCTGAGCTCATGGCCGAAGGCAGCCGAACGGTAGGGTGAGGGGCCATATTTCAAATTTTTCACAGCTTCCCCCAGGGAGGGGGAAAATGGGGGAACCCCTTCGCCTCCTCCTTGACGGGAGAGAATAGGGGAAGCCCTCCATCTCCTCCTTGACGGGGGAAAATGGGGGGGTCCCCCCTGAACCTCCTCCCCCTTGATGGGGGAGGGTAGGGTGGGGGTGCTTATATCTTTAAGGCGATTGATTTTAGCATGGCGAGTCAAGTTGTCAAGAAGCTAAGAGCAAAGCGCAGATTGCATAGGGCTTAGAGTAAAAGGACTTTCCGTTCTTGACGCTATGCGCCATGCGCTCTGCTCTATGCGCTTTAGCGTTCTATTCCTATTCTGCTCTCGATCCCTTTCCTGTAATAATGTTTTTTTTCTTTCATCTCCGTTATCAGGTCAGCACATCGAAGAACCTCTGGGTTGGCCCATCTTCCAGTAAGCACCAGCTCAACCTTTTCTGGCTTATTTTTTATCAAACTCAAGAGTTCTTTTAGGGGGATGAGTCCATATTCGACAGCCACATTAATTTCATCCAGGATGACCAGATCGTATTTCTGGCTTTGGACATGGTGCTTAGCCAGCTCCCATCCTTTTTGAGCTAAGCGTTTGTCTACGGGATGAGGATTTTTCTTATCTACAAAATGCTCTCGACCCATGGGCACGATGGTCAAGTATGGGGAAAGTTTTTTGGCTGATCTCAATTCTCCGTAAGGGATGCCGCCTTTTAAGAATTGAATGACCAGAACTCTGAATCCGTGCCCCACGGCTCGCAGGGCGAGCCCGAGAGCAGCGGTTGTTTTTCCTTTCCCGCTCCCCGTGTAAACCTGAACCAATCCCTTGGAGAATTTTTTCTTCCTCATTATTACCTCAGAGATTCATGTTTTCGAACCTATGTATTGGCCATCTTTTTCCTTTACGACTTACGCTCTTTTTATATTCTCATTTCCAATATGACAAATCCCACTATTGCAGCCAGCACCCAATAATCCCAGCGGCGCATCTTCAGCTCGTGGAGATGAGTGCGCTTCGCTCCGCTCACATATCCGCGGGCCAGCAAGGCAACAGTTAGGTCATCCGCCCGCTTGAAAACACTGTGAAAGAGCGGGGTCAAAATGGGCACAAGGTTTTTAGCTCGACGAAAGAAGTTACCCGATTCGAAATCTACCCCGCGGGCGCTTTGGGCTTTGATGATCCGGTTCGTTTCACCGAGGAGAATCGGAATGAACTTGATGGCCAGCATGGTCATCATGGAAAAATCTTCCACGGGAACGTGGAAACGTTTCAGGGGGGCGATGAGCTTCTCCAGACCGTGCGCCATTTGCAACGGGGAAGTGGTCAAAGTCATCAGCGAAGATATGAAAATGGCCAGAAAAAGTTGGGCCGCTACAAAAGCTCCTCTTTCCACTCCTGTCCACGTAATGTTTATAAACCACAACGGAAAGAGGGGAAGGGAAGGGCCCGGAGTGAAAAAAAGGTGGACAGCAGCCGTGAAGAGAAAAAGCCAGAGGAAGGACCGCAGCCCGCGAAAGACGTAAGCCCAGGGAAGACGCGAGAGGATCAAAGCCAAGAAGGAAAAGACCCAGAGCAAGATTAGGGCCATGAAAGTCTTGATCAGGAAAGTAACGATCATCACGAGGAGCAGGGAGATGAATTTAGTTCGGGGGTCCAGGCGGTGGAGGAAAGAAATCCCGGGCATGTATTGCCCGAGGGTGATGTCCTGCAAGAATTTCATGCGTAAAGATTGGCTTCCAAATCCCCCCATCCCCCCTTTTCAAAAGGGGGGTTGAGGGGGGATTTTTATAGTTCTTTGGTGAAAAAAGTCATGGAGGATTAGATATACTTTTCTATCAGAATTTCAGCTATTTGGATGGCGTTCAGAGCCGCACCCTTGCGGACGTTGTCAGAAACGATCCACATATTGATGCCGTTGGGAATGGATTCATCTTCACGGATCCGGCCCACAAAGGTCTCATCGCGTCCAGCAGCGTGGATGGCCAGAGGGTATTCACTCTTGGCAGGATTATCCACCACAACCACACCGGGAGCCTTGGAGAGGATTTCTCTCACTTCCTTGGCAGTGAGCTTTTTCTCTGTCTCGATGTTCACAGATTCCGAATGGCCATGGAGAACAGGCACTCGCACCGTAGTAGCAGTTACCCGGATGCTCGGATCTTCCATTATCTTTTTGGTCTCATTGACCATCTTGATCTCTTCCTTGGTGTAACCGTTCTCCAGGAAGACATCGATCTGGGGTAAGCAATTGAAGGCGATCTGATGGGGATAGACTTTCTTCTGAATATCCTGAGAATTATTGAGGATGGCGCGGGTTTGAGTCAAGAGTTCATCGATGGCTTTAAGGCCTGTGCCGGAGACGGCCTGATAGGTGGAGACGACGATGCGTTTGATTCGGGCCATTTCATGGATGGGCTTTAGAGCCACAACCATCTGGATGGTTGAGCAATTGGGGTTAGCGATGATGCCCCGTTTCTTATATTGCGCGATGGCATGGGCGTTAACTTCGGGCACAACCAGGGGAATATCCGGTTCCATACGGAAAGCGCTGCTGTTGTCCACCACGACAGCACCAGATGCGGCGGCTGCTGGGGCAAACTCCAGACTGCGGGATGCGCCTGCTGAGAAGAGGGCTACTTGAATTCCTTTGAAAGAGTCTTTAGTGAGCTTTTCTACCTTGACTGGTTTTCCGTTGAAAGGGAGCTCTTTGCCTTCCGATCGCTCCGACGCCAGAAGTCTGATGGAGCCGACGGGGAATTTTCGTTGCTCCAAGACTTTGATGAACTCCAGGCCCACAGCCCCCGTGGCTCCCGCTATAGCTACGAAATAAGATTTTCCTTTCATCCTCTATCTCCCACCCAAATGGAATTGAAGATCTATTGTTATCTTAAGATACGGAGAAAATGAATGTCAAGGATTGATTGATTACTTTTTGATTTCAGATCGCAGATTTAAAATTGCAAATTTAGAACCCGAAATCTCAAACCTTAAACCTGAAATTAGGAAAATCCGCAATCTGCAATTGGCAATCCGAAATCGGGTTAATGGCATTCGAGGGAAGCGACGGACTCGCAAATCTCCACCAGGTCGGCGTCCTGGCATTTGCCGGTAAAATGAACGAAGAGGGTACGCTTGAGTTCAGGGCAATAGAGAGAAAAACGCAGGGTTTTGGCCGATTTTTTCTTGAGCAGGCCGTACTTTACATCCCCAATACAATAGAAGGCCGGATGACCGCCAACAATCCGCGAACCCTGAGAGTTAATCTGCACCCCTTTGGTCTGAAGGTTGTCATGTTTTCCCCGTTTGATTTGAATCATTAAATCCAGGGCAATCCTCTTTATGGGATGGAAGATGACCTGATCAGTCTGGCCTGCCTCCACCCAGGTGAGACCTCCTCCTTGCACGGTGGAATGAATATCCGGCTCTAAATAACTTCTGGTGATCCTCCAGTCTTCAGGCAGGGTGAGGATCAGAAAACAACCTGTTCCGAAAAAAAAATTCCTGGCGGCAATGGTGTGCTTGGTGAGCTCGAGGGGCATGTTGAATCATAGAAGCCGTAAGGGCAATTCATGAATTGCCCCTACAGGGCATTTACCAGGTATTCTTGCAGGAGGGCATCCAGTTGATATTTGTCCTTCCCCGTATATTTCTTCTTTTTATTTATGATGAAGGTTGGATACCGGTGCACCCAATATCGGATGGATTTGAATACTCCCTGGAGAGACTGGACGTCAATGACTTTGATCAGGATTTTCTCACGGTATCTCTGGGCTAATTCCCTGATCCAGTTAGAGAGAAATAGGTATTCTTCCTTCAAATCTTCGGGGTATTCATTGAGGTCCCGATTATCTCTTTTTTCCTTCAGACCTACCTGGTCAGCGACATACTCGCAAGAAAATCAGGTGTCGTAAAGCCCCGGGACTAAGGAAATTACTTCCAGAGTGATTGGTTTCATGGTTCGTGTAGGATTTTCCTTTATCCCCCTCCCCCCAACCCCCTCCCGCCAGGGGAGGGGAGAATAAGGGGCGTACCAAAAAAAATTTCCTCCCCCTTGATGGGGGAGGGGAGGGTAGGGGTGTTAAAAATTTTGAAAAAGACAGGAGAACCGCGAAAGGATTCTCCCGTCAGCAAGCGGTTAATTTCCTATTTGGCGCCTCCACCAGGGGCTGGTGCCGGGGCAGCTTCTCTCCTTTCCCTGGTGAATTTAGAGATAGCCGCGAAGGCATCCTTAATCAAAACAGCCGCGCAAATGACCAGGAAGGCGGCAATCAGGCCAGTGAGCCAGTCCCCGATGGCTCTGTCTGTGGTAATCCCTGGTGTGGTGAAGAAATGCTTGATCGTACCGTACGAGATCCAGATGGCCGCAGCGATGGTAGTTATAAAGAGGAAAATCGAAGGATAGAGGGTGTATCGATGATTTTTCCTCTCGTAGGCCAACCAGCAGGAGGCAATGAGCAAGGCCATGGAGGCTAACATCTGGTTGAATGCCCCCCCCAAGAACCACAGAGTGGCCAACACCCCGGTGAAGCAGAAAATACCAAAGATCACCAGAGTAAATACCGTGTTAAAATGAACATTCTTGAAGATGGGCCAGAACTCTCCGAGCCACTCAGACCCGTAGAGGCGCATGAAGCGCACACCCAGGTGAATGAGGGTCAGGCCAATGATAGCAAACATGATGTTTGAAAAAACACCAGCAGTTGCTGCAGGAACGCCGATCGCGCCAAAGAATTTGCCCGCCCCCTGAGCAAAAACTAAGCCGGCCCCTTTCTTCAAGACATCCGCATATCCTTGGAAGGTTCCGAATGCCGATACGGCGATAATCAGGGCTAACATACCCATCATCATCTCCAGGAGCATGGACCCTCCAGCTACAGGCATAACGTCCGATTCTTTTTCAATCATGCGGGCTGTGCCTGAGCTACTTACCAGGGAGTGCCAGCCAGAGACCGCCCCGCACATGATGGTAACAAAGAGCATCGGCCAGAGAGGGTTGGCTCCCCACCACCATCCCCTAAAGGCTGGGAAGTCTCCAAAAGAGGGGTTCCAGAAGAGAATGCCCAGGCCGATTCCAATCATTCCGATGAAGACCACCCAGAAGCCCAGGTAGTTAATGGGCTGAGCCCAGCGCCATATGGGCAGGACTGACCCGAAGTAACAGAAGACCAGGACAGCGATGATCCAGATGAATTTAGCCTGGTCAACCATCCCGAAGATAATCGGGGGCTTGTCGCCGCCGCTTATTGCCTTGAAGAGAGCCTGCACCGGGCTGAGGCTGCTGAGGACAGCGATACCAAAGAATGTGATAATCACCGTTATCAGAGTGGTGGTGATAATGGATTGTTTCCATTTATAGATCATCTGGCTGAACAGAAGGCCCATAAAGACCCAGATGAGGATCCCCAAGGGACCGTGTGGTTGGGTTAGATTGCCAGCAATGAGCAGGGCGAAGGCCCCGAAGCCAAGCATTAGGTTGAAGTAAATAAAGACGCTGATGAAGGTTCTGGCCCGGGGTGATATCAGGGTGTAGCTCATCCCTCCCAGACTCATGCCTTCTTTTCTTACGGCCACCATGGCAGCAGTGTAGTCATGGACCCAGCCTATAAAGGCTACCCCCAACATAAGATAAAGCATGGCTGGAACCCATCCCCAGTTAACGGCCAGAGTTGCCCCGACAATAGGCCCCAGGCCACAGATGGATTTGAATTGGAAGCCAAACAGGACATTCTTGGCGGCCGGCATGAACTCCACGCCGTCCATGTACATCACGGCTGGAGTGGCTTTTTTCGGGTCAGGCTGAACCACTCTGCGGTCAAGATGCCGGCCATATGTACGATAAACAATGATAATCCACGCGATACTGATGATCAGAGCTATTAGCGAAGTCATCTTTCTCCCTCCTTCGAGCTTGATCTTGGGAACTTAAACTTCTTTCCCTCCTCGCGTTCAGGAAAGACTTAAGCCATTCCAACGATCCAACCAATTTTCTCAGGGATTCTTTTTAGCTCCACATCACCTCCTCTTATTCTTGGGAATTGAACCATCTTTTTCCACATTTTTTTCATATTTTGCACAATTGCCAAAAGATGTCAATAGAAATATAAGAGATCTCTCAAAAACTCTCTTTTGGTCATTGCGACCCCGCCTTGGCGGGGGAAGCAATCCCGCTTTTGGCGGGATTGCCACGTCGTCTCGCTTTGCGGGACTCCTCGCAATGACTACAAGCACACTTTTTCAGAAGTCTCTATAAGCCTCCTTCCTTACTTTGAGCAAAAGAACCGCAAAGAGGGCGATAGTTTAAAAAATTTTCGTCTGTACTGCTAACATGCAAACGCCCCCTTTGCTAAAGGGAAGGTGTGAAAAAAGGCCGAATCTCACCCCCACCCTCCCCTCCCCCATCAAGGGGGAGGAGATTTCTTTTTAATTTGAAAATTTTTGCCCTCTCCCCTGGCGGGAGAGGGGAGGGTGAGGGGGAGTATTGAATCTTGGTTGCGGCTTTGGTGCGGTGTGATACATTGTGGTAAAGGCGAAAAATATGGTCAAGTTCTTTTTTTATTTGACATTGGTAGTGGTTAGAATATAATGACAACCGAATAATAATGGGGAAAAGAAAATTATTCTTTTTACCCCGACAGGAGGGGCCAAATGGCCAAAGAAGAAGAAGAGAAACAAGAAGAACAAAAAGCGGGATTCTTGAGGAGGTTTGGAAAAGCCGCCCGAGAATTAATCTACGGCATGGCCGTGCATGATACGGCCCGATTTGCTTTGAAAACGCGCGGCAGCATGGAGCATCTTTTCATTCTGATCACCATGGGCGACCTCCTTGGGGTACCTATCTTACCTCCCTATTACTCGTTGCGTATCCTCCCGTATGTTGTCCCGCAGATTGCCACCTGGAAACGGAGGATGCTGCGGGAAAGAGACATCACGGACGCTCTGGCTTAATTTTTGGGAACGACTTGAATAAGTTGACATTCGATTGCCTACCATTGGTAAGTCAGGAGCCTTCGCTACAAAATCCCCCCTCGCCCCCCTTTCGTAAAGGGGGGATGGGGGGATTTCTCGCCCCCCTTTGCTAAAGGGGGGACGGGGGATTGCTAAGCGCTTAGCGCTCTGCGCATAGCGTAGGAAAAGGAGGTGCACCATTTCTCTCGCTAACATTTTTGAGCAATATCCAGACCGCAGGTACATCATGTTCGGAGGGAAAGGAGGTCTGGGAAAGACCACTTTCTCCGCAGCCACGGCCTACTACCTGGCCAAGAAAGGGTACAAAGTATTAGTTTTTTCCGTGGACCCCCAGGCCTCGCTGAGTGATATTTTCGAGCGGGATATCTTCGGCAAGGGAGCTGTAGAGATTATGCCCAACCTTTTTGCCCAGGAGATTGATGCCGACCGGAGGATCAAAGAATACCAGGAAGAGATACGCCAGAAGATTCTGGACATGTACGGGCTGGCGAAGATTCCGGGCGAGATTGAAAGCTACATCCAAGCGGCTGCTGCCGAGCCAGCCATGGAGGAAAGCGCTATCTTTGACGAAGTTGTTGACATTGTGGTCAAAGGCGGATACGACTACTACATCTACGACCTGGTTCCTCTTGGTCATGCCCTTTACTATTTATCGATGGCCTCGGTGTACGACGCCTGGATCGACAAGATCACCCACTTGCGCGAGGAGATGGGTGAGTATGATCAGGTGGTAGCCATTGTGAAGCGGCAGAAGGAGGTGGAAGAAGACAAGATTCTCAGAGAACTGCTGTGGATTAAGGACCGGATCAACAAATCCTCGAGCATCCTTACTGACAAGCAGAAGACCGCGTTCTTTTTTGTCCTCGTGGCCGAGGAGATGATTATCAAAGATACGCAGAAGGCGGCTCAGCTCTTTGCCAAATTTGACGTTCCTTTGAGTGGGTATATCATCAACCGGGTTATCCCCCAGGAGCTGAAGAACCAGGAAATCCCGGAATATCTCCGGCATCGGATTACCATGCAGGAGAATTATCTCAAACTCATCGACCAGACTTTCGGCAAGGAAATCCTGGCCTCAGTTCCCGAGATGGAACGGGATGTTACCGGGCTGGTGATGATTGAAAAGATGGCCAAGGCCATGTTTGGCGACGGGAGGTAGAGATGGGTGCGATTACCCAAAACATGACCGAATATATAAAAGCTCATCCCAAGCTCAAATACGTCTTCTTCGGGGGCAAAGGAGGGGTCGGAAAGACAATTATGGCCGGAGCGGCCGCTTTATGGTTCGCCCGGCAAGGAAAGAAAACTCTTTTGGCTTCAACCAACCCGGTCCACAGCCTGAGTAACCTGCTAAACCAGGACGTCTTTGGAAAGCCGGTGCTGATTTGTGATGAGAAACAATGCTATGCTTTCGAGATCGATACCAAGGACTCCATCGAGCGCTCCAAAAAGGAGATCCGGGAGAAAATTGCTTGGTTCCTGAAGTTCGCCGACATCACCATCAAGGCCGAGGAATTCGTTGAATCGGCGACCATGAATCCAGCTTTTGAAGAGTCGGCCATGTTTGAAAACATGCTCGACCTGATGTTTAAGGACGAATACGAAATCTATGTCTTTGACACTGCGCCCACCGCCAACGCCCGGCGGCTGTTGGGCATGTCCAAAGTCTACTCCCTCTGGGTGGAGAAGATGCTCAAGAGCCGAGAAGAAGCCGGAGTTCTGCGTAAGGCCCTTTCCTATACCAAGAAAGAAGAGAAAGATCCTTTGATGGATTACCTCCTGCAGTTTAAGGACCGAATGGGGCATGCCAAAGTGCTGCTGACCGACCCAGCGTTGACCTCGTTCTTCTTCGTGACCTTACCCGAAAGCCTGCCCATCGCTGTCATTACCCGGTTCATCAAATGGTTCCATGATTTTGGGATTCCGGTGGGCGGGGTAGTCGTGAACGGCCTTATTGATAAGGGAACCGTCAAAGGCGATTCGCCGGAATTCGTGCGCAACCGGGTCAAAATGCAGGACGAGCACATGGAGGAGATCTGGCAGACCTTCGGCGGCGGGGTGCGCTCCATCATTCCTCTTTTCGAAACCGAAATACAAGGGCCAGCCATGCTGCGCAGATTGGCGGACCGTCTTTTCGCCTGAAGCGAGCGTTCGCTTCGCTGACTAGAGGACCACAAACAAGTTTGCTTAAGGAGCGAGGACTCCGTCCCCTTGAGGAGCATTCGCTCCGCTCATTCGAGGAATGGGCGCCTAGCGCCCTCAAGGGTAATAGATGAAAGTGCAAGTCGTTCATTCCATCTACTCCTTTCGCCTTTGCCTCAAGCGGAGTGCTCCTCGAGCGAAGCGGTCCTCAAGGCACGCCTTTGGCGTCCCGCTCCTTTCTCCCTCCCATTTTACCATTTGACCAGTCCCCCAATTTCTGTTAATCTTCACCTTAACAAATCAGTGTCAGTGCCAGCCCAAAATAATGATTTATCACTCACACTGACACTCACAATCCTTGACCCTAAGGAGGTAGGTAAATGGGGCAAGAAGTCAAATATCCGGAAGTCCCGGTGGAAAAACTTAGGTGGCGGTGTCCCCCAGAATCTCTACCATTTACCACCACAGATGAAGTTAAAGCCTGCTTGGAGATCATCGGGCAGGATAGGGCCTTGAAAGCCATTCGCTTGGGATTGGAGATGGAAAGCCTGGGCTACAACATTTTCGTGGTGGGATTGGTGGGAACCGGGAGGACTACGACCATTAAATGCCTTCTGGAAGAAATTGATAAGGCGGGAAAGATCCCTGACGACATCTGCTACGTGAACAATTTTAAAGACCCGGATCAGCCCAGGTGCATCTGCCTACCTGCCGGCCAGGGCAAAATCTTCAAGAAAGACATGGAGGACCTCCTCGAATCTTTAAAGAAGAAAATCCCCCTGATCTTCGAAAGCGAGGAGTACCAGAAGCAGAGACGAGAAATCGTAGAGAAACACCGGGATCGGGAAAAAGGAATGGTCAAAGAGTTCGAGAGCCGGGCCAAAAAAGAGGGGTTTGCCGTGGCGCAGGTTCAGGTAGGGCCTTTTACTCGTCCGGACGTTGTCCCGGTGGTGGCCGGCAACGCAATGCCCCTCGATCAACTGGAAAATTTGGTGGACCAGGGGCAGTTCCCCAAAGAAAGCTTTGAACAAATGAAAGCCCAATATGGTCAATTGAGCACGGAGCTGGAGCAGGTCCTCAAAGAAACCCGGAAAGTGGAAAAAGCCATCCAAGATGAGCTGTCCGCATTGGACAAATCCGCCATCTCCCATTTAGTAGAAGATACCATCGGAGATATCCGGGAAAAATACAATCAGCCTAAGATCCATACTTACCTCGAGGAGGTGCGGGCTAACATCCTGGAAAACCCCAGCCGCTTCCAGCCTAAGGCCGAAACACCGCAGCTCCCTATCCCCGGGTTAATATTGCCCACTCCCGTGGATCTGTTTACCGAGTTCCAGGTAAATGTCCTGGTGGACAACTCCGGAATCAAGGGGGCGCCGGTGATCATCGAGACCTCTCCCACCTACCGCAACCTTTTCGGAACAATAGAACGGAATGTAGACCGCCTGGGCGGATTTTGGAAGACAGATTTCACTAAGGTTAAAAGCGGGTCATTCCTGCGGGCCAACGGTGGATACCTGGTCTTGAATGCCCTGGATGTTTTCATAGAGCCAGGGGTGTGGCTCGCTTTGAAGCGCACCCTGCGAAACCGCTTGATGGAGATGCAGTCCTTCGATCCCTTCTACCTTTTTGCCAGTTCGGCCCTCAAGCCAGAACCGATCGAGGTGCGCGTAAAGGTGGTGATGATCGGGGATGCTTACCTCTATGAAACTCTCTACGCCGTCGATGAAGATTTTAAGAAGATCTTTAAGATCAAGGCCGACTTCGATTCGGTGATGGATCGTAAAGAGGAGACCCAACTCCAGTATGCTTCTTTCATCCGCAAGATCTGCCAGGATGAGAATCTTCTTTCTTTCGAGCGCAGCGGAGTAGCGGCAGTGATCGAATATGGCGTGCGCCTGGCTGGCCGGCAGAAGAAGCTTTCCACAGAATTTCACCGGATCACGGATATTTTACGGGAGGCCAGCTATTGGGCGAAGAAGGATAAAAGTGATAGGGTCACGGAAAAGCACGTGGAGCAGGCCATCGCCGAAAAGATCTACCGGAAGAAGATGATCGAGGATAAGATCCAAGAGATGATCGAGGATGGCATCATCATGATCGACTCTGAAGGGGCCAAGGTGGGCCAGGTGAATGGCCTCTCGGTTTACGATATGGGCGAGTATTCCTTTGGCAAGCCCTCGCGGATCACGGCCAAGGCCTCTATGGGCAAGGCAGGAATCATCAATATTGAGCGGGAAGCTGACCTTTCGGGGAGGACACACAATAAAGGGGTGCTCATCCTCGGAGGATACCTGCGGGGGAAATATGCCCAGGACAAGCCTTTGACCCTGACGGCCAGCCTTTGCTTTGAGCAGTCTTACAGCGGAGTCGATGGAGACAGCGCCTCCTCCACAGAAGTCTATGCGCTTCTATCCAGCCTCGCTGAGCTACCGTTGCGGCAAGACATCGCGGTTACTGGTTCGGTCAACCAGAATGGGGAGATTCAGCCCATCGGAGGGGTGAACCAGAAAATCGAAGGATTCTTCGACGTCTGCCGTAGCCGGGCACTGACCGGGAGGCAGGGAGTGATGATCCCTCATCAGAACATTGGAGACCTGATGCTCCGCAAGGATGTGGTAGAAGCCGTGGCCGCGGAAAAATTCCACATTTACCCGGTCCAAACCATCGACCAGGGCATTGAGATTTTGACAGGCGTTCCTGCGGGAGAGAGGAGAAAGGATGGAACCTATCCCGAGGGGACCGTCAATTTTCTCGTGGATAAGAAGCTGCAGGAACTGGCCAGGCGGATGAAGGAATTTGAGGCCGAGGAAGAGAAAAAATAAAAAACGTTCACCACAGAGCACGCAGAGCGCACAGAGAAACAGGTTCCCGACAACCTGAACGCCTCTTGAAAAGGAGACATAAAACTTGAGTGATGATTTGAAGGAAAAAACGCAGAAGACGGCCGAGCTATATTTTCAAGGAGTGCGCGACGAGCGCCCCTACGAGCTGTGGCGATCTTTCGATAAAGAGTTGGCTAAAGAGATATCTATGTATTACACCGGGAAGTTGTATGCCCGGGAGAAGATTCCCCACCGCACCAGGCAATTGGCCACCGTAGCCGCCCTGACAGTCCTGGAACGGACCGAAGAGTTGAAGCTGCATTTGCACGGCGCCCTGAATGTAGGTTGCACCCCGCAGGAGATTACCGAGGTCATCTTCCAGATGGCCACCTACGGCGGTGTGCCTGTAGTGAATTCCGCTCTGAAAGCATTCCGCACTGTACTCCAAGAGAAAGGCCTCTGGCCGCTGAAATAGGCCGTTCAGGCGCCTTTGATTTAATAGAAGGGCATTAAATTCATTGAAATTTTGTCCCTTCACCTTTCCTCTTTTGGTTCTCCAGGGCTGGCGAAGGACGACCTGCAAATCACTGATTCCTTCCCATGAGCATTTTCATCTCCCTTTAGAATAAGAGATGCGCAAGAAATCCCCCCCTTCCCCCCTTTGAAAAAGGGGGGCGGAGGGGGAATTTGAGAAGGTTATTTCAAAAGGGTAAATTTATTAAGAATGGGTGGCAGCGATGGTGTGGGGCTTGACTCGAGGCGTCGGGGATGGTAAGAGGATGGGGGAAAATGTGGACCCCGAGAAAAAGCTGATGCAAAAAATGTAGAGGAGGCGAATATGGAGATTGCAGAGAAGTTTGCCAGGTTTGTTACCCACACCGAGTACCAGGATGTCCACCCGAGCGTGATCGAGCATGTAAAGAAGTTAACGTTAAAGCAGGTCATGGGACTTCTCGTAGGTTCGGCAGCACCCACCTGCAAAAAGGTCATCCGCTACGTCATGGAGAATCCCGGAAGACCGGAGTGCGGGATTTATGGATGCGGCTTCCGAGCGGACGTGGCCCAAGCGGCCCTCACCAACGGTTTTTTCGGCCATGCATCGGAGATGGAAGATGATCAGTTTCCCGGGGGCGGGATCAGCGATGTGACCACCTGGCCCGCTCTGTTGGCAGCGGCAGAGAAATGTAAACTTTCCGGTAAGGAGGTTATCGTCGCCTTGTATGTAGGGCAGGAGATGCAAAATCGGATTGCTTGGTATGCCTCCGTGGGGACGGACGGCATTGGGATCTGCAACCTCCCTTTTATCGGCATCTATGGGGCCACCGCAAGCTGCGCCAAGGCCTTTGAATTAACCGAGGAGCAAACCAAAGCCTCCTTCGGGCTGGCCATGGTTCAGGGGCTGGGGTACATGCATACCTGGGGTACGGACGCCCATTTCTGGGAATCGGCCACAGTCTGCCGCAATGGCGTATTGAATGCCATCATGGCCAAAAATGGGGCGACGAGCAATCCGGTCATCGAAAGGTGCCTGGACATGCTCACTGGAGGCGACAAACACATCGAGTTCGACAAGATGGTCGCCGGACTTGGTAAGGAGCCGTTCTATACCAATAACACCTGGATTAAGAAATGGGGTTTCTGCTTCTTCACCCACAACTTCGTTGATGTTTTGAGCGATTTAATGAAGAAAAACCACATCAAATATGAAGATATTGAAGAGGTGGTACTGCACTTTGATGAGTTAAGAAGGGTTGTGGATCGGCCAGAGCCGAAGAGCGCCGAAGACAGCCGTTTCAGCACGCAACACATATTGGCCTACCAGATGCTCCATGGGGAGTGTGGTCTGGAAACCTGTACGGAAATATCCATAAAGGACCCGCGTTTGGCGGAAGCGCGGAAAAAGGTCAAGGTCGTTTACCACCCGGAATATCCCAAGCGGTACTTCGCCGGAGAGGGTCGCATCGACCTGAAGGTAAAGGGCGGGAAAATCTTTAGCGGAGCCATGGACCAGCCTTACGGCGGGCCGAAATATCCGCTGACCATGGACCAGGTAGTGGATATTTACCAGAAGTACTTGCAGGGGATTCTATCGGAGAAACAGATCGAGCGGACCAAAGACATCGTTCTGAACCTGGAGAACGAACCGGATATCAAAGAGCTCGCTGATATTTGCACCTTCCGGCACATGATTAAATAAAGGCGCGGGGAAAGACTTCCCAAAGGACTGCTTTTGTGATAGAAGGGAAAGCAATCATCGCCGGCCGAAAAGGAAAGTAATCTCTCGGAACTCATAAACGGAAGACTGCTGATCTGTTAAAGCAGAGGGTTTATGGGGGTTTTCGGAGCAATCACCCGCGTTTTACGGGAACAAGGCCTATCCAGCGAGGGCATGGCCGCAACTCGCAAGCTGGAAGGGGTATATGATCTTTTTTCCAAGGTCATTGCCGCCTCCTTCAGCCTTTTCTTCCTTTACACTACCTTCTTTGGCTTAATCTCCCAGGAGAGTCATATCGGACTTTATGTTCTGGGAACTTTTGTGCTCAGCCTCATGCTTTATAAAGGGAGAAAAAAATCCCCGAATCACAGGATCAGTCTCTTTGACGGCCTATTCATTCTCGGATTGATCATTGTGATTGTATACTACATTATTGAATACCCCACCCTTGCCGATCGCATTGGAGGGGGGATTGCATTAAGGGACGTGATTTTTGGATGGTTCCTTATCATTATGTCTTTGGAATTAGCCAGGAGAGCTTTGGGAAAGGTTATCCCTCTTATAGGGATTGCCCTCCTCATTTACGCTTATTTCGGCCCCTATTTCCTCCTGGGTTTGGCCCATTCCGGCTTCACCTTCTCACGCATTGCCGAATATCTCTTTCTCACGAGCGACGGCATTCTGGGTATGATCGCCAACATCTTTGCCTCTTATATCCTTATCTTTGTTATCTTTGGATCCTTCATGGAAGTCTCTGGATCCGGAAAGGTGTTTGTGGATTTGGCTTATGCCATCACTGGAAAGCGCACAGGAGGGCCAGGGCTGGCCTCTGTAATCACCAGCGCCCTCTTCGGGACTGTCTCAGGAAGTTCTGTTGCCAATGTCATGGTGGACGGAGTTTTCACCATTCCTTTGATGAAACGTATGGGTTATCCTCCTCATTTTGCCGGGGCCGTGGAGGCGGCCACCTCGACGGGCGGCCAATATATGCCACCGGTCATGGGAGCCGCTGCCTTTCTGCTCGCCGAGATTTCGGGGACGCCCTACGTAGAAGTGATCAAGGTGGCGGCCATCCCTGCCTGTCTATATTTTGCCTCGGTCGGGGTGATCATTTACCTCGAAGCGGTGAAGCGAGGACTTCGGGGAATGCCTGCTTCGGAACTTCCCAAGATCAGAGAGTTGATGAAAAAGATTCATCTCTTGCTTCCCATCCCCATTCTTATCACTCTTTTAGCCTTGGAGTTCACCCCCTTCATTGCCGCCTTTTACTCCATCTGTGCGACGATCGCTTTGAGTTGGCTTAGAAAGGACACGCGGATGGGGCCAAAGAAGGTCTCCGAGGCGTTGGTCTCCGGGGCCCGTTCCTCCCTTTCCGTCGGGGCCACCGTGGGGGTCATAGGGATTGTGATCGGGGCGACCAGCCTTACGGGACTGGCAAACTATTTTCAGCAGTTCGTCATCTACCTGTCCGGAGGTCACCTTTTCCTCGTTATTTTACTCATCATCATTGCCGGCATTTTTGTGGGAATGGGTATGCCAACGACTCCTTCTTATGTCGTTCTCGTCATCTTAGGAGTCCCATCGCTTATCAGGATGGAAGTCCCTACTCTCACCGCTCACCTCCTTGTCTTTTGGGTTGCTGTTCAGTCCAATGTCACCCCACCCGTAGCCTTATCTGCATGGGCTGCTGCGGCCATCGCCAAATCCGATCCTTGGAAAACGGGATGGACCGCTACCAAACTTGCTTCCTGGATCTATCTCATGCCCTTCCTTTTCATCTACACATCGATCCTCAATGTGGGATGGAATTTCAACTTCCTCTATACTGTTTTTAAATGCATTATCGCTTTAGTGGCCTGGGGACCTGCCTTGGAGGGCTATCTATTCAAAGAAACATCGGTGTTTGAAAGGATATGTCTTCTAAGTGCAGCCTTAGGGCTCTTACATGAGGGTTTCATCACCGATATCATAGGGATATCGTTATTCATTATGGTCGTGGTCACTCAAAAAATCTCATTGGCTAAAGCAAGAAAATTAGCTTTCCAAACGGACCCAAAGAACTCGATCAAATGAGCGGGCGTGCCAGAAATCCCCCTCGTAGAGTCGAGTCTCCGACCTGTCCCCCCTTTATTAAAGGGGGGGTGGGGGGGATTTTAGGGGGGTTGGCCCGTCAAGATTGCCTGCCCAATTTCGGGATTGTTCATGTTAGTCACCCAAGCGAATAATCAAGTATTTTTGGAACAAAGCCTTTAATCAAGAAAGGAGGGGCTTATGAAAACAAAAATCATGATCTTCGGTTTTGCAGGGATCCTATCACTCAGCCTAATGCTGGCTGGCATTGCCTCAGCTGCTGAAGTGAAGAATTATGTCTTTGGAAGCGGACCCATGGGGGGA
>Ga0315314_1000743_pt1 | contig 32749 bp, 31 predicted proteins | sample TDP9_MG_FD_203631 | JGI IMG/M metagenome (GOLD analysis project Ga0315314, IMG submission 203631) | Freshwater sediment microbial communities from Lake Towuti, South Sulawesi, Indonesia - TDP9 | ecosystem: Environmental > Aquatic > Freshwater > Lake > Sediment | place: Indonesia: South Sulawesi... | reverse complement strand
TAAGCGGGAGACTGAAGAGGAAGGGAATTCCCGGAGTTGCCAGAGTAAGATCAGGAAGGTACTGGGAGATCTATCTTGAGGCGAACTCTAGGGAGCAAGCAGAAGCATTGGCTCGACAGATATACACTACTCCGCCCATGATGAATCCGGTCAAGGACAACGCACAGCTCTTGGCAATTGAGGAAGTGAGATGAGTCTTCCAACGTATGTCAAGAGCACAGATGCACAGTTCGCCTTAGTCGAGATCGATCTCAAGAACTCAGACGAAACGCAACTTCTTACCATGAGCAATGAGCTGGGACTGGGCCTATCTGTCGACGAGATGAAGGCACTTAAGGAATACTTTGACAAAATCGGCCGAAATCCTACCGATGTCGAAATGCAGACGTTTGGACAGACATGGTCTGAACACTGCTTCCACAAGACCTTCAAAGGAAACGTGGTTTCCTCGAACGGCCGACTTGTAGCGAAGAACCTTCTGAGAACCTACATTGCGAAACCAGAGAAGGAGCTGAAGCTCTCTTGGTGTCTGGACACATTTCAGGATAACGCAGGAATTGTTCTGTTCGAGAGGAGGAAAGGCGTCACCTACGGCTTGGCAGCGAAGGTTGAGACACATAACCACCCATCAGCCATCGAACCGTTCGGCGGCGCAGCTACCGGAGTTGGAGGAGTGATACGCGACCTACTTGGAGTTTGGGCGAAGCCCATAGCATGCACCGACGTACTATGCTTTGGTCCACTAGACTTCGACTATAGCAGGCTGCCAAAGGGAGTCAATCATCCAACGTACATCTTCGATGGCGTAGTCGCCGGAATCGGAACCTATGGAAATAACATGGGCATCCCAACCGTAAACGGGGCGATCTACTTTGATGAAAGCTATGTCGGGAATGTTGTGGTCTATTGCGGCTGCATCGGGATAGTCCCGATGGAGAGGTTCGTTAGAGCTACGAAGCCCGGCGATCTACCTCTTCTAGTAGGCGGAAAGACGGGGAGGGACGGAATTCACGGTGTCACTTTTGCCTCCGCTGAGCTGACAGAAAGATCTGAAGAGACTTCTCTCTCGGCAGTTCAGGTTCCCAATCCGATCGAAGAGGAGAAACTGAAGCGTGCCATTCTAGAGGTGAGAGATCGAGAACTAGCGTCAGGGATAACTGACCTCGGCGGAGGGGGTCTGTCATGCGCCGCTGGAGAGATGGCACACAGATCCAAATGCGGATTACGGATAGAGCTTGATAAGGTTCAACTGAAAGAGACAATTCCGCCGATGGCGCCTTGGGAGATCTGGATCTCAGAGTCTCAGGAACGGATGTTACTGTCTATTCCCCCGAAAAACCTCGTCGAAGTCCTAAGAGTCTTTGAGGATGAAGAGATTGAAGCAACACCGATAGGGAAGTTCACCGATGATCGAACCGTAGTCGCGTCATACCTTGGAAGAACCATATTGGAACTTGCCTTGCGATTCTTGTTCTCGCCTCCAAGAGCAGAGAGGATCGCAGATATGACGCCGGTCCAAGTTTCCGAACCTTTCTTCGATCGTCCAAGCAATCTTGCAGATACTATGCTGAAGCTTTTCTCCTCACCCAACATCGCCAGCAAAGAGTCAGTCATTCGGACGTATGATCATGAGGTCCAGGGAAACACCGTGCTGAAGCCTCTTCAAGGAGAGTACAGTGCACCGAATGATGCCGCGGTCCTTAAGCCTCTAGTGGATTCATGGAGAGGTGTGGTTGTTTCGTGTGGAATGAACCCAAACTACGGAAAGCTGGATCCATATTGGATGGCAGCATCCGCCATCGATGAGGCGTTAAGGAACAATGTGGCTGTAGGTGGAAGAAGAATAGCGCTACTAGACAATTTCACGTGGGGAAGCCCCGAGAAGCCCGACAGGATGGGGGGGCTGGTCAAGGCATGTCAAGCATGCTATGACTTTGGCAGAGGCTTCGGAACCCCGTTCATTTCAGGAAAGGACAGTCTATACAATGAGTCACCCTTAGGTTCAGTGACGCCAACTCTTCTGATAAGTGCCGTAGGCATAGTGCCAGATGTGCGGCAAACCGTATCGTTAGAGCTGAAGCGAAGAAACAATCCCGTATACTTGGTTGGAATCACCTATCCTGAGCTGGGAGGTTCCGAGTACTTCAGGCTCAGGAGAATAGTTGAAGGAATCGTTCCCAAGGTCAGGCTTCCTACTGCGAAGAAGACGATGCGAGCCATCACTCATGCTATCGATAAGGGATGCGTCAAATCTTGCCACGATCTTTCAGAGGGAGGACTGGCGATCGCTGCGGCCGAAATGGTCCTCGGAACCGAACTGGGTCTTAACTTGGATCTCGACGCGATTGCCTCTACAACGCAACTGCGGGACGATGTCATTCTCTTCTCTGAGTCGAACAGTCGTTTCCTAGTTGAAGTAGACGGAGGAAATACGAGACAGTTCGAGAAGCTAATGCGAAGCATTCCTCACACGTTGATTGGCAAGGTTCGAAATGATGGAAGGCTCGTGATTCGAAAGTCCGGCAAAGTTTTGGTCAGTTTGAAGGGTGAGACTCTACGAAGCGTCTGGAAGGGACCTTTTGGGGTTGCGTGAATGAAGAGGAAGAACGTCCGGATATGCATTATGCGCGTTGGAGGAACGAACTGCGATGAAGAAACTCGCAGAGCCTTTAGCGATCTTGGAGCAAAGGCCGAAATCGTTCATGTGAAGAGCATCATCGAAAGGCAGAACCTTCTAGGTTATGACGGCCTCGTCTTCCCTGGTGGATTTGCGTATGGCGACTATGTGAGGGCCGGGGCTATTTGGGCAGACCTTCTGAAAGACGAACTTGGCGACATGCTGAGCGAATTCGTTAAGACTGATCGACCAGTGTTGGGGATTTGCAACGGTTTTCAAGTCCTAGTTGAGACCGGGTTGCTGCCCGGTCTCGAGATTGTTAACGATTCTCCCGAGATGGCTCTGGCCGGCAACGTGCCGATAGGTTACCGTTGCACATGGGTTGCGGTCGACGACTATCTCTACTTGAAGCATGAGAACTCCGGGAAGTGCATATTTACGCGTGCAATTCCTAGAGGAAAACTTCTCCGTATGCCAATAGCCCACGCTGAAGGAAGAGCCCTTTTCCCAAAAGGGGAGGAAAAAGAAGACTTCAAGAAGCTCGTGGATAACGACCAGATCGTGTTTAGATTTGCCAGATCAGATGGAACTTACGCGGAGGAAGCTTTCCCCTATAATCCGAATGGATCAATGTGGGACATCGCCGCAATATGCAATAGCACCGGAAATGTGATGGGGTTGATGCCTCATCCTGAAAGAGCCTTCTTCGGGTATCAGTTACCGGATTGGTCACAGCGCTCGAGGCTTCCAAGCTATGGAGATGGCAAGTTAATCTTCGAATCGATGATCAATTACATCCTGAAGTCCAGACCGGTCAAGGTCCCCCGGAAGCTAAGCCAACATTGGTCGCTTACGGCAAGTCATAATTTTCCGTGTAATCGAAAAACTGATCAGAAGTGAGCTCAATACTAGTTCGACTCTGCGGGCTACCTCACTTCATCGTAGATCCTGTTCGCATTTTCGATCTGTGACCCGACATTGGCTTCATTCTTGCCTTAGGTACACTAACACTTGTATTGAATCCAAGCAGTGTACAGCAAGGAGCGTCTTGTATGGCAGGGCCACAGCAAAGCATATACTTCCTAGAAGTGTAGCTCTACACATCGTGAGCAGGAAGCTACAATGAGAAATAGAGGGGAAAATTTCACAAAATCAGGTATTCTTTTCTTGATCTTGGTATTCTTCCCGTCGTTACTTGCGATTCTTGGCGCTAACGCTCTTGATGTGACCTACACTTCGACTACAACCTTCACGACAAGCATCACGCACGTATCTACACGAGAGGTCTATGAGACCATTACTCGCACTCAGACTTCTACGTGGGATTCGATAGTTACGGTCACGTTCACCACCGAAGGATCAGCGCCGGAAGTCGAGATACTGAGTCAACTGTGGACTTCGCCTGTGCTTTCACTCGTACTTTACAACAAAGGTGGCCCCGGAGTCGTAACGATTGCTGTCTTCGTAGGCGGCAGGTATTTGGGATCTACAAAGATTCGTGCGCCAGCGCCTAAACAGACAATCACTTACAACCTGAGTGTTCCAGCAGTTCATCCGGGCGAGGTTGTATCGGCTTCGATCATCGATGCCCATGGTGATCTTGTAGGCGTCACAACGACACGTGTCGAAACGCGTACTGGCGAGACGGTTGCGGTGGAGCCTAGTCTTCGCACTATGTATTTCGAGACAAGTATAGAGGGACGCATCATAGTAAGCACGTTCGTGGGAACGAGACCGGCCAGTTTTTATGAAGACCCGGTTCAGCTAGCGCTTGTAGGCTTGTCGGTCGGTGGTCTAGCGGCCAGCAGTGCGGTTGCAGTTAGGTTGAGGCGGGTGGAGAGGCGGGAAAAGGAGAGGGAGAGAGAAGAGAGGGAAAAGAGAAGAGGGGAGCCGAAGCTCTTTTGGTCAATGATTCCTCCGACGAAGCTACGTGCAGGCGGTCACATCCAGATATTCAATCAGGTAACCAATTCAGGTGATGGCCCAGCTACAGGTACGTTCTTGAACGGTATTGGTCCAGTTGAGCTGGAACTCACTCCAACACTAAAGATTGGTGTAATTGGCCCTGGGGAAACGAAGGCTTTGCCCTTCAAAGTCTCGTGTAGAAGAGGGGTGACAAAGAAGGAGTATCCGCTCACTTTGACATTGACCTGCGCAGAAGAACCGCCTCAGTCCAAGATGATGCCCATTTTCGTTGACGCTCTAAAGGTTGGCTTACTCACAGATTCCCACAATGCTGCGTATTGGGCGAAACGGGGCATGACTGCAGCGCCTGCGGAAGCGGTGACTTCTTGGCTTCTAGCGAACAATTTTGACTATGACATCCTAAATGAAGCTGAAGATATCGCGGCCTTGCAACGTTACAATGTGATGCTGTCGCCTTCTCAGTACTCTCTGTCTGATCACGACATCAGCTCTCTTAAGCAGTATGTCGCTGGAGGAGGAGGCCTAGTGGCTCTAGGGGGTGTTGGTGTTGTTGACGCAGATGCGTTTCTGCGAGGCGAGGCGGCCTATTCTGGAAGCAAAAGAGTGTTTGACCTATTCGGCTATAGCGATCCCACTGTTGTAGAGATAGTTAGGGGATTGCAGGGAATTCGTGTCGCGGACATTACGCATGCGATTACGAGAGGCCTGAGCGAAGCCATGATCAGCCTGCCGAGACAAGTTGGTTTGGCATTCTCCTCTCCGCCATCAACATCGAAGATGCTTGCTGATCAAAGAGTGATGGTAGAGGGCAAGACTGGGTACCTGGGAGTTGCAGCAGTGACGGCAAATGAGTTCGGAGGCGGACGAGTTGTCCACTTCAACTTGGACATTGCCGAGCACATTCATCTCGTTTCTCAACTATTGGACAAGGCGTTGCTCTGGGCGGCACATTTCGAATAGAGAAACATAGTCAAATTTGGACAAGTGACAGCTTAGCTAGTCCGATTGACTCATTCAAAGACTACTGTAGGGCAAGGGCCAAAGCTCTGTTCTAGCTATGTTGCGTCAGTTCGCGGATAGGGCCTTTCGGCTCATGGCTCTCTTTCTCACAAGAATTGCTGCAACAGCTACTGGCAGAAGTATTAGAAAGTACAACCATGGTGGAGGATCGATCCTGACCGCGGTTGAGAGATCAGAATCCATATAGTAAGCTCCTCCGTCAACCTTGACGAGAACTGAGTGCGTCCCCACACTTGTTAGATCGAAGTTAAGTGTCAAACTGGTATGGCCCTGCAGGTCGGTGATTAGCGAGGTTCTACGAACCTGGTCAACGTATACATGCACTGCCAAGCTAGGAACAGGCGTCCCTTCATCATCGAGGACAATGATGTCACATTGTATGGTGTCGTAGGCATACGCTGTCTTCGCCATCCTGATCTGAACAATAGTCGCTTCCTTGCGAATTTCCAGCATCGCCTTGGCTAATGTGGAGTAATAGAACCGACCAGACACAATGCCGCCCAATAGAGTGTATCGAAGCTCGTAGTTTCCGGGCCCTAGCCGTACCATGAATGCCAGACTTGCGTGGCCTGATGCGCTTGTACTGGACCTTCCCAGCCAACTCCAAGTGGACCCGTTGAAATACTCGAATATGATCTCAACGTTCGACATAGGGTTGCCCTCGCCGTTGGTCGCAAGCGCCTCTAACTTCGTGATGTCGGAAAACTGACTGACGACCCTGGCGGCCACTTGCAACTTAGGGCGAGTAATTGGCAAGGGTTTGGATGATAGCACGGTAACTACGCTCGAGTCGGAGGCAGAAAGCGCGTATACAAACACGTTGTTGGAAGTGTCATTAAACGACTGCCCGACATAGAATACAGCATCATCCAAAGTCATGTTTGCGGCGTTTCGACTTATCACTCTAACTATTCCTTCTCCAGTCTTTTTCGTTTCATCGATAAGAGTCACTAGCAATCCTTCGTTCGGCAGGGAAGAATCGAATCCAATTTTTCGACGTAGCTCTATGAGATAGTATGTTGTGCTCGTTAGAGTTATCTTGACGACATGTGGTCCTGAGGGTGATGCTATTGGATAGAGGCTTTGGATAAGCCCATGAGGAGGAGGACTTACTACTATTGGAGTCAGCCATCCCAGCATGATCTTACTCCAAGCTTCTAGGTGAGAGGGGAAAGACCAATCTCTTTTCTCCTTTCCCAACTGACACCCAGTATCCATGAGAGACCAGTCTCCAACATAAGTCTGAGCTCCTGTCTTGTCGTAGAGGTCCGGCAAGCCTAAACTATGTCCGAACTCATGTGCATATGCGCCCAAACCGTCGTTTTCGGAGATGATTATTGCGTGAGTGATCGTTACTCCGTCGTTGGTGGCAACTTTCAATCCTTTCCAATGAGCTGACCATATGTCATCGGTCATTTCGCTCGGAGAAGAGACAGCTTGATTGTTCCCTGCGTGAACTATTGTGATGTGTTGGTATCCCGAGAAGTTCACATCTTTGTTCGAAGCCTGTACTGCTAGTTGAATAAGTATCTTGGAGTTTGGCTCGTCCCCGGGTTTACTCACATCGGCTCCAAAGTACGACATATTGTATGATATTGTGTACCATGATGTGGTCGAGCCCGTGATGTGAATGTTTTCGTATGAGACTTCGCGCCAATACGAGTTCATCTTGCCGAAGATAAGGTTGTCTATCTCTGTTTGCAGCTTAGCATGTTTGATGTCAGCAAACTCAACAAGGATTGCTATTGTCTTCTGTGGGCCCGAGGCTTTAACAGTAGAATCTGAAGCCTCGCCTGAAGGTACAATCACCAGAAAGCACACTGTAATAATCACGATTCCAGCCGCATACTTCCTGAGGTTCATCTCAATTCCTCTTGGCAATAGCCAACAACACATGGTGAGGCCCGTTGTCGATTCTATGGCTGGCCTGGTGTTTTATGATTTAGGGCTACGTGTGGTTTCTCTTGTGCCTTCTCCTGGACTGGCATAGGCAGCTGAAACTTAGATCGCTAGGGTGCAATGCTTTGAAGAATCCTTCCATGTTGCTTGTAGATTTTCCAATTGAAGTCATCGTGTGCTCACCGGCCTGGCAAAGGACTGCGAGTTGGCTTACCCTATCATCACGCAGCTTTCACCAGAATTTGCTGAATGTATTCGTTTTTTTCGTAGCACAATTCATAAATGTTCGAGTTGCGAACTACTTGGTGGCTAGAACTGTGCCAATCAGATTGGTCGCAGTTGCAGGCTAGGAGGGTGAATCATTATGGCGGAAATTGGGAGAGAGATAGAGGAGAGAGTGACGGTATCGAGGGAGGTTCGAGAGGAAGAGGTCGTAGAGATAGAGGAGTTGAAGGAGGGCGCACCGGGAATAGCATTCGCTTGTACGACGCCGGCCTTACCGATAAGGCTTGCTGCGCTGAAGCGCGGAGGAGATTACGAAGTAATCGTTGAAGATGTTTCAAGTAAGGAGAGCCAAAAGGTGGCGACTGTCACTGAGTCTGAGATTAGGTCAGCGTTCATGACCGCGGGAGGATCTCTCGGACCGGGACCTAGACCGCTCGCGGGCTTGCAGTTCCATATTCATCGAGGGCCACAGTGTCCAGGACCAATTGGAGGCAGATGCACCCGTGACAATTGTGGCGGGCGCAGGCACATCATCTGTCGTAGGACTTTCCTGTGGTACTACTTCTGCATAGATTGGGTCTAGGAGACCTTAGCTGGCGATAGAGCCGCCAGCTCAATCTTTTTGAAGTTCAGCTTGGACAAAGAACTGTTTTCACTTGGTGGTGGCAACGGGGGTTCCTCCTCCATTTTCATCGCAAAACGAAATCCGGACGGCGCAGTGTATGTACTGTATGCAGATTCTTCAATCTTGAGTATGCTTATGGAGATGCTTCTTTCGACCTCCACGGAACGATCCTATGTGCGTCAGTCTAGAACGACATCGCAGAACAGATCAATATGGATGTTGAATCACATCCTTTAGGCTGACTTACGCTGCGATGGCTCTGTTCGCTAGTCGGCTGTTTTAGCTTCTTGTTCGGTGTCGGCGGGTCGTGCCTTTGCGCTTTGGTGAATCAGTGACTTCCAACGGTTCTGTCCTAACTTGAGGTCTAGGCCTGCCGCTTCTGCCGGAGTCCTGCCTTTCAGCGCCATGTGTGGCCTCGTGAAATTATAGGCGATCCGTATGGCATCTGACATTTCTTGTGCTGTTCTTCCGCTGTCTAGGCCTCTCTGTGTCTTGTTGCGATCCCGATAGGTTTGATTCAATCTTTCCATCCGGTTATTGAAGCCTCGATCTCTGAGGCTAACGGATCTGACTTCAATGGTTCTTGGCGTTGCTTGAGTGTAGAACTCACGCCTAAAGGCCTCGCCATATGATTGAAGGCCGTCATGGGTTACTGCTATCGGCATGGCAACGAGCTTCTGCTTGGTGTCTTGGAAGACTCTCTGAGCATCTGCAACCTCTCTGCCTTGGCTAATCATGCTTGAAATCCAGAACCTTGTATCCGAGTCCATCAGGTTTCAAAGCCAGTCTAGTTTGCCGTTGATGTTCACCTTCATTTCGTCCACATGCAGAAAGCCCGAAGTCTGAGGCGCTATCTGATCAACATACTCTTTCGCCAGCCTTGTGTATCGTTTCAGCCAGTCGTGGATCGTGGAGCATGAAGGCTTGCGACCAAAGAATTGCTTCAAGTGGTCAGCTATGTTGCGGAAGCTCACGCCCTTGAAGTACAAGTCAATGCAGGCCGTGATAGCATTGGGGTCATAGCGCATCTTCTCGAACCCATAGTTGATGACGAACCATTTGCCACAATCCTTGCACCGATACCTTTGAAGCTCGTACCCTTGGTTCTTCCTATGGCCCTCTTTCAAGAAGTTGCTTGAGCCGCAGAACCGACAAGCCTCGATGACTTCGATAGACTTGTGGATGGTTTGAGAAGCCATATACTGACGAATATTTAAAGAAGCTAGCACGGCATGAATATGCTTATAGGTCACATGCCTATACGAGTAGTCTGGACACTCACACTCCCATTCATGGAAGTTGTTCATTGCCACAAGATAGGAACTATTTCCAGACTGAGAGCGAACCTTATAGCTCAAACCACTAAGACGGACGATTTGGTTTCCTCTAGCAAGAATCGCTAGACCTCTTAACTCTCTATCTTGGGACATATTAGGTACCTAATGGAGATAGGTACCTAAAGGCTTATTAATGTTTCGGTACCTAACACTGCCTGATCAAGATTGCGCTTGCAAAGGCAGATGTCAAGAAAATACAAAGGCAAAGAGTACCCAAAATGGATGATCACGGTTCCGCCCAAACAGATCAAAGAGTTAGGATGGGTTGAAGGGGAGTCTCTTGAGAGTGATGTAATGAGTCAAGAACTTATCATTAGGAAAGAGAACTCCGAGAAAGCAGAAAAGCGCAAAGAGGCAACGAAAAGAGTTTGGGAAACCAAAAGGAGAACAAGAGGACAAGGATTATGACCTTTGAGATCCCATCTGCAAAAGACATCCTCGGGAGTTGCGGATCTTGACCAATGCGCCCCAACAATCTACATTGAATGGAGAAATCACTGACGAAAAAGGAACAATCATCTCCAAGGGCGGAGTGATCACCGTTCCAGTTGGCAAAGTGCTTTGTTACATTACAAGGAAGATCAGAAGGAATACTCCTGAAGAGAATGTCAGGCAGCGCATCGCTAGAAGTCTAGTACAAGAGTATGGTTACAGGAAACTGGATATTGATGTTGAGTTCCGCATCAAGGTTGGAACTGCAAGACCGAGGATTGATCTTCCTGTTTTCTATGAGGGGCAACCTCACTTACAAGAGAACATCTACATCGCAATTGAAACAAAGAAGGAAGATGTGAAACCTACCGATAGGAAAGAGGGGATGGGTCAGCTCAAGAGCTACATGGCGGCTTCCCTGAATTGTCAATTCGGGATGTGGACAAATGGATTGGAAATGCTATGCTTCCAGAAGGTTCAAGAAAATGGAAAAATCATAATCAACGATGTCATAGACATACCGTCAAGAGGAAAAACCGTAGAGGAATTTGAAAAACCTACTTTCGCTCGACTCCGTCCTGCTACGGATCTTCGTGCTGTCTTCAAGAGATGCCACAACTACATTTACGGAAACCAAGGTCTACCAAAAGACAAAGCGTTTCACGAACTCCTGAAGCTGATCTTCAGCAAGGTTCGTGACGAACGAGAGTCAAAGGAAGTCCGATTTTATGTCACAAACAAAGAGATGCGTTCAACAACTGGACACATCAAAGTTCAAACCAGAATTAGCGAGTTGTTTGAAGAGGTCAAGGCTCAGTATCCGTACATTTTCAGGGACTCTAAAGAAAGAATAGAGCTAGATCCCCGAGTGCTGGCCTATGTCGTAGCCCAAATTCAACCGTATTATTTTCTAGAAACAGATACGGATGTCAAAGGAGCAGCATATGAGGAAATAGTCGGAGCCAATCTAAGAGGGGATCGGGGGGAGTTCTTTACTCCAAGAAACGTGTGCTCACTGGCAGTGAAGATGCTGTTCTCAACTGTTGGAGAGGACAAATGGAAGGATCTAAAGATAATTGATCCTGCATGTGGTACAGGCGGTTTTCTCATAGCCATTTTGAATCACATCAAATCGGTGTTCTACGCAGAGGAGTTGCAGAAATGGGGTAATGAGGAAACTGCAATAACACGTACGAACGAGAGGGTCAAATCATATTGTGAACGCAGTCTGTACGGCATCGACATCAACCCGCTGCTTGTACGAGCGACACAGATGAAGTCATGCATGGAAATGGGTCAGGAAACCTCTTCGGAGGATTCAGCTCGCTTCTTCCCCCTCCAGAATGGCCTGACAAAATGAGAGAGAAGATAGAACTAGAATCATTTGATTTGCTCTTCACAAATCCGCCGTTTGGTGCTAAAATCCCGATAGATGATCCACATATTCTGGCTCAGTACGACTTAGGGCACATATGGAGAGAAAGCGAGAATTACCAGTTCATGCAAACCGATGAACTCAGACGCTCCGTTCCCCCAGAACAACTCTTCATCGAAAGATGTGTACAAATGCTAAAGCCATATGGAAGACTGGCAATAGTTCTCCCGGACAGCATCCTGTCAAATCCGGGACTGGCCTATATTAGACATTGGATCTTGACGAACAATCGCGTTCTGGCTAGCATCGACTTACCTTCAGAAACTTTTCAACCATTCGTAGGGACACAAACTAGCTTGTTGTTCTTGGAAAGAAAGACGAAGGAGGAGATTCAGTACGAGAAGGAATCTGGTGCACAAAGAGACTATGAAATTTTCATGTCAGTCCCAAGAAAGATCGGACATGACAGACGTGGAAACGATGTGTACCGCCGTTCGCCTGAAGGAGAAGAAATCATAGTAGAATTGGATAAGGAGATCACAAGAGTCGTCAAAGGAAAGAAAGTGAAAGAAAGAATAAAGTCCCTCGAACCAATGAGGGCAGATGATCTGCCAATCGTTGCAGACGCATTCAAGAAATGGTGGAAAGAAAGAACCATTGACTCATGAAATTCTGCTTGAAGAGCCAAACGAGTTCAGTACGACAGCCTCTTTCAAATGGCTAGCAGGTAGTCGGTTGAGATTAGATGCGTCTTACTACACGAAAGATGTTTTTAGAGCTCGGAAGGCCCTTGAGGGGTTTCCTCAACAGAGGATTGATCAGTTAACTCAACGAGTTTTCAACCTTACAAGGTTCAAGCGGGTTTACGCTCGACCAGACTCAGGTGTTCCATACCTTAGCGCTTCTGAGGCTATGTTCTTTAGGCCGAGTTCAGAACGCTATCTCTCGAAATCTAAGACGGAGAATATTAACCAATACCTAGTTCAGAAGGGCTGGGCACTTCTTACATGTTCAGGAACCGTTGGGCGCATAGCCTATGTTGGCGAGAGACTATCGAGATTTGCGGTTACACATGATCTAATCCGAATCGTTCCGAAAGACGAGCAAACCCAAATCGGCTACTTGTGCGCGTACCTGTCCTCATGGATCGGCCAAGCTCTCTTGACTAAAGACCAATACGGATCTGCCGTGAAACACCTTGAGTCACAACACATCAACCCCATTCCAGTTCCTCTTATCTCGAAGGAAAATCGAGAGAAGATTGATGCACAAGTCTTGAAAGCATACGAATTTCGAGAGAAGGCGAACTCGCTTCTCGACAAGGCACAGATCTTACTACACAACGAGCTTGGTGCGCCGTTGATTTCCGCTGAGGAGTTCTCCTCTGACGAAACAACCACATTCGGCATAATGGTTTCTCAACTGAATTTCAGATTTGATGCTTCTTATCACAACCCTTTGGCGGGAAAGATTAGAAATTTGCTCGCAAAGAAGGAAGATGGTAAAGCAAAGCTTGGAGACAAGTGTCACATCTTCCTACCGGACAGATTCAGAAGGATATATGTTGATCAGAGTCATGGAATACCCTTTCTACAACCAACTCATTTGGTTGAGATTAAGCCTTATAGTCTGAAATTCATTTCGAGAACCAAGACCAGAGACATCGACAAGTTGGTAGTTAGGAAGAAATGGGCGGTATTGGCTAGAAGCGGAACGGTTGGCAGAATTGTTCCTATCACAACCGAATTTGAGGGATGGTGCGGGTCTGATGATCTGCTTCGCATAATCCCTAAGGATGAAGAGATGGACATTGGTTACATTGTAGCATTTCTTATGTCTCCATATGGTGTCTATCAGACAGTCCGTGAAACATATGGAGGAGTAATAGGGCACATTGAGGGAGATCATCTCAAAGAAGTTTTGATTCCTTGCCTCTCCTCAACCCTTCGAACTCAAATAGGGAATCTCGTTCTGGAAGCTTTTGAGCTTAAAGCAGAAGCCAACAGGATCGAGCAGGAAGCTATAACGCTCTTAGAAAAGGAATTGACGCAGCAGACCTAACCCAAACCCGCCGATGGCGAACAGCCGACTCGAACAGCCACAAACCGAACAGAGCCGCTGCGATCTAGCTTTAAATATCGCTTGGCGAAAGTGAGTAGGGAGATTTGTTTGAGCATTTCTGCCACTGCATGCTACGGGAAGCGGGTTCTGACTGGGGATGAGAAGGATCTTGGGGTATTCGTCAATCTGGTCCTCAACAAGAATACTTCTGAAACCACAATGGTTATCTTTCCTGGGCTCAAAGCTGAATGGAAAGTTGACAAAGCTTCAGCCATTGCCCGCGCCGCCAGCGGAATAGTGGCCACTGTAGCAGGACGCTTCCTACCCGACTACACATCACAACTGATCCTCAGCGAGGTTAGATACGGTATCACAGATGAACTTGCAAAAAGGGCGATGAGGAAAACGATGGATATTAGTAGCACATATTACTTCATTCCAACAACGAACGTCAAGAGCGTAGAGGAAGATTCAATACGTCTTGATTTGACGTTGGATGAATGTACAACTTGGTATCGCAATGTTGCTCCCTCATTGGATGCGGAGATGGCGTTCTTCGACCATACTTTCTACAAGGGTCCGCCAAGATCTGTGCTGATTTCCTTAAATCTTCGCCCTATTCGCGGCGCGCTCATCGAAGATCCAACAGGGCAGGGGGCAAGAGTACAAGATATCAGGATCGATCCGCAATCAGGCGCTGCCCCTCACCTAGAATGCATCGTCATGGGACGAAGGTCCGAAAGAAAACTTGTGGACGTGAAATGTCTCAAGTTTGAGTACAACAAGATCCTCTCAACCGCAACCTTAGTTCAATGCCCGTCAACGCAGTAGCTGGGGCTACCAAGGATTCTCGAGGGGTCATCCAGTCGTCGTGCTCGTTGACCTACTTATGCTCAGCCGCAAATTAATTGGTGAAAGAAGCATTCTTAGCCCCATGAGATTTTTGTAAGGCGACTTCTTTCCGAGGAATCGCCTCCACCGCGAAGATCGCATCAGAATCTCACCATAGTCCATCGTTTCCCGAGCGATATGTGTCGTCGATTAGGCTTTCTTCCCCTAAGACAGTATGGCGTTCCGGGCCGCCTTGAGACCTCTATACCTTCTTCCATTCTGCTTCCTAATTGAGAGACCGACTGGACGGACGTTCACAATGCGATCATTGCGTCTTTCCATGAAAAGGCCGTCAGCCTTGGATCGCTGGAGGAGAATGCTTTGAAGAATCGTTCCATGTCGTCTTGAATCTAGGTTTTCCAATGGAAGTCATCGAGTGCTTGTCTACTCGGCCTCTCGAAAGCCGGTGAATTAGCCTACTCGGTCACCGTGCAGTTTCCAGTGAAGTTTGCCACGTATTCTTGGTTTTGCGCCATCCCAACGCATATATTTCGAGAGTCGCGTACTACACATTGGCTATTGCAAATGTTAGCCGCATTTGCGGGCTAGGAGGTTGAACCATTTTTGGAAAGAGAGGAGAGGGTACGGGCAGAGAGGGACGTTCCAGCCGAAGAGCACATAGACCTGGAGGAGTTGAAGGAGGGCGCGCCCGGAGTAGGATTTACTGCAATGTCACCGGCCTTGCCGATAAGGCTTGTTATGCGAAAGGTCGCAGGAGCATACGAAACGTTCGTCCAAGACGTCTCAACCGGAGAGAGCCAAAAGTTAGCGAGCATCAGTGAGGAGGAGATTAAGGCCGCTGTCGCGAGTACGCCAGGACCCAAACCACTCGGCTGGGTGAAGGTATATGGGCATTACCATACAGGAGGACAGTGCCCCTCCGGAAGATGCCATCGTTGTGGAGGGCGTACGACTTATCTATGTCGTCGAGTTTTCTTGTGGTGGTTCCAGTGCTTGGACTCGCCTTAGGAAACCCTTGCTGCCAGTAGAAAAGCCCAGACTTACCACCCCCTGTGATTTTGTCCGCCAGCTTCAGGGACGCCCCTTCCACTCTTGGCCTCGTGGCCTCGACATGCAACTTGAGAAGAAAGCTGTCCCGCTTGTACCCGCCCTGAGGTTTCTCTGGGGGTTGTTTTGAACCCTGTTCTCTACGCCGCATTCGGTAGGATTGTTCGCATCATCGAATACTACTCTGGAGAAACATCTACGTCTCTGGTTCAGCCAGTTTGAGTCTCAGAGTCATCAGACGTTTGAAGTGTTCATCTCTTGTCTCAAGGGTCATCTCGTGGGACATCGCTGTTGCGGCGATGAGCAGATCAGCGTCAGGTATTTGGGAACCAGTATCCTTAAGCTTTCGGTACAGGCTGCAGTAGGCCTTGATGACCTCATTATCGAGGGCAAGTACTCGAAAGTTCTGCTCAAGAAGCTCCTTGGATTCTTCTCTCTTATCGGCCTCAAGTCCCTTTAGAATTTCTAGGATCGTGATTATCGTGATGCTTCCATCTTGTACTTTCGGCTCTCAAGAAGTTCTAGAACCACAGTTGTGTCAAGCAGATTAATCTGAACGTGAATTTCTCTCTGAATTCTCTGCTCGACTCAACCGTGGCCTTCAAGTCGTCCTTGGTGATCGTGTCCGCTAGCTTCAGAAAAGCTCTTTTCCCTCTTAACATACCCATATGTGACCACAACTTGCATGCCACCTTTAAAGAATTGGTCGTCAGTGTTCTTTGGTCGTGGCTTTCTATAGACTTCCATGTGCCCAAACAAACTCGATTAGTATGGGTTAAGAAGGTATTTTTCAAGTCCTCTTGTGGTCAGGATGGTGTTCCACAGGAGCCTTCCTCTGGTCATTAAGCCTACTCCGTTGAGGTTTGGCGTGATGTAAGAGGCCTTGTGTTTCACGTCCTTGAAGTCTACGTCAAAGTAGAGCTTCCCGGTCGTGGCATCTTTTCTGGCTCCGACCCCTACCACCACGACTCCTTCCTTGATCATCTCCGAAGTCAGCCGGAAAGGATCCTCCTTGTAGAGTTCCGGCGGTCTTCCGGCTGCACAGACCACCATGTCAGCCTCTCTGATGCGGTTGAGGGCACTCTTCGTTGCTCGGTGGCAGCAGACGGGGGTAGCGTCTCGGTCCTCAAGAAGTTTCCTTAATGGCTTCCCGACCAGATCGCTACGCCCCACTATGACAACATCCTTTCCTCTCACTTCCACCCCGTAGTTGTCAAGAAGTTCGACTACACCGGCTGCTGTGCAGGGGAGGACATCTTTTTGGAAGTTGTAGCGACTCATGATCCTACCCCTGTTTTGAGGAGTGAGCCCATCTACATCTTTCTCGGGAGCCAAGACCTCGAAGGGCGTGTACTTATCGATGAAGTCCGGTAGAGGCATCTGAACTAGTACGCCGGTGATGTCGTCCCTGATGTTCATTTCCTCAATCGTCCTACAGAGTTCCTTCTCTCTCGTCTTCGGTGGGAAGTTGTAGAGTTCGCAAACTTCAGAGTAGATGCCGACTTCTTTGCAGTCTCCCTGCTTCATTGAGACATACATTTTGGCTGTTGCATCGTCGGAGGTGAGTATGGCCGCAAGCCCGGGCGTGATTCCTATCTTCTTCAGTTCACGCACCTCTTTTGCGACTTTCTCTTTGATCCGGGCGAAAATGTGGTCTGCCCGCATGATGACCGTCAATGCTGCTCCTCCATGATGCCCTTTCCTCTGTTTGCCCATGCGGCTTTCTGATGCTCAATGAAAATGCGCTGCCTCTCGTTCCACCTTTTCTCCCAGTCACCGGTCAAATCCACCGCGACGACTCTGTTGGTTCGAGTCTCCCCTTCACCCTGAGAAGCGAACTCGTCAACGCTTAGTCTTCGATCAGCGTAGAGTTGGATTGCTTTAGAGTAGATCCTATGTTCGTGAATGAGGACTCTATCGGAGAGTGATTGAATCGCGTCTTCTCGACGTTCTCTGAACATTTGTCTCTCTGACTCCAAGATCTTGACCGGATGTTGAAGGATTATTGGTCCTTTCTCGACACTCACATCGACGAAATATACAGTGCACCCGGTGACTTTGACGCCATATTCAAGAGCGGCTTCGTGCACATATCTTGCGTTCAGCCCTTTCCACCCGAAGGATGGGAGTAGGGCGGGATGAATGTTCATTGTCTTCCAACGGTATTTTCGGAAGAAATCCGATCCAACTATTCTATCCCAGCCGGCAAGACAGACTAGTTCCACGCCACAGGAATCCAAGATATCCATTGTCTGATGTTCAAACTCTACTCGGTCTCTGTCTCTGTGATCAACGAGGTAACTTGCAATCTGATATTTCTGAGCGAGGTCCCTCACGAGAGCCTCGGGGTTATTGTAGATGAGTACTCGTACATTCACATTCTGAAGGACACCCAGTTTCTGATGATCTACTATTGCCTGAAAGTTCTACCCTCTCCCCGAAGCCAGCACACCTACGTTCAGCATTCGATCGCTTCCCCTGTTACAGTCGAAGGCCGTTAGGCATCAGCACATTGTCAACATAGACGTTCCCTCGACCGTCAACAGCGTATCGGCCTTCACCAAGTATCTCCAAGGTCTTCGGATAGATCACCCAGTCCCCTTGCTCCTTCAATCTTGCTTGATGCTCGGCCGCTATTTGTTTGACTAGGGCTGCGTTCTCCGGCTTGTGAAGATCCTGCAAGGTGACGCCGCTCGGAAGAATTACGTCTGCTGGTGGAGACCGCATCAGAATCTCCCCATAGTCAACTTTTTCCCGAACAATATGCGTGGTCGAGTGGAGTTTCTTCTCTCCTGCCAGTATCGCGTCTCGAACTGCGTTGAGACCGGTATATTTCCTCCTGTCTCCCTCTCTTACCGAGAGGTCAGCAGGATGCACATTTACAATACGATCTTCATACCTTTCCAAGAGAGGCCGGGTCACTATGCTCATGTAGCCACATAGCGCGATGAGATCAAGGTCATATTTCTCTATCATTTCCAGGGTCAGTTGGTCGTACTGCGGTCGAAGCGAGAGATCCTTCTTTGATTCGCGGCCGTGGAGCCTATAGAACTCTGCAATATCGTTGTACTCGTAGGCGACCTGATGCTCTGCCGATATTGCTTGTGCTCTGCATTTCTGACTTGACTGGTCGAATACGTCCGTGAATATCAGAATAACCTTGTAGGGGCAGCTGCCACCCTTCTGAAGCTGGTTCTCAAGTATCTTGACAACATTCGTTCCGGACCCTGACATGAAGCAGGCTACTCTCATCGGCTTTGGGCGGCGATTCGGGTCGAATATTCTCCTAAGCTGCATGGAGATGCCTCAGTGCTTTTCTTCCGATGTCGGTTCGATGATATTCTCCATCCCAGTGGATCTTGTCCACAGCCCGGTAGGCCTCTTCGATTGCTAGCGGTATTGTGTCGCCCAGAGCCGTAACCCCCAGAACGCGCCCTCCATTGGTGACCACGTCTGATTCCTTCTTGGCTGAGCCTGCGTGAAAGACGACTACTTGTTCAGCTCTTGCCACCTCATCTAGGCCGGTGATCAACTTCCCTTTCTGATATTGACCAGGGTACCCAGACGATGCCATAACAACACAGACTGCCGCTTGACCAGACCACTCGATCTTTCCTATTTCAGCCAAACGTCCGTTCGTGCATGCCTCGAGGTATTCGAAGAGATCTGATTTCATCCTGAGAACTATTGGCTGTATCTCTGGATCGCCGAACCTAACATTGAATTCCAATATATAGAGCCGCTGTTCACGAATCATGAGTCCTAAGTAAAGCGTGCCCTTGAACTCTATGTTCGCGTTCCTCATTCCATCCATGAATCTCGCGACTACGCCTCTCTCAATCTCTTCTTCCATGTCACCTGTGATTATGGGGGCTGGAGAGTAGGCACCCATTCCTCCAGTATTGGGTCCCTGATCTCCGTCGAAGATCGGCTTATGATCCTGCGAGGAGGCTAAGGGCACGTACGTCCGGCTCTTGGTGTCGACAATAGCCATGTAGGACGCTTCTTCACCGATAAGCAGGTCTTCAACTACAATCCGCTCACCGGAACTGCCGAACCTCTTCTGAACCATCATCTCGTCTATGGCCCTTACGGCCTCGTCTTCGGTCCGGCATACTGCTACGCCCTTTCCTGCGGCAAGCCCATCTGCCTTGATTACACATGGAGTGCCTCTCCCCCTGATATAGTCCGTCGCGGTCTGCGGATTCTCAAATGTTTGAAACTCAGCCGTTGGAATGCTCTGCTGTTTCATGAACTGCTTTGCCCAAATCTTGCTGCTTTCGGCTACCGCGGCTTCCTTGGTCACTCCGTATATCTCTAGGCCCTTTGATTGAAACAGGTTCGTTATACCTTCGGCCAAAGGCTCTTCCGGGCCCACAACGGTGAAGCATTGCTTTCGGAGAGCGAATTCTGCAAGACCATCAAAATCCTTTACTTCTATCGGAACGCTGTTGGGGATTCCACCATTGCCTGGCGCGCAGAACACTTTGCCAACGTTCGGACTCTGTTGGAGCTTCCACGCCAAGGCATGTTCTCTTCCTCCGGACCCGACCACTAGGATGTTTCTTTTCTTCATGAGGGAAGTTCGCGCTCCCAATATCTGCGCTTGTCCCCTTCTCCCAGTCGATTTCTCATCTTGTCCGCGATGTTCTGCGCTAACGGGGTTGGGTATTCTCCCGTGAGACAGGCCATGCATAGTTCATTTCGGTCGAATCCCAAGGCGTTGACCAGGCCCTCATGCGTCTGATAACATACTCGATCGGCGTTCAGCGTCTCTGCTATCTCAGGAATAGTCTTCGTCGCCGCGATAAGTTCCTGGTGAGTGGAGATGTCTATCCCGTAGAAGCAAGGGGAGATGATCGGCGGGCATGTTATCCAGAACTCAACACTCTTCGGTCCTGAAGCCCTCACCAGATTAACGATCTTCCGTGAAGTAGTCCCCCTCACGATGCTGTCATCTACAAGTATCACTTTTCTATCCTTGAGAATCGACTTGACCGGGTTGAGTTTGAGGGCGACTGAGTTCTCTCTTCGACTTTGACCGGGCATTATGAACGTTCTGCCGACATAGCGATTCTTGATCAGTCCTTCAGAAATCTCAATTCCAGTTAGTCTTGCTATGCCTTCAGCAGCTGGTCGAGCCGTATCGGGAATGGGGACTATCACGTCTGCGTCAGTTTCATATGCGGTGGCCAGTTCTTGTCCCAGCCTAATACGAGCGGGATAGACCTCGCCGCCGTCTATGATTGAGTCGGGCCTACTGAAGTACACGTATTCGAACATGCAGTGCGCTACTCGGTTGCAAGTCCCGAGATCTTTTCTTTCGACATTGCCTTCGGAATTGGCAATGATCATTTCTCCGGGCTTAACATCTGAGATAAGTTCTGCGCCTACCGCGTCGAGGGCCACACTCTCAGAGGTAAAGAGAGTCGTGTCTTCTCTTCCTCCGTAGCATAGAGGCCTGAAACCATGAGGATCTCTGAACGCAACCAGTTCTTGTTCTCCCGTTACCATTACTGCCGAATATGCTCCTTCAAGAGCGGTCATTGACCGTGAAACTGCTTCCTCAAGATCTCGAGTTTCAGACAATTCCTTCACCAGATATCCAAGGATGACCTCGGCGTCGCAGTCAGAAGATAGGAATCTCTCCTGACGAGTCAGCTCTTGGCGCAGAGCGACATAGTTCACTAGGTTTCCGTTGTGGCAGAGCGCTATTCCTCCTCTTGGATAGTTCAGGAAGAAAGGTTGGAGTGAGCTTTCAGTGGCTTCCTGAGACTGGCCCATCTGCTTGCTTTGGTCAAGTGGCGAAAGCCCTGTTGTCGAATATCTAACGTGCCCTATTCCACATTTCCCCTGCAGAAACCGATAGCTTTCGAGTTCGCCAATTAGACCCAGCGCTTTCTTGTGATAGAACTTGGATCCGTCGAATGTGAATATGCCATTTCCCTCTTGGCCTCTATGCTGGAGTGCCAGCATTGCATGCCACAAGTCGTCGAGCACATTATCGATTGTGCTGTGTGCGCCTGCAACCGCGCATGCTTCTCTTGGCCCGGTCACCTTCACCACTCCAATAGAAGAGGCCCTTGATCTTCTCGCTTCTATTCAGGCAGTTTTCGCCGAACGAAACCAATGGGCTTCAATGATTCAAATTCGAATAAAAAGTATTTTGTCGAAGAGGCGAACATTAGCACAAATGTGTTTACGCATCGCAGTAAGCTTGAATCTTCATTTCTTATATCTCCCCGACAACTCATGATTCGGATTGCACGACAGGAGACTTGCATGAAGATGGTTGAGATTGGAGATACCGTGGTTGAGCGCTTTTTGCGGTATGTGAAGTATGATACTCAGTCAGCTGAAGGTACAGGAACCTATCCAAGCACTGAGAAGCAGAAGGAGCTGGCGAAGCAACTTGTGGAAGAGTTGAAGGAGCTGGGCCTCAAGGATGCCTCTATGGATCAGTATGGCTATGTCACCGCCACGTTGACTGCCAATACGCGGCGAGCGGTTCCGGTCATAGGTCTCGTGGCGCATATGGATACTTCGCCGGAGGTCTTGGGGAAAGATGTCAAGCCGCAGACTCACAGGAAGTATCCCGGTGGAGACATAGCTCTGTCAGGAGACAGTAGTCAAATCATCAGGGTATCGGATAGTCCGGAATTAGCAAAGAAGATTGGAAATGACATAATCACTTCGGACGGGACGACCCTTCTAGGAGCAGACGATAAGGCAGGAATAGCAGAGATCATGGATGCAATTCATTACCTTGTGAAACATCCTGAGTTCGAACATGGAACCATCAAGATAGCTTTCACCCCGGACGAGGAAGTAGGAACAGGCGTAAAGTATTTTGATGTGAAGAAATTCGGAGCAAAGTATGCCTACACACTTGATGGAGAAACTATTGGCGAAGTTGAAAACGAAACGTTCTGCGCGGACTCAGCGACAATCACATTTCGAGGAGTTCCGTTCCATCCGGGGTATGCTAAAGGCAAGTTGGTCAACTCCATAAAGATCGCCTCAGCCTTCGTCGAGAAACTCCCCAAGGACAAGATGTCACCTGAAACGACGGAGAAGAAGGAGGATTACGTTCACCCGAACTCCGTTCAAGGCGGCGTTGAGAGCACAACCGTCAAGTTCATTGTCCGCGACTTCGAGGTCAAGGGCCTCAAGGAGAAAGAGGAGTTTCTCAGGAAACTTGCGGAAGAAACCGTGTGGAGCCATCCAAGATCGAGTTTCGAGTTCAAGGTTGAGGAATCATATCGTAACATGAAGTATGTACTTGACAAGTATCCGGAGGTTGTTGAGAAGGCTATGGAGGCGGTTCGAATGGCCGGCCTGGAACCTAGACTTCACAGCATTCGAGGAGGCACGGATGGCGCCCGCCTCTGCTACATGGGTCTTCCAACGCCGAACATTGCCACAGGCGGACACAACTATCACTCGAAGCTTGAATGGGTCTCTGTTCAGGACATGAAGAAGGCTGTGGAGACTATTCTGAACCTAGTCAAGGTCTGGACAAAGGCCTAGCTTTGAAGTGGACCCATACTACGAGGACCCCGCGATTTCAGTCCATTTCGCTGCTAGGTCGTCACGTCTCGGCTTGTAGATCTGCTCATAGAATCCAGACTGCGAGAGTAGAACTTCCTTCGGAAATTGTCGAATGATGGCTAGAGCTTCCTTCCACGCCTTAGCGAAAGCCTGTCCAAAACGGGCTTCAATCTGTCTATGAAAATCCGATTCGTCTTGAACCTCTCCTCCAATCGTGAAGTATGTCTTCCTACCCTTCTTCGCTTTGTATGCCATCTCGTCGCCCAGAAAGTAGACTTCACGGGTCTCTTGGAGCGGTCTCCGGAGGACTTCGCTCCACTCGCGTCTGCGAGGAGGAGCTTTCTCCTTGAATCCCCTCTTGGCCGCGGCGTAGAAGATTGCTCTGTTTAGGCCCCAAGATTTGGCCTCAGGCTCCGACAATCCTAAGGTTAGTGCCCTAGCGGCTTGGAGCGTTGCCATCACTTGAAAACGTCCCACCGCCAAGTGCGTACCCCGCTTGGAATCTAGGACGCTATGTCTTTTATTAGAACGTGGCTAGCAATCACTCGCCGATGAGCCATGACGAAGTTTGACTTGCTGCTCGTTGGAGGAAGAGTCGTCGATCCCTTGAACAAGTTAGACGAGCATGTCGATGTGGGCATTGCCGACGGCAAGATCAAAGAAGTGAGAAGCGGGATCGACCGGCGGACCGCGGATAAGATTGTTGACCTCAAGGGGAAGACGGCTATTCCCGGAGTAATAGACTCGCATATGCATGCTGACAGGGCTGGGTATCGAATGATGGCCAAGGCAGGGGTAGTTACAGGTGTGGACTTCGGCGATAGAATGGACATAGTCTGTGACAACGTGAAGGCGTACGGTTCAGGCATGAATGTGGCAGCGTTGACCAATGTACGAGCCTATGGCACGGCTCCGGGAACAGAGATAGAGCGGAAGGAGATCGAGAAGATTGTGAAGAGCGCGCTTGAGGATGGAGCGATCGGAGTCAAGATTACGGGCGGTCACAACCCGCTGACCCCTGAGACAACTCGGAACATCATTTCAGTCGCGAACCAACAACGGGCATATGTCGCTTTCCATGTTGGGACAACGGCTACAGGTAGCAACCTGAACGGATTAAAGGAGGCTGTGGAACTCGCCGGAGACAATCATCTCCACGTAGCTCATGTCAATAGCTACCTTAGAGGCCTGATCAAGGATCCCGTCGAGGAAAGCCTCGAAGGACTAACTGCGCTCAAAGGAAGACGTAACATCGTTTCTGAGTCCTACCTCGCAATCATCAACGGGACTGGAGGAAAGTGCACGGGTGGTATACCGGATAGTCACGTAACTAGGAACTGCCTCCGCTTGAGAAGATACCCTGAGACTCAAGATGGGCTTGAGAAGGCCATACGAGAAGGCTTTGCAATGGTCCAAGTGGAACTTGGAGGAGAGTGTACTCTCATCTCAGGTCAGGAAGGAGTCCAATACTGGAAAGACGCACAGACAGACATCGGGATCAGCTTTCCCGTCAATGTTCCAGCAAGCACATTCCTTTGCGCTACACGCAAAGATGAAAAGGGAGAATTCATCGTTGATGCCATAAGCACGGACGGAGGATCCATACCGAGAAATGTCTCGGTCGCGTCGGGGCTTGCTCTGGTCCGATACGGCGCGCTTACGTTCGAAGAGTTTGTGAGAAAGGTTTCCACAAATCCCGCATCAATCTTTGGAATGACCTCTAAGGGACACCTAGGAGAGGGCGCTGACGCCGACATTACGGTTCTCGACTTGGAACGAGGTGAGGCGGTTATGGGAATTGCGAAGGGAAAGATCATCATGATCGACGGCGTCGTAACCGGCTCGGGCGGGACGATGGTCACCACGAATGCGGGCGTAAGATCCATTGAGCGGGCGAGCCTCAAATGTGATCTGGTAGACCTTGAGGAGAGCAGGTTCTTCAGGAAGCAGTGAAGGCCGAACGTAAGATCAAGCGAGCGACCTTACATCCATCGCGGATAGTGGCACGACGGGCGTTTGTCCTAAGACCTCCTTACATTCGAAACGCTATGAGTGACAGTTAGGGGGCTAAATGGCATCTTGGGGGCAAGTCTTAGATTCGGGGGCAGAACCAGAGGTTCTGCGATGAGAACATGGCCGTAGTCACCATAGACGAACGCGGACGGATGACGATTCCAAAAGAGCTAGACGTAAGAGAGACAAGAGCTGCGGTGATTCCCGCTGGCTCCTTCTTCATCGTGGTTCCCATCTCTCATGAACCTGTGCGGGTTTCAGGAAGCTGGTTGGAGACTAAGCTCGACAGGAAGGGGTTGAAGGTTCTCGCTGAGAAGGCTGCCCGCAAGGACGCTGTTGAGAGGGCTAGAAGGAGAAGACAGTTGTGATCATAGAGACAGACCTACTCTATGCACATGTCAAGACTGATGACTGGCTGAAAACCACAGCCGACAGACTCATGCGGCGAATCGTTAACGGCGAGTTCGGAATCATCTTCGCGAGTAGGGAGGTCTTACACGAACTTTACTACGTTTCGATGGAGGAAGGAGTCACGTTGGAGACATATGTTTCAAGAGTCGCTGCGCTGACAGCGTTGGAGAATCTCAAGTATCTTGACACAACATGGGAGATCGACATATTGGCTGCGACTCTTATGAAGCAGTTCAAGCTTGCGTCAACCTTTGATGCCTACTATGCAGCGACTGCACTCAACGCAGTTCCAGATCGGACGATAGTTTCCACTGATGAGATCTTTGACAAAGTAACAGGGATCAGGCGAGTGGATCCGCGAAATCTGTAATACCGGATACTTGGCTGACGAATTCTATAGTCTGCCTATTTCGCCTCAGACCTCCCAAAGCCACCGGTACGCCCGTACGGCCTTCGAACAGGACGAGAAACACGTCCGGTTGTCTACACGGTGTCTGGCTTTGCTCCCTTCGATTAGACATATGGTTCGGCTTCTCTCACGAAGACAATAGCGTTCCGGCCTCTTGCATCAACCATAGGCTAGACGCATCAACTGAACACGAACCTTACACGGAAGGTTGTCAAAAATCATATTTCATTCGACTGACGAAGAGCTGTTGAGTTTCATGAATTCGACAGCTCGTCACTTCATGAAATCAGTGTGTGTAATTCCTATAGTTGCGACTCTTTTTCTGACTTCTTCGTTTCTTGAGGCGTCCGCCCTCCGAGTTGTTGCTTGGATTGATCCAACGCTAATAGGAAAGGCAAGTCAATTTGAGCAGATCAAGGACGACGGGTTGATGCCCGTCATTGTCACAGGGTTTTCGGAATTCTCGTCTGCTCAGATAGGGCGATTGAACAGCTTAGGCAAGGTCAACTCAGTGATTGGCGAGATCGCTACTATGCGGCTTCCGTGCAGGAACATATGGCCCCTCGCCGGCCTAAACTTCGTTTCTCGAGTCGATGGAGGTTGCGCAAGGCCTGAGCTGGATGTTAGCGTTCTTGAAATCAATGTGAAGCTTGTCTGGGAAACGGTTAAGGACGCTCAAGGAAAGAGCATAGACGGATCGGGAGTCATAGTCGGAGTTGTGGACACTGGCATAGATTGGAAGCATCCGGATTTCAAATTCGAGAACGGATCGTCCAAGATTCTGTTTCTCTGGGATCAGACAGTGAGAGGGGCAGCCCCCGCAGGATACAGCTATGGCACTGAGTGGACTCGAAGCCAGATTGAAACAGGAGGCTGTACCGAAAAGGACACGCATGGACACGGAACACATGTAGCCGGCATAGCTGCGGGAACAGGGTTAGCTAGAGGAAGAAAGTATGTAGGGGTAGCGCCTGGAGCAACGCTGATCTTCGTTAAGAGCGGGAAGGCCACGAAGAAAGGGTGGGGCTTTGATATCTCAGAAATCCTTGACGGCGTAACCTACATTTGGCGCAAGGCGGTCGCTCTAGGCAAAAGGGCGATCATAAACCTCAGCTTGGGCGGCCACTCTGGTGGCCACGACGGAACTGCGCCGGTCGAAAAAGGGCTAGACCGACTTGTCTCCGAAGGAGCTATCATCGTGACGGCTGCTGGAAACTCTGCTGCCGAGAAAGTTCATGTGGAGGGAAAGATGCGTCTGGCAGAATCTGTCAGTCTTGGAGTCAAGGTTGATGAGGATGAAGAGGAGCTTGGCCTTGAAACCTGGTTCTCTAGTTCAGATGTCTTCGACGTATCATTGAGGACGCCTAGCGGCCGAAGGATAGAGGGGCCAACTGCTCGGGACGGGGTTTCCACCTCCGAAGGCAGAGTCAACATCTCGGAGGATACTACAGAGAAGGGCAAAGCGTGGGTTGTGCGTGTCTCTTCCTCTAAGGCTTTGCCTCGTGAAGGTTGGACGGTTACTCTGACTGGGAAATCGATTACAGGTGAGGGAACGTGGGACGCTTGGGTTTCATCATACGGAGAGTTCACGTCGGGCTTCGGCTATGAAGTCACGAGCCGGAAGACTGTTAGCATTCCGGGTACCGCGCATAACACGATAACAGTTGGAGCATACGTGACGAAAATGCGCTGGATGAGCAAGGGAGGAGACTCATGGAGATATACGAGTGGTGAGAGCGAGGGCGACATAGCGGTCTTCAGCTCTCTAGGACCGACAAGAGATGGCAGGCTGAAACCGGAGATCTGCGCTCCCGGAATGGGTATAGTGGCACCGAGATCTTCCGATGTGAAGCCGAGAGACGATGATCCGGACGATTTCTACACGGTTAAGGCAGGCACAAGCATGGCGGCACCGCATGTGGCTGGAATGATGGCACTGGTCTTGCAGTACAATCAACACGTAGGTCCGAACCAAGCCAAATCGATCCTTCGATTGACAGGGAGGCGGGATAGGTTTACTGGAGAGATAGATCCGGCGAAAGGTTCTGTAATTTGGGGTTATGGAAAGACCGACGCCAAACAGGCTGTGCCGAAATCGTCAGGAATGTATTCAATCAGGGTCTTGGTCAAAGGAATACCGGTCTCGGTGTCTACGAAGGTTTTGATCGACGGCATCGAGAAAGGGTCTATCACGGGAAACGCTTGGATGATCTTTGAATTCGAAGATCAAGTATCCCATACCATTAGCGTTGACCGCTTTGTCAATCTCTCCGATACGACGCGATACGTCGTCTCACAAGACTCGCTCAGGTTCTCGTCTGCCGTATTGCACACCTTTCTCTACATAGCGCAGCATTACGTCAAGGTTGTCTCGAGTCGGGGAAATCCTCAAGGTTCTGGATGGTATGATGCGGGAAGTAGGGCAAGAGTCTCAGTAGAGTCGAGAATTGTTGATGATGTAAGTAATGTGATGTTGATTTACAGGAGGACGACGTACCTTGTGTTTGATCGATGGACAGTTGAGCCATCAGGGTCAGTTTCTGCTGAATCAGTAGCCGGGGTAGGAATCATAGTCGTAGATGGCCCCAAGATTGTTACGGCCCAGTGGCGAGTTGAAACCACTACTGACATTGACTGGCCAGTTGTCATTATTCTTGCAGGCGTCGCGGTGGCAGCGAGTGTTGTCCTAGTGATCGTCGTTATGAAGAAGAAATGGATTTCCCAGAAGACCTTCGTTGCAAAGCCTCAGGAGACCAGTGCCGGCCTGCCGCATGAGTGATGTCTATCTTGAACGCGGTATTCGCCTCTAGCTTCTGTCGATCAGCTCGATGAGCGTCCCATCCGGATCTTCTATGAAGGCTATCAACGGGCCTGTCGGACCTAGCCTGAAGGGTTCGTCTGTGACCGTGACCTTTTCTCTCCGCATCTTGGAAATGGTCTCATCCATGTTCTTGACTTCAAATGCTAAATGGTCGAAGAGGCGATCTTCATATTCGGCTTGAATGAACTTCTTTTGATCACGGAAGAGGGTTAGCTCAAGTCTGGCTCCCTTTCCTTCGGGATCCTGCAGGAAGGCGATCTCAGCGTTGTTCTGCGGTATCTCCCGGCGGGAAAGGAGTTTGAGTTCCATAATCCTAGTGTAGAAGTCAATCGACCTATCCATGTTGCTGACTCTGATACTTGTATGGGCAAACATGTGCATTCTCGCCTGATTGAGTTGCTGCATCCTACTGGAATATAGGCTTTGGCTGTGGTAGGTCTGTGCACTAGTTGCACGATCGCAGCTCTATTTTTAATGGGATACGAGGGGAGGGTTGGGTGAAGCTTCTCGTGCCCCTTCACTTGGCTTAAGGTGCTTTGATAAAGCTGAGCGCTTCAGCTTGGTTTAGGCTCCATGCTAGATGAAGGAAAGGCGGGGTTGTTTTGGATAGGCGTCAGGAAGCTGATTTGTCGGTAGCGAAACAGCAGGTCAGGGAGCGTGTTTGGCGGCTTTTGGAGCTGAAGGGTGTAGCGAGGTTTCCCAGGCCGATTTGGGGCCGGATCCCGAACTTCGAGGGTGCGGAGAAGGCGGCTGAGAGGCTTCGAGCGTTGCCGATCTTTGCGGATGCGTGTGTCGTGAAGGTCAATCCAGACGCTCCTCAGAAGCCCGTGAGAGAGCACGTGTTAAGGCAGGGGAAGACGCTTCTGGTTCCGACTCCTCGCCTAAGGGATGGATTTCTTCTGATCAATCCGTCTGAGAGGTTGGATATGGACTTGGGTTACGCAGCGACGATTGGGGGCGCCTCTAGGTATGGCAGATCTGTTGGGCTCAGCGATCTTCCGAAGGTTGATTTGATTGTTGCGGGATCGGTTGCGGTTTCGAGGAGCGGCGCCAGGATTGGTAAAGGTGGAGGATACAGCGAGATAGAGTACGGAATCCTACGTGAGCTTCAGCTTGTTGATGATAGGGCGCCGGTTGTGACTACTGTTCATGAACTGCAGGTAGTTGAGGATGTCCCTATGGACAGGCATGATCTTATTGTAGACAAGATTGTGACGCCTGTCAGGACTATCGATACGGAAAGAAGAGGAGATCGGCCGCATGGGATATTCTGGGATAAGGTCACTGACAAAATGCTGGAGCAGATACCTGTCCTCAAGGATTTGGCAAAGCCCGATAGAAGCGGGACACGTTCAAACCTAACAGTCACAAGCAGGCCTTAAGAGTGTGAATCCCGCCCGGTCCACGATTCTGCTACGGTTGGATGTGCGAATTCTCTGGGTTCGGAAATCAGTGTTTTTCGTGCCAAGAGTAGCCTCCAGCAGAATCTTGTCTAGATGGACGCTCTGAGTTGAATCGGCGTAGAGCGGTTCTTGTTTAGGGGGTCCAATCTCTGTGCTTGGTAGCTTTGATTATTGCCGTTGGTGGTGAGGTTTCTCCATACTTTTTGACCATTTCAACAGCTTCAGAGTATTCTTTGCGGGCTGTTGTGACCTGTTCTTCCTTTAGACGTGAAGTGTTGAGGTAGAAGATGGGGGGCGCAGCGCTTAAGTTGTAGTCAGCTATTTCGAGGTGGAGGTCCTTCAATCCTGCTTCTGTGAGTATTTGCAGGAGTTCCTCTTTTGAGAAATAGAAAATATCGCCCCAACTGTACTTGCATTTGCACTTATAGAAGGATAGATGTGCTTCCTGTGACTTGTTTTTGGCGTCAGGGATGGTTTCGGCTATTGCCATTTCGCCGTTCTTTGATAAGACACGGTTCATTTCGCGTATGCTGTTTCGGATTGCTTGCTTATTTTCGAGGTTTCTGATGGAGTGTGCCGCCACGATTTTTTCCACTGAACAATCTCTTAATGGAATTATCTGCGCATCAGCCTTTAGGCTGATAATCTTGTGCTTTAGGTCAAGTCGAGTGATGGAATCCATGAAGTTGTTCCACCACCCTTTGCGGCCTACTCCGTCCATTAGATCCAAGCCGATAGCCACTTTTGATAGCCTTGCGGCGGCAACCGTGAAGTACCCTCTTCCACAACCAACATCCAAGACGGTGTCGTCTTCCTCCAAGCCGATATCTTTGGCCAATGCGATTCTTTCCATTCCTATGTCCGAGCTTAGGTATACATCCCACCAAGAAACAGACTTTTCTTCCAAAAGACGATTGAGGACTTTTGCGTAGTTGTGCCAAGCTTCTTCGGATTCTTCTGGAGTGAGTCCGTACAGATCGGAGTATGTTATAGAATCTTCTAGTTCAAAGTCGAACCTTTTCACAAGCTTTGGAAGGGCTTGTAGGCCTAGTATTTCCAAGCTTGGGTTTTTCCCATGAGTTTGCTCGCCAAATGATGGACTGATCGACCTATTTTGCCTTCTCGGCTAATAGCCTTTCGAGTGTTTCTCTGGCCTCTTGGGCTTTCTTCATCTTCTCTCTTGGTAGGCGTAGAGCCTGTAAGCATGCGTCAGCCGGTTTCTTGAGGTCTCTCCGCATGGAAACAGCTCAGACGCCTTACAAGTATTCCTAGCCCGAAGATCAATATCCCTTCAAATGGTGAGGAACCCTCTCTCCGGAGACCAGAGGACATCGAGCGCTTGTCCTGCAACTCTTATCGCCAACACTTGGAAATCGCAGTAGCCCGCTCAGATAACGAAGGCACACCAAGCTAGCGTCGACCATGAAAACTTTAAGGACAGAGAACGGAGATATGACACGCGACATCTACGGGCCCGTCGTCTAGTCTGGTTTGGACGTCGCCCTCACAGTCCTTCACGAGGAAACGGCGAAGGTCCCCGGTTCGAATCCGGGCGGGCCCATGTTCCCGCTCCCCCAAGCCTACAACGCACTACGACCAGCCCTAGAAGGAGCCAAAGTGTCGGCAGGCATTCCATGATGCGCTACGCGTCGACGAACGACGCACACCTAACCTCTTCAAGCATCATGATGTCCGCTACATTCGTCTTCTCTACAGCTGCAGACATCATCTCTGTAGCCGGGCGGGAGGGGTAGTTTCTTCCAAGCGGTTATGAACTCTACGAGAAACTTGGTCGCTTCGTCTGCCATGGCCTTTCCCTCCTCGGCGTTGCCAGCGCGGGGATCGTTGGTGCTATACTGGCCTGTCTTGGTGATGTTGTGAGTGTTGGGGCCGATGCTCGCGGTGAATATCTGGCTGACGATCTCGTAGTCGGGGCGGGTTGGATCCATGAACTCTTGGAGCTCCTTGGGGATGAGGGTTGGGTTCTCCCAGCCCTCGAGGCGCCACATCTCAACCAGCTCAGGGAAGTAGTGGAGCGCGTAGCTTGTTTCACGGGGACATGAGTGGACTTCTAAGTAGCGTTGCATCCTCTCCTTGATCTTCTTGGCTAGCTCTGTTTTCTGTGGGCCTTCCGGTGTGGCTACCATGACGCGGTATTCTCGTTTCGCGACGTCGGCGGCCAGTTTCATGATGTTGGTGTTGCCACCGTGGTAGTTGATGAGGACGAATCGTTTTACGCCGTGGTATGCCAGACTCTTAATTGTGTCCAAGACGACATTGAGCAGAGTGTTCCAGCTCAAGGTCACGGTGCCTGCGAACTCCATGTGGTGCGGACTGTAGCCTGCCCAACAGGGATGGACGCAGACACTGTTCGTCCTAGATGCGACCTCATGGACGAACTTGGTGAGACCGATACTGTCGCAGCCCAGCGGTAGGTGAACCGCGTGCTGTTCGATGGAGCCGAGCCCAATGATTACGACTGGCGCGGGCTCGTTCTTGAGCCAGTCTTCGAATGCAGGTCGCGTCAACTCCCAGAGCCAAAATCTTTTCAGTTTACCATTCTCACTCATAAGCCATCGAGCGATAGGGATCTGTCCTGAGCCTTAACACTTGCTAGAAGAGACCAAAGCCTAGGAGCGCAGGCCTAGAACAATGTTATTCGTCTAAGCTCTTGACGAATTCGCTGTTAAGATGTGGAATGGCCGCTGTTGAGAGCTTGATTGCG
>Ga0315314_1000742_pt1 | contig 32778 bp, 28 predicted proteins | sample TDP9_MG_FD_203631 | JGI IMG/M metagenome (GOLD analysis project Ga0315314, IMG submission 203631) | Freshwater sediment microbial communities from Lake Towuti, South Sulawesi, Indonesia - TDP9 | ecosystem: Environmental > Aquatic > Freshwater > Lake > Sediment | place: Indonesia: South Sulawesi... | reverse complement strand
TGTATCATTTTCGTCATCGCTTGGTATTTCTCCTTCTATAGGAAGGAATCTGTCAGAAAACATCTGACTCATCTCTGAAAAATTCACTGCAGCCAATGTGAATGCATTGATTTTTTCGTCTTCTTCATTATACACTTTTGCTGGAGGTAAAGTAATCAGTGGAGTAGCAAGCTTCACTCCTGTAACGTTTCGAACACCGCCAATTTCTTCAGGTGTAAAGGGCGGGCGGAGGGCTGCTGTGAAACTTCCCGGTATGATTATGAGAACATCTAGTTCGAATCCCTGTTCCATTCGCTCCCTTATTTCAAATCTAAAGCCCTCGCCCAACGATGCCAAACCAACGATTGCAGTTATGCCTATCACAACTCCTAATGTCGTAAGCGATGTTCGAAGTTTCCGTTGCGTCATGTTTTCCCACGCAATAACTAAAATCCTGCTCACTCTCATTGCTTATTCCTCCTCGGCGCTAGTTTTATTCCTTCAATTAAACCATCTTTCAGATGAATTATGCGATCAGCAGTCTCTGCAATGTGGGGGTCGTGGGTAACAACAACAAAGGTTTGCCCTTTCTCTTCATTCAATCTCTTCATTAATTGAACTGTTTCCCAACCTGTTTTTGTGTCCAAGTTTCCCGTGGGTTCATCGGCTAAAACGATTTTCGGATTGTTTATTAGGGCTCTTGCTATGGCAACACGCTGCTGTTCTCCGCCGCTCAATTCAAAAGGTCTGTGAGTGATGCGCGCTTCAAGACCCACAAGCCTCAACATATCTTTAGCTTTTTCAGACGCCTCTTTTTCAGAGACGCCAGCAATTGTCAATGGTAACTCCACATTTCTGAGAGCAGTGATTCTTGGCAGCAAATTGAAGAATTGGAAAACAAAACCTATCCTAGTTAGGCGAAGCTCAGCCAGCTTATCATCACTCAATTTAAGAACATTGAAGCCGTCGATGGAGATTTCTCCTTTGTCAGGACGGTCTAAACATCCTATCAGATGTAACAAGGTTGATTTTCCACTGCCAGAAGGCCCAAAAATAGTTAAGAACTCTCCTTCTTCAGCATCAAAGCTCACACTACATAAAGCAGGGACCAGAACCTTGCCCATACGATAACTTTTTTCAACTTCATGAACTTCAAGGATGGCGACCATAAATGTTCCAGCCTTCTTAAAAAATAGTCTTAATGCATATTTGCTTTTCTTATGACTTCACTTTGGAATTAACATTCAATCACGAAGCTTATGATTAGAAGGTTGAATAGGGGAATATTATGCCTATTATTAAGAGGCTAATAAGGAAAGCTACTGTAGAGAGAAGAATGCTCTTAGACCATGAGAATTCGGTCAATGATCGAGTGGCAATAGTGCATAATCCTATAGTCCACATGTACACTGTCATTTGAAGATATCTGCTGAATTCGATGACAACCCATGTTTCCTCCCAAATCTTATTGGCGGCGGTTTCAAATTCTCCTTCAACGCCTCCCAGCAATTCGAGTGGATAAAAAAGCCTTGGTAAACTTGCACTTGCCATAGCAGTTAACACAGCCTGTATAAATAAAGTTACAAAAACAAATCCGATGCAAATCAGCAAAGTTCTCCATACAGTTTTAGCTCCAAAAGCCCTAGTCATTATGTAAAGCAATCCACCAAGAAAAACCCATCGAACAATAAACAGCATAAAGGAATCCAGAAGAGAATTAAAAAGAATGCCACTGCCAAAAGCCTCGATTTGAGTTCTGAAGATGCCTCTGAAAAACAGGCCATCAACCAATAATGTCATATTTGAATAGTCAAGCCAAGCAAATTCCAACCTTAAACCAGTTATGCTGTCCCAATTTGCATTATCACCACTGCTTAGCCATCCTTCAGACTCAAGCGGGATTGTCAAATTATTCCATATGTTGTTGTCAAAACTGGAAACGGTTGTTAAATCATAATAGAAGAAATCTGAGGGGGTTGTCGAAAATAAGTATATGGTTACGTTTTCTGGTTTAACCTCAGGATCAGCAATTTTCGTTCTCAAGGATATATTCTTGTAGCCATCTGAACCCAAGCAGTCTATGGATCCTATGTCATTCAGCTCCATCGATATTTGCTTAGAATTATTCATAGAGAATTGTATACTTTTGTTTCCATAATAGGTTCCATTTATGTAGTCATCATAATTTTCATTTATGTCTAATCCCGTGGTCCCTGTCCACAATGCGCTGTTTTCGGTCCATTTATCTCGGTCTTCAGCTATAGGCAATGTCTGTTCATAATATACCTTAGAGTATGCGACGTAAGTGAATCCTGTGTATGCTGCTGAAAAAAGAATCACTACCAAAACTGGTCCGAGGTATTTTGGGTTCTGAATTATTTCTTTAAATGCTTTATGAGGCGCATATATAACTTTGAATATAATTTTGAATGTCTCAGATGCAGGCAATAGTATTTGCCTCGTCTGTAAGTGGTTGCTTAATGTTTATTAAGGGTTTGTCACATTCCAATTTTCAGTCGCCTATAAACCGTGTAATCAACATATTCTAAGAAGGGATTTTCCGCCTGACGCTTCACTGTCATTTTTTGACGTTGCCGCTTGTCCAATATCTGACTTGTCGTTATAAGTGAATACGCATCGCTTCCTGCTCCAGAGCCATAACTGACGATTAGAATGCGCTCATCTGGTTTAGCTATGTCTAAAACAGCTGCTAAACCTACTGGCGAAGAGCCTGAATAGGTGTTACCGAATCTGGCTACTTGAAGCGAGGGCAGAAACTGTTCATCTTTAAACCCAAGTTCCTTCGCGATTTTAACTGGAAACTGGATGTTAGGCTGGTGAGAAATGAAATAGCTGATGTCTTTCGCTTGGAGATTTAGCTTTTCCATCAGTTTTTCAGCGGCTTTTCTTACGTGTTTAAAGTATGCTGGGTCTCCTGTGAATCTTCCGCCATGCATTGGGTATGGTTCGCCGTCTCTTCGCCAAAAATCGGGTGTGTCAGAAGTGCATGAGTACCATCCTTCGATTTCGGCTATTAAATCACATTTTCCGAAGATGTAAGCGCATCCGCCGAATCCCACGAAGAGGTCTAATTCACCGCCTGGACAGTCTCTTGGAGCCGCTTGAGAATTGTCTGTGCCTATCACCATAGCATATTGAATGTTTGATTTTGGATAATTGACCAGCGAGGCGGAATCCTTGAACATGCTTGTTGCGGCTTTACACGCGAACTCCGTGTCTACAGCATCAACTCCTTGCACATCTTCGTTTTCTTCTCCAAGTTTTAGAACTTGTGCAACTTTTGAGGCTATGGGCTTGACAGCGTAGGGGTTTGATTCTGAGCCTACGTAGACTTTGCCAACAAGTGAACTATCTACTCCAGAATGAATCAATGAGAGTTTTCCAGCTTCCACAGCAGCGGTTATTGCATCTTCATCAATGAACGGGACTGAACGTTCAAGGTTTCCTTCTCTTATTCTGAACCTTGACGTGTAGACTCCGTAGCCTACTATCCCTGGGGTATCATACTCTTTGCTCGGTTTAACAATGGTGTATTCTTGATGGGGGTAATACTCGTCGGCGAAGGTGAAAGCCAAGGAAATTGTTGGAATCACGTCGCTTCTATCCACTGAATAACGCCTTCTAAATCTTGGAACGACCTCTTTTCCCTCAAGAGCGGAGAAGTCAATTGATTCTCCTTGTTTCATCATTTTATCAGTTAATCTTCCTGGAACACGCACCTTCCCGTTATGAAAAGAGACGATGCCGTAGATGTAGTTGCCAAGCTTTGTGAACTTGTTTGTCGGTTCATTAACAAGCGTGCATATTTCAAATTTACCCAACTCGTAGAATAGGTCAGTGGCGACCATTTTTCCGAAGCTTTTTCTTCCGCACGTTCCGCAATAATCTCTTATCTCAAAATATTCCTTTCCGCACGTTTGGCAACGACTTCCTTTTAGTCTGTCGCCGAGGTAAGAGACTCTTCTCTCTATCGGTTCACTGCTCATCTCTAATCTCTCCCCAAAATGTAAACATAACCCTTAGTTCCAAAACCCTCGAGCTCCACTATGCATCCATATCTTAGTTCCTCATCACTTTTAACTTGTCGTTTCTCAGCCTCGCCCCTCAACTGTTTAACAATTTCAAAGATTTGGGCGCCACCGGTAGCGCCTAGGGGGTTGCCATCTGCTTTTAATCCGCCGTTCATGTTCACAAAAAGTTTCTTTTCGTTCAATTCGTAATAGCCCTTATAATCTTGACAGCTTTCGCAGATGCTCCTCCAAGCTCTTCCATGTTCGCAGAAGCCTAAATCTTCAAGCGAAATCATTTCCATAACAGTAGATTGGTCGTAAAGCTCAGCAATCTGTATGTCCCACAGGTCTATCCCAGCCATTTTCAAGGCGTTCTTCATTGCTATTTGGTTCACAATAAAATGCGTCATGTCCTCTCTTGCTGGGAAAGTCAAGTAATCCGTTGCAGAAGAAGAACCAATAATATAGATTGGTTTGTCTGTAAACTTTTTGGCAACTTCTTCGTTAGTCAGAATGAGGGCTGATGCTCCATCAGAAATAGGCGCATAATCATAAAGCCCCAAAGGTTTGCGGGCTTCTTTTCTAGCGTTCAAAACCTGTTCAACTGTTATTTTTCTCGGGTATTGGGCGTTTTCGTTTTTTGTTGCGTGTAGATGATTTTTAACGGAAATTTGTGCTAGAGCAATGTCTAGTTTTTCCATGTCATCGCCTTTTATCCCATATTTTTGGATGTAGGCTCTCAGCATCAATTCATGATTTGCTTCTGGTGTGCATCCCGCATAATAGCTCCACGGGTCTTCCAACAGCATTAAATCGTCGCGGATTTTGTCCCAGCGGTCTGTCATTTTTTCTATCCCGCCAATTAAAACCATACTGTATCTCCCTGACTGGATGGCGTTACAAGCGCTTGAAAGGGCTGAGCTAAATGAGCGGGTTACTTCCATTGGAACGTGGAGTTCTGTGAGTTCTGAAAGAAATCCCTCTTCCAGTCCGAGCTTGTTTGTGATTGGAAGGAAGTAGTCTGACATGTAGCAAGCTTCTAAATCTTTGCGTTCTATGTCTGCTTCTGTAGACGCCTTGAGCCAAGCCTCTTCAATCAGTTTCTCTGGAGACTTCTCGTAGTGTTCTCCGAACTTTGTTCTTCCAACAGCAATTATGGCTGGTCGATTTTGCATTGCATTGCACCTTTCTCATCAATCAGCAAATATCCCCTTCACAATGACTTTTAAGCGTTTGCCATATTAAGAGTCTCTGGAAACTTTCAGAATTAATGTTCAAAATAGATTGAATGGATGCGGTGAAATATGTGCGACGAAAAGAATTACCGTCTAATCATAACTGTTAAGGAGATTCGTGGAAACTGCCCAGTCTTCAAAATCGGCAACAAAATAGTCATTGACTCGCCAAAAATAGCTGTTGAGAAAACAGACAACCTTTGCATCCATGCTCTAGGTTGCATGCTCTCTGTGATTGTTCCCTTAAGCCATGGAATGGACTTCAAGCGTTTAGGCTTGGCAAAAGAAGAAGGAGAAAAAGGCTACATCCAATGCCTAGATCCCGGAAAACCTTACACTGATGGAGGAACAGTACTTTTCGAAATAAAGCGACAAAGAATTTAGTCTTCCAGTTTCATAAAATTTTTATTACGGCTTATCGAATACGCTAGTCGTTAAGTGATTCAAATGACGTTGGCCTATCTATTGCGTTTTATGACGTTGTTTTTGAGCTTGAGCGCAGTTGCTAAGAAAGAAGGACCGTGGTGGGACATAATCCCCGAGGAACTTCGCCTGATTTTTTCTTTAACGCTTTTCTTTGTCAATCTTTTAGTCTTGGCTATCGTTCTCTATCTTGCAGGATTAGTTGTTGTCGGTGGAAAAAGGGCACTCTTATCAGATGCCTTCATAATTTCGCTTCTCGGAACCATTCTGTCAACTCTCTTCTTCATGTTTATTCCATACCGTTTACTTGCTCTGACTCTGTGCATGATTGTTTGGCTACTTCTAATCAAGCGGCTTTATGAGACTGGATGGTTTGGAGCGATGGCGGTGGGCATATTGGCAATAATCATTTTCCTAGCTATCACCATTCTTCTAGCTTTGTTGTTCGGCATTCTTTACGTCATATTCGAACGTTTTCTCTCTTTTCTAATCTTAACCTAGAAGAGGTTTCAAAATTGCCTAAAGAAAAAATGCGCACCACACTGTTAGGTTTAGCGTTCCTATTTCTGTTACTGCTATCTTATTTTGCAAACACCGTTTTCTTCCAGAGCTTGACCGCAATCTTTAATAATCATTTTCTAGCTGTTGCTATGCTTTTCATACATAACGTTCTCGTAATCTCTTTGATTCTCTTGGGCATGACGTTCTACGTTAATCTGGTGGTTTCAAACTTCTTCAAGAGAGAGAGGTACGCAGACATTGTAATTGAGCATCCAAGAACATTCGCAATAGTCTTCACAATCATGATTATTTTCTTAAGTATTCTAAGGGGAAGCAACCTCGCCTATGGTGGAGTAAACGTTGAAGCTTTGCCTCTGATTTTGCTTGTGAGCACTCCAATCGGAATTGTTGACGGATATGGTATATACTTGACGATTAAGAAGACATTAAGTAGAGCAATGTCTATGAAAGACTTGGTTTTCATTTATGGCATTTTTCTAGTTGCAGCCATAATGGAAGTTGGCTTCGTAAACCTCCTACTATCTGTTTCAACTTGACAGAATTCTAAAAACGTTTTATCTCACATGTATGCTACTAATAAATTAAAATGGGAGCGCTTGGCATATGCGAAAGTTTCATTGCGCTTCAGAAGAGGAAATAAAACACGGCGAAACCACAGACATATACTTCGTAAGAACTAAACAGATTATCAAGGCAAAGGGCTTAGAAAAAACACCCGTCATTGCAGACGTCACGCCCGGAAAACTTCCACGTGATTGGCCTTGGGGAATTTTGTGCGGAGTTGAGGAAGTAGCCCATCTTTTTGAAGGTATAGCTACAGACGTTTATTCCATGCCAGAGGGAAGCATATTTTATCATGAAGATTGCCGAGGTGTGCGAGAACCAGTAATGCGTGTGGAAGGACCCTATGGTGAATTCTGCATTTATGAAACTCCTCTGTTGGGGTTAATCTGTCAAGCCTCGGGCGTAGCAACACGCGCTGCAAGAATGAGAAAGACGGTTGGAGAAAAAACGTTAATATCCTTTGGAATTCGGCGCATGCACCCAGCATTATCCCCTATGATTGACCGTGCATCCTACATAGGCGGCTTCGACGGAGCCTCCAGCCTAGGCGGAGCAAAACTTCTAGGCATAGAGCCAACCGGAACCATGCCCCACGCCTTGATAATAGCTTTTGGAGACCAAGTTAAGGCTTGGAAAGCCTTCGACGAGATTGTACCCCCCGAGGTTCCAAGAGTGGCTTTGGTGGACACCTACTCTGATGAAAAAATGGAAGCCATAATGGCTGCCGAAGCCCTCAAAGAACGATTACAAGCAGTTCGCCTTGATACTCCAGCTTCGAGAAGAGGCGACTTTGCTGAACTTGTCCGCGAAGTAAGGTGGGAACTAGACATAAGAGGCTTTACTCATGTTAAAATATTTGTTTCAGGCGGCTTAAACGAAGAAAACATGAAAGAGCTAAGCGAAGCCGGAGCAGAAGGCTTCGGAGTGGGCACAGCTTTGAGCAACGCGCCAACAATAGACTTCGCCATGGACATCGTTGAAATCAGCGGTAAATTATGTGCAAAGCGGGGAAAGATGGGCGGCAGAAAACAGGTTTGGCGATGTCAAAAATGTTTGGCAGATTTGGTTTTGCCCTCCAATAAGCCTCAGCCAAAATGTCCAAGGTGTGGAGCCAAAACGAAACCGATGCTTGAGCCTTTAATAAAAAACGGTAAAATTGTAGCCAAACTACCCAAACCAAGCAAAATTCGCGAGTATGCGTTTAAGCAAATCAGCAAGATTGCACTTGAATAAAACATAAATATCCACTGCTTACAACCATATTTTCTAAACTTAGGTGGAAGATTAAGTGAGTAAAAAGGTACAAAAAGAGATTACTGTTATAAAAGGCGGAAATCTAATCGACGGCACTGGCGCTAAACCTCTGAAAGACTCTGTTGTTGTCATAGAAGGAGCAAGAATCACAGCAGTTGGCAAAGAAGAAGATGTAGACATACCAAAGAAAGCTAAGAAAACCGAAATTGACGCTTCCAAAAAGACAGTAATGCCAGGACTGATTGATTCCCATTTGCATCTAGTTGGAATGAAAACTGACCGTCTTTTGGAAGAAGAGCTCATAAGACCTCCACAATTGGGCTTGATAAAAAGCGTTTACGACACCATTGACCTTTTAGACGCTGGTTTCACAACTGTTAAAGACTGTGGCGGCTTCGGTATATATTTGAAAAAGGCTATTGCAGAAGGAACAACGCGAGGACCAAGAATACTTTCGGCTAGTTTTGTTTTAAGCCAAACAGCAGGTCATGGAGACGTGCATTTTGTTCCAGTCGAATGGGTGGATGCTCGCACTTCAAAAAGGGGAAGCATGCTTGTAGGCTCCTTACTGTGTGATGGAGTAGCAGAATGCATTAAAGCGACTCGTTACGCGTTGAGAGAAGGCGCCGACTTCATAAAAATCTGCTCAAGCGGGGGAGTAATGTCAATGGTTGATAGGCCAGAGCATACTCAGTTCACATTGGAAGAAATAAAGGCAATAGTTCAAGAGGCAAGGCATGTTGGAAAATTTGTCACAGCTCACTGCCAGGGGACAGAGGCAATGAAAAACTCCATAAAAGCTGGAGTGAAAACAATAGACCACGCTTGCTATCCGGATGATGAAGTAATAGAGATGGCTAAGAAGAGAAAAGATGTTGTATTTGTCTCAACCCTATCAATAATGTTGCGAATAGTAACCGAAGGAGAAAAAGCGGGATATCCGCCGTGGGCATTAGCAAAAGGAAAAGAAGCTTACGAACTAACGTTAAAGAACATAGCAAAACTTCACAAGGCAGGCTTAACAATTGCAAGCGCCACCGACTTCGCGGGTTCTCCACTCCTAGAAATGGGCACAAACGCCATGGAATTGGAATTACTTGTTAAACATTGTGGCTTCAAACCCATGGACGCTATTGTTGCGGCGACGCGAAACGGCGCAAAAGCATGCGGATTAGACAATGAGATAGGTATAATAGAGAAGGGAAAACTTGCGGATATAATAGTAGTTGACGCAGACCCGCTTAAAGACATCAAAATCTTGCAGGATAAGAATAAGATAAAAATGGTTATGAAGGAAGGAAAAATCGAAGCAAACAGAGGCGTAAAACTCGAGCATTCTAAACAATAGATGCAAGAATTACCGCTGATTCACCATCAGATACATGATGCTTCTATCTCACACTGTCTAACTGTTCTAATGCATAGTCTTAAATAACATCTTTTCATGAGTTTCTGTTGAATGGTGCCAGCTTCATGCTCTCATACGCTATTAAAAAGGTCACTCGTTCCGTTGGGCTTTTCGCTGCACTAATGCTAGGAGTTATTCTAGCTTCCACATTCTTCGCAGGCGTGAACATAGGAGCCGACACTACGGCAAAGGCCGCTCTCAACCAACAACTGAGCCAAGTGCCTGTCGACATTGTTGTCATGCACTACGGCTCGCAGTCTCTCAATTCTGAAGGCTGGAAAACAGTAACCTCAAAAGTTGAAGCTGTCAAAGACATTGCCGGTACAGAGGTAATTTCAAGAGCTTATTGGTATGGAAACACAACCTTCGAGAATAACGCATTCAAAATTGCTGGAATATCTAATGCCTCACGGGTTTACGATGGGTTAACCGTAACATCTGGCGCTATTTCTCTCGGCGTGAATGAGACTTTTGTTTGGGCTGGCTCCAAAAACGCCGACAAAATCAAGGTGAACAGCACTTTATCGATGAACTTCACTTATTGGACTGGAGAAATCTATCCTTCAACTGAAAAAGGCGTAAGTTTGTCTCTTGATGTTGTAGGTTTTATTGAGCTTAACGACCAAGCATATGCCATAGCCGCGGAAGAATGGTATACACCTATATTCTACCGCAATAGAGAAGGACAGATACGCTCCACCTATCAAGATAATCTTCTCATCGTAAACTGGGAAGAAACCTTCGCCAAACTTATAGACGCACTCCCAAGCTCTATTCCACCCTACAGCAGTCCCTTCTCCACCCAGATTCTAGCTTACTTAGACCGAGGTGCACTGATCAATCCGTGGGATATTACAAGCTCATTGGATTCTGTGAGAAAAATTACTGATAAGGTCACTCAAGAAGTTGCAGTCTACAATATGAGCGCTAGCAACAATCTGGAGCAGGTTCTCATGCAGTATCAGTTTACCAGCATTGCTATGAGACTTTCCTTCTTCATTGTGGCACTTCCCGTTTTCTTCGTAGCTTGGTATGTCGGAACCACAGTCTCAGATGTTTCCTACAATCTGCGGAGACGTGAAATCGGATTGCTGCTAACAAAGGGTTTCTCGACTGGGCAGCTTTTCAGAATGTTTTTGAGCGAATCCTTTATGATAGGAATCGTCGGCGGTCTAATAGGTGTAGGCCTAGGCTTTCTACTGAGCCCAATATTTGCCACGGCAGTTAAAGGCGGAACAAGCACTGCGCCCGTGCTGAGCCAAGAAGTCATTATCATAGCTATCATTTTCAGCCTAGCCATAACTTTGCTTTCCACTTTTCGTCCTTCTAGAAGAGCCTCAAAACTCCCCGCAGTAGACGCTTTAAGAGAGTACATGTATATAGAGGAGGTAAAACCCTACAAACAACGATGGCCATGGGTAGCCTTCGCCTTAGGAACTTACAAAATAGTCATGTTTCTCTTTGGCATCAACCTCGCTCAAGTTTTCATGGGTCACCCTGCACCTTTCGCAAACATATTCCTTCTAATACTCCTAGGCATTTGGATAATCATAGATTCCGTTTTAACTTACATCGGACCGTTGCTCTTCTTTTGGGGTTTCACAAAAATCTTCATCCGTGGCTCTTTGAAATTTCAGGAACTTGTCACTCGTGCATCAAGATTTTTAGGCGATTTAGGCACATTGGCTACGAAGAATGTTAGGAGAAACCCAGCGAGAGCGGCTTCCATCGCTTTCTTAATTGCTCTAATCATAGGCTACAGTTTTCAGACAGTAGGCACCATTGCAAGCGAACAAGACTACATAATCCGCCGAGTTAAAACTGATGTAGGCGCAGATGTAAGTGCTCAACTATCCTTTCCTACTAATGCCTCTAACATAGCCAACAGAATAAAAGATATTCAGGGAGTAGCTTCCGTAACTTTGGAATATTCCCTTGGTGGTGCATTGCCTGGACAGTATAACATGAGGCTTCAGTTTAGGTTTGTTGATTCTAACAAATGGCTTTCAATTGCTTATTATGAAGATGAATGGTTTAGTGGAAACAGTGCTGTAAAGGCGTTCCAAGAAATGGGTAAAAGTAATCAAACTATAATTTTGGAGCGAACTGTAGCAAAAAGCTTCGAGAAAGGAATTGGCGATAATATAACTTTGACTATTGAAGATTCGATTGTGCAGTTGACAATTGTGGGATTTTTTGGTCCAGAAGTTGTCCAGCAACCATACTACTCAGTTCCTCAAGTGATTGGGGGTTCCTTCTGGTCTTACTTGCCAATCGGACTCTATCAATCATTGGACATAAGCCAATATCCTTCTGTTAGAGTTTTGGCAAAACTAGAATCCGGGGCTGATGGAAAATCTGTGGCATCAGAAATTCAAGATTTCGAAAGTGTTAGTTACGTGCGCTCTGTAACAGAAGAGCTAGAAACTTATCAAACTGATTTGCTGCTCACAGGCTCTCTAAACATTCAACGTATAGGCGTTATTTTCTCAATTTTAGCTGCCTCTGTAGCAACAGGCTTAGCGACTTTGGTTAGTCTTCAAGAACGGAAAAGAGAAGCATCCATCATGAATGCACGCGGTCTATCGTTTAAGCAGTTGGTTACCATGTTTTTTGCAGAAAACCTAGCTATAGTAGTTTTCGCGGTCGTGATAGGTGCTAGTGTCGGTTTGATCGTGGTGCGTGGAAACGTTGCCGCATCTAACGCTACGCTAACTTATTCTCTTGTAACGCACCGAATGGTATTTCCACCCGACGCGACAATTCTTCTATCCACATGCCTAATCCTCGTCTTCGCCTCAGCAATAATCCCAGTAATCCTGCTCACGAAAAGATACATTTCGAAAGTTGAAAGGATAGTGAGACTTTGAAAGGAATGAAAGTAATAGTGAAAGAATTGATTCGAATCTATCGACTTGGAAGCATTGAAGTTCAAGCTCTCAGAGGATTAAACATGGAAGTCAGCGAAGGCGAAATGGTCTCCATCATAGGACCCAGCGGCAGCGGAAAAACCACACTTCTAAACATTGTCGGCGGACTTGACCAAGCCACAGGCGGACACGTTCAGGTGGGTGATACTGCGGTTACAGCCTTGCATCCATCACAACTGGTTGATTACAGAAGAAAGACAGTAGGACACATATTCCAAACCCTAAACCTACTCCCAACACTGACAGCCGCAGAAAACATTGAGTTACCTATGATTGCTTTGGGAGTTCCAAGAGGAAATAGGACTGAACATGTTCAGAGGCTTCTTGAGATTGTCGGCTTATCAGACCGTGCCCACCACAAACCCGAAGAGCTAAGCGGAGGCGAACAACAACGCGTAGCCATAGCATCCGCCCTAGCAAACGACGCACCTGTCCTTTTAGCAGATGAGCCTACAGGCGAATTAGACACGGTAAACGCCAAAATCATTATGGATTACCTGGTTAAAGTGAACAAGGAGCTTGGAAAAACAATAATTATGGTGACCCATGACCCGAGCGTTGCGAGAGCTGCTGATAGAATACTTCGCATTGAAGATGGCGTAATAAAAATGGCGTTAACCCCATCAGAAGTTATAGCTGAAGAAAAGGCAGTGTCCTACATCGACCAGCTGAGGGCAAGAACTGCAGAGATAGAAGCTCAATTGCAACAACTTGATAAAGATTTTAAAGCAGGCAAAATAAGTGGAGATCAATACGTAGAGAGAAGACAAAGTCTTAAACAAATGAAAGACAGCCTCAAAGAGGAACTTCACAGGATGGGCGTAGTAACGTAGCTCTAACCAAACATTTCTTCGCTCACTATTCTTATTCCCCGCCTCTCCGCTTCATCTAAGAACAACTGGAAAAGTTCACTATCCATGCTGATTCTTTCTGGAGGAACGACACCTTTTTTCCCTATGGCTTTTTTGAGCATCAACTGTGCAATGATTGACGCTGGATAAGCTGTAGTTCTTGCCATGGCTGTAATTCCATGCTTTTTGTCGTAATGATCTAACAAATGAAAAACGTACCTGGTTTTCCTGCCATTTTTAGTTCCCGAAATCTCAACCTTCAATGCAACAACATCCTTAATCTCTGGTTTACACAGTTTTTGCTCTAAAAGTTTGACAGTAAGCTTTCTCGGTGATACGCTTGTGCCTTCAACATTCACTTGTTCTTCTCCAAAAAATCCGAGAGTCTTGAGCAATTTTACCTTTTCAACGTGCCCCGGGTGTCTGAGTGTTTTCTCCCACATATCATACGCGTCTGGAATCGTGTACAATAATGTCCTAAGCCCATCAGTGTAGAAGGCTTCAAGCTTACCCAAACCTGGAAACTGAACTTCTTCTAATCCACTTAGGGCTTCCACCTCAACCTTTTTGCCCTGCCTAACTATTGTGGCCTTTCTCATATACTCGTCAATAAGGTTTTCTGGAGACCAAGTAATAACATAACCCAAAGGCGGCACAGATTTTTCAGGAAGACCGCCAACCGTTATATGAATGCTTTTAACTTTGTCAAGTCTTCCGATGGCGTGTCCGACAAGAATGTTACTTATGCCAGGTGTCAATCCACAGTCAGGAATAATCGTTACATTTGCCTTTACAGCTCTATCATTTAATGCTAAAGGGTTTTCAGGCATGTATGAGACATCCACCAAATTCCTTTTCGCATCAATACATGCTTCAACCAAGCCATAACCAAATTTCCCTGGCAGAAATCCCATAGCCAAATCATAGTTTTTCAGGGAATTGACCAATTCGCTATGATTTGTTGCATCTATTGGAGCCCATGAGACATTGCTTCTGTCGATTTTTTCGGCAACCTCTTTGGCTCTAGCCTCTTTTTTGTCGGCGACAACAACTTCGATGGAGCTTACGTTCTCAGCAAGGTCTTCTGCTGCGACGGAGCCTATATTTCCACAACCAATGACTAGCACTTTCATAATAGGTAACAATATGTGATTAAAAATTAAACTTTCCTAAAGGTTCAAACTCCGCAGAAACTGGGTCATAACAAAAAAAGCACTAAACGAATACCTAAAAACACACCCAAGAAACCCAACAGCAACAACCCAAAACAACCAAAAAATGCCTAATAGCTATACTACATAGTTGATCTATAGACGGTGAATTTGAAAATTTTATATACCGCCATAGCATTTGTAGGTTTGAGTGTCATGGCTGAAATTTGTCCAACATGCGGGCTTCCCAAAGATTTGTGCGTTTGCGGCGAAATAGAGAAGGAGCAACAAAGAATCCGCATAAGACTTGAAACACGCAAGTTTGGTAAACCAACAACCATAGTTGATGGCATAAACGACAAAAATGCGAACCTAGCAAGCCTAGCCCAAAAACTAAAAAGCTTCTGTGCGTGCGGAGGCACAGCGAAAAACGGTCAGGTAATGCTTCAGGGCGACCATCGCGAAAAGGTTCATCAATACCTCGTAAAGCTTGGGTATCCGGAAGAGAACATTGAGCTTCAGTAGTTGTTGCATAAAGGTGTAAGCCCCGAATGAGATTGCTGCAAAATATACGTGAAGTATTTAGGACACTGAAGCATCGGAAGCCGTCGAAAATATATTGCCCAAGGTGTGGAAGTCCGGAAATTCACTTATCTAGCAGTTTTGATTATTGGCTTACTCCTAAGAAGTATGTATGCGAAAACTGCGGATATGTGGGTCCAATTGTTATGGAGCTTGAGAAAGAAGAATAGCACTGATTTTTGCGTTGGACTGCGATGCCTATGGGTTGTTCTTCTTTGCTGGCGTAGGCGACGAGGGCTAGAGCGAACGCACACGCGACGACAAACCACATAAAAACATATTTGGCTCCAAATAGACGGTCTAGCGCAATTGCACGCACACACGCGCCTTTAGTCTGGAAGCTCTAGATTCAGCTGTTTCTTCAAAGTCTTATAACGATTCCTAACAGTAACTTCCGTAACTCCAGCCGCTTCGGCAATGTCCTTCTGCGTCTTCTTCTCATCACTCTGCAAACAAGCAATATACAAAGCAGCAGCAGCCAACCCCATAGGATCCTTACCAGCCGCAGCACGCCTCTTCCTAGCCTCCCGAAGAATATGAATAGCTATCCCCTGAGTCTTACCCGATATACCAGTTCTCTCAGCAATCTTCGAAATATACGTCAAAGGATCAGCAATCGGCATCTGCACATCAAGCTCACGAAGCAAAAGCCTATAACAACGCGCAACATCCTTCTTATCAACAAGGCTCGTTTCCGCTATCTCTCGAAGAGTCCTTGGAGTTCCACTTCCACGGCAAGCAGCATAAAGCGCAGCAGCTGCAATAGCCGCTATAGACCTTCCACGGACTAACCCCTTGTCTAAGGCTTTACGGTAGATGACCGCAGCCTTTTCTTTAATTGGTGGTGGGATGTAGACTTTATCAGAGAGACGATCAAGCTCAGCCATTGCCTGGGCTAGGTTTCTGTCAATTGAAGAGTGCACTCTTGAACGGATTTGCCATTTTCTTAATCGCCACATTTGTAAACGTGTAGAAAGGGGAAGTTTTCTTCCGAAAGCGTCGCGGTCAACTTGGCTTATGGCTGTCGACAAGCCTTTGTCGTGCACTGAATAGGATGTTGGCACTCCGACGCGGCTTCTTGAAGCTTTTTCTTCTTGCGTAAAAGCCCGCCATTCCGGTCCTTTGTCCATCATTTGCTCGTATAAGACGAGTCCGCAGTCTCCGCAAACCGTTTCGCCAGTATCATAATCATGGACGAGGTTTACACTACCGCATTCTGGGCATTTGTCGATTAGACGTTGACGGGCACCACTTTCTTTCTTGCTCACTTCTTCTCGCTCCAATTATCGTAGAACCGTCGCGTTTCACATTCCTCATCAGAAGTTTCGGAATTAGAAGACAGTGCATCCGGCCCTAGTGTGCCTATTGTGATGAAATGTTTTAATATATAAAGTTTGCGGTTTTATTAAGAATATCTGGCTCACAAATTTTGAATACTTACATGCACTATTAATTTCCAGAGGTAAAGTGGTTTAAATGCTGAAACTTCCGGAAAAGATACGAAGAACGCTGGAGAAAACGGTTGCAGAACTTAGAGTTAAAGAAAACGTTTACGGCATAGGATTGTTTGGAAGCTGGAGTCGAGGCGATACCGCATCGTCAAGCGATGTTGATCTGTTTATCCTTGACAAAGGCAACTTCAACCATGAATATGTAGAACGCATTGAGACTAGCGGTTTGTTCATAGACTTGGATCATGTTCCAAAACAGTGGATTCATGGACCGATCCCTCCGGAAATAGACCAGAAGCTGTATGAGATGTATATTCTTTATGACAGGGACTGGTCGTTGACTAACACGAAGCTTTTGATGACTAAGTCTTATGTTTCGCCTGAGAGAGTTGACATTAGAACAGAAAGTTATGTGGTAGAGTCAGACATTTACCTAAGTCGTGCAACCTCAGCCCTTTCAAGGGAAGATTTCCGCAGCGCCTATCTTTTTGCTGTTGTAGCCTTAGAAAATATTCTGAAGGTTTTGGTTGAAATTGCCCTAGTGCCTTTTTCGAACAGCCATTTCGCGGAGAGACTCGAAGACTCGGCGGCAAAACTGGGAATGGGTGAACTATTTAGTGAGTATCTAAAGATGGCGGGATTAAGTAAAGCCAACGAAGTAAGCGCCAAAGATAGACTGAAGCTTTTTAAAATGGTTTGGGATGAAATAAACGCCACAACCAAGCAAAATTTTAAAGCCCTTGAATCTTCTCATTTTAAAGTTAAGACAAAGCTGAATTATTATTTGAATCCGGCTTTTCTGCAAGGTGCAGTAATGCGCACAACAGGTTTGATTGAATCTGGAAAAGCTGTTGAGGCTGCTCACTATTTGCGCAACATGCTTTTGGACATTGTTGAAAACTACGTTTGGCTGAAATCCTCGATTGATAAGGTTAAGGTGGATTATACAACTTTGATACGCTCCTTAGAGAGCCTAGAAGAGAAAAACCCAAGGAACTTCAATAATGTAGTGAAGTTGCTAGACTTAAGTGACGTAGATAAGCCTGAGGCAGAGGCTGCAATTGGAAAGGCCCGAGAGATGATTCTTAAAATTCGTCGGGATAGGAAGGTTTTAATCAAAAATTACTTATTAAAAAGCTAGCTGAAATAATGCTATTTGCGAGAAGCCCGGTGGTGTAGTGGACAAGCATAGCGGGCTTTGGACCCGTTGACGAGAGTTCGAATCTCTCCCGGGCTACCATAAGATTTTCTGAAGATTTTTCGAGCATATTTTTGGAAATGGATGGGATTACATAGCTTATATAGTCTCTACTTTTCTTCGGTATGTATTAAAAGTTCATTGTCTTCAAGACGGATGCTCAATAATAAAGCGATTGCTGAGGTCTGCATTATAAGAACGTAAAGCGCCACGACGATGAAAGGTGATTTCGTTTCCATTAAGAAGCCGTATACTGCGCCGCTGATAAGGAAGCCGAAACCGTATGCTGTGTTGAAAATGCCGTAAGCTGTGCCTCTTGAAGAAATTGGCGTAAGCTTTGAAACCGCTGCGCGATAAATTGATTCCTGCATTCCAAGCACCAAACCGAAGACAACTGCAGCCGCTACAATGGTTGACAACTCAGCATCTATCAAGGTGAGCAACGACGGAAAAAAGGAAAGCAGAAACGGCAAAACTAAAACCCTTATTCCGAACCTGTCGTAGGCATACCCCGCGACAAGCGCAACCGGTGCATCTACACCTTGAATTAGCAAGTAGATCAGCGGCACAATCCACTGCTCTGCGGGCTGAAGAATTTTTGAGGCTTTATACAGTATAAGCGTGTAAGTTATAAGCCCAACAGTATTCAACAGAACAGCAAAAGTGTAAACATAAAACGGTTTCGCTAGTTTCTCCTTTTTTCCTTCCGTCTCTCGTGGTTCAGCAATTATTGTTCTAGAACTTATTCTTCTGTAAGTGTAAGTCAAAGCCATCAAAAGCGCAATAAATGGTAAGAAAAGAAAACTGAAAGTAAAATTATAGTTATTGCTGGTAGAAAACATCAAAACAGCCACTATAAGCGGTCCTATGATGCCGCCTATCTGATCCAAAAGTTCATGAATGCCAAAGGCTTTACCAACTCCTACATCCTTGCTCATAATTGATAACACTGTGTCTCTCGAAGGCGTCCTCAAAGCCTTCCCAAGTCTTTCAACCAAAACAAGGAAAATCGCCAGTTCCAAGCTTACTGAAAATCCCAAAAGCGGAATTGAAACTATAAGACCGTAGCCAACAAATATGAATAGCCAGTAGGCACGGGTTGTGTCTGCTAGAAATCCGCTGACAAGTCTCATAACGTGGCCTAAAAAATCACCTAGCCCGCCAACTAAACCCACAATTATTTCCGTAGCGCCTAGAATCGCAAGATAACTGGGAACTACGCCTCTAGAACCTTCGTAAACTACGTCGCCTATCAGACTTACAATTCCCATAAGTAGAATGCCAAAATAGACGTTTTTATGACTGTGTAAACTTGATTTTTTGCTCATTTTTCCCGCCCAGATGGATTATCTTTAGGTTTTTGCTTTGTCCCATTCTTGTGTTATTTCTTTGGCGAGTTGTGGCTGAAGCACGAATATGTCTTTAGGGTCTTCAACGTAAACATAAAACATGTAATGTCTAGCAAAGCTCGTTAGTTTTATCAGTCGATATTCTGGTTTTCTCGGCAATTTCTCTGCATAGCGCTCAATAACACTGTCTAGTGTTTCTTCAAGCTTTTCTGTAGGAAGGTCATGAGTAAAGCTTAACTCGAACCCGTAACAGAACAGGTTTGATTCCTCTCCTCGAAGGCGGAAGTTTGTTATATCTCTGTCTAAAACCCTTAGAGTGCTTATTGACACCATAGTATTTGTCGGGGTTAAAATTTTTGCATAATTTAACGTTATTTCTTGCACTATTCCCTCAATGCCATCTATGCGAATGTAATCGCCCACTCGGAATGGGCGAGTAATCAAGAGAAACAAACCAGCTATCAGATTTCCAATGGTGCGTGTAGAGGCAAAACCAACAGCCGCGCCCCCTAAAGCTGAAAAACTGACCAAGACATCTGAGGGAACGCCGCCTACATGCAGAAGTGCTAAAATCGCTCCAACCAAAACTATGAGTCTTCCCGTCAATATCAGCCCATTTCTAACTCCAAGCGGTATTTCTGTTCGCTCTACGATCTTTTTCAACCATCTTGTAATCATACGCTCTACAACAAATGCGACAGCCGCAATGACAGCCACCCAGAGTACGGTTGCCAAATAAGGATTCTCAGCGAATATTTCGTCGAAATACATTACTCATGACTCCTTTTTTCCGTGATGAAATAATCCAACAATTAAACTCATTAAACTTAAGCTTATTTGATTTGCTACCGCAGTAACACTACAAACTCAAAGAGGAACTTTACAAGCGAAAGCTTTTATTAAGGTTCAAAACTTAGTTTGGCAATACCTTTAACGGGTGATGCGTTATGGCTTTGCAGAAAGGCAACTTCATACTAATGGACTACGTTGCCAAAGTAAAGGAAACAGGCGAAGTCTTCGACACAACCAGCGAAGAAACTGCAAAAAAGGAACACTTATACAAAGAAGGCGAAATCTACGAACCAAAACTTGTAGTAATAGGGGAAGGGTGGGTTCTCAAAACTTTGGACGAAAATCTGACGACAATGGAAGTTGGCAAAGCTACAACCGTTGAAATACCACCAGAAAAAGCCTTCGGAGGGAGAGACCCAGAAAAAGTCAGACGCGTTCCACTGAAGCATCTAACAGCTAAAGGAATAACCCCGACCCTTGGAATGCGTGTTGATCACGATGGAAAGATGGCTACCGTGCGGGCTATAGGCGCTGGGCGAGTATTATTGGATTTTAACCCCCCACTGGCTGGAAAAACCCTAATCTACGAGGTCACAGTTCAAAAAAAACTTGAAACTGACGAAGAAAAAATGGCAGCACTCATCCACCGCAGAATACCCGCCGTAGAAGAAACCAAATTCAAGTTCACAGTAAAGGCGAAAGCTGTAAACATAGAAATACCAGAAGAAGCCTTCTACTTAGAAGGTATTCAAGTGGCAAAAAGAGGCATATCCATGGATACGCAAAAATTCTTCCCAAAAATAACCACCGTCAGATTCACTGAAACCTTCAAACCAGAATCTAGACCTGAAACAAAAACTCAGCCTTAGATAACCTCAGTTGCCCTTGCAAGCTTTTCACAGGCGTCGCTGTTTAAATTCAGTTTGCTGAGGATTGTATATCTGTCGGGTCTTATGGTTGTAGCCATTTCTAAAGCCTTTACAATGGCTTCTTTTTCTGCATTAAGCGCACGAGCGTCTGTAGGAGCGCCTAACTTCTTCAGCGTATCTCTTATGCGCCTCCAATTTGCTTTGTGCAGATAAGCCATCATTATTGCTCCAACGCCGCACTGTTCCCCATGTAAGGCATGGACAGGTTTAACCACGTCAAGTGCGTGGCTAAACAAATGCTCTGAGCCGCTACATGGGCGACTGGTTCCTGCAATGCTCATGGATACGCCGCAGCTTATTAGCGCCTCTATGAGAACTCGTAAACCTTTTTCGTTTTCTGGTTGGATCAGCTTGGCATTTTGCATTATAAGGGTAGCACTCATCAAAGCTAAGCTTGCAGCATATTCGCCATAATACTCATTCGTCTCCTTGTGCGACAATTTCCAGTCTTTCACTGCCGTAAATTTTGCAATTACGTCTCCGCAACCGCTTATAGCAGAGCGCCAAGGAGCCTGCATAATAATACTCGTGTCTGCTATGATAGCTATGGGAGCTTGAGCCATAACAGAGTATGGCTTTTCAAAGCCTTTAACTGAAGATAAAGGGCTTGCAATTCCATCATGAGAAGCTGTGGTTGGAACACTAATAAATGGTGTTTTTTGGCGAGAAGAGCTCAACTTTGCCACGTCAATTTTAGTTCCGCCACCCACTCCCAAAACAACTTGTGGTCTCAAAACCTTTATTTTTTCTTCAATAGCCTCTACATCTTTGACTGTGGCTGATTCAGCAAGGAAAATGTTAACTTCCAATCCTTCCTCTTCTAGAAGCTCTCTAACAGTCTTTCCTGCAACATCAAAAGTCTTTGAACCTGCAACTATGAGCGCAGATTTTGTAAATCCTAATCTTCGAGAGATTTCAGCAACCTTCTCTACCGTTCCATTTCCAATAATAACCTCTCTTGGAAGTTGCATGCGATGATATTCTAGAGGCAAACTAACCACTATTCAACCTTTATATTGTTTCTAATTTCATAGCCAAATGTGTTTAAACCTTTTTAAATCCAGCGGTTTTCGGTCAAAAAACTATTGTTTTGTCTGCCTTTTACAAACCGTAATATTAATAAACATCATGGTTATGATTAAAAGATGCTGTTTACTAGCGAGATATTTCCGCTATGTATTTAGGTTTTAGGAGAAAATGAAATGGCAAACAATGATGCAGTCGATAGATTAGTGTTGAAAGGAACAACAACCATCGGCGTCGTGTGCAAAGACGGTGTAATACTAGCCTCAGATACCCGTGTAACAATGGGATTCTACGTAGCCCACAAGCATGGAAAAAAAATATACAAAATAGACGACCACATAGCCATGACCATCTCTGGAACGGTTGCAGACGCACAAAGAACAGTGGATATACTGACAGCAAATTCACAACTTTACAAACTCAACATGAGTAGACCTTTACCTATAAGCTCAGCGGCAAGACTAATCGCAAATCTTCTATTTTCAGCCAGATATGCACCCTTGCTCACACAAGTACTGATAGGTGGCGTAGACGACTCTGGACCCCACGTGTTCTCACTAGACCCATTCGGCAGTCTAACAGAGGAAAAATGTGTAGCCTCAGGTTCTGGCTCTCCAATAGCCTACGGCGTTCTAGAAGACAGATACAAAGAAGACATGTCTATTAAGGAGTTTTTGCCAATAATCGTCAAAGCCGTCAACTCTGCTATGAAACGAGACGCAGCAAGCGGAGACAGTTTTAACGTTGCAGTAATAGACAAGAAGGGCTACCGAGATTTATCGGACGAGGAGAAGAAGAAACTTCTAGCAGATTGAGGAAGTTAAAGTAGTGAAGCCAAACCCTGAAAAAGACAAGATCGAAATAAGCCAATACATACTAGAGCATGTTACAAAGGAAGCGGAAGTAACAAGAATAGAATATGAAGGATCAACACTCGCCGTTTACACAAAAAAGCCAGAGATATTGGTGGAACAAAGCGGCCTAATCGCCGACATAGTCAACGTTATAAGAAAAAGGATAGTTATACGCTCCGACCCTTCAGTGAGGCTTCCAGAAAAGGACGCCGAAAGAATAGCACGCCAAATAATCTCACCTGAAGCAGAAGTGACAGACATAAACTTCGATCCAAGCCTCGGCGAAATTATAATTGAAGCCAAAAAACCCGGACTCGTCATCGGAAAAAATGGGGCAGTTCTACAAGAAATTATAAAACGGAGTAAATGGCGTCCTCAAGTCTTGAGAAGCCCTCCACTGCGTTCAAAAATAGTAACCCACATGCGCCATTATCTTCATTCAGAAAGCAAGGAAAGAGAGAGAATACTCCGGACAATAGGCGAAAGAATTTTCAGACCCAAAATCTACGATGTCGGAGACATTCGAGTTACAGCTCTAGGAGGAGTCCAAGAAGTCGGAAGGTCAGCTTTCCTTGTTCAAACCAGAGAAAGCAACGTATTATTGGACTGCGGCATTAATCCTGGTTCTTCAAGGCCTTTCGAGGCTTTTCCCAGACTTGACAACCCAGAATTTGAGCTTGACTCTTTAGATGCTGTTGTTGTAAGTCACGCGCACCTTGACCATTGTGGTTTGGTGCCTTTCCTCTATAAATACGGATATGATGGTCCAGTCTATTGCTCGGCCCCGACTTCAAACATGATGACGCTTCTTCAACTGGATTATTTGGATGTGGCAAGTAAGCAAGGCACAGTGGCGACTTACGACCAGAAAGATGTTCGAGAATGCGTATTACACACGATTCCTCTACGGTATGGTGTTGTAACGGATATAGCTCCCGATGTACGCTTAACCTTGCATAATGCTGGTCATATTCTAGGTTCCTCAATGATTCATCTGCACATAGGCGAAGGTTTACACAACATTGTATACACTGGCGACTACAAATATACACGGACTATGCTGCTGGAGGCGGCAACAACAGAATTTCCAAGAGTCGAAACAGTGATAACCGAAAGCACTTACGGAGGACCCGAAGACGTCATGCCTTCACGAGTTGAAGCCGAAGAACGCTTGACAGCAGTCATAAATGAAACTTTGGAGCGCAAAGGCAAAGTATTAATTCCAGTCCCAGCGGTTGGTAGAGCTCAAGAAATAATGATAGTTCTTGACGGTTATATGCGACGGGGACTGATGAAGGAAGCGCCCGTTTTTATTGAAGGGATGATTTCAGAGGCAACTGCAATCCACACGGCTTATCCAGAATATTTGGGCAGAGAAGTCCGACACAGCATACTCCATGATGGAGTTAATCCTTTTCAGTCAGATTACTTCACGGCTGTTGAGCATCCAAGTGTCAGACAAGAAATAATAGATGGTGAACCGTGCATTGTTATGGCAACTTCTGGGATGCTTGAAGGCGGGCCTGTAATAGAATATTTCAAGAGTTTGGCAGAAAATGAAAGAAATACGGTAATCTTCGTGAGCTACCAGATTGAAGGCACCTTAGGAAGGAGAGTGCAGAAGGGTATACCAGAAGTTACTATGATGAATATCGAAGGCAAACTAGACGTAATAAAAGTTAAGTTGCACGCGGAATCAATCGAAGGTTTCTCTGGACACTCAGACAGAAGACAGATAATCAATTATGTAACAAACTTGATGCCGAGACCTGAAAGAGTTGTTGTCGTTCACGGTGAGAAGGCAAAGTGTCTAAGCATTGCAAACTTTATTCAGAGAAGATGTGGAGTTCAGACGTTAGTGCCAGCAACACTGGAAACTTTCAGACTGCCGTAGGAGTTTTGTTAGCACGAAATCCACCAAAAAAAGCTTTTATGTTTGGGTGAAACATGATTGGACGAAACACTCGTTGTTCTTTTTGTAACTAAGGGTTTGTGGGTTCAAATCCCACCCCACTAAAATTGCAAACCCGTGTTTCTTTGTTTTGACGTGTTATGCGGTTGGTTTTGTTTTGGCATTGGCATCTCGTATTGCCTTAGTCTGTGGAGCTGTTAGGAGAGAATTTTTAAGGGATGGGTCGCTGAGTTTTGATGCCGTCGCTTCTATGAGGGCTATTGCTTCTGCATAATGTTCGTTGGCCTTTTGAGGAGTGCCACATTTTTCGAGTAGAAGACCGAGGCTGTAATGGATTTGCCAAATCAAAGGCGGGTTGCCTACATGTTGCGCCAATGTCAAGGCATTTCCCATCAACTTTACTGCTTCTTCCATGCTGCCCGTTTTCGCGACCACTTCAGCTTTCAACTTCAAACTCTTAGCTATGTATTTTTTGGCGTCTGCCTTTTCAGACATAACTAGCGCCTCGTCAGCAGATTTTAGTGCTTGCGGGTAATCGCACTTAGCAAGCGATATTTCCCCGAAACCTAGAAGTACACGTATCTTGAAGCGCCACAAGGCCCCCCGATGCGGAGGAATCATGCCGTTTGCTTCTGTGAAATATTTTTCCGCGTTCTCATAATCATTCTTGTATAAATAGTCCATTCCTAGATCCACTAAGAAAGGCAGGTCTCCTTTGCAGATCACGTTTTTTGCTTTCAGTGCTTCGTTATGGTATTGTAGGGCAAGTTCGATGTTTGACAAGTCATGATAAATCCAGCCGAGAGTAGTGAGAGTTGGCGTAACAAAATACACGATACCGTAATCTCGAGATAGCTGGAGACATCTTTGTGCAGTTGAAATGGCATCGTTGTATTCCCCTTTGCTGCCTTGGAGAAAGGTCAAAGCAAACAAACAGCCCAACTTGAAGAGACGGTCGCCCGTTTCTTCAGTTAATGCCGACGCTTCATTGATGTATTCTTCGGCTAGATTGAAGTCGCCTTTCCAAATATATAACTCTCCGATCAGAAGGCGATCACGGGCATCATTGACTTTGTCGCCTATCTCTTTACATATCCTAGAAGACTCTTCAAATCGCCTGAGGCTTTCATCAAAAGTGTCGAGATCATAACAGAGAATGTAGGCAAGCGGGTATAAACTTCTGTCTTCTAAGAGTTTGTTGCCCGTCTTTCGTGCCATTTCTATTGCCTTTACAAGGTGTGACTTGGCTTCATCCCATTTTCCACCCCAATACAGAGCAGAGCCTATCCAGTAATGCGCTTCTGTAATCATTGATTCATCACTGATGCTAGTAGCATTTTTTAGTAGCAAATTGAAATCGTCGATAGCCCTTGTTACCTCTCCTTGACCAAGCCAAGCTCTGCCTCTGAGCATGTAGATTCTAGCAAGATTTTCACTTGTGGCAAGGCTGGCGACCTTTTGTGTGGCTTCCAACGCCTTGTTTAGATATCCTATTGCTTGCAGGTTTGCAAAGATGTCTACTGCTTTTTCGCCAAGTTTGACAAGGTATTCAAAAGCCCTTTCAGGAGCACCGCCTTCCACATAGTGAAGGGCCAAGTCTGCTATGTAGCTATCTGAGATTCTCTGGGTGACTACTTGTTCTAGGCAACTTGCAGTTTTTAGATGATATACCCTTCTTAATTCGCCGGGCAAGTTTACGTATATGACTTCTCTTATTTTGTGGTGGGTGAATTCGAATGTTGAATCTTCAGGGCGTATTAATCTGTGTCTCTGCTCGATTTCAACCAGCGTTTGCAAAACATCGGCGATGTCCGATGCCATGATTCTACTTATGATATTTGGGTTGAAAGAATGGCCGCAGACAGCCGCCATGTCAAGCAGTCTTCTTTCTTCGCGTCCTAGTCTCGCTATTCTTCGAGTGATAACTTCATGTATCTTAGAGGGTATTCCCATTTTCTCCGTTGGGGCCGTAAGTATCCATTGACCTTCTTTTTCTGAGAGAAAGCCTTCTTCTACAAGAAGGTTGAGCGTCTCGAGCGCAAACAAGGGGTTGCCTTCTGTTTCGTCATAGAGCTTCTCCACAAACTCTTCACCTATGGAAGAGCGAAATATGGACCTCACAAGCTCGGGGAAGTCATTTTGCTTTAAGCCCTTCAGCTCCATTTTGATTAACAGGTCTTCTCGGCTCATGGAGAATATGGTTTCTTCTAGAGGGTGAAGCTTTTTCTCTTCAGTTGGAATAACCTCTTCTGGTCTATATGTTCCTATAACAAGAAGCCGAGAGTTTCTACATTTTCGAGACAAGTAATGAAGTAGGGCTAGACTTAGGTGGTCTGCCCAGTGTAGGTCGTCTAAGAAAAGGATTAGAGGTGTCTGGGCTGATAGCTGGAGAAGAACTCTTGCCACAGCTTCAAACGTTTTGTCTCTCTCTATTTCAGGAGTTAAAAAGAGTTCACGTGCCTTAGGCTCTCTTGCGAGTTCGGGGCCTTTTAACCATCCTATGATTCCCAGATGCTTTGTCATGACTGATTTTGTTTTCTCATCGCTTGTGGTTGATATGTAGCTATTGAAAGCCTCTGAGAAAGGGAAGTAGGGGATAGCTGCCTCGCTCAAGCACCAGCCGGAGAGAATTTCTGCCCTCATTTTCTTTGCGAGGCTCAGAAACTCATTGACTAGTCTCGTCTTACCAACTCCGGCTTCTCCACAAATAAACACCGTGGTTCCTTTTCCTTTCGAGGCAGATTCAAGGTGCTGAATGAGCCGTTTAATTTCTTGATACCTGCCGACCAAAACAGGTTCAGCAGGTAGCCTAGACTTCAACTTAAATCGCCATCCAACGATTCTATTTGTAGGGAAGCTATTTTAAGCTGGTGCTCTCATAAAAAGAAATCAACCTAATTATGCGGGCTCAATCTTGTCAAATGAATTGGCACAAAATCAGACGACATTTCCAGGTGCTCGAACAAAAAAGATGAAGTTTGCGGGGGTACCTTCCCGTCGTGATGAATTCAAATCCATGCACTTTAGAATAAATATCTAATTCGATTCTGAGGCTATGCAAAACCAGAATTTAAACCGAGTTTTAAACCCATTTCCCCGCACTACATCCAAACATCTCGTGTTTACCGTTTTTTTAACGGTGTTTTTAGCGTTAATGTGCACTGAAAACCAAAAAGCCAATGGAATTGACTGATAGAGTGCGCTACAAGCCAGCAAGAATTCATACGCTAAGATTCGCTGCAATTGGTGTGTTGTAATTCTGCGAGTATGAAGACATTTCCAACGAAGATTGTTTTGAAGGGAACTCGTAGGACTTGATTTTTGAAAAACAGACCAAGTACATGCGAATATGATTGCCACAGTTCTGGAGACAGTTCGTCAATGCGCCCATGCGTAATGCCTACTTCGTCTACATATTCAACCCAGTAGCGAATGCCATAATCACATACTGCAATTATCGAGTCAGAGGGAATCTGATTTTTCATGTTAACCAAGTCGAGGTAACCTGCATCACTTATAGTAGGATGAATATTCCTAGTGATGCTGACACTTTGCGCAACAAAGAATGACAGACAGATCGCAAGAAGAACCATAGCAATAAATTTGCAGTTTGCATTGTTGAGGCCCCACATTTTGGATAAGCCATAGCTTAGAATGATGGCAATTGGAATAACAGTCATTAACTGAAATCTGCTCAACCACTCGCTTGGGATAAGAGGAAAACAAATTATGGAACCCACAATTGTTGTGGCTGACAGTAGTAACAAAGCCTCTTTCTCTTTCTTCTTCCAAAAATACAGAGACAAAATGACACCGAAAGAAAGAATCAGGAGGATTACGCCCCAACCGCCAACTAAAGAAAATATATCCATTGGAGCACTAGATGGTCGTGGTCCGGGAGTGGACGCGGAACTTGGAGGAGTTGGAGTTGGGACCTCGCTGCGTTTAGGTGCTGTCAAATCTTGAATGAAAGAAATGATCTTGCCAAAATCACTGAATAGAAAACTGAAGAATGTAGAAGCAATTAATACGAAAGCAGAAATCACCAACGCTATTATACTCACAGCCTTTAGGAAAGATCGTCTATTAACATTAAAGATTGAGACCATAACAGTGTAGAAGACAAAAAAAAGAAGAGCGACACCAAAATCCAAGATATGCGTCAGCCCCGTGAGAACGAGGAAAAACGTGGCCAGAGCCAAACTACTTTTTCTGATTCCAGTAAAGGCTAAGTCATGCAAATAATATAAGAAGGCGAAGAGCCAGCATACGCCGACTGCGTTTTTCATGAAATCAGTCAGCATTCTGATGTACTGGGCAGAAAAGACAACAAGTAGCATGGCAATAAAACCAGCAAAGGCGCTTTTACCAACCTTCTTCGCGAGGAAGTAAACGGGAATGGTGGAGAGGGCAGAGAAGAATGAGGCCCCAACCTTTACTCCTAACGTAATATTTCCAAGGAGAAGGGAAAAGAGGGATAAGAGATAGAAAGTCAGAGGAGGGTCACCATAAACAAGTCTCCCCGTTGTAAGTAGGCTTCTTACTTGGATGAGATAATAGGGGCCGTCAATCATAGGAACTAATGGATTTCTAAGGAAAATCCACAAATAGAACGCGAATCCTAATAGAAACACAGAAAAGACCAGAGAAAACTCTACCTTATTCTTCTGCAGCGCATGCACTGCCAATTGTAATCTATGAGGCGTATGCAGATTCCTTAATACTCGTTCCAATACACCCAAGTTCCCATGATGCCTATAACTCACCAGCTTCGACTCGTAAGTTTACTGTTAACAGTAGAGACATCAAGCTTGCCCATCCGACACCTTTTTTCAAGTCTGGGGTCCCAATTACTGCACTTAACATGGTCACTATTTGTTAGTCTCTCTCAGTTTCTTCTCTATCTCGTTTAATTTCTCAGCGGCTTTTTTGATAACTTCTTTGGCTTCAGTGGCGATGTCTTCTGAATATTTTTCACGCAGATTGTCCAGAAGATTCCAACCAGCTATCCTCAGGTTTTCTATTGCCTCAATCAATTCGCGTGCCTCTTTAGGGTGGAAGTTGAACCCGAAGAATCCAGGGAAGGGAGGCATGAAAAATCCGAATCTTTTGCGGAGCTTTTCCTTTCTCTTAACATATTCTTGAAGGAAAGCTTTGCCTTGGTCGGTGAGGGTGTAGCGTTTGATTCCTGCTTCTTGTTCGGGAACTTCTTTGGTATATCCCTTGTCCTGTAGCCATGCCAGGAGGGGGTAGAGGGACCCTGAGCTTGGTCTCCAACATCCATCGGTTCGTCTCCCAATCTCGCTTATAATTTCTGAACCCGACATTGGCTTCTCACTTAGCAATCTCAGCACGAAGTATCTCAGGAAACCTTTAGGAACAGCAGCCATGTGCCTCATCCAATGATCGAAAGGTGGAGGTGGTGAAGGATGCGAAGGGGGATATGAATCAAACACATGGCACACCAATTCAAGTTATGTCGATATCGATGTCAAATTAGATGTCGATGTCGACACATAAAAATCTTTCGCACGGGTACGCCTACGGTGCGCAAATAAAAGAAAAATGAAATCCATTGCATCAACCAAACCAGTAGAATCTCATAGGCGATGTCCGACAAGCAGTGTTTGAGGTCATCAAAGAGCGAGGATACTGAAGAACTTTTACTAGAGTAGGTTCTTTGCTTAAAGACATCTGGATCGAAAGGTTATAGCTTAAACATCATGATGTTGGAATACAAAAATTCCGAGAATTCAAATCAATGTTTAAACCTAACCCTCCACACTACAGCAAAAAAAAGTTTTTTGCTTTTTTTGATGTGACGCATTATTATTCGTATCTTAATGCCTCTACTGGCTTTAGTTTTGAAGCTCGCCAAGCTGGATAAAGTGCAAAGACTACGCTGATCAGTAAGCCGAAGGCAAACGCCTCAAAGAACACTGTTGGCGTTAATGTAGGCGTTATGGTTAGTCCCTGTCCCAAAGTTGAAAACCCGCTCATTGAAAACACGTTTGCTAAGCCCCAACCAGACGCGATGCCAATGGCTGCGCCCATCAAACCGATAATTATGGCTTCTCCTACGAAAATCAGAAGCACTGTTCGCCCTTTCATTCCTAAAGCTTTCAGTATGCCTATCTCTCGGGTGCGCTCCATTAAAGAAACAATCATAATATTCATGATGCCGATGCCAGCAACAAGAAGCGAAATGCCCGCAATCTCTGTTAGGAAGGTCTCGATAGTTGAGAACATCGATGAAACCGTGTCTAGCACAGCAGTTGAAGAAATCACTGAAACTTGGTCGCCGAAGGCTTCTTTCACAGCTTCAGTAAAACTCTCAATCGTGGCATCGCTGTCGCTTTCCAACTGCACAATAATCGCATTACACTCATCGCTTCCAAAGAAACCCTGAGCCTGCAGTAACGGAACATAAACCGTTGAATCTGCAGTTCCGCCAAGGCTGAAGCCGCCGACCTCTTTGAGAACAGCCGCAACACTGCCCGTATAAGTCTCATTTCTCGGCGGGCGTGCAGTTGCGTTAGTCCAGATGATTTCAGCTTGATCATTTACGTTGCTGAAAAAGGTGCCGTTCTCCCAGGGATCGTTGACTCGTTTTCCAATAACAACCGTTTCGTTCTGAGGACTTGAGGGTATGCTGCCGCTTTCAGCCGCAAATGTGCTGTTGTAAATTTCTGCGTATTTGTCAAAGTCTACTCCCAACATGCTGACTGCTAGAGTCTTGTTTCCAACTTCGAGGTACACGGATTTTTGTATTACAGCCACGGACATGGTGACATTGTCTATTTGATCGATTGTTTGCGTGTCGTTGACGAACAGCTTTAAATCAGATTCAGTTGCCTGCGGCGGGCCACCTTGATTTGAACCCAAGTCTATAGTTGAAACAATGACCGTGTTTGTGGCGAATCCTTTCTGGACTTGAGCAGCTATGGCACCTTGAAACCCTTGGCTTAGCGAGAGCAACGCTACAATTGTTGCAATACCGATGACAACGCCTAAAGTGGTGAGACCCGCACGAAGTTTTCTCAGTTTGATGGATCCAAAGGAGTAAGAGAAAATGTCCAAAGCTTTCATGTTAATTCACGTTCTCCTCAACAAACAAGCCGTCAAGCATGTGCACTGTTCGCTTGGTCTCTGAAACTAGACGTTGGTCATGAGTAACCATTATTATGGTCACGCCTTTCTCCTCGTTAAGCCTCTTAATCAACTCGATGATTTCAGCGGCAGTTTTGGAATCTATGTTGCCAGTAGGTTCGTCCATTAAAAGAAAACTTGGGTTGTTCGCCAAGGCTCGAGCAATCGCCACACGTTGCTGCTCGCCCCCGCTCAGCTCAGTCGGCTTGTGACGCATCCTATCTTTCAAGCCAACAGTTTCCAGAAGGTCTTCAGCGCGTTTTCTTCTTTCAACCTTGCTCATACCAGCTATAGACATTGACAATTCAACGTTTTCTCTTGCCGTAAAACGCGGAATCAAGTTGAAGAACTGAAACACAAAACCTATTCTATGCCTCAAATTTGCCAGTTGGTTGTCATTTAGCGTGAAAATGTCAATTCCCTCAATGAACATTTTACCATCAGTGGGCTTGTCTAAAGCCCCAATCATGTTCAAAAGTGTGGATTTGCCGCTTCCTGACGGGCCTAAGATTGCGAGGAAATCACCCTTTTCAACTTTCAAATTTACTCCTCGCAGAGCTTCCACCGGAACCTTTCCAAGGTGGTAGGTTTTTCTAAGGTCTATTGCTTCTACAACAGGTGCCGCCATATATATCGCCTTTATACTTATGAAATGAATCCGTGTCAGTCTCCTAATAAAAGGCGACGCACTTCACGTATACACCAAAAATGAATCGGGAATAAAACCCGATCGCGAAAGTATTCCAAGATTCGAGGTTATTTCGAAGCGTTTTCGCCGAGTTTTCCGCTAATTAATTCCTCTTCGAGACGGACAAGAAGCCTCATACGATTCTCCCATTTTCTGAAGAATCGATATTGTGCAACCATCGCCCATATAATATATAGAAGGAACACCATTGCAAACGGGAAAATGATGAGATCCCCAACTTCTAAGCCTGTTCTTGCAGGACCGAAGGGACGGAAAAAGGAAGCTACTAATAACGTACATGCAAAGAAAATGCTTACCAAAGATCCAGATTTGAATCTACTCCATTCTTTATCTAGTTCAGAAAGAAACTCGTGCAGTGATTTCATCGGAAAGGTTTTTTCAGACTCTTTTTCAGTCATATTCTTCCCGTCATACTGTTTTGTCAAAGTTACTGATATAGGTAATGCACCAAAAGTGAATTGAGATTCTACAAGATTGAT
>Ga0315314_1000741_pt1 | contig 32817 bp, 36 predicted proteins | sample TDP9_MG_FD_203631 | JGI IMG/M metagenome (GOLD analysis project Ga0315314, IMG submission 203631) | Freshwater sediment microbial communities from Lake Towuti, South Sulawesi, Indonesia - TDP9 | ecosystem: Environmental > Aquatic > Freshwater > Lake > Sediment | place: Indonesia: South Sulawesi... | reverse complement strand
TTTTCCTGTAGCAGCAAAGCGCAAGCTTTGCTTCCTTTTATTTGTAGGGGCTCAATTCATTGAGCCCGTCATTCGCAGAGCTATCGCTCTGCAGCTACAATCCCCCTCACCCCGACCCTCTCCCCTTAGGGGAGAGGATATAGCCTGCCCGATGCTCAGGCGGGACTGTCCGTTCTGGGCCTTAACGGCCAGGGGTGAGGGGTAAAGCCCCCTCGTCATAGGACAGAAGCGAAACCACAGTTTGTAGCAGCAAAGCACAAGCTTTGCTTTCTTAGTACTGGGCGACCAAGGTCGCCCCTACGCGGTCGCCCTGCCACTACACCCTTTGGCTCCTAATAAAAAAGTTGACTTTTATGAATAAACTTGTATAATGTTGTTAAGGGTAAGATAAATGGTTAAGTTAAACAGCTATATGACTATTAAAGAAGCGGCCAACTTTCTTGGTGTATCTTCTATGACTCTAAGACGGTGGGATAATGAAAAAAAGTTGAAAGCTGCACGCCATCCCATAAATAATTACAGACTCTACGAACGTAAGCAGTTAGAAAAAATCCTGAAGGAGATAGAACCAGGAAAGAAAGGCGTCTGAAAACTACTAATTGTAACATCTCGATGAGCCGGAAAGGATTAAAGACAGATGTCGGGAAAAAATATAGATAAAATATTGACCTTATTAAAAAAAGAGTATCCACATGCAAAGGTTGCTTTGAATTTCAGCAATCCATTAGAGATCTTGGTGGCTACAGTTCTTTCCGCACAATGTACTGACGAAAGGGTAAATATAGTAACTAAATCTCTTTTCAAAAAGTATAAGAAAATTCAAGATTACGCAAAAGCCGATTTAAAGAGTTTTGAGCAGGAAATTCGTTCAACAGGATTCTATCATAACAAGGCAAAGAATATAATATCAGCAGCTCAGAAAATGGCAAAAAATTTTGACGCTAAAGTTCCGGATTCAATGGATAAATTAATGGAATTACCGGGAGTAGCGAGAAAAACAGCCAACATAGTCCTTCTTAACGGATTCGGGAAAGTAGAAGGAATAGCAGTTGATACTCATGTGCGCAGGGTGAGTCAGAGATTGGGACTTACTAAGAATGAAAACCCGGATAAGATTGAACAGGATTTGATGAAACAATTAGATAGGGAAGAATGGGGAAAGTTCAGTTATCTTTTAATTGATCACGGCAGAAAGATTTGTGACGCAAAAAAACCAAAATGTTTAGAATGCATTTTGCAAAAGCTCTGTCCTTCTAAGAAGAATTTTTATTCTTAATCAGATGTCAAAAGAATCAAAAAATCCTATTTTTGTCGTGCAGAAACACAAAGCCACACATCTTCATTACGATTTTCGTCTGGAGAAAGAGGGTGTATTAAAAAGCTGGGCTATCCCTAAAGAACCACCAACCGAAGAAGGAATCAAGCGATTAGCAGTTCAGGTTGAAGACCATGCTTTAGGATATGAGAACTTTGAAGGCGAAATACCTGAAGGCTCATATGGCGCGGGAACTGTAGAAATATGGGATAAAGGATATTATCTCCCCGTGAAGTTTCAATCTCACCAGCTAATCTTTGAATTAAAAGGCAAGAAATTAAAAGGGATTTACTGCCTGATAAAGTTACAGCCAAAAAATTCTCAGGACAAGAATTGGCTTTTCTTTAAAAAGAGAAGTACTGGAAGTTAAAGAAAAATCAAAACAAACGAAATCCTCTCATATGAGTGAGGGGAATTGTAGCGGCAGAGTGACAGTTCTGCACAAATTGAATTTGTGCCTACAATGTCATTTGTAGGCACGGTTTCAACCGTGCAAAAAAGGAAAGGCAGAGCGATCGCGTAGGGGCGACCTTGGTCGCCCGCTGTTAAAGGATTATGATTCCTGGAGTGCACCAGAAAGGGAACTGGTAAACCGAACCCTTGCTTTCGCAAGGACTCCAAGATCTAGTGGAGTCCACCAGAAAGGGTGGGAAGCAAAGCTTGGCCTTTAGCTCTACGAGGAAAAGTATATTTAATCTAAGAAGGAGGTGAGAATGAATCCCGTTAGACCTTGCAGAAATTTTAAGACAAATCAAGACCAGCGGGATTATCTGGATGGTTAGGAACTGAAATTTCTTAAGAAAGAGGAGGTCAGGATGAACATCTACGTAGGGAATTTGTCGCGCGATGTCACTGAAGAGGATTTGCGACAGGCTTTTGAAGCCTTCGGGCAGGTAGCAACCATCACTATTATCAAGGACAAGTTTAGTGGCGAATCGAGAGGGTTCGGATTCGTAGAGATGCCCGCAAAAGAGGAAGCCCAGTCGGCGATAGCCGGGCTGAACGGTAAGGATTTGAAAGGGCGAAATCTTAGTGTTAATGAAGCTCGTCCTCGTCCCGAAGGCGGTAGAGGTGGAGGGAGACGAGGGGGCGGCCGTCGCTGGTAGAAAAAAGCCTTTTTTGTCATAGTAAGTCTAACGGGGTAAGGTCAATTTTCTATGCACCTTTATGATATTGCCGTGGTTGGCGCGGGTCCAGCCGGGACTATGGCAGCAATACGTGCTGGTCAGCTTAAGAAAAATGTGGTTTTGATTGAAAGGAACGATTCTATCGGCAAAAAAATCCTGCTCAGCGGTAAAGGGAGGGGCAATATTACCAATATTGCCCCCCTCGAAACATTTATCAGGAAGTTTGGAAAGCAGGGTGCCTTCTTGAAGTCAGCATTTTTCGCATTCTTTAATCAGGACTTGATAGATTTCTTTAAATCCAAAGGTCTTGAACTGAAGATGGAGAGGCAGGGTCGGGTTTTTCCTGTGACAGATAGCGCCCGCTCAATTGTAGAAGTTTTAAGAAGATATCTCGCGGAGAATAAAGTTGAGATACTCTATGATATGCGTTTACTGGATATAGAAAGAAAAAATGGCTTTTTTCAATTGCACTTAGAGGGCAATGGTAAGATAGACGCAAAAAAAATAGTATTGGCTACAGGCGGGGCTTCCTTCAAGATAACAGGCTCGACGGGTGACGGTTTTCATATTGCCCGGAGGTTAGGACATACTGTCGTGCCTTTAAAGCCCGCTCTTGTGCCCTTAAGAACGAAAGAATCATGGATAAAGGAATTACAGGGACTTACGTTGAAAAACATTTGTATTACTTTTGAATGTGGCAAGAAGAAGATAGTTTCGGATGTGGGAGAACTTATTTTTACACACTTTGGAGTTTCTGGACCTTTGGTCCTGGATTTAAGCGGCAATGTCATCGGTATTCTCGAAGAACACAGGGAGATTCGTCTCGTTATTGACCTTAAACCGGGTTTGAAACCTGAGCAACTGGAAAGAAGATTATTGAATGAATTCAATGTTAAAGGAAATACCCAGTTAAAGAATATTATGAAAAGTTTATTGCCGCATAGATTAATTCCTGTATTTATGCGCCTATTAGCCTTAGAGCCTGAAAGAAAAGCAAATCAGATTACTAAGGAAGAAAGGCACTCGATTATGAGTTTACTAAAGGCCTTGCCTTTGACCATTATCGGCTCTTTGCCCATAGAAGAGGCAATGGTTACAAATGGCGGCATTTCCACAAAAGAGGTCAACTCCAGGACGATGGAATCAAAAATCATACCTGGTCTATATTTTGCGGGCGAGATTATCAATGGCTGCGCCCCGAGCGGCGGGTATAATCTGCAACAGGCTTTTTCAACAGGTTATCTGGCAGGGGAGAAAGCGGCACAATGCTCTTCCAGCGGTCAACATGATAAACCAAAACAATAATAAGAAAGCTCAAAGTTTAAAATTTTCCCTCCTGGATGGCGTATTTGCCAGCGGGATGCTTGGCTTTACTCAGGAATATTTTACTCCATTTCTACTCGTGTTAGGCGCCGCAGCAAAACATGTAGGAATGCTGAACGCTTTTCCTAATTTCTTCGCGTCTCTAATACAACTCAAAAGTGCTGATTTTACTGAAAGTTTGAATTCACGGAAAAAGATTATCAACATCTTTGTCTTGTTGCAAGCCCTTATGTTATTACCAATGGTAATTATGGCTTTATCAGGTAAAGGAAAGCCAATTGTTTTTATAACATATGCAATTTTGTTTATATCTTTCTCAGCGATTGCCAATCCTGCCTGGGCAAGCTTAATGTCAGACCTGGTACCAGAGGATAAGAGAGGAACATATTTTGGCTGGAGGAATAAGGTTCTCGGGTTTGTAATAGTGCCTGCATCATTTATGGCCGGATTTATCCTTCAACTGATGAGAAAATTCAACATATTTTACGGTTTCGTAATTATTTTCGGTTTTGCATTCATATTCAGGATGGTATCCTGGTATTTTCTAACGAGAATGTATGAACCCCCTTTAACCCACAGGAAAGAGGACCACTTTACTCTATTTGATTTCTTAGTTCGAATAAGAGAGAGCAATTTTGCGAAATTTGTCTTATTCGCATCTATGATGAGTTTCTCTGTCAATTTAGCCGCTCCATTTTTTGCGGTATTAATGCTAAGGGATTTACATTTTAGTTATATGCTTTATACCGTTATCACGATTACTGCAACTTTGACGATTTACCTTATGATTAGCAGGTGGGGTAGACATGCGGATAAGATTGGCAACCTGAAAGTTATAAAATTCACATCTCCTCTAATTGGCGTAATTCCATTACTGTGGATTTTTAGTCGCCAGCCAGTATTCCTGTTCTTCGCTCAACTATTTTCTGGATTTTTATGGGCAGGATTTAACCTTTGCACAACCAATTTTATCTATGATGCAGTGATTCCTGAAAAACGAACTCGCTGTATATCCTATTTTAATGTACTCAATGGGTTAGCCCTCTGTGCAGGTGCACTTCTGGGCGGATTCTTGTTGCAAAGATTACCACCACTTTTCGGGTACAAAATCTTAATGCTCTTTTTAATCTCTTCCATATTACGGATTATGATTGCTATTCTTGTGCCCTTGAAATTAAAAGAAGTAAGACCTGTGGAGAAGATTCACAGTAACGAGCTCTTCTTCAGTATGATTGGTATAAGGCCGCTCTTAGGAATTGAAAGAAAGACAATTAGATATTAGAGCCAAAAATGGCAAAATATGGTTAAGAAGGACATCAAGAATTTGACATTAGAAGAACTTAAGAAAGAGATTGTTAATATGCAGGAGCAAACCTATAGAGCCAGGCAGATATTCTTCTGGCTTTATCAAAGGGGTGTCCACAGTTTTAATGAGATGAGCAATATACCAAAGTCGCTTAGAGATAAACTTGACCATAACTATAATATAAGCACTCTCAAACTTTCCGAACATCTTAAGTCAACTGATGGGACAGAAAAATTTCTTTTTGAACTCTCAGACGGAAATTTTATAGAAAGCGTCCTTATATACGCAAAAAATAGAAAAACCATATGTCTGTCCACTCAGGTTGGTTGTAGATTTGCCTGCTTCTTTTGTGCCAGCGGACTTGGCGGCTTTGTGAGAAACCTTACACCAGCAGAAATTACAAACCAGATACTGTTTCTGCAACAGAATCTTAAGCATAAGATAACCAATTACGTATTTATGGGTATGGGTGAACCGCTGGATAACTACGAAAATGTATCAAAAGCAATTGAGATAATGAACGACCCGGAAGGAATGGCTATAGGGGCAAGAAGGATTACCATTTCCACCTGTGGAATAATTCCAGGAATAAGGAAACTTAAAGATTTGAGACTCCAGGTCAATCTATCTCTGTCCCTCCACGCTACAGATAATAACCTGAGAGACGAGCTTATACCGATTAATAGACGGTATCCATTAGAAAAACTTATTAAGGCCTGCGAAGACTTTGTAGATGCTACAGGAAGAATGATTACACTTGAGTATGTTCTAATAAAGGGTAAAAACGATTCTCTCCAAGACGCAGATGAACTTGCGGCAATAGCGAAAAAGCTAAAGGCAAAGGTTAACCTCGTACCCTGTAGCACAATACCCAATGTAAACTTTCAATCCACGGCGAGAAGAAACATAGATATATTTATGAATAGACTTATCAACAGAGGCGTAAATGCGACTCTGCGAGAATCAAAAGGTAAAGACATACAGGCTGCCTGCGGGCAGTTAGCGGGCAGGGCAAAAGCATGAAATACAAACTCATAATTTTTGATATTGACGGCACGATAGCGAAACACATTAGCTCCTGGAGATATATCCACGAAAAACTCGGATTGTGGTATGAGCAAGCCTATCGCTACCAGGAGAAGTTTCTTGCCGGGAAGATAAGTTACAGAAAATTCTGCGAACTTGACGCAGCTCACTGGAAGGGATTGCCAGAAAAAAAGATAAAAGAAATTTTCCAAAGAGTCCCTTACGCTAGGAACGCGGGCCGCTACATAAGAAAGCTCAAAGAAATGGGTTTCAAACTGGCTGCTGTTTCCACAGGTCTTCAATATATCGCCGACAGAATAAGAAAAGAACTAAAGTTTGATTATGTTTTATCTAATAGACTAATTTCCAGAAGAGGTATTCTTACCGGAAAAGCCAGAATAAATATAACCCATGGGGCAAAAGGCAAAATCTTAAGAAAAATACTTACCAGATTCCATGTGAGACCACAAGAGGTGATATGCGTGGGGGACAGTTCGGGAGACATACCACTTACAAAACAATCAGGATATTCCATTGCGTTTAATTGTTCAGACAAAGCCTTTTCGAGAATAGCAGACTATGACTGCAAAACAAAAGATTTCAAAGAAGTGTTCAAGAAGATAATATCCATTTCTGAACCAAAAAACAAGAGTGCCAAAGAACAATGGTTAAGACAAAGATAATCTGCACAATAGGACCTGCGAGTGACAATGTAACGGTATTGAGAAATATGATGCTCGCTGGTATGGATGTAGCCAGGCTCAATTTTTCCCACAGAAGCCACGCCAGTCATAAATATTGTATAGACTTGATTAGAGAGTTAAACAAAAAATATAACCGCCGTGTGGAAATACTCCAGGACCTGGAGGGTTATCGTCTAAGAGTTGGCAGGTTCAAACATAAAAAGAGCATCGAATTGAAAAAAAGGCAACAGGTAATTCTGACTAATCAGGACATAGCGCGACAAAGAGATGTAATACCCTTTAATTACGAAGGCTCTCTAAATAAAATGAAGCCAGGAAGTCACATATACATAGATGACGGCAACATTTGTCTTATCATAAAATCAAGAACAAAGGAGTATCTCAAGGCAGAGGTGGTTATTCCTGGCTGTTTAAAGGAAAATAGAGGAATCAATATTCCCGATGTAGCTTTGCCATTTAAAGGATTAACCGATAAAGATAGAGTGGATATCCAATTTGGCATAGAAAATAAGGTAGATTATGTTGCGCAATCTTTTGTAAGAAATAAGAACGATATTATTCAAATAAAAGATATAGTTAAACCCAACCTCCCGAACTGCAAGATAGTTGCCAAGATTGAAAACCGGCAGGGTATTAAGAATATTGACGAGATAATAGATGTCTCGGATGGAATTATGATAGCGCGCGGAGATATGGGAGTATCAATTCCAATATATGAAATCCCTGTTGTCCAGAAGCTGATAATCAAGAAATGCAATCAGGCAAAGAAGTTCGTCATAACTGCTACGCAAATGCTTGAAAGTATGGTGGAGAATCTTAGACCCGAGAGAGCTGAAGTCACAGATGTTGCCAACGCAGTTTTAGACGGTTCTGATTTCGTTATGCTTTCAGCAGAAACCGCCATAGGTCACCATCCCGTGGAAGCAGTAAGAATGATGAACCAGATACTGAAATTCACTGAAGCATCATTTAAGAAAAATCAATTGGCTTCGTAGATAAGGATACAAAAGTTGTGAAGGAAAGAAAAAGAGAAGAAAACGTAAGACAGGCGTAGAGGGCTAAAAGATATGAATGAAGAAATAGTTAGAGTTAAAAACTTAACAAGGGATTTCGACCATTTTCGGGCAGTGGACAATATCTCATTTGAAGTAAAAACCGGCGAGATATTTGGTTTCTTAGGGCCAAATGGCGCGGGCAAGACTACGACCATAAATATTCTCTGTACTCTCCTTATGCCCACCAGCGGAGAGGCAATTGTAAATGGATTTAATGTGGTAACTTCTCCCAATGAGGTAAGAAAGTCTATCGGCATCATTTTTCAGGACCCCAGTTTGGATGAACGACTTACTGCTTACGAAAACTTAAATTTTCATGGGATGATTTACCATATACCTGTAAAGACAAGAAAAGAGCGCATCAAGGAAGTCCTGGATATGGTGGGGCTGTATTCAAAGAAAGACCATATTGTGCGCACATTCTCAGGTGGAATGCGCAGGAGGCTGGAAATTGCCCGGGGACTTATACATCGTCCCAAGATTCTATTCTTAGATGAGCCGACCATCGGGTTAGACCCACAAACAAGACAATATATCTGGGATTATCTATTAAACCTATCAAAAGAAGAAGGAATAACTATGTTTCTCACCACGCACTATATGGACGAGGCAGAAATCTGCCAGCGTGTAGCAATTATTGATTATGGCAAAATCATCGCTCTCGACAGCCCCCATCAATTAAAAAATGAATTCAGGTTAGGTAGTTTGAATGAGGTATTTTTAAGACTTACTAACCATGGTATCCGCGACGAAGAAGCCAGTGTCAAAGAACATTTGGGTCATATCGTGCGCACAAGGAGGTTGAGGTAACCCCTATGGATTTCGACGCTATACGAATGATCTGGGTAAGAGACCTTATTCGCCATTTTCGAGACAGAACGAGATTGTTGGGGTCTATTTCCCGACCCATACTCTGGCTTTTGATTATGGGCACAGGTTTAAGGGCTGCTTTTAATGTGCACGGGATACCCTACACTCATTTTATCTTTCCCGGAATTATCGTAATGAATCTTATCTTTGCAGCAATGCAGTCAACCATAAGCATTATCTGGGACAGGGAATTTGGTTTTTTAAGAGAAATTCTCGTTGCGCCCATACCGCGCACTTCCATTGTGCTCGGCAAAACCTTAAGTGGCTCAACAGTTGCTTTTATTGAGGGACTTTTTGTTTTAGCCTTCGCGCCCTTTATCAAAATAAAGATTCCTTTAACCCATCTCTTTTTACTTCTAACTTTTATGTTTTTCCTTGCCTTTGTTTGCACCAGCCTCGGTATTGTTATTGCTGCTCGGATGACTTCTTTTGAGGGCTTTGGTGTAATCTCCAACTTTGTAATTATGCCAATGTTCTTCCTGAGTGGCGCAATATTTCCCATTGATAATCTTCCCTCTTTGATAAATATTGCTGTCCGTCTAAATCCCTTAACATACGGGGTAGACTTTTTAAGAAGAATTCTGTTAGGGATAAAAACTTTCCCGCTTCACATAGATTTTCTGTATCTTATCACTTTTGCTCTGGTAATGTTAAGCATCGGAGTCTTCGAATTCAACAAGAGGACCTAAGTAAATCGCGTAGGGGCGACCTTCCAGGGTCGCCCATAGAAACTAACTGTCATTGCGAGCCCCGATTTTCAATCCGGGCGTGGCAATCCCGGGCTTTAATGGGTGACGGGTAATTTGAATTTTGGATTTGGATTTGGATTTGGGATGTAGGGGTTCCGATAAATCGGAACCCGTTATCGTGTACATATCAACTGTAGGGGTTTGATTCATCAAACCCGTCAAGGATGTAGCCGCAGAGCGACCGCCCCGCTTTCGTCGGGGTAAACTCCGGGGCGATCCCGATGTATCGGGATGGTCGCCCATTACTCTGCCAACAGCTAAGTTAAATATGAATATAATTTTAATAGGAACCTTAGCAAGTTTGATAGCAGGTTCAGCGACGATTGTAGGGGCCTTGTCAGTTTTCTTCATGCGCAAAGTCTCGGACAAATTTCTTGATGCCTCAATGGGATTTGCGGCAGGGGTGATGCTGGCGGCAACTTTCTTTGGCCTGATTTTGCCGGCAATTAGAATCGGCGGGATATGGAAGACGGCTTGGGGAATTTTGTTAGGAACTCTGTTTCTTATCTTTATGGAAAGGGTGGTCCCGCATGTGCACAGAGTAGCCGGGGTCAAAGGTCTACCCAGTCATCTTAGTAAAATATCCTTATTTATCTTAGCGATGACTATCCATAACTTCCCAGAAGGATTGAGCGTGGGCGTGGGTTTTGCCCAAGGCAATATCGCGGCCGGAATAATATTAGCCACAGGAATAGGAATGCAAAACATCATTGAAGGCTTGGCTACAGCAGTCTCCTTATTAAGAAATAAAAGCAAAATGCTCAGGGCTTTTTTGATCGCTTCATTTACCTGTGTGGTTGAACCGATAGGAGGTTTTTTAGGTATTTCCATAGTTTCTTTAGGAAAATTTCTTATTCCCTATGGTTTAGCCTTTGCGGCTGGCGCAATGCTTTTTGTTACCAGCGGGGAGATTATTCCCGAAACACATTCCCGCGGCAATGCCCGGGAAGCTACTACAGGTCTCATCCTTGGATTTATCGTGATGATGCTTCTTGAGCATATTTTTGTTTAGAAAAGTAGTAGCAGACTTCAGTCTGCGAGTGTAATCTGGAGTCCTCCCGAAAGGGAGGTTCGGGCGACCGTAAAGGTCGCCCCTACGCGATTCGCAAGGACTCCAGTAATGGGTGATGGGTAATGGGATTAGCAGACTTCAGTCTGCGAGTGTAATCTGGAGTCCTCCCGAAAGGGAGGTTCGGGCGACCGTAAAGGTCGCCCCTACGCGATTCGCAAGGACTCCAGTAATGGGTGATGGGTAATGGGATTAGCAGACTTCAGTCTGCGTTAAGAAGAGGAATATCTCCGATTCATCGGAGCGTTTAGGAAAGGTATTGTTTCCCCAAAAGCTTGCGAAAATACTTGACTTTCCCGTTGAATTGTGTTAACGTAGGTTAACCAATAATTACTCTATTAACCGATGTTAACCAATTAAATACAGGTTAACATAAATTTATTCAAAATGAGGTGTAACTTATGAAAGGAGAAAAATATCTAACAATTCCTCAATTAGCAAAAATTTTGGGATTAACAAGAATTGCTGTTTATAAGAAAGTTAAAAAAGGACAAATAAAATCTATAAGGATAGGGAAAAATTTTGCCATCCCTATAGAAGAAGTGGATAAGATTTCAGGTAAAACTTTAAGTGAAGAAGATAAAAAAATAATAGATAGAGCTGTTCGGAAAACTATTAATGAATATGGAGAAGTCCTGAAAAAATTAGGAAGAGAATAAGACTGTATGATAAAAACGATAAGTATTTTGGATGTACAATATTTGGCTTTCAGATTAGCCCAGGAAGTTATGTCCTTTAACGAGCCAATACCTGATTTCTCAACACGCTTTCCAAATATCTTGGAAAGCTGTCTGGCAACTCCTTTTCAGACCTTTTCCGGAAAATCTCTTTATCCAAACCTTATTTCAAAAGCAAGTATACTTTTCTATCTTATGATAAAAAATCATCCATTTCAAAATGGTAATAAAAGAATTGCTATGACAACATTGTTTGTATTTTTATATGAGAACAAAAAATGGCTTAAGATAGATACTAAGGAGCTCTATGACTTTGCCCTCTGGGTAACTCAAAGTCATAGGAAACTCAAGGGCGCCACGGTAAAAGGTATCGAGAAATTTCTAAAAGAGTATATGGTCGATTTAGAAGAATAGAATATGAGAAGAACTCTGTAGAAATTTCGAAAACTAATCTGAAATTTTATGTTTGGACTTTTGGGCCATAGATGAACGACGCGGACCCAAGTTATGGAGAGACTCTTTGAAAACGAGGTAGCCGCAGGCTTCAGCCTGCGAGTGTAATCTGGAGTCCTCCCGAAAGGGAGGTTTGATAAACGCTTACCTTGCTTTCGCAAGGACTCCAGTAATGGGTGATGGGTAATGGGATTAGCAGACTTCAGTCTGCGTTAAGAAGAGGAATATCTCCGATTCATCGGACCGTTTATAAAAGGATTAGCAGACTTCAGTCTGCGTTAAGAAGAGGAATATCTCCGATTCATCGGAGTGTGTTATCCCAAGGAGCAATGATGTCATAATTCTAAATAAGAATAATTAAGTATTGTGTCTTCAAAACTAAGAATTTTGATATTTTATTTAAAACAAAAGGGGCTTTAAGAAATGAAGAAGAGAAAAAAGTTTACGACAAGAGAAGCAAAGGAAATTGGTGAAAAGTTAGGCATTAAGTGGTACAAATTTGATGTTGAGCAGTTTAGGTCGGGATTGGATGTAGAACTCGAGCACGGGAGGCGTGACCCAAAAACAAATGTTACCAATGACGATTCTTTGATGACTGGCAAAATCGCCCTCGCGCATCTGAACGAATTACCTGATTATTATACAAGGCTTGAGAAGATGGAAAAAGAAGCCGAAGAGTTCTGGAAAAACAAGTAAAAATAATAGTACCAAATATAGACCAACGCAAGAATTTCGACCAAAAAGTCCATATCCGAACTTTTGGGTATCAAATGAATGATGCGCATTCAGAAGTTATGGAGAAACTTCTGGAAAACGAAGGAGTAGCAGGCTTTAGCCTGCGCTTGAGAAGGAGTACCAGACTTCAGTCTGCGTTAAGAAGAGAAATATCTCCGATTCATCAAAGTGTCTTATACGAAGGAGCGAATCTCATAATTCTTAAAAAGAATAATTAAGTACTGTGTCCCCAGGATTCGAGCCCGTGCGAGGTATAACTTATGAAAATATCTATTTTTGTTCTACCTCCATTATTGACTGGTATATGTACCTTGGCTCTTGGTTTATTCGTTTTGCTAAAAAGCAAGTCTTCTGATTTAGCCCGTAGATTTTCCATTCTTTGTTTTAGCATAATGGTCTGGCAGTTTGGAAACTTTTCAGCATGGTCTTCTAAAACTCCTGATATTGCTCTATTCTGGATAAGATTAGTCTATATTGGGGTAGCTTTTATTCCCGCCTTAGCTTACCATCTTTCTGTGAGCATGAATAACTTACAAAAACAGAAAAGATGGATTCCTTTCGTATATCTTCTTAGCTTTCTACTTTTATTTTTGGTATTCCGCAAAGATTTTATAATTGGCGTCCGGGAAACTCTCTGGGGCAGACACCAAATAGCCGGGAGAAGTCATAATCTTTTCTTATTCTTTTGGACATCACCTTTAATTTTGGCTGTTTTTAATTTCTATTATGGTTATAGGTCAACAACTTCTCCCTTTGAACGACAACGAAGACGTCTTCTATCAGTAGGCTTTTTTATAGCCTGTTTAGCGGGCATAGATTATCTTCCCTCTTATCGAGTGCAGATTCCTTATCCCTTAGGTTTTATTTTCATACTGTTTTTCATCGTCTCCACCACCTATGCCAGTGTATATTATAAAGCCTTAGATGTAGAGGTTGTTCTAAAGAAGATATCCATCATAACTTTTCTATCAGTTGTCGCCGCAGTAATTATCTATATAGCTCCTTTCTACCTGCAATCCTATTTCTACAGGCTCTGGGGTAGAAACTGGATATTCTTCCCTATCTCTCTTGCCTTCTTAGCTGGTATTGGTATGTTACGCCTAATAAACCTTGTAAGGGGTATGGAAGAGAGTGAACTTTCCAAGAAATTTGCTTATCGTCCAATTCTTAAAAAAGAAGCCGAGAGAGTCTCTAAAGCAAGAAACATACACGAACTTTTGACCTATCTAACTCGTGATTTAAGCTACTGGGTTAGATTAGACTATGTGGGGGTTCTCGTTTGGGACAACCATACCAAGAAATTTGTATTACACAGTAGCTTTACCCGTGCAAAAGATAAGGAAAAAATTCCTACGGGTTTAACTCTCCCCCAGGATAACCCCCTGATTGTTGAACTTTTAAGAAAAAGAAAGCCTGTGGTGTATAGTCAGTTAAAATACTCCCTCGATACAGAAACAACTCCATCTGAAGAAAGGGAATTTCTCTCCAGGATAACCAGCCAAATGCAACGTTTGGGAGCAGAGATAGCCATACCCTGTTTTTGCGAAGACAAGCTTTTAGCCTTAATCAACATAGGGCATAAATTAGACCTCAATGATATCATTACCCAGGAAGACTTAGAGTTATTCTCATCTTTATCCAACCATACCGCCCGTGCACTTCATGGTTTTATGCTCCACGAGGAAAAAATCGAGCTTATTGTAGCCTCTCAGAATACTTTAATCTCAGCTATTGAAGCCAAGGACCGCTATACTCGCGGCCATACTGATAGAGTAAGTGAATATTGTATCCTTATGGGAAAGAGTTTAGAGAAAGAGCTCCGTTTTTATCCTAACGGGTTATCTGACCTTAAATGGGCTGCCCAGCTTCATGACGTAGGAAAGATAGGTATTTCTGATAAGATTCTTCTTAAAAAAGGTCCTTTGGATAAAGATGAGTGGCAGGTTATAAAAGAACACCCTGTAAATGGTATGATGATAATCAGCCCTGTCCGGGAATGGCTCGGCGAAGATATCTGTGCTGGAATACTCTATCATCATGAAAACTTCGATGGTTCAGGATATCCTTCCCAACAGAAAGGAGAAGAGATTCACCTCTTTGCTCAAATAATAAGGGTTGCTGATGCTTTTGATGCTATGATTATCCATAGACCCTACAGACCTGCTTTGACCAAAGAGGAGGCAATAAATGAACTCAAGAAATACAAAGGCATCTACTTTGCCCCTCATATAGTAGACGTTATGGTCAACTTATACAATAACGGAGAAATATAATTTTTGAAATTTGAAATTTGAAATTGGTAGTGTAGGGCTTTATGCCCGTAATTTGACATTTGGAATTAATATGTAGTGTAGGGCTTTATGCCCGTAATCTGCAATTTGTAAAAAAACATAAGACCTTTGAGGCTAAAATGATTTCAAAAGGAGTGAGATAGTAGACACTCGAGGTTGCATTGATATTATGGTAATAAAATATATTTTTTGGGTTGTCAGATGAATCAAGAAAATGGTAGCCGCAGGCTTCACTGAAGCCTGCGTTTAGAAGAGGGAGTAGCAGACTTCAGCCTGCAAGTGTAATTTGGAGTCCTCCCGAAAGGGAGGTTCGGGCGACCATAAAGGTCGCCCCTACGCGATTCGCGACGACTCCAGTAATTGTCAATAGGAATAATTAAGTATTTTGTCCGCAGACCTCTAAAATTAAATCTTGACATTGTAACTTCATTAGGTTACAATTGTAATATAAAAGGGTTACAAAATTATGGATATTGCTAGCATATTTAAATCAAAAACACGAAGGGAACTTTTTAGGCTTTACTTTACAAATCCCGAAAGTGAATACTATCTCAGGGAATTAGAACGTCTTCTCGATATCCCCGTTAGTATGATTCGAAAAGAATTACTTCAGCTGGAACAAGCTGGGATTTTTGAGTCCAGAAAAAGAGGCAATCTTGCCTATTTTTATCTTAATAAATCCTATCCTTTGTTCAATGAACTAAAGAGTATAGTATTTAAAACTGTGGGTATAAAGGGGTTATTAACTGAAGTTTTTAAGAAAATGAAAGGGGTAGAGGTCGCTTTTATCTATGGGTCATTTGCCAAAAATGATGAGAATGCCACGAGCGATATCGATTTGCTTGTTGTAGGTAAAGTTGATGAAGATAGATTGGTATCGGAAATAGGCAAATTAGAAAAGATTTTGAAAAGAGAAATTAATTATAGCTTATATACAGAGAATGATTTTGCGAGGAAAAAAAGAGAAAAAGATTCATTTATATTGGACCTTATTGAGAATCCAAAAGTATTTTTGGTAGGGAGCGAAAATGACTTATGAGAAATTTATCCACGAATATTTAGGAAAGGGCCTCGTAAAGAAAGCAAGAAACTAATTTTCGATCAATTCAAAAACTTATGACACGGGCACATAGGGACCTAAAAACAGCGAAAGCGAACCTGAGTATAGACGAAGGTATAGCATATACAATTGCGTATCTTGCAATGCTACGCGCAGGTAGAGCAGTTATGCTTTTAAGAGGGTTACGGCCTGCTAATGGATATCAGCATAAAACTGTAGTACAATTTATGAGTTATGTTTTAGGAAAGGAATTCAAGGCTATGGTAGAACGCTTTGACAAGATGAGAAAGAAACGCAATGTTTTCACCTATGACGTTACTATCTCTATATCGAAAGTGGAGGCTAATAACGCCCTGAATACTGCGGTAAGGTTTGTTCATCTAACTGATGATATTATAAAGAAGCAGAATCCACAGACTGAGTTCAAAATTTTAGACACAAGGTAGAAAAAGTAAGATTGTCGACTTTCCGCTGTCAGATGAACGACGCGGATTTAGAGATTACGGAGAGCCTCCCGGAAAACGAGGTCTCCGGGAGAAATCCTTTTCACGTATCCTCTCCCCTCTGAGGAGAAGTCCCTGTCAGATATCCTCTCCCCTCTGGGGAGAAACCCCTGACACGTATCCTCTCCCCTCGGGGGAGAAACCCCTAACACGTATCCTCTCCCCTGTGGGGAGAGGGAGGGGTGAGGGGGAATTCAAAAAAGACTACTTATTGTCTCCCCAGAACTTGCGAAAACACTTGACTTTCCTGTTAAATTGTGTTAACGTAGGTTAACCAATAGTCGCTTGATTAACCGATGTTAACTAATTAAATATAGGTTAACATAAATCTATTCAAAATGAGGTGTAACTTATGAAAGGAGAGAAATATCTAACAATTCCTCAATTAGCAAAAATTTTGGGATTAACAAGAATTGCTGTTTATAAGAAAGTTAAGAAAGGACAAATAAAATCTATAAGGATAGGGAAAAATTTTGCCATCCCTATAGAAGAAGTAGATAAGATTTCAGGTAAACCTTTAGCCCTATGGAAGAAATAAGTCAAACCCGAATTAAACGAGGCATTCTGAGAAGCAGCTCCCCCTATGATTATTGACTAAAAATTCCTTGAGGCGGGCTCGGATATTGAAGATAAAACTCAAGTAGTTAGTGAGGGACCAACAAGAGAGAGGAGATGGGTCTTGGGTAGAATTATTTCATCGGATATTCGAAGAGTTTATTTATATGCTTCTTTTCTATGTTTTATTCTATAGATATAGATAATTTTTTCTTTATCATCTATGCGATACAGGATTCGATAATCACCTGTTTTCAGACGGTACCCTTCTTCAGCAGTTAGTTTTAGGCATGCTGAGGGTCGAGGATTATTGGAGAGTAAAGAAATTTTGTTTTTCATTTGATTAAAAATTTTGGTTTGGAGATTATCTAAGTCCTTTTGTGCTTGAGGAAGAATAAATATTTTATACACGGCGGGTTCTTAAATATTCTTCAAAAGGTATGGCAAATTTTTCCTGTTCCCGTAAGGTCTTTAGGTCTAAAAGGTCCTCTTTCAGTTCCTCACGTTCCAATTGTTCCTTTAGGGCCTTTTCCACAAAGAATCCGTATTTGATGCCATGCTCCATACAGAACTTCTTGACCCGGTTTATAATATAAGGGTTTAGTTTAACCGCTAAGGTTAATTTTTCCATATCTTTCACCTCCACTTTAAATATAATATAAATTTATAACTTTGTCAAGCAAAAGTTTACTAAAGTTTGTTAAATCTGTATAAAACAAAATACAACAGAGAGTTTCGCGCTTTTGGCTCTCAGATGAACGATTCGGATACGAAAGTTATGGTGAAGGAGTAGCAGACTTCAGTCTCCGAGTGTAATCTGGACTCCTCCCGAAAGGGAGGTTTGATAAGCGGTTACCTCCGATTCAAATTAAGTATTGTGTCCCCAAAATTAAAATCCTCTCCCATCTGGGGAGAAGTCCCTGTCAGATATCTTCTCCCCTCTGGAGAGAGAACCCAGGCATGTATCCTCTCCCCTCCGGGGAGAAAAATTCCTGTCGCATATCCTCTCCCCTTTGGGGAGAGGGAGGGGTGAGGGGGGACTCCAAAAAAACTAAATATTGTCTCCCCAGAACTTATGGAGAGAGAAATGAATATAACAATTAGACCAGAGACAAAGAAAGATTATCTCCCCATCAGAGAAATAAATGATTTGGCGTTTAAGCAAAAGAACGAAGGTCTCCTTATAGAAAAGTTGAGAGAGACCCCGGATTTTATCTCAGAGTTATCATTAGTTGCTGAATTTGAAGGAAAAGTTGTAGGGCACTTATTGCTCTATCCCGTAAAATTAAATGATGAGAATACAAAACACACTATTCTTTCACTTGGTCCTATGTCTGTTCATCCAAATTATCAAAGAAAAGGTATCGGTAGTAAACTTCTTAGAGAAGGACTAAAACGTGCCAAAGAAAAAGGGTATGGTTCGGTTATTGTGGTGGGGCATCCCGAGTACTATCCGAGATTTGGATTTAGCAAGGCAAGCAAGTTTGATATTAAAGTCTCTTTTGATGCTCCCGATAATGCATTTATGGCATTAGAGTTAGTAGAAAATACCTTACAAAATGTAAAGGGAGTCGTTGAATATCCAAAACCCTTCTATGAAGCACTATGAATAATAAATCCTTTATCCGGACCCCGGGTTGCCAGATGAACGAGCCGGATTCAGAAGTTATGGAGAGGTTTCTGGAAAGAGGGAGGTATAGAAATATAGATTCTCCTGAAGAGGCGGATACCATAATTTCCAAGAATAATAATTAAGTATCGCATCCCCAGAACTGAGAGCTACAAAAAAACGCCTCTCAGCTGCGGCGAATAAGATGAAAGAACAGAACATTTTAGAGGAAATATTATATTCTTATGAAAGACATGGTAATGAAGATGGATGGGCTGAGCGCCATCACAGTCTCCTCCGAAAATACATAAGGGAAGTGAGACATCTTGTTTATGAAGATTACGTGAATTACATTGATAAGATTAATCATTTGTTATATGACATATATTATGAGATAGTAGATCGTATAAAGAATGAAGAAGATTCCAAAGATATAAACATGGCTTTGTCTATTCTGCAAGATTTCTTGATTTGTGCTGAACGCTATAATCGAGAAAATAAAACAAAAGTTACCGAAAAAGAAAAAGAGAACAAAGCTTGGTTGTATTATTATCTTTCAGATTTATATTTTAGATTAGGAATTGTAGATATTGCGATTCAATATGCTAAGGAATTCTTGTTAGTTCGATATGATATTGATCCTGAGGTTGTTGAGGGAGTAATTTCTAACGTATATAAGATTCTTTATAAATCATATGACAGGAAGAATCTACAGGAAGAGAGAAAGCGTTATTTTAGGGAACATTTGGTTCATAAAATAAATGACGTTTATGAACTCGGGAGGCATGATGAAATAAAAAGAACGGTGAGAATGTTATTAGATAGTTTTCCAGATGATAAGCTGGACGGGGTGAATGATTATTTTGAAATAATTTACTATCTTATGAAAGAAGGCGAACTACCCTTTGATACAGGCAAGAGACTATTGGAAGAAAGATTAAGAGAGCTGGAAGAAATTATTAGAGATGCTCAAAAAAGAAAAGATGTATCACAACAAGAAAAAATTAATTTACAACAGGAGAAGGAAAATACGGAGGAAAGGGTCCGATTGTTAAACCTCCAATTATCGGATAAGTATAGAACAATAGACTCAGAATGTGAAGAGAAATTACAATCATTATTTGGCGAATTATGGAAGACTTTAGGAGATTATAGCAAACAAAAACTTATTATGGCGGATTCAACATTAAGGTCTGTAAAATTAGGCATAGGTAGAGGTAGTGAAATTGAAATAAAGGGAATTTGCAAGAATTACTTCGACGTAGTTGAAAAAGAGATTAATTTCAAGATCTTTGAACCTTTTAGAAAGTATATAGGAACACAAAATGAAATGGATCAAATGCTATATCTAAAAGGACTTTCTAATTTCAGTAAACATTTGGGGTTTTACATGCAAGGAAGGTATTCATCTTTAAATTTAGGGCAGATAATGGAAATTCTGGAAATGATTAAAAGTGGACATCAAAAACATCCAGTTTTAAAAGAGTTACGGAATTTTATTAACAAGCATACTAACAAGGGAATTCTTTTACGAGAAGAAATACAGAAAAATATGAATATACTCCGCGATTTCAGGAATAAATTATTAGTACACGACAAGAAATATATGGCAGTTACCGTTCAATTATGTTATAGATGTAGGGGAATTGTAATAGGTAATAAAAGTGAGGGAATTCTTATACAATTCCTACGTGATTTAAGATAAATTTATATTGTTAGATGAATCATAAAGTGATAGAGCGATATGGAAAGATTGTAAAAGAGGCGAGGACCAATCGGCACGAAGTCACAATCTTCGACTCCACCGGCCCTGCTATCCAGGACATAGCCATGCCAAACATCATATACAGAAAAGCCACATATTCAGAAAAGCAACAAAATACAGAAAAACCAGGTACATAAGCCTTATATGACGTAATAAAGTAGGAATATTCGAGAAAAAGAGGAATTCCTTAAAGTGTTTAAATACACAGATACTTTTGGTGTTATCACTGGAGTCATTGCTATCGGACTATTCATATATACTGTTTACAAAGATTACCTTCAGATCGTGCGTGTCAAAGTATATATAGGTGATACTATAGATTTAGTTCGGTCTACAACCGTTAAGACAAGGAAAATACAATTAATATGTAATTTTGTCAATCCTACTAATAAGATTGGAGTCGTTCATAAGCTGATTCTTAAAGTAACGTCTAAAGGAACTAAAGAAATGACGGTATTTACTTGGAACCAATTTTTTATTTACCCAGAAAGACACTTAGTTAAGCCAGAATCCAAGCCTTTTCCAATTATTGTTGGATCAAAGTCAACTGTCTTTAAAGGGATTGAATTTATTTCAGAAGGTCTCGAAATTATTTGGAATGTGGGTGAATATAGTCTTGAATTAGTGGGTTGGGTAAATAAAAAGAACATTCAAGAAAGACCAAATATGAAAAGTGAATTCTCTATCACAATAGATTCCGGTCTAAAAGAAGAATTATACAGAGAAGAAAGACTTAAAGAGCCAATTTGTTATCCTGTTCAAGTAAATGATTGGAAAAGAAATTAAGTTAATACAGGCCTTCGTAGCATACCCAAATAGATAGAGTAAAAAGATTTTCATTACTATATGCCACAGACTTGATACAAGATTTAGAGCGAGACATCTTTCATATAATTATTATTGGAGATAATTGTTACTTCAGTTTTGTAGATGAAGTGATGCTATGATGGAAAAGAAAAAATATATTCCACCAAAAGAGAAAATTAAGCCTGAACTGCGAGAGACATTACGAGAAACGGACACTCGGATGGTTATTGACAGAAAACTGCGTGAAGCAGGTTGGGATATTGAGAACAAGAACCATGTAGTAACCGAAGAACCCACAAAAACCGGGCGTGTAGACTATTTATTAAAGGACAGACGAGGTAGACCTTTAGGTATTATTGAAGCTAAACGCTTCTCTATTGAGCCCGAAGCTGCTAAACAGCAGGCCTTAGAATATGCAAAGGAGCTAAAAACAGATTTTATTTTTCTTAGCAATGGTGAAGATATTTATTTTTGGGATTGGAAAGCAAAGCCTGAACAAAAAGTTGCTACCTTCTTTTCCCAAAGAGATTTGGAAAAGCTTTCTGTCTTAAGAAAGTTAAGGAAACCTTTATCAACTATTCCTATACCTGAACAAGTTTTTGCCCAAGGAGAAACTAAGAAAGTTCGTCCTTATCAAAAAGAGGCAATTCAAATAATAGATAAAACAATTGAATCAGGCAAGAGAAAGATGCTTATTGTTATGGCTACCGGGACAGGCAAGACTTTAACTATTGGTATTCAGATAAAACGGATGTTTGAAGCTGGCTTAATTGAACGCGTTTTATTTTTAGTTGACCGTATTGAATTAGGAAAACAAGCTCAAGATACCTTTAATGACTATCTAAAAGATTATCCCTCTGAACTTCTTTTTGGCGGAAGACAGAAAAAGGAAAGTCTAATTATTATTGGCACATTACCCACTATTTATTCTCAACTGAAGAATTTCACCAGTGGCTATTTTGATTTGGTAATTTCCGATGAGGCTCACCGTTCCATTTATTCAGTTTATAATGCAGTTTTAACTCATTTTGATGCCATAAAGATTGGTCTTACTGCAACGCCTTCAATGTTTATTGACCGTAATACCTATAAACTCTTCGATTGCTGGGATGAAGAAAGTCAAAAAGGGATCCCTACTTATCTTTATGGAATTCGACGGGGCATTAAGGAAGGGTATCTCGCTGGCTATAATATTATGCGTATTGATACTAAAGTCTCGCTTGAAGGGATAAGATATGAAGGTGAGGATTATAATCCCGAAGACCTTGAACGAAAAATCAATGTTCCTGCTCGTAATGAACAAGTTGTTAAGGCTTACCGAGAAGAGGAAGAAAAACGTCAACCAAGGCACCGTAAGGCCATTGTTTATGCAGTTACCCAAAGGCATGCTGCTCAACTAACTTATTATTTCAATAATAAAGCTTATCCTGAATTTAATGGACGTTATGCCGAAGTTATTACCTCTAATGTTCCTGATGTTGACAGGGCCATAAAGAGGTTTAAGCAGGAAGAATTACCTTATGTCGCAGTTTCCGTAGGTATGCTTGATACTGGTTTTGATTCTCCTGAGACTGAGAATATTGTAATGGTTCGCCCAACGAAATCACCTATACTTTATCAGCAGATGCGGGGTCGGGGCAGCCGTCTTTGTACAAAGATTGCTAAGACCTCATTTCGTATTTATGATTTTGTCAGAAATACAGGAAACTTCAATGATGAAGGTTACGATCCCTATTCAGAAATAGTTACTTTGAGGCAAGGCATTCCTTGGGGCACCGAAGAGGATGAGCTAAGCCCAGAAGAAAGAGAGAAAAGAGAAGTTATAAAACGTCTATTCGTTCAGGTGCCAGAAAATGCCCCAGAAAATGTAGATTTGGTTGTAAAACGAGAATATGTTGAAATTGGACCAGAAGGAGAAAGGGTAGATATAGATGATTATCAAACCCAATGGGAAAGCACAGTTCAATCACTTCTTAAGGTAGACCCATTAATTCAAAAGGTTAAAGCAGGAGAAGAACTAACTGATATAGAGATTCAAAAATTAGCGGAAAAACTTAACTCACCAGAATTCTATTTTAATGAAGCCAATTTAAGAGCAGCTTATCATTATCCTCAAGGAACCGTTGCTGAATTTATTAAAGCCGCGCTAAAAATTTATGATTTGCCAACCGAGGAGCAACTCCTGGAAAGAAAGATCAACGACCTTTTTGAAGCCTGGTTAGTAGCAAAGAACTTTAATAGCGAACGGTCAAAGATTCTAAGGATGATTAAGAGCCAATATTTAGCTAATAAAGAGAAGGTCGATATTTCTATTTTTAATCAGCCACTCTTTAACCAATTTGGTGGGTTAACAAACATTTTAAAGATCTTGGGAGAAAAGGAAATCCAAAATACTGTTCAAGAGTTGAATAATAGAGTTTTTGTTAGTTAAGGGTACTGATATGGACCCAAAAGTTTTACAATTGAAAGAGGAATACAAACAGAAGTTCAGCCGCCTGAACGATTATCTTTGGGGTGCAGGTTTAAAAGATCCTGTATCAAGAATTCAACAAATGAGTTTCCTTTTCTTTCTCAAAATGCTGGAGGAACAGGATGTAGCATTAGAGAAAGAAGCACAATTAACGAAAAGGAGTTATGAATCCATTTTTAAAGGAGAAAACGAAAGATGCCGTTGGTCAGAATGGATTCATAAAAGTGGAAAGGACCTTTATAATTTTGTTAGAGATGAAGTTTTCCCCTTTATGGAAAATATCAGTAATGATAGAGAAAACATTCGGCGGATGTTTCAAAGTGCCAAGCTTTTAATACCCGATGAAGTAACCTTAAGAAAAGCTTTAGATATCATCGATCAGATTGATTTTTCCGGGCTTGATGCTGATGTGAAAGGTGACCTTTACGAGGATTTACTGAATCAAATTGAAGCTGCCGGAGAGTTAGGGCAATTTTTAACCCCACGCCATATTATCCGTTATATGGTCGCAATGGTTAATCCAAAAATTGGCGAAACAGTCTTTGACCCAGCCTGTGGCTCAGGAGGATTTTTGTTGGCAGCTTATGAATGGATTAAGCTTCAGAACTCAGACCCCAAACTTATTGAGAAATATAACCAGATAAAGCGCGGTCCCGGTGATAAACTAAGTAAAAAGCAATGGAATTTCTTGCAAAATGAGACCTTCTTTGGTCAAGATGTTGACCCTGAAATGACCCGTCTAACTTTAATGAATTTCTTTTTACACGGACTTGAGGAGTCAGACATAAAAAGAAAAGATACAGTTGCAGGTGCCGAAAATGAGGAGGATTTGAAAAGATATGATGTAGTTATGACTAATCCACCCTTTGCTGGTAAAGTTGATAAGGAAAGAATCAAAAAATCCTTACCAATTAAATCAACTAAGACTCAAGTTCTATTCTTAGCCTATGTCATCGACGCCCTGAAACCAAACGGAAGAGCAGGAATAATTCTACCAGAAGGCACACTTTTTGGCACAAACCGCGATGATAAAGAAATCCGCCGTTACCTCTTGGAAAATACCGGGGTTCAGGCAGTTGTCTCAATGCCGGGTGGTGTCTTCCAACCTTATAGTGGCGTAAAAACCTCCATCTTAATCTTCAAGAAGAAGGGAACGCCAAAATTAGACCCAGAAGAAAAAATTTGGTTCTACAATATGCTTGGCGACGGCTCTTCACTGTCAAAAGCCAAGAAATTCGGATCCCAGTATAGAAACGATATACCCGATTTGCTCACAAAGTTCCCTCAAAAAGAAACTTCACAGCAATCTTGGCCGACGCTTGTAAAAGAGATTATTGAAAATGAGTATATATTATCAGCCAATGCTTATAATCCGAATATTGGACAAGAGGAGATAAGACATAGAGAGCCAAGAAAAATTTTGGAGGAGATTGGGAAAGTAGAAAAGGATTTGACTAAGCAGATAAATAAAATAAGAGACTTCATAAAATAAAAGATTCAAATCCTTCCATTTTATATTTATTTACATATTGATAAAAGAATTCTTGACTTTTATGTAAAAGTATGCTAAATATTATATATGAAGATACATAAAAGTAAGTCATTATCCCACTTTAATGTTAAATAATATGAAAAAAAACGCAGAAAACAGAAAAAGCTTAGGCAAAAATGGGAGTGCAATTCTTAATGAAATGAGCCGCCTTGACAAAGAAGTTTTTAGCATCAATGAGGCAAGAGAGGCAACAAAATTAGAATATAGCATTCTCAAAGAGGCTCTTTCACTGTTGGTAAAACAGAGGTGGCTTATACGTTTAGAAAGAGGCCTTTATTTAATTGTTCCATTTGAGGCAGGGCAAGAAGGCAAATGGTCATCTGACCCTTTTGTTTTAGCGTCCAAACTGATATCACCATACTATATCTCTCATTGGTCCGCGGCTTCCCATTGGGGCTGGACAGAGCAGCTCCCCAGTACCGTATTTGTAACCTCACCGTCTCGCAAGTTTCTGAATGAAAAGATAATATTAAATATAACCTTCCGTTTTATAAAAATAAGTAATAATAAATTCTTTGGTATAGCTGAGGAATGGGTTGAAAACAAAAAAATCAAATTTTCTGATAAAGAAAAAACTATAGCTGATATCTTAGATAGGCCCAATCTTTGTGGCGGAATTAAAGAAGTAGCAAAATGTATTAGAAATGCTTTTAGAGAAAATCAAATAAATCCCCAAATCCTCACTGATTATATCTCCAAAATAGGCAACAGAGCAATTTTTAAACGGTTGGGTTATATTTCAGAGGTCTTAGGTATTTTTAATAAAACCTGGCTTGATATGTGGCAGGGTTTTGTTTCGAAGGGTTATTCTAAACTCGATCCTTCTATGAGCAAGTTAGAAAAGAGATTTAATAGCAGGTGGAATCTGATTGTGAACGTGCCTGAGATTGAATTAAAAAAGGTTATTGAGGAATGATTTCATTACAGGAAATCAAACAGGAAGCCGCTCGATGGAATATCAGAGAAGATATTATCGAGAAGGACTATGTGCTTGGCTGGGTTCTCTGGGGAATAGCTTCCCAATTTTCCTTAGGAGATGGATTAGCCTTTAAAGGAGGTACTGCCTTAAAAAAATGCTTTTTTGAAACGTATAGATTTTCTGAAGACTTGGATTTTACAGTTATCTCAGAAGATATATATTCAAAAGAGAAATTTAGTTCAGCCTTCCAAAATATTACTCAACTTATTTCTCGGACATCTAATATTCAATTTACTAATATCTCTGTAGAAGAGTCACAGGATTTACGGGGAAACCTAACTTTTCAGATAAAAATCTACTATATCGGCCCAAGAAAGCAGATTGGTTCTCCCGCCAAGATAAAGATTGATTTAACTAAATTTGAGCTCGTAGTTCTCCCCTTGGAGAAAAAGCCTCTTACCCATAATTATTCAGACAAGGGTGAAATTCAGTGCCGAATAAACTGTTATCCTTTAGATGAGGTTTTGGCTGAGAAAATTCGTTCGCTACTGGAAAGGACACGCGCCAGAGATTTTTATGATGTCTGGAGATTGTTACGCGACCATCATTCAGCCGTCAAGCTCACGAACTTTAAAAAATCATTTGATGAAAAATGTAAGTATAAATCTGTGAGTCTTAATGCAATTGATGATTTTCTCACGCCGGAAAAGGAGATAGAACTTCGCGCCGATTGGCAAGTTTCTTTGCCAAACCAACTAAATTACTTGCCAGATTTCGATATTGTTAAAGATGAATTTTTGACTTTGATAGTTAAGGTTTTGCCTTTCTTATCAACTCCTAAAGTGAGTGCTTATGTAGAAGCACTGCCAACCGCTAGGCGTAGTTATATTTCAATACCGCAAAGATTTTATACAGGAGCATATCGCAGTCCAGTTGAAATACTCACTCAGGCAGGCGGAAATCGATTGATGGTTAAAATGGTTTATAAAAACGAGCCACGTTTAATCGAACCATATTCCTTACGTGTAACCAAAGATGGAAATTTAACCTTTTTTGGCTGGCAGGAAGGTGATTATCACATAAAACAGTTTCGTTTAGATAGAATACAAAATATTGAGGTAACTGATAAATCCTTTTATCCCAAATTTCCCGTTGAATTTTGATGCCACATATAAATGTCACTAATGAAAAGAAAGGGCAAAACATAGAGAGCCGAAAGAGATATTGATGGAAATTAAAACAGAAGAGGAAAAATTCAGAAATTTTTAACCAACATCAAAAAATTTTATGAAAAAGCAACAAAGACAATTAACTAATGATGAGGTACGCCAGAAAATTCTTGAATTTTTACTTTCTGTAAGGAAAAAAGCGAGAAGTCTTGTAAGTGTTTCCGCTACAATTACAGAGATTAAACGGGGATTAAAACCTTCTGGTATTAGTCAAAACGAGGTCGTTACTAATTTAGATTTTTTAGTACAACATGGATGGGTAATCGAAGAAGTTGAGAAACGCACTTTCAAAAGCCCCAGAGGATTTGAATTCCCGTCTGGAAAAAGGAAATACAAACTCTCTGAATTAGGGATAAATCATTTCGAAGGAGCCTCCATGTTCAGTAAAATGAGTAGATTTGCTGGTATAAACATCCAGAATATACATGGTATTATAATATTGGGAGATCATAATATCGTTCGTACAGAATTTATTGATATTTTTAAAAAATTAGAACAGCTTGAGAACGGGATGAAAATGTCCAGTAGCATTACCGAAGAACAAAAACTTATCACTCAAGCAGATATCCAAACTATCAAAGACCAACTTTCTAAACCTGTTCCCGATAAAAATATTATCCGAAGAGCAATGGAAGGCATTTTCTTTCTTGGGTCCATCCCGGGCTTAATAGAGCTATATCAAATGGTTAAAGTTGCGATAGAAGGTTTCTTAAAATAACACTCTAGCTAGCAAAAAATTAGGTGAAGCACAATTCAAAACTACCCTAAATGGATAAATATATTATAGAGTTGATAAAAAAGCTCAAAAGCAGGAATAGAAACGATCTTGCGAATTTGTTAGTAGGTTGCAAATCTGGAATAGAAGAGACTAACCAATATGGACCGTATTTGAATAAACTGTCATCTTTTGTCATTTATGCCCCAAAAGAGAACTATGGCAAACTCCAGAAGATATCTAAGAACGACACTGACACAATTTTTCAATTTGTTTTAGAATTCTACCCTAAAAGTGAAGATTTAGAGATAGGTTTTTTGAATTTTAGGCCTCTACCAAATGAAAAAGACCAATATGAAAATCAAGAGCTGGCTAATAGCTGGTTGAGGAGAGCACGCATTAAACTAGACGAAGGTAGTAGCTTAGTATTCAAATGTAACTATGCGGAGGCAGTATCTTCTTTTCAAGAATGCATCGAGCTTTCGTTAAAAGCGATTTCATTGCTTTTGTTAGATAAATACCAAAAGGAACATAAATTTGATGAGAAAGAATTTAAGGAAGTTTTAAGTAATATTCCTAATTCACTAAAGAACTTAGAATTTCATAAATTGTATCTCTATTCAAAATTCTGGGGTAATTTTTATACGGTGGCTAAATATGGTCTAGAGGAATTGGGAATTGGTGCTGAAAAACTTTTAGGAAAAGACGAAGCAGAATTAGCTCAAAAGCACGCTGATAGGTGTTATTTCAAAGCTAATCAGCTGAAGATTTATTTAGAAGATCCATGGTAAAATCTAACTGGCCAACAAGAAAATTAGGTGAGGTTGCAGAAATTCATTATGGTAAGGGTTTAGCAAAATCAGAAAGACTAGAAAATGGCAAGTATTTTGCTTATGGCTCGAATGGTCCTGTGTATAAAACGAATAAAATTTTAGTTAATCATCCAACGATAATTATAGGTCGAAAAGGAGCTGTTGGCGCCCTTTATATAACACAAGAACCAAGTTGGCCAATAGACACAACTTTTTACATTAAGATTAAAGAAGATAAAATAGTTAGCTTGGAATTTATGTATTTTCTCTTACTGACTAAAAATTTAACAGGTTTAGCAATAGTAACTGCCGTGCCAGGAATAAACCGAAATGATTTGTACAATCTTAAAACTCCTTTACCTGCAATTGAAATTCAGCAAGAAATTACTGAGCGGTTGGATGCGATCAGGAAGGCACGGCAGTTAAATGATAAACAAATCGCTTTAGCCGATGAACTTTTTCAGAGTTTGTCACACGAGGAGTTAGACCAAAGAAAGAAGGAGTGGGAGGTAAGGAGATTAGAAGAAGTGACTGTCTTCAAACGAGGCCCATTCGGAGGTTCTTTAAAGAAAGAAATTTTCGTTGAACGTGGCTATAAAGTATATGAACAAAAGAATGCCATATACAATGATTTTACGCTAGGAAATTATTTCATCGATGAAGACAAATATAGAGAAATGATTGATTTCGCTATTCATAGAGGAGCTCTCATTGTCAGTTGTTCTGGAACTATAGGAAAAGTGGCAAAGGTACCGGCAGATGCTCAGCCAGGAATTATTAATCAAGCCTTGTTGAAAATTACTCCGCTTGAGAAGATTATCATAGGCGATTATTTAAAGCTGGTATTAGAGACTCCTTCGATTCAACAACAGTTAACTGTAAATACTAGAGGTTCGGCAATTCGTAATGTAGCGTCTGTTAGGGAGATTAAAAGAATTAAACTTTTCCTACCACCTCTCGAAACCCAGCGGCAAATTGTGGAGAAACTTCAGGCAGTCCAGGATTACAAAAAGAAACTCCTTGAGCAAAAACAAAAACTCCAAGAACTCTTTGAATCCTGTCTTGATAAAGCAATGAAAGGAGAACTGGTATAATGAGCAAATATGATAGTCTGAAAGTCTTGAAGAAAACAAAGGCGAGGATTGACCACATATGCGAGAATTGTGCAAGGCTAATCGCTGCCGGTGAATCTTATTATTCATTAGAATTGAGCGGGAGGGTTCATTACCCAGGTTTTCATAGAAAAGCTTTCTGTGGAGAATGTCATGGAAAATTTGGAGAAGAATTACTGAATATGAAATGAGAGATTACTAACAAGAAGCAAAAGGGGAGGGCCCTATTTTTATCTGGAATTACAAAAAGAGCTAGCAAACCGAAAACAGGAATTCCAAGGCGTATCTGAATCTTTCGTTGACAAGGCAATGAAAGGAAAATTTGTGAATTAGAAAGGAGTTGAGAATGATAATAGCAGCAATAGTAACATCAATTGCTACAATTATAATTGCTTGGTATGCTAGTTGCAATTACAAGTTATATAAAATTATCCAAGAGAAAAACACTGAACATAAAGAACAAATAAGCGACCTATACCAAGCGATAGTAATAGCAACATTGCTTAGCGGACCAACATCTACTGGTGGGATAGAAAAGGCAATCCAGGAATTCAAAAGCCAGTATAAAGGCAAAACTAGAATCTTATGACAATCCTTTGCTGGCGATGATATTTTTAGGAAACTGGAAGAAATAAAAAGTGAGGCTCGTTAGTCAGCAATTTTACATTAGAACTTTTAGGTTTCAGATGAATGCTGCGGATTCGGAAGTTATAGGGAGGCTTCTGTAAAGGGAGGGTTATGAGAAGATAGATTCTTCGGAAGGGGCGGAGTCGGTAATTCTCAATAAAAATAAATAACTATTGTGTTCCTAGAACGTCTTCGTAGAGGAAGTGTCAGACTGTGAAAGTGTCATTCAAGTATCCCTTAGATCTATACGTAGTCGGGCCATCTAGAGAATCATTGGATTTAAAGACGTCTTTTCTCCAAGAACCTGGATATTTGGTTAAGTTATGTTTGGAAGGCCAAGAGGCTTTAGAGTTAAAGGAAGGACCGCCAGAAACAAGGTTTTTTCACAGAATCACTATTATAGCATTTGAAATAGAATGCACATCAGCAGAACCATCGGAATTAGAAAGATTCAGATTATTGGTAAATGATAATAAAAAAAGGCAAGAACTCACTAGTATGCTTGTTGAGGTAATAAATATAACTCTTAATAATATAAGAAATTTTGGAATCGTTGCCCATATTCGGGAAGTCCATCCGAGAGAAGACGAAGTTGAAGCGTATCTTAGACATTGGCAAGTTAAATTTTCAGAAAACGATGAAGAATGTCAAGATATTCTACCTATGCCAAAAGACCTATTGTCGCTTTTACTTCTCCCGTCACCTCCTGCGGCGCGAGCAACTCCAGAATTGCGTACTTCACGTTGGCCTGATATAGAAGAAGCGGTACAGGACAATTTAAAACCCTCTCCGGAACAAGAATTTTTTGAAAATACTATTGAGTTTTTGAGAATAGACAATTTAAGGATGGCACTATTGGAATCTATTATTTGCTTAGAAATAGTACTAACCCAGTATCTTAAAGCTTTTTTGTCTGTTCGTAAAAAAATCCCAGTGAATCGAATAAATAGGAAATTTTTGACATCACAACTTGGACTTTCTACACGTATAGCAGGATTATTAGACCTCACTTTAGATTTGAACGATTTAAAAACGATCGATATTCAGAAAATCCTCCAGGCAGTCGAGTGGAGAAATCATGTAGTACATAGGACCGGCCATCTTCCACCTCATTTGAAAGAGAAGAATTTGAGAGAAGGAGTAACAAGTGTTCTTACACTTGTTTTAATATTAGCAGAAAGACGCGACCAAGTACAGGCCCAGCCTGAACTACAAGAAATTTCCAGAAAAATATCACAGGACAATAATATACCGCTACCAACTATTTGGCTTATTAAAAAACATGTTATATATGTTGAAATACAATTTTTTTCTTCCCCTATTCCGGATGATAGTATTCTTGAAAAAGTAGTGCGTGAGCTTATCGAAGAACTCCAAAATAGAGATCCAAGATTTAATTCTGACAAACATCTATTTGTTCGTTTTCTACAATTTCCAAAGCAAACAATAGCACGTTGGCGCCGCGGTATGCTAGAAGTTATCAAAGAAGAAAAACAGAAAGTAGAATTATAAAAATACTAATTTATATTAGGACTTTTACAGAAGTTCAATTCAGAAAGAATTAGTTTTAGGACAATAATGAATGCTAAAAAAGTTTTTATCAGGAGTTTTGGGTGTCAGATGAATGAGGCGGATTCGGAGGTTATGGGGAGACTTCTGGAGAGGGAGGGGTATGGGAAAATAGATTCTCCTGAGGGGGCGGATGTTATAATTGTTAACACTTGTTCTGTGAGGCAGCATGCTGAGGGTAGGGCCTTGGGTTATATGGCGGCATTGAAAAGAGTTAGAGAGGAGAATGCATCTACAGTTTTTGTATTCGCGGGATGTGTTGCACAGAGATTGAAGAGTAAAATATTTGACAAGGCTCCTTTTGTGAATATTGTCCTGGGAACAGATAACATATTGGAATTGCCAAAATTGGTTAAAATGGCTATGAAGAAGCCGAAAGAGAGATTTCTTGCTACTGAACTGGGGGGAGATTTGCCCAGATTGGCAGAGGGATTCCGGAGTTCTGCATCTTATGGATGCGCCAGAAGTCCTGAACTAACGGGGCGGGTGACAATTATGCGGGGTTGTAATAATTTCTGTTCTTACTGTATTGTTCCCTATGTCAGAGGAAGGGAAAGGTCGAGGGCTGTTGAGGATATAGTTTTGGAGGTAAAGCAGAAAGTAGGTAGAGGATGTAAGGAAATTATGCTCCTGGGGCAAAATGTAAATTCTTATAAATTCGATGGTTCGGACTTTACTGACCTTTTAATGGAAGTCGGAAACGTAGATGGATTGGAACGGATTCGGTTTACGACTTCTCATCCTAAGGATGTCCCTGAGAAATTAATCAATACTATGAGAGATTCAAGTAAAATCTGCGAGCATCTCCATCTT
>Ga0315314_1000740_pt1 | contig 32833 bp, 34 predicted proteins | sample TDP9_MG_FD_203631 | JGI IMG/M metagenome (GOLD analysis project Ga0315314, IMG submission 203631) | Freshwater sediment microbial communities from Lake Towuti, South Sulawesi, Indonesia - TDP9 | ecosystem: Environmental > Aquatic > Freshwater > Lake > Sediment | place: Indonesia: South Sulawesi... | reverse complement strand
AGAGCCGAGGGCACCTCTTGAGCTCAGGAGGCGAGAGGATACGTCAGATGACGCATCCTCTCACCGCATAGAGCCGAAGGCGCCTTTTGAGCTCAAGAGGCGAGAGGATGCGTCAGAGGAACTCGCCTCCTCCCACATCTTGGTGATGGTACGGACCAGCCGCTCCCCGATGAGACCGGACGTCCCGAAAGCCAAGGGGAACCAAAGGGGGACGCCTAGGAGGGTGGGATTGGCATAGCGCCAGACGCCAAAGTGCACGAACACGGCTTCCGCCAGCGATCCCAGCATGGCGACGACCAGGAAGAAGCCCAGATCGTAACGGTCGTGCCAAAGGTCCAGCGCTGCCAGGCCCTCCACCAGCACGACTATGAAGAGAAGCAGGTTATCCCTCCACAGCAGCACAATGGAAGCAGCCAGCAGGGAGGAGGCCACGAGTTCCCTTACAAGCTCGTTCCATAGTTGTTTTGAGTGCTTCATGCCTTTGTGCTCCGCACAATTGATCACTCTGGTCACCTTGAAATTGCAACCATTTTACCAGAAAAGGGGGAGATAGGCAAAGCCTTAGCCTGGCGTCGAAACACTGGTTAAGATTCCCCAAAGCCCGGTGAACCGGGCTCTTTAGCTCTGCTTTCCAACCGGGCTTCATGGATGCTTAGCCGGGCGATAAGCTGTTATGTGAAAACGGCACAAAAAGAAGGATTTTGCCATGACTTCGCGTATTTCGAATTGGATGAAGCGACGCTCGCTTGTGGCTTACTTTGTCCTGGCCTGCGCGATCACGTGGGCGATCGGGATTCCGCTGGCCGCTTCGGTACGGGGCCTGCTTAGCGTGCAGATCCCACCCAGCGTACATTTTCTCGCCGCCTACGGGCCGATGTTGTCGGCGTTTATCGTCGTGGGGGTCTCCGGCGGACCTGCCGGCATCCGAGAACTCGTGGGGCGGATGACCCAGTGGCGAGTTGGCCTCCGATGGATCCTCATCGCTTTGTTCAGCCCGGTTGCCCTGTACTTGATCGCCGCTGTGATGTTGCGAGTCTGGAGCGGTTCGTGGCCGGACTTCAGCCGGTTTGGGAGCACTGTGGAAGTCACTGGACTTGGGTGGCTCGCCGGGTGGGCATTCCACACCTTGACCTTTGGCATCGGGGAGGAGACCGGCTGGCGAGGTTTTGCCTTGCCGAGACTTCAGAAAGGCCGTAGCGCGCTGTCTGCCACATTTATCTTGAGTGTCTTCTGAGCACTTTGGCATCTGCCGATGTTCTTCTACAAGGAGAACTTCATGAGCATGGGCATCCCGATGACAATCATGTGGTTCTTGGGCCTGTTCAGCGGAGCCATCGTGTTCACGTGGTTGTATAACAGCACCGGCGGCAGCATCCTGATGGTCGCGCTGTGGCATGGCACATACAACGCCACCGTCACAGCCACCGAAGTGACCATCGCTGCGATCGTGAGCACATTCGTGATGGTTGCGGCGGTCATCATCCTGCTCGTGGCCAGGCCGGCTAACCTTTCCCGCTCTGGCAAGCACACCCTGTAACCGCAATGGTTGGCCGAATCATTGAGATGAGGAGGAAGCAGAAGATGATTGCAAGAAGGAGGTCAGGAATGGTATTGATTATCGTTCTCGTGGTTCTCACTGCGGCAGGGGTTTTGTCGTATCTCTGGCTCAACCAAGAAGTCGCAAGCAAGGTCAATGTCTTGAACCCTGAAGGAGATGTAGGGACAGCGCTCGTGGTTTATCACCCTGGGAAAAGCGATTTTCAGGAGAAAGTGACCTATGCCTTCGCGGAGGGCCTTGTCTCCAACAGCTGGCGAGTGGAGATCACCACAGCAAGCTCCCAGGCTCCCACCGACCTTTCCGGCTACGACCTTCTGGTCCTCGGAGGCCCCACATACTGGTTTACACCAGCTCGACCTATCCGACGTTACTTGAGCAGATTCGGAGACCTCGGCGGCCAGCACACCGTGACCATCATCACAGCGATGGGTGCGGGCGGGCGCTCGATCTCTATCATGGACAAGCAGGTCCGAGAAGCGAACGGAGACCTCGTCAAGTCCTTGATCCTATACACTTTCAGACCCAACGAGGATCTGTATGGCATCAACGACGCGGTGGAGATCGCGACCCAAGCCGCAAGGGAAATCCCTCTGCCTGGGGAGTAAAATCCCGTTCGGTTAGGAGAGCCATCAGACCTCGGAGGCCTCACATAGCGGCTTAACACAGCAGAGTTGTCCGCGAATGCAGCTACCCTTGCTCCTGTGAAGCCTCGCTCAAGACCTCCGTGGTCTTATCCGAACGACATTGGGAGTAAAAGGACATGGGCGAGAGCCGTGCTGGCAACCGTTGTTGGGCTTTCGTCCCCTCTGTGGTCACTGCCCTGCGGGTTGCCACCGCCCCCTTGCTTCTGTACACGTTGAGTAACAATCTGGAAACGTGGACGATCTGCCTCTTTCTCTTCACATGCGTCACGGATGTCCTCGATGGTCACCTGGCAAGGAGGCTAGGCGTATCCTCGACCTTTGGGGCATACTTTGATGCCACAGGCGACTTTGTTCTGGTCCTGACAACATTCTCGGCTTTCGTGATGCAGGGAATATACCCTTTTTGGGTGTTACCCCTCATCGGCTCTATGTTCTTACAGTTCATCCTGACATCGAGGCTCAAGCGGCCGCTTTACGACCCCGTGGGCCGATACTACGGAGCATTTCTTTTCGCTGCCATCGGTGTGACGTTGGCTTTGCCTGATTTTGCTGTATGCTATACCATGCTTATGAGCATCCTTGGATTAACCGTCGCATCGGTGGCAAGCCGTTCTGTGTTCCTCTTTAGCTTCGCAAAACGAAGCAAGCCACCATAACCGGATTAATTTTCAAACTGCATCATTGCCTGGCAAAGCATATCAACACACAAGAGGGGATTGAAAGGGTGACGAAATGCCTATGCTAAGTGAGAAGCTGCGCGCCTGGCTGGCCCTCTCCCGCCCGCCGTTCCACTCCGTGGGGGTGCTGCCGTTTATCCTGGGCGGGGTGCTGGCCTGGCGGCAAGGGGTGGCCTTCCGCTGGGATGTCTGCGCCTGGGGCATCTTGGGCGTGGTGCTCGTCATGCTGGCCACCTACTACGCAGGAGAATACTGGGATTATGCGGAGGATTCCCTGTCCGCCCGCTGGGATCCCAGCCGCTTCGCTGGAGGCTCGCAGGTGTTGCCACGCGGCCTCTTGCCCCGCCACGCTGCCCTTTGGGCCTCGCTGGCCAGCCTGCTATTGGCCGGTGGGGTGGGGTTGATCCTCCAACTGGGCTACCGGACGGGGCCGTGGACCATCCCCCTCGGCGCCGTGGGCATGTTGGGTGGGTTCTTCTATTCGACGCGGCCGGTGCGTTGGGTGAGCAGGGGATGGGGCGAGTTATGGATTGCCTTCTGCTATGGCTGGCTGCCGGTGGCGGTGGGCTATTACCTACAAGCGGGGAAGATAGCGCCGCTGATCCACTGGCTGGCGGCCCCCATCGGCTTCACCATCTTCAACGTGATCCTGCTCAACGAATTCCCCGATTACCTGGCCGACTTGGCGGCAGGGAAGGCCAACCTGGTGGTGCGTCTAGGGCGAGAGCGGGCCGCCCGCCTCTATGGCCTCACCAGCCTGGGGAGCTGGGTGGCAATGCTGCTCTCCCTGGGGCACGGCGTGCCCGTGCGGGCTCTATGGTTCTACCTGCCCATCTTGGCCCTCTCGCTGATCCTGGTCATGCTGGTGGTGCGCGGGCGCTGGCGAGATCGGGCAACCCTGGAGGGGCTCTGCGCCGCCAATCTGGCGGTGAACCTGGGCACTACGGCGGCCTATATCCTCGCCTTTGTGGGTTAGGCGCCTCGGCACGGAAAGAAGTTCTATGACCTCAAACATTATTATCCTAATCGGTCCATACGGTGTTGGCAAAGGCACACTTGCAAAGCTTCTATCCCAGAAACTGGGATGGTCAAGGTACTCCCTCGACGAAAAAAGTGAATACTATCTTAAAGAAAGGCCAGATTACGAGGAACTTCAAGACAAGAGAAATGATTGGGGGTTGCTTTCTCCAGAGTGGCAGCAGTACGATGCCTACGTAGTTGAGAGGTCTGTAACCGAAATCTCCAAGTCCGAGGAGAACTGTGTTGTCGATTTTGGCGCTGGCCATTCCGTTTACGAGGATGAGGAAATCCTTGCTCGTGTGCAACAGATTCTAGCTCCACACAGTGTTGTGCTCATTCTTCCATCCCGTGATAATAAGGAATCTCTTGGGATTCTGTTAGAACGAACCAGAAAGCGTGGAAGGCTCACAACCTACAGTGACGAACAGATAAACGAGTTCAATCGACGCTTTATCCAGTGTAATTCAAATTACATTCTGGCGGACTTTATCGTCTATGCAAAAGGGAAATCGCCAGAGGACATGTGTGAGGAGATTCTCAGAAAACTGAGCATTAACTGTGAACCATGTTAAGTTAAGTTGACTTAGCCAAGCGTATGGACCAGTGGTTGAACGAGTGGGGACAACGGCCAAGGAGCAGGGTGCGCCCCTTTTGGTGGCCACCGAGCCTGATCCTCCGACAATTGGGGAGCGCACTGTACGTGGGCGTCCTATCCGGCTGGCGGGAATTGCCACGCTGGTTTCTCACCTACGGCTTCCAGTGCCTCCCCGGGGCCGCCGGGTCACGGGGCATGGGTTGCATCGGCTTCCCGGCCCATCCTGTCTGGGAGATGACCGCCGCCTGTAACCTGCGCTGCATCCACTGCCACGCCTCCGGCGGCAAGCCCGCAGCCGATGAGCTGACCACCGGGGAGGCCAAGCGCCTTTTGGATCAACTGGCCGAGGTGGGGGAATTTCGCATGATGGCCTTCACCGGTGGCGAGCCGCTGGTGCGCCGCGACCTCTTCGAGCTGTTGGCCTATTCCCAGGCCCTGGGCTTCACCAACACCATGGCCACCAACGCCACCCTTGTTGACGATGCGATGGCCCGCCGTCTGCGCCGCTACGGCCTGGCCATCGCCGCCGTGAGCCTGGACGGCTTCGATGCCGCTACCCACGACTTCGTACGCGGCCTGCCCGGCGCCTTCGAGGCTGCCCTGCAGGGGATGCGCGCCCTGCGGCGGGCTGGCATCCTTCTACACATCAACATCACGGCCATGGAATATAACATGGATCATATGAAGCCGTTGATGGCCCTTGTTGACGAGCTGGGGGCGGGCATCCTCTTGATGTACCAACTGGTGCCGGTGGGACGGGGCCGGGGCATCGGGGAAGCAGCCCTGGACCTGGGCGCCAACGAGCGGCTGATCCGCTTCATGGCCCAGGCACAGCGCACCACCCGGGCCATCATGGAGCCGGTGGCGGGGCCCCAATACTGGCCCTTCCTGCTGCAGCGGGCTGGCATCCGCGATGGCCTGCTCCTGCACTTGGCGGAAATGGTCTTCCACGGCTGTTCCGCAGGACGTGGCTTCGTCTACATCAAGCCCAACGGCGAGGTCTGGCCCTGCCCCTTCATCGAGGTAAGCTGTGGCAACGTGCGCCAGATGCCCTTCCCGATCATCTGGGCCACCTCCCCCGTCCTCAGGGACCTGCGAGGGCGGGAGAAACGCCTGAGAGGACGCTGCGGCGAGTGCGAGTATAGGCAGCTATGTGGTGGCTGTCGGGGGCGGGCCTGGGCCACCGCCGGCGACTACCTAGCTGAGGACCCCTCCTGCTTCATCCACTCATCCGATCACCCTCCCGCAGGCTTCGCCCTGACGGGCTCAAGCCCGAAGGGTTTGGAGGACAATATCGGGCAGGAATGGGCTTCCACATCGGGCTTGGCCGGTTGGTCAGAGATTTCGAACTTGCGGGAGGATAGCTGATGCAGCTCATCCCTTTGTTGGAACCCATCCGCCCGGAAATGGAGCGGGTGGAGCGCCTATTGCATGAGACGCTAGCGAAGGTCGAGGAGCCGCTGAGCTCGATGCTACGCCGCTCGCTAGGCGGCAAACGCCTGCGGCCAGCGCTGGTCATCCTCATCGGACGGATGTTCGCCTCTCCCACCGCGCCATTCCACAGCCTGGCGGCTGCGGTGGAGATGCTGCACACCGCCACGCTGATACACGATGACCTGGTGGATAAGGCCCCCTTGCGGCGGGGCCACGAGACACTCCACACGATCTGGCCGGCGGGGGCGACCGTCCTGGCCGGCGATTACCTCCTGGCCCAGGCCGCATCGCTGATAGCGAAGCTGGAACATCCCCGTATCCTCAGGGTCTTCGCCGAAACCCTCTGCACCATGTGCGCCGGGGAGATAAGGCAGATGCTCGTCACCAAGGGAAAGCACAGCCGCCGGGAGGATTATTACTGCAGCATCGAGGCCAGGACGGCCTCGCTTTTCGCTGCGGCAACGGAGATGGCGGGCATCCTCGCCGGGGCGGAGGAGCTGCAGATCGCCGCCCTGCGCCGTTTCGGTCGGGAGTTGGGAATAGCCTTCCAGATCGTGGACGATGTGTTGGACTTCATCGGCGACGAGGCGCAGCTGGGCAAGCCGGCCGGCAGCGACCTCCGCCAGGGCCTGATCACCTTGCCAACCCTCTGCTACCTGGAGAGGGTCGAGGACGATGCCCCTGTTAAGGCTGTACTATCTGGCCAGCGGGATGATGCGTCAGAGGAGCACGTGCGAGCGGCGATAGAGGCCGTTTGCTCCTCGGGAGCCATCGAGGCCGCACTGGCGGAGGCACGAGCCCACGCCAGGCGAAGCCAGGAGGCATTAGCGATCTTGCCCGACAATGCCTCACGCCAGATGCTGTGCTCCCTGGCCGAATATGTGGTAGAGCGGAGGCGCTGAGAGGATGTCTGAAAAGCCCTCACCTTCTCCCGCCTCGCTCCGCTCAGCACCCCCTTCCTCTCCCAAATTTGGGAGAGGAAGGGGGTTGGGGGGATGGTGAGGGCCTAATACGGCTACTTTTCAAATACACTCTGAGAAACGATGATCGGAGAGAAGATCATGCAGACCAAGCCCATCGTCGCCATCACCATGGGCGATGCGGCCGGGGTGGGACCGGAGATCGCGGTCAAAGCCCTGGGCGAGGAGAAAATTTACCGCCTCTGCCGCTCCCTGGTGATCGGGGATGCCAGGGTGCTGGCGAGGGCCGGTGAGATGCTGGGGACGCCGCTCGTCGTCAGGCCCGTCGCCAGGGTGGCCGACGCCCGCTTCGAGCGCGGGGCGATGGACGTGCTGGATTTGGCCAACGTCGAGCTGGCGAGGCTGGAGGTGGGGAAGGTCTCAGCGATGGCCGGGAGGGCAGCGGTGGAATACATCGTCAGGGCCGTGGAGCTGGCCCTGGCGAGGGAGGTTGACGCCATCGCCACCGGCCCCATCAACAAGGAGGCCATAAACCTGGCGGGATACGACTACATCGGCCACACCGAGATCCTGGCCGACTTGACCAAAACCCAGCGCTGCACTACGATGCTCGTCGCTGGCCCCCTCAGGGTGACTCACGTCACCAGGCACGTCCCCCTGCGGCAGGTGGCCGATCTCATCACCAAGGAGAAGGTGCTGGAGACCATCCTGGTCACCGCCGATGGCTTGCGCCAATTTGGGATCGAGCATCCGCGCCTGGGGGTGGCGGCCCTGAACCCGCATGGCGGGGAAGGGGGGCTGCTGGGGCGGGAGGAGATAAAGGAGATCGCCCCGGCGGTGGAGGAGGCCCGGAGGCTGGGCATTGACGCCCGAGGGCCATACCCGGCTGATTCCATCTTCTTCCGGGCCATCGCTGGGGAGTTCGATTCGGTGGTGGCCATGTACCACGATCAGGGGCACATCCCGGTGAAGGTGCACGATTTCGAGGGGAGTGTGACCGTGACCCTGGGCTTGCCCATAGTGCGCACCTCGGTGGATCACGGCACCGCCTTCGACATCGCCTGGAAGGGAGTAGCCAGCCCGCGGAGCCTGATCGAGGCCATCAAGTTGGCAGCGCAGTTGGCCAGGGCGAGAGAGTAGGGAATGCCACCCATGAGCCAGTACACCAGAGGAGAGATATTGAAGCTGATCGAAGAGAACGGCGGGCCCGATGGGCTGGATCTCTCGGGGAAGGACCTATCGGAGATAGACCTGAGCCGAGAGGCTATCGCAGCGGAGCGGGGGAAGGTGTTCCAGGTGGCCATATGGCTCAGCCGGGTAACGGAGGGCATCAATCTGGAGAATGCGAGCCTGCGGGAGGCCAACCTGAGGAATGCAAACCTACAGGGAGCCGATCTCTGGGGTGCCGACCTCCAAGGGGCGAACCTGGGGGGAGCAAACCTTCAAGGTGCCAATCTGTGGCGTGCTAACCTCAGGGGGGCCTTGCTGGTAAAGGCAGACCTGCGGGGTGCCGACCTTTGGGGTGCCCACCTTCAGGGGGCGAACCTGGGGGGAGCCGATTGCCGAGGAGCCAACCTTAGGCGCGCAAACCTTCAAGGGGCCCTTCTGATGCACGCAAACTTCCAGGGGGCCAACCTGACCGATGCAATCTTACCAGAAGCTAAGGAGCTGGAGACGGCCAACCTAGAGGGGGCAAGATTAAGTGGAGCACTGTTCAGCTTGAGGCTCAAGGACACAAAGGAGCATGGCCAATGAGCGAGTACACCAGGGAAGAGATACTGAAACTGATCGAGGAGAACGGTGGGCCCGAAGGGCTTGACCTGTCAGGCAAGGACTTGTCAGGTATAGACTTGAGCAGTAAAGCAATCAGCAAGGAAGTCCAAAAGATTGCGAGAAGGCTACGTGGAGAAAAGCAGAGGAGACCCGTGTGGGCCGCCGAAACCGTGAAGACCAGTCCCGATGGCATAGAAATGTGGGGTATAAATCTTCATAAATCGAAGCTGGCAGAAGCTAACCTCCGAGAAGCGAATTTGATTGGAGCACACTTGCAGAAAGCTGACCTTTGGAAATGTCAGCTAGAACGAGCAAATCTATGGGCAGTCGACCTACTAGGGAGCACTTTGCGAGAAGCAAACTTACAAAAAGCCTATTTATTAGAGGCCAATATGCAGCAAGCCAATCTGCGAGAAGCGGATCTCAAGGGAGCTTACGTTGAAGATGCCAACCTCAGCGGAGCTATCCTTTGGAAAGCAAACCTCGAGGGTGCCCATTCGAGGTACTGTGATCTTCGTGACGCCTATTTGCTTGAAGCTAATCTTCGAAATACTGATTTCGAAAGAGCGAGACTTCAGCGAGCCGACTTGTCAGGGGCACAATTGGCAGGGGTCAATCTGTTTGGGGCAGAACTTGCTAATACCAGGGTGGCGAAAGTTCAAATAGAGGGTTGCATTCGCCAAGAAAGGGCGGGAGTATATGACGAGGCACGAGAAATCTACCTGGCTCTAAAGAACAACTTCAGTAGCCTAGGTCAGTATGACGACGCAAGTTGGGCTTACCAGAAAGAGCGCCAGATGGAGAAAGCGGCCAGTGCACCCTGGCGAGCCCGACGATTCTATGGCAGGGAACGACTGGGAGACACCTTGGAGCACCGACTTCCACTCTGGCATCCTCGCGTACTCTGGTTCTACCTTCGCCATACCACCAAATGGCTGGCTGATTGGGGAGTGGAGTTGGTCTGTGGCTATGGAGAGGGCATCCGACGCGTACTTGCCTCAATGGTGGTGTTGCTGGCTATATTCACCCTCGGCTACTGGCTGGCAGGCGGGGTGGTTGACCAGCGGGGGAACGTCTCCCACCAGCCGCTGGACTACATCATCTACACCCTGGGCGGGTTTACCACCACAGGCTTCGAAGACCTTCAGCCCCGCAGCGACGCCATCAAGTTCTGGACGACCATCGAAGCCATACTGGGCATCGCCCTCACTGGACTCCTGGGCTTTGTCCTAGGCAATCGTATCAGGCGGTCTTAGTCCCACAAAAGGGGGGAAGAATATGTTGATCCCTTCGAGAAGCTCGAGCTACACATATGATGCCAACATTGAGGCGGCATTGGGGGTGCTGAGCAACACGCGCAGGGGGCGTAGGGTTGTAGAGCTGCTGAGGAAACACAGAGTGAGGTTTGTCTACACTAGCTTTGTCGCCCAGGGGGCAGGGCTTACCCTCGGGAATTTCATCTTCCTGAACCCCAAGATGAGGGACCCCGACGTGATAGTGCAGCCAGATAAGGCAGCGGTCCTCGCTCACGAGGCCATGCACTTTGGGCAATGGCTGCGACAGAGGAGGAGCAGGTTTGGCTCCCTGGCCAATGAACGCGTAGCCAACGCCGTGGAGCTAATGGTCAAATGTGAGTTGCTGGGGCAGGAAAAGCCGGGACACCTAATCGAGGATTGTAAAGAGCTGCTATGCAGGGGCCGTCAAGCGGCATACAAGTGGCTCAAGAACTATTGGCGCGGCTATGGCACCTTCCCCGAACGGCTACCTACCTATCGGCAGTGGAGGCAATGGCTCCCGCAGGTGCTGTTTATAGCGACGCGGGCAAGGATCGAACTACATCCGACGAGAAGCCCGCGCTGAAAGAAGGTGCGGGAGGGAAAACTGCTCATTGGCCCTTGGAATATCTCACCTGAAGAGTTTTGAACCGCATCTTCTTCTACACCGACGTGGTTCGCCTCGACTCAAAGCTGGTGAGCCTGGCTTTGGCCACCCCCTATGGGCTGTGGATGGCCATTAACAACCTTATCATGGGGCTTACCCTTTTGCCCTACTCCGACGCACATTTTGGGGCTTTCAAGACATGTACCAAGAAGAGCGACGCAAGCGCATCGTCCTTTTGGCGTCCAAATCTCAGGAAATCCTCTTCCGCCATCCTTCCTGCAGCGCCTTGATCAAAGCTGGTATCACCCCCCGTGCATCGCCCACCACGCCGATGTCGGCCACCTTGAAGATGGAGGCGTTTGGGTCTCTGTTGATGGCCACCACGAACTTGGCATCCTGCATCCCAATGTAGTGCTGGATGGCCCCTGAGATGCCGCAGGCGATGTAGAGGTCGGGCTTGACGATGGCGCCGCCCATCCCCACCTGCCTCTCCTCGCCTATCCAGCCCTCGTCCACCGCCCCCCGCGAGCCGGCCACCACCCCGCCCAGCGCCTCAGCCAACCCCTCGAGAAGCGCAAACCCCTCCCTATCCCCCATCCCTCGCCCGCCGGAGACGACGACCTTAGCCTTCGCGAGCGGCACATCCCGAACCTCTTTCGAAATCCCCCTCACCACCCGAAGGCGAGGCTCGACCCCCTCCAGCTCGACGGAGATGAATTCCACCCCCTCGCTTCGGCTTTCGTCGGCGAAGGGGATGGGGAAGGCTCCGGGACGCACGGTAACCATCTGGGGCTTAGCGCCGAAGAAGGAGTCCACGTGGAAGTACTCGCCATCGTAGACGGGGTGGGTGGCCACGAGGACGCGTTGGCTCTCGTCAATCTCCAAGTCCACGCAACCCGTTATGAGGCCGGCTCCCATCCTCTGAGCCAGCTGGGGGGCCAACTCCTCCCCCATGTCGGTGGCCCCGAAAATCACAATCTCCGGCCTCCGCTCCTCGAATAGGTCGCCCAAAACCTTGATGTAAGTCTCTAAATGGTATTCGCCTAAAGCGGGGTTGTCGGCTAGGTGGGCGCTATCGGCCCCATGAGAGACCAGCTCCTGGGCCAGGCCCTCCACACCGCTGCCGATGAGCACGGCCCGGACGTAAGCGCCCAACACATTGGCCAGCTCCCTGGCTTTGCCCACCATCTCCAGGCTCACCGCTGTCAATGCCCCATCCTCGACCTCAGCCGCCACCCAGATGTCCCGATACCCGATTGCCTCTATCGCCTCGCCCATCAGGGCTTCTAAGTATTCTAGATCCATGGCTTGCCTCCCTATCCTAAGAGGACTTTTCCCCTGGCCCTTAAATCACCTTCCTGCTTTTCAGATATTGCACCAACTCCCTCGCTGCCTCTTCGGGCGTCCCCGTGATCTGGTAGCCGAACTCCCTCGGGGGCGGGAAGGCCCGTCGTCGGGTTTGGGTCAAGAGCCTCAATTCCTCCTCCCTTAAATCCAGGTCAGCACATCCCCAGGTTGTTACCTCCCATTCCCGGTAGGCGTCCATGATGCGTGCGCCGTGAGGATAGTGGGGCCTGTTGGCATCCGGGGCGATGGTCAAAAGGGCCGGCAGGCCCACCTCGACCTCAACACACCCTCTCCCCCACCCCTGCTCGGCCCTCAGCCGTCCATCGTCCAGGGAGACGATCTTGTACACGCCAGTAACTTGGGGCAAGCCCAGATACTCGGCCAAGCGGGGGCCCAGCTGCCTGCCGCTGGAATCGAGGGCCTCTTGGCCAGAAATGATCAGGTCGAAATCGCCGAGCTTTTCGATGGCCCTGCCCAGGATCAAGGTGGCGACAGCAACATCGGCCTCGGCGAAGGCCTCGTCGGTCAGCAAGATGGCCTCATCAGCCCCTATGGCCAGTGCCTCGCGAAGAGCATCGTCGGCCCTCGGCTCACCAGATGGAGGTTGGTTCGCTATGGGCGATGGCGTGAGACCGTTCGTCGCCAGGCTGATGGCTATCACCTCGGCCCCATAGGTGTCCTTGAGCTTGAGAGCCTCCTCCAAGGCGTTCTTGTCATTGGGATTAATGATGTACTCTTCGCGGTTAATGAAGATCATCTCCCGTCGGCGATGGACCACGAAGCCGGTGGGATCCAGAATCTGCTTTACCGTGACAACTATGCGCATAATTTAATCCTCCTCAATTGCAAGGGCACAGGGTTGCAGAGGGGCATTCGCTACCTTGCCCCTTGCGACATGCGCCTTATGGTCGAATCCGCACTCCTTCCGGCCGAAAGATGTTGGTGGCGATGACGATGCGCTGTATCTCGTTGGTGCCCTCGAAGATCTCAGTGATACGCTGGTCACGGAAGGCGCGCTCGATCCAGAAGTCGCGGCTGTAGCCCATCCCGCCGTGGATCTGAAGGGCCCGGTCAATACAGCGGTGGAGCACCTCGGAGCCGTAGACCTTGCACATGGCCGCCTCCTTGGTGAAGGGCTGGCCGGTGTCCACCAGCCAGGCGGTGCGGTAGATCAGGGAGTGCAGGGCCTCGATCTCGGTGGCCATGTCGGCGATCATGAAGTGGACCGATTGCTTTTGGGCGATGGGTGTGCCAAACTGCTCCCGCGCCTTGGCCCACCGGATGCTGGCCTCTAGCGCCGCTTCCGCTCCACCCAAGCAAGCTGCCCCCAGGCTGAGGCGGCCCACGTCCAGGCTCTTCATGAAGGTGATGAAGCCCGCCCCGAACTGGCCCAGCACGTTCTCCTTGGGCACGCGGCAGTCGTCGAAGAATAGCTCCGCCGTCTCGGTCCCCCGAATGCCCATCTTATCCTCCAACCTTCCCGCCCGGAAGCCGGGAAAATCCTTTTCCACGATGAAGGCTGTCACCCCGCCGCGCGCCCCTAAAGTCGGGTCGGTCACGGCCATCACGGTGATGATGTCGGCATGGCTGCCGTTGGTGATGAAGCATTTCGAGCCGTTGAGGACGTAATGGTCGCCATCGCGTACGGCCCTGGTCTTGATGGCCGCGGCGTCGCTCCCTGCTTGGGGCTCGGTGAGGGCGAAGGCGGCGATCTTCTCGCCCCTTGCCAGGGGCACCAGGTACTTCTGCTTCTGCTCCTCGGTGCCGTCGAGGTAGATGGCCATGGCCCCGATGCCGGTGTGGGCGCCGATTACCGTGGCCGTCGAGGGGCAGACCCGGTTCAGCTCTTCCATCAGGATGCAGTAGCCGATCTCACCTGCCCCCACTCCACCGTACTCCTGGGAAAAGGGGACCCCCATCAGCCCCAGCTCGGCCGCTTTCTTGAGCGTTTCAAAAGGCACGCGGTCCTGCTCATCTATCTCCTTGGCCAGAGGCCGCACCTCGTTCTCGGCGAACTCGCGCACCATCCGACGGAATAGGTGGTATTCCTTGGGAAAGGAAAAGTCCATGGACCCTCCTTATCTCAAAGGCAATAAGTCAGCAAGTTAACGAGGCTTCCCCCAACTCGTTACTCATCGACTCATTACTTCATGCCCTATTACCTTTATGGCCTGATTTTAATCCCCTTCTCCTTCAAGACGTTGGAGGCGATGACGAAGCGCTGGATCTCGCTCGTCCCTTCGATGATCTCCAGGGCGCGGAAGTCGCGGTACATACGCTCGATGGCGTACTCCTTCATGTAGCCGTAGCCGCCGTGCACCTGGAGCATCCTGTTGGCCGCCCGCATAGCTATCTGGGAGCCGAGGAGCTTGGCGATGGAGGCGTCCTGGGTGTAGGGCCCCCCTTGGTCAGCCAGCCAAGCGGTGCGGTAAACGAGGTAGCGCAGGGCCTCGATCTCCGCTGCGGTGTTGGCGATGAAGTTCTGGATGGCCTGCTTGAGGGCAATGGGACCGCCGAACTGCTCGTGCTCGATGGCGAACTGGACGCCGGCCTCCAGCGCCGTCTGCGCCCCGCCCAGGCAGATGGCGGAGAGGCTCAGGCGGGCGAAGTCCAGAGCTTTCATGGCGATCTTGAAGCCCTCCCCCTCCTTGCCCAAGAGGTTTCCCGCCGGCACCCGACAATCGTCGAAGTAGAGGGTGTTGCAGGTGAGCCCCCTGAGGCCCAGGGTCTTCTCCCGATATCCCACCTTGAAACCGGGCATCCCCCTCTCCACAATGAAGGCGCTGATCCCTTTGGCCCCTGCGCCCGGGTCGGTCTTGGCGAAGACGATGAAGACATCGGCGATGCCGCCATTGGAGACCCAGATCTTGTTGCCGTTAAGCACGTATTCCCCGCTATCCTTGATCGCTGTGGCCTCCAGCGCCGCTGCGTCGGATCCGGCCGCCGGCTCGGTGAGGGCAAAGGCCCCGATCCTCTCGCCCATGGCCATCGGCTCCAGGTATTTCCCCCTCTGTTCGTCGTTGCCGTTGTCCAGGATAGTCTTCACTGCCAGGCCGTTGTGCACGCTGATGGTCATGGCTGTGGAGGTGCAAGCCTTGGCCAGTTCCTCCAGCATCATGCAATAGCTGACCGTATCCAGGCCGACCCCGCCGTACTCCTCCGGAACGAGCGCGCCCAGGAAGCCCTGCATGGCTGCCTTTTTCAGAAGCTCCAGCGGCGGCTTCTCCTCATGATCCGTCTCCTCGGCCAGAGGGGCCACCTCCTTAGTGGCGAAGTCGCTGAACATCTTTTTGAACATCTGTTGCTCTTCAGTGAGCGAAAAGTCCATAGCTCATTCTCCTACGGGTAGGCGAGCAGGCGAGTTGCCCTCACCTGCCTGCCTTGCCCCTTGCTACCTTGCGACCTGCTACCTGTCCTTGAACACCGGCTTGCGCTTCTCTAGGAAGGCCTTGAGTCCCTCGGTCATGTCCTCGCTGCCCTGCAGGGAGACAAACTGCTGAGCTTCGGTTGCCAGACCCTCTTCGAGGCTCTGCTCCAGGCCCTCGTTCACGGCCCCGATGATGGCCGCGATGGGCAGGGCGCTCTTGGAGATGATGCGCTTGGCCATCCCCTTAGCCTCCCTGATCACCTGACCGGTGGGCACCACCTTGTTTACCAAACCGATGCGGTAGGCCTCCTGGGCAGTGATATGGTCGCCGGTGAGCATCATCTCCAGGGCTTTGCCCTTGCCCACGATGCGCGGCAGGCGCTGAGTGCCGCCCCAGCCGGGCATGACCCCTAGGTTGATCTCCGTCCCGCCGATGCGCACCCCGTCCTCGGCGATGCGGATGTGGCAGGCCATGGCCAGCTCCAGGCCACCGCCCAGAGCATAGCGGCCGTTGATGGCGGCAATGACCGGCTTCTCCGAGGCCTCGATCTTGTTCATGAGGTTCTGCCCCCTACGTAGGAAAGCCATAGCCTCGTCCTCATTATCCTTGACGGCGTATATCTCGTTAATGTCCGCCCCAGCGATGAAGAACTGGCCCGCACCGGTGATTATGATGGCCTTCACCTCTTTGTTCCCCGTCACCTCGTCGAAGGCAGAGTCGAGTTCTTCGACGACCTGCCTGTTGAAGGCGTTGGCCGGCGGGTGGTCAATGGTGATGGTGGCGATGCGGTCCTCGATCGAGACTTTGACATACTGATATTCTGCCATTGGGCAGCTCCTTTCGTGTTCGTTTCTATGAGTTACAGATTTACGAATTCCGAATCTACCTTAAACCGTCCACTCCATGAACCCCCGGCCCACTTTTTTGCCCAGCTCTCCAGCCTTTGCTTTTTGGTAGAGCAGGTCCACGGGGTGAAAGCGCGGGCCATGCCTTTTCTCCAACTCCTCCAGCTTCTGCACGACAACATCCAGGCCCACTTCGTCGGTGTATTCTAGGATGCCCATGCGCTTTTCGCCCACCCTCATGCCGAGGCCGGCGATGCAGGCCATGTCTATGTCGTTGACGTTGGCGATCCCCTCGGCCACACACAGCGCCGCCTCGTTGACCATGGGCATCATCAGGCGGTCAACACTGAACTCGGTGCCGATGGGCACCTGGCCCGACTCCTGCAGCTCCTTGATCATCTCCTTGACCGGCTCGTAGGTCTGGTCTCCGTAGCCGTAGAAGCCGGCGCCTGCCTTCTCCCCGTAGCGACCGGCTTGGTAGAGCCTCTCGAAGAGGATCGCCGGGGTCATGCGGTCGCCGTACTTGGAATAGAGATATTTGCCCACATCGTAGCAGATGTCAATTCCCAGCATGTCCATCAGGGTGAAGGGGCCCATGGGCCAGCCGAATTTGGTCATGGCCTTGTCAATCTCGGAGGCCGTGGTCGCCCCCTCCTGCAGGCACAGCACAGCCTCGTTGAGGTAGGGCATGAGCAGGCGGTTGACTAGGAAGCCGGGGCACTCCTTGACCACCACCGGTATCTTGCGCAACTCCTCAGCGAAGCGCACCACATCGTCAATGGTCTCTTGGTCGGTCTCCGCGCTGGGGATGACCTCCACCAGCTTCATCACGTGGGCCGGGTTGAAGAAGTGCATGCCGACCACCTTGTGGGGGCGCTTGGTGGCCGAGGCCATATTGGTGATGGACAGAGCCGAGGTGTTGGAGGCGAAGATGGCCCCTTCGTGGCAGACCCCGTCCAGCTCGGCGAAGACCTTCTTCTTGATCTCGATGTCCTCCGGCACGGCCTCGATAACGATGTCCACATCGGCGAAGTCGTCGTAGGAGAGGGTGGGGGTGACCAGGTCCAGCTTCTCCTGCATGGTGCTGGCGCTCATCTTCCCCTTATCCACCCTCCGCTGGTAGATGCCGCGGATCTGCTCCATGCCCCGATCGAGCATCTTCTGGTCAATGTCCTTCAGGACCACTGGCAATCCCGCATAGGTGATGACCTGGGCGATCCCAGCGCCCATGGCGCCTGCGCCCACAACCCCTGCTTTAAAAATGTACATGTTTCAACCTCCTCTAGCTTATCGCTGATAGCATATCGCTCATCGTCTCTTATACGACGTCAAGAGCTTCAAATTGCAGCTATTTCATCCGATCCCGGATCAGCTCCATCGCCTTCCTCGCCACCTCAGCAGCCCCGAACAAAGAATCCTTATCTTCCCTCGCCACACGCTCCAGCTCCGGCAAAGCCCTCTCATCGCCTATTTTGCCCAGGGCCTCGGCAGCCCCCTGGCGCACAAACCAATCGCTATCTCTTAGTGCCGCGGTGAGAGGCTCAATTGCCCTCGCATCGCCTATCTCGCCCAGGGCCTCGGCTGCCCCCCGGCGCACAAAGTGGTTGCTATCCCTCAGTGCCGCGATGAAAAACTCAATTCCCCTCGCATTGCCTATTTTGCCCAGAGCCTCGGCTGCTTCCAAGCGCAGAAACCATTCGCTATCCTGCCAATCGCCGCGATCCCGCCTCAGCGCCTCGATGAGGGGCTCAACTGCCCTCGCATCGCCTATCTCGCCCAAGGCCCTGGCTGCCCAGTCGCACACCAAGCTGTTGCTATCCCTCAGCGCCTTGATGAGCTCATTTACAACTTTTTCGTCCTTAGAAGCAAGCTCCTTGATTTGATCGAATCGCCCTCCTTCGAGGAGCTTTCTTACGTTCGGCCTAAACAGCCAATCGAGCACTTCCCGTTCCAAGCCTCCCGCAGGTTGCGCAACCTGCGGGAGGCTCACGTTATCACCACGTTTTCAAAGGCATAACCGCCCGAGAGCTGATGCGGACGAAGCAGAGGAGTTTGTCAGGGTACTTGGCGAAGGCCCGCTCGTCGGCCTCGCCCAGGGTCTTGCCCAGGAAATAGTTGCCGCTTTCCGGGTCAATGGCCACGACCTCGCCTGCGTGCTCCGACTTCAGCTCCTCCTGGATGCTGAGGTAGATCTCCTTGCTCCTGGCCAGGAAATCCTCCATTTCAATGCCGAAGTCACGGTCGTTCAAGTTCTCCCAATGGAGTTCGTCGGCCATGTTGAAACCTCCTTCAGTTCGTAGGTCCATAGATTCGTAGCTCGTAGATTCGTAAATTCGGGTTTTGTCCCGAATCTACGAATTCCGAATTTACGAGTCTACCTCCTCTCGATGACTATCGCCCCACCCTGCCCCCCGCCGACACAGGCGGTAGCCAGGCCCAGGCTCAGGTCGCGCTTGATCATCTCGTAGAGCAAGGTGACCACCATGCGAGTGCCGGTGGCGCCCACGGGGTGGCCCAGGGCGATGGCCCCGCCGTTAACGTTCACCCTCTCCCAGTCCCAGCCGTACCTCTCCAGCTCCCTCCCCACGGCCAGGGCCTGGGCAGCGAAGGCCTCGTTGAGCTCGATGAGTTCGATGTCCGTCAGCTTCAAGTCCGCCCTCTCCAGGGCCTTAGGGACAGCCCTGGTGGGGCCGATGCCCATGATCTCCGGCGGCACAGCGGCGTAGGCATAGCTCCGGATGTAACCCATGGGCTCGTAGCCCAGAGACTTGGCCTTCTCCTCGGTCATCACCAACACCACCGCCGCCCCGTCCGAGATGGGACAGGTGTTGGCCGGGGTGACGGTGCTGTCCTCCTTGAAGATGGGGGGGTAGAGGGCCGCCTTCTGGACGGTGAGACCGGGGTTAATGCACTCATCCTCGATGATGATGTCAGGGGGGACCTCCCTGCCCGCCACTTTCTTAGGCACGGTCACCGGCACGATCTCGTCCTTGAACTTGCCCATGCGGGTGGCCCGGAAGGCTTTCCGATGAGAGTTGACGGCGAACTGGTCCTGCTCCTCACGGCTGATGCCGTACATCGCCGCCAGGTTCTCCGCCGTGCGCCCCATGATCTGCCCGCAGATGGGGTCGGTGAGCCCCTCCCAGAGGGTATCAACAAACTGGGTGTGGCGAAGCTTAAGCCCCCAGCGGGCCCCGCGTACGGAGTAGGGGGCGGTGGACATGCTCTCCGTCCCCCCGCAGAGGAAGACCTCCCCGTCGCCGGCTTGGATGGCTTGATAGGCACAGGTAATGGCCTGCATGCTGGCCACGCAGTTCCGTTGCACGGTGTAGCCGGGCACGTGTTCGGGTATGCCGGCCATGAGCGCCGCCACGCGGGCGATGTTCGGCGCATCGGAGTACTGGCCGATGCAGCCGAGGATGACGTCGTCAATGAGGTTGGGGTCAAGCTCGGTGTGCTTGATCACCTCCTCGATGACGATGGCGGCCAGCTTCTGGGTGGTGATGTCGCGGAAGGCCCCGCCGTGGCTACCGATGGCGGTGCGGCAACCGCCGACGATGACCACTTCTTTCATTTCACTCCTTCCTGAATTGCAGATTGCAGATTGCAATTTGCTCCCGGTCATTGGGATTTGATCCCCCGCAAAAGCAGGTCCAGGGTAGCCTCGAACATGGGCTCAAGCTCGATGGAAAGCATCTGGCGGCGAAGGGGATGGCCCATCAGCACCAACACCCCGTTGAGGGAGGCCCATAGCATGCCCGCTGTTTGCCAGGGGTCCTCCGAAACGAAGGAACCATCCTCCACCCCCTGTCGTATGGCCCGTGCCACCCATTCTAAGCCACACATGCTTTGGTCGAATATCTCCTGGTAAAGCTCAGTCGGCACCCGTTCCTGAAAGCGGCCCCGATCTAAGGCCATCAGCAGACGAAAGTGATCGTGGTAGTTTTGAGAAAATCCCAAGTAGGCCTTAGCCAGCCGGCGGATACGCTCCTCGGCCGATAGTTCCTCTTGAGGGGCGTAGGCGGCCTCCAGTTCCCTCAGCAGGATGGAGAGGCCCTCCAGAAGCAAATGAGCAAGGATGGACTCCTTGCTCTGAAAGTAGAGATATATCGTTCCCTTGCTGACCTCAGCTTGCGCTGCCACATCATCCACCGTCGCTCGACGAATGCCCTTCTGGAAGAAGACCTCCTTGGCTGCCTGCAGGATCTGTTCCTGCCTCCTAGCTTTCTCGCGAGCGCGCCGCTCAGCCGTCGTCATCTGCGGCCTCCCTCAATCACTGAGAACATTGAAGAGTATGAGACCAATGAAGGCCAAATATCAGTTGTCCTGATTGTACAGCCCCTTCAGGTCTTCAGTTTTCAGCGTTTCAGTGATTAACTCCTAGTCATTTACTGACCAATAGTCAGTATACAACAAAAAGCCCTCCTTGTCAAATCGGGTTTGCTGGGTCCAAACATTTGAAAGGGCTAGCTTTCAGCTCTCATCCCTATACTCTGGTTGCCTCCAGACGCCACTTCGGGTTTGAGGAGTGGGTTTGGGCGGATGAGGACCTTCGCCGGGGCTGGCGGCGATGGGGTAGGCGATGCAGATGCCGCCCAGCACCTTCCGCTCCATCTCCTTCGCCTCCTCAGGCGGGCGTTCCCTCGCCCAGACCACCACCACGGCCTGGATGGCCAGCTTGATCCCATCCATGGTTAGGTCAGCCAGATGGACGCAGCCTCGGCTGCCGCCCACTAGCTCGACCACCTTATCGCGAAGGCCCCTCTCTACCCTCAGCCCCACCAATTGACCCATCCGCTCCAAAGGCTGCCGACAGATGAGATAGGGCACGCGCGGCATGAGGGCTTCAGCGCGGAGGATGGAGATGGCTAAGGGGTTGGATGCATCGAGCTCCAATTTGACCTCGATATAGTGGAATGGGTCGAGGATGACGTTGCGCACCCCCACCACCCCCTCGGCGACCTTGAAGATGTCGGTGGTGCGGCTGCGGGGAAAGGCTTCGGCGTCCACCATAGGTCTCTCTCCTTAAAAGCAAAGGGCAGCATCGAGCACTGCCAGGCACCACCTTGGCATTGATATTCTATAGGAAGTGGCGCGAGAAATCAAATGACGCGAATCTCTCTTTGGAGAAGGACCTATTTTGTGGTAAAATAATCAACGGACCGAACGAATAGAGGTGTGGGGTAGAACGATGGCGATTAGGGTTCTGCCGCCGGAGGTGGTGGCCAAGATCGCCGCCGGCGAAGTGGTTGAGCGGCCAGCTTCGGTGGTCAAGGAGCTTATTGAGAACGCCATTGACGCCGGGGCTACGGACATCAAGGTTGAGGTGCGTCAGGGGGGAAGACGCCTGCTGCGGGTCATAGACAACGGCTTGGGCATCCCGGCTGACGAGGTGGAACTAGCCTTCGCCCGCCACTCCACGAGCAAGCTATGCAGCGTCGCCGACCTCTCCTGCATCACCACCCTGGGCTTCCGCGGGGAGGCCCTGCCCAGCATCGCCGCCGTCTCTCGGGTGACGATGGCTACCAGGACAGCCGATGAGCTTGTGGGCACCCTCCTGCGTCTGGAGAACGGCGTCGTCGTCCACCGGGAGGGGAAGGGCTGCCCGCAGGGCACGGTGGTGACCGTAGAGAACCTCTTCCAAAACGTGCCCGCCAGGCTCAAGTTCCTGCGCAGCCCCGCCACCGAGGCAAAACACATCAGCGACCTCGTCTCCTGCTACACTATGGCCTACCCTGAATTGCGCTTCAGCCTCCTCAACGATGGGCGAATGATCTTCAGATCTACGGGAAGCGGAGAGCTATACGATGTGCTGATCGAGATCTATGGACTTGAGGTGGCTCAACAGATGCTTAAACTGGAAGCTGGAAGCCGGAAGCTAGATAACAGCCAGCAACTAATAACCAGTATCCAGGTTTATGGCTATATCAGCTCCCCTTCCCTCCATCGTTCCAACCGCAAGCACATCACCTTCCTCGTCAATCGTCGCTGGGTGCATGATCGTGGCCTGAGCTATGCTGTGAGCGAGGCCTATCACACCCTGCTGCCGACGGGGCGCTACCCCATCGTCGTCCTCAACATCGCCCTTGACCCGGCGACCGTGGACGTCAATGTCCACCCCACCAAGAGGGAGGTGAGGTTCCTGCGAGGTGACGAGGTCTTCGTCGCCGTGCAGAGGGCGGTGCGGCACACCTTGATCGCGCAGGCCCCCGTTCCCACGGTCACCCCCCACCCTCGACCGCAGGCGCCGGATTGGGAAAGGCGCAGGCGGTTAGTGGAGGCAGTCAAGGGGGGAAGAGGGAAGAAGGGGCAACTGGCCCTTGAGGTGCAGCGCACTGCCGACGCCCTTCGCCCCGCCGCCTTCGAGGTTCCTAGAGTCACCAAGCTGCCCATGTTGCGGGTACTGGGGCAGATGGCTCAGACCTATATCATCGCCGAGGGGCCTGAGGGGATGTATCTCATTGATCAACATGCCGCCCACGAGCGGGTGCTCTACGAGAGGCTCATGGCCGAGCGGGCGAGGATGGCGGTTACCTCGCAGATGCTCTTGGAGCCGTTGACCCTGGAGCTCACACCGCAGCAAAGGGAGCTTTTTGAGCCGCAACTGGCGACGCTGGCCGAATTGGGGTTCGACATCGTGCCCTTCGGCGAGAGGATCTATCTGGTGAAGGCGATGCCAGCCATCCTCAAGGAGGCGGAGGCTATAGAGGCCATCGCCGACATCATTGACCAGCTATCAGATGGAGGTTCGGAGAAACTTTGGGAGGAGAGGATTGTGGTGAGCCTGGCCTGCCACGGCGCGGTCAAGGCTGGCCAGAGCCTTTCCATGAAGGAGATGCAGGATTTGATCCAAAAATTGGAGCAGACAGCGTTGCCTCACACCTGCCCCCACGGCCGCCCGACGATGATCTTGATGAGCGCGACGCAGTTGGAGAGGGAATTCGGGAGGAGGTAAGCCGATGAAAAATAGTACTAGACAATTTTTAAAAAATGTGCTATAATATATTTAATTTTCTCCAATGTAATGCTTATGTTCAGAAGTACTAGACAACTTTAAAAAAGTGTGCTATAATAATATTTACATGAGGTTTGCCCATGCTAATTGCTAGGGTCATCGGATCAGCAGTCTCCACGGTCAAGGATGCGAAACTCACCGGGGATAAGCTGCTTATCGTACAGGAAGCGACTGCGGAAAACCAGCTCTTAGACCGGCCTCCCTTTATCGCCGTTGATACGGTAGGGGCAGGACGGGGGGAGCTGGTTTTTGTTGTCATGGGCAGTGGCGCTCGCTACACAGCCCAGACAGAGAATGCGCCTGTTGATGCGGCTATCGTCGGCATCTTCGACTCTCTCGAGGTCGAAGGAAAGGTCACATTCCGCAAAGCGTGACGAGGAGTGATAATCTATGCCACAAAAACCGCAGATGATTGCCTTGGGGATGATCGAGACACGGGGCCTGGTGGGCGCCATCGAGGCCGCTGACGCTATGGTCAAAGCTGCCAATGTTGCATTGATTGGAAAGGAGCGCATCGGCGCTGGCTACGTGACGGTCTTCGTGCGCGGCGACGTGGGTGCGGTGAAGGCCGCCACCGACGCTGGAGCGGCTGCGGCCCAGCGGGTGGGGGAGTTGGTCTCCGTACACGTCATCCCGCGTCCCCACACCGACACGGAGACGATCCTGCCTAAGCCACCGGAGGAGGCTCCACCTCCACCGAAGGCCCCGCCACCCCCGCCGGAGGCCCCACCTCCACCGAAGGCCCCGCCACCCCCGCCTCCACCAAAAGCCCCGCCGGAGGAGCTCAAGCTCAACCTTAATAAGGCTAGCGCTGAGGAGCTGGAAACCCTGCCGGGTATCGGCCCCGTCCTCGCGCAACGGATCATCGCCTATCGAGAAGAATATGGGCCCTTCACTAGCATAGATCAGCTCAGGGAGGTTAGGGGGATTAGGGAGCCTCTTCTGGCTAAGTTGAGAGAGCGACTCTCTGTGCCAAAAAAGAGGTAACATTCGAAACCCTAAAAGGATAGCTTCGGCAGACAGCTAGTAAAGGTAATCATCTATGCCCCATGAGATGGTCAGTATCGGCATCGCCGTCGGGACAACCACTACTCAACTTGTGTTCTCCAAACTTCTCGTGGCCGAGATAGGCCCCTCGGGAGTGTTACCTTTAGCGCGTTACGGCCCAGGACGAAAGCCGCGAGCCGGAATCGCCAGGAAAGAGGTGATCTACCTAAGTCCCATCTATCTAACCCCGTTTGCTGGCGGAGATGGGGTGGACGTGGAAGCCCTGAAGTCCCTGATGCATCAGGAGTACCAGGAAGCGGGCTTTACCCCTCAGCAGGTGGAGACCGGGGCTATCATCATCACCGGCGAGGCCGCTAAGGCACGCAACGCCAAAGAGGTGTTAGATGTGCTTGCTCCCCTGGCCGGAGACTTCGTGGTAACCGTGGCTGGGCCTAGCCTGGAGGCTCACCTCGCTGGTCGTGGTTCTGGGGCGGCAACCTGGTCAGCCAAGCACTATACCTGGGCCACGAACGTGGACATTGGTGGAGGTACCACCAATGTGGCCATCTTCAGGCAGGGCGATCTGATGGCTGCTGCGGCCATAGCTGTTGGCGGCCGACACATCGAGATCGAGCACACGACCGGGCGCGTCCGCAAAATCACCAAGAGCGGCGCCCGGGTCCTGGCTCATCTGGGCAGCGACTTGTCAGTCGGCGACCTGGCTGACCTGCCGACGTTGCGCCGCTTTGCCGACCAAATGGCCGAGTTGATCGTGGAGCTCCTTGAGGGCAACCTAAGCCCGCTAGGGAAGGAATTGATGCTCACCCCACTGCTGCCTCGGTCGGTCGAGGGCACCACGGTCTTCATCTCCGGAGGTGTGGCCTATTGCCTCTACGAGAACTACCCGGTGGAGACCCTGGAGGATGTGACCGTCTACGACGATGTGGGGCCTCTCCTGGCCGCTGCGCTGCGCGATCACCCCCGCTTTCAGGGGTGGAAGGTCCTTCGGCCAGCCCAGACGGTGCGGGCGACGGTGATGGGGGCCAGCCATGAGACCATCACCCTCAGTGGCATGACCATCTGGGTGGCGCCGGAAAAGCTTCCGATGCGAAACATTCCTGTGGTGCGGGCCAGGCTGAATAGGGGAGTGCCGGAGCCAAGCAGGGTTGTGGAGGCCGTCCGGGACGGCTTTGCCCGTTGGGACCTGGACCCGGCTGAGGACCGAGCAGCCATCGCCCTGGATATGAGCGCAGTGAAAGGCTATGAGGACCTGCTGCAGGTGGCTGAAGGGGTGTCCATGTTCGTCCATCAGTATCTCCCGCCCCGCCTTCCCGTGATCCTAGTCATGGAGCGTGACCTCGGGAAGGCGCTGGGCCAGGCCGTGAAGGCCGAGCTGCCTGAGCACGAGGTGCTCTCCATTGACGAGGTGTGGTTGGGCGAGGGAGATTACATTGACATCGGCCGATCTTTGCTGGGGGATCGGGTGGTGTCGCTCTCGGTGAAGACGCTTATCTTCCCCAGTTAAGTAAGTTAAGGAGGTAGACATGGTGTGATGTGGAAGGTCGGGTAGTGTCACTATCGGTGAGGACGCCTGTCTTCACTAGTTAACCAAAGGAGGTTGAAAATGCTGTTCCGTACTAAGATGTATGGCAGGACCTACGAGTTCAAGGACGTCAAGGAGGTCCTGGCCAAAGCCAACGAGCGGAAGTCAGGTGATGAGGGGGCCGGCATCGCTGCGAAGACTGTAGAGGAGCGGATCGCGGCCAAAGCGGTCTTGGCCGAGATGCCCCTGTGGGTCCTCTACAACTGCCCAGTTGTTCCCTATGAGAAGGACGAGGTCACCCGGGTGATCATTGATGCCGTGAACCAGACAATCTACAACGAGATCAAGGACTGGACGGTGGGGGAGCTGAAGGCGTGGATCCTGGACGAGAAGACCACCACCGAGGATATCTACCGCATCAGCCTGGGGCTGACCTCCGAGATGGCGGCCGCTGTGGCCAAGCTCTGCTCCAGCCTGGACCTCATTTTAGCCGCCAAGAAGATCCCCCGCATCGCCCACAACACCTGCACCATCGGCTTGCCGGGCCGGCTGGCTTGCCGCCTGCAGCCCAACCACCCGACGGATGACCCGGAAGGCATCCGGGCGGAGATCTATGATGGGATGGCCTACGTCATCGGCGACCAGGTGTGGGGCATCAACCCCTCCATTGACACCGTGGAAAACTGCATGCGGTTGTACGACATGATGTGGGACATCAGGGAGACGTGGAATGTCCCCTCTGGTAACTGCGTGCTGGCCCACGTGACCACGCAGATGCAGTGCCTCCCGAAGGGGGCGCCGGTGGGGCAGGTCTTCCAGAGCCTTGCTGGCACCGAGGACGCGAACAAGGCCTTCGGCATCTCGGTGGGGCTGCTGGATGAGGCCTACGAGCTGGCCCAGAAGTACTGTTATGCCGAGGGGCCTAACTACATGTACTTCGAGACCGGCGAGGGCACGGAGCTATCCGCCTATGCCCATCACGGTGCGGACCAACTGACGTGTGAGGCGCGCAAGCATGGGCTGGCCAAGCGCTACAAGCCGATAGGCCTCAATAGCGTGGTGGGCTTCATCGGCCCCGAGTATCTCTACGACGCCATGGAGATAATTCGGGCAGGGCTGGAGGACCACTTCTGCGCCAAGCTCCAGGGGATCCCCATCGGCCTCGACAACTGCTACACCAACCACGTCCGGGCCGACCAGAACGCCATCGAGCTCGAGATGATAGTGGATGTGGCGGCTGGGGTCAACTACCACATGGGTGTGCCCCTGGGCGACGACGTGATGCTGAGCTATCAGTGTGCCAGCTACCACGATACGCCAAGCGCCTGGCGCATCCTCGGACTGCGGCCAGCGCCCGAGTATGAGGCCTGGGCAGAGAGCCTGGGGCTGATGAAGGACGGCAAGCTGACCGACAAGGCCGGCGACCCATCCTTCTTCCTGAAGCGCTGAGATGGGCAGTCGCAATGAAATCATGGCCCTCGGCGTTGGGTGAGGGGCGCTGGGGTGAAAGGCCTGCTATAATACATTAGACTTTAACCCCAGTGCCCTACCATCCCAGCGACGGAGGGACACCATTGAAAATATAAGGGGGATAGGAAAATGGCACAGAAAGAAGCATATCAGGGCAAGCTATCAGCAGCCAACCTAGAGGCTATGTCCAAGGAGGCCGAGAAGTTCACCCTCGAGGTTCCGGACGTCACCGAGAAGAAGATGCGCAGGGAGCCCCTGGTGAAGGAGCCAGCTGACCTGGAAGGGCTCAAGGCGTTGATCGCCAGCACCCCGTACCGGATCGGCGTCGGCCGGGAAGGTCCTCGTCCCAAGACCCGCACCTATCTGCAGATGAGGGCCGACCATGCCCGCACCCAGGACTCCCTGCTGTACATCGTACCCGAGGAGACGCTGAAGAAGATAGGGGTATTCTCGGTAGGGGAGACCCAGAGTGAGGGCGTTCTGGAAACTTACCTGAGGCGGCCAGACCTGGGACGCAAGTTCAGCGAGGAGGCCAAGAAGGTCATCCTTGAGAAGTGCAAGAAGAAGCCCACCGTTCAGATCGTGCTTAGCAATGGGCTGAGCGGCTATGCCATCGAGCGCTACGCGGGCGATGTCCTGAAGGGGATGATGGACGGGCTCAAGAAGGCCGGCATCAATGTGGGCACCCCCTTCTACGTAAACCGCGCTCGGGTGGGGCTCCTGAACGATATCGGCGCGACCCTGGACGCCGAAGTGTCGGTCCTCCTCATTGGCGAGCGGCCCGGGCTGATCATCGGGGATGCGTTGAGCATCTACAGCGGATACAAGCAACGCTGGGAGCCGCTCACCACGGATGCCAACCGGGATAATATCTGCATGATCTCCAAGTTGGGGAAGGACCCGTTGGAAGCGGCTGCCGAGGCCGTTGCCCTGATCAAGGACTACCTGAAGTACAAGACCAGCGGGGTTGAGCTGGCCGCGAAGAAGAGGGAGGCGAAAGCCTAAGCCAGCCTGAGCAAGAGCTTCTCCCAAAACTTCAAGGGTCAGACCATCGCCCTCCTTTAGGCACCACCAAGAGGTGTCACTGGTAGTGTCGAGGAGAGGGATGGTCTGACCCCAGACCCTTCATTGATACTTAAGGAGGGAATGACATGGCTCTTGAAATACAACATTACATCAAAGCCGAGGTCACGGCGGTAAGGTTGATCCCCAGTGTGCATCCCGAGATGGCGGAGCAACTTAAGCTCAAGCCGGAGGAGAGGAGCGTGGGGCTAATCTCTGCCACCATCGATGATCCGCTCTACATTGGCGGCGACGACGCTACTAAGAAGGCTGATGTGCGGGTAGCGTTTGGTAGGTCCTGGTGGGCTACAGGCCCTACTCCGCTACTCATCCCTAGCTACTTCTCTGGTATGGCCCTCTTAATGCTGGCGGGGCCCAACCCGGCGGAGGTGATAGCTGGGCTCAACGTGGTCATCAATTTCTGCGACACGCTATATTACTCCTCCGTCAAGCTGCCTGAGCCTCATGGGGAGTTGGTCTGGCTCGCGTACACCATCTCCCGTGCCGGGACCTATATGGCTGAGTTGGCGAAGGTTCCGCTGGATACCCCCATAGCCTACATAACTGCCCCGCCTCTGGAGGGCTGTTACGCCTATGAAAGGGCGCTCAAGGCAGCGGATGTGAAGACAGGCACCTACTTTGCCCCGCCGACTGAGACCAACGTCATGACGGCGCTGCTGTATGGAACCCAGAGCGCGTGCGTAGCAGCATGTCGGGCCTTCGAGGACGCGATATACTCTATAGCTATCACGCCTATAGAGTTCGCGGGCTGAAACCCGGATTGAGGCTTGGGAGCTCTGAGGGGAGGTAGACATGCCCGAAGAGTATGATCTCGACCTGCGGTCGATCCAAGAGGCGCGGCGGCTGGTGGTGCAGTGTCGGGAGGCACAGCGGGTCTTCTTCCGTTTCGACCAGAAGGAAGTGGATCAGGTGGTGGAGGCCATGGCCGAGGCGGCCTATTGCCAGGCTGGAAGGCTGGCCCAATTGGCCCACGAGGAGACCGGCTATGGCGTTGTTGCCCACAAGACCCTCAAGAACCAGTTCAATTCGCGCATACTCTGGGAGGCCATTAAGGATCAAAAAACGGTGGGTGTGGTCAGGCGGGACGATTCCCGTCGTATCATCGAGATCGCTTGGCCTTTCGGCGTCATCGCCGCCTTGACCCCAGTCACCAACCCCACCGCCACCGTGATTAACAATGCCATCATCGCGGTCAAGGCGCGCAACGGCATCGTCTTCGCCCCTCACCCAGCGGCGGCTAAGTGTTCGGCCGAGGCGACCCGGGTGGTGGCTGAGGCGGCCGAAGCTATGGGCGCCCCTGAGGGGCTCATCAGTTGCATGACCCACATCACCCTGCCGGGAACCAATGAGCTGATGGGCCACTGGGCGGTGGATCTCATCCTGGCCACCGGTGGGACAGAGATGGTGAGAGCCGCCCACGGTGTGGGGAAGCCGGCCATTGGCGTCGGGCCGGGCAATACCCCGGTCTACGTGGACCGCAGCGCCGACGTGGAGAAGGCCGCTCGGGACACGGTCAACGGCAAGTCCTTCGACTGCGGCGTGGTCTGTTCCACTGAACAATCTGTGGTCGCCGATAAGCCGATTGCCGATCAGTTGGCGGCGGCCATGGAGCGCCATGGGGCGGTGTTCATCGGTGAGGCGACGGCCAATATCCTGCGCAAGGAGCTGTTCCGGCCGACCGGGATAATGTATCCCCAGTTTGTCGGACAGACGCCCCAGGCGCTGGGCCGGATGCTCGGCTTCTCAGCGCCGGAGCACGCCCGCATCCTGGTGGCCCGCCTGAGCGAGGTGGGCCCGGAGGAGCCCCTCTCCCGGGAGAAGCTCACCACCATCCTGAGCTTTTACGTGGAGGATGGCTGGCGGCGCGGTTGCGACCGCTGCATCCAAGTGCTTAAGTTCGGCGGCGAGGGGCATACCCTAGGCATCCACTGCCGGGACGAAGAGGTGATCATGGCCTTCGGCCTGGAGAAACCAGCCTTCCGCATCATCGTCAACTCAACGACCACCCTGGGGGCGGTGGGCTACACCACAGGGCTTGACCCTGCTTTCACCTTGGCCACAGGCGGCCTAGGGGGCTCGATAGTGAGCGATAATATCACCGTTCGCCACCTGATGAACCTCAAGCGCGTGGCCTACGAGTTGCGATCCTACGAGCCGCCGGAGGAGGCCGCCAAGCCAGCGGCTGTCGGGGAGGCCGAGACCGCTGCCGACATTGAGGCCATCGTGCGCCGGGTGCTGATGGAGGAGCTGGCCTGTCGCTCCTGAGGAGTGCATCTGGTAGTTGGCTGCCAGTTCAGGATACGCATGGCCAGATATTGCTTCGGTGCATCCGTTGATTAGATAAACCAGGAGGAAAGCTATGGCACAAGTTCCGATAACAATGATTGCCTTGGGGATGATCGAAACACGGGGCCTGGTTGGCGCCATCGAGGCGGCAGATGCCATGGTCAAGGCTGCCAATGTGAAGCTCATCGGCAAGGAGTACATCGGCGCCGGCTACGTGACGGTCTTCGTGCGCGGCGACGTGGGTGCGGTGAAGGCCGCCACCGACGCTGGGGCGGCTGCGGCCCAGCGTGTGGGGGAGTTGGTCTCCGTACACGTCATCCCGCGTCCCCATGGCGACACGGAGACGATCCTGCCCAAGCTGCTGCCGGAGGCTGTGCCGCCGGGGAGATTATAGGTGGCCTGAGAGCTCCGCCCTTTTGGCGATCATTTGAGTTTCACCGCTGGTCGGCGATGGATGTGATGGCCTTCTGGCTTCGTCTGTGGCTACGACGATCGCCTTAGGGAAGCTAGTGGCTATGGCCAGCGAGAAATCACCAGCAAGGCCGACATCTTCCATCACGAATGAAAGGGGGAATGCCTATCGCAGAATCCAGTAGTTGAATCTTGCCTGAGGTAAGTAAGCCAATCAATACAAAGAAGGAGGGCTCAAATGCAAGTCGTAAGTAGAATCGTTCTGTGGATCCTAGGCATCTTTGCGCTCCTTGGCGCCCTTGATAGGATCATCAAGGAGCTCAAGCCGGATGTAAAGCTCCCGCTCATTGATGGTTTTGGAAAGGAGTTTGAGAACGGCTTCAACGCCATGGGCGCTATAGCACTCGCTCAGGTCGGGATCATCGCTGTCACCCCGATACTGGCGAGGGTATTGGCACCGGTCGTAGGCCCGATCTATGTAGCGCTCCTGTCCAGGCCAGCCATGTTCGCTGGCACACTCTTGGCCATTGACATGGGTGGCACGCCCCTGGGCGTGGCACTGGCCAAAACGTTCGGTGACCCGGAGTGGGTCGGATACTACGGCGGGCTGCTCCTGGGGTCCATGTTCGGGGTCAACCTGGTGTTCAACATCCCGGTGGCCCTGGGCATCATTAAGAAGGAGGATCAGCGGTATCTGGCCCTGGGCTTGCTGGCCGGGATCGTCATGGTCCCCGCTGGGGTGTTCGTTTCTGGCGTGCTGGCCGGCTATCCCCTGGGACCGTCCATCATGTACCTGGTCCCCGTGATCATCGTGGCCATCTTGATCGCCATTGGCCTGGTCGTAGCGCGGGAAGCCATGATCAGAGGCTTCATCGCTTTTGGCCACTTCATCATCGCCTTCATCCTGTTGTGGCTGGGCATTTCGGTCTTCCAGTACCACACGGGCGCCACGATCGTCCCCGGGCTGTCACCGATGTTCGCCCACCTTGATGAGGCCGGGGGGCTGGTCTGGGAGGGCATTGAGGTCGTTGGGGCCATTGGCGTTGCGCTGGCTGGCGCCTTCCCCTTTGTGAAGTTCCTGACCCGGGTGCTCGGCGGGCCACTGGGGGCGCTGGGCAAAGCATTGGGCATGAACGAAATTGCGGCTGCGGGGATCGTGGCTACCCTTGCCAACAACCTGGCCATGTTCCCAGTATTCAAGGACATGAACCCGCGTGGCAAGGTGATCAATGCGGCCTGGCAGACGGCGGCGGCATTCACCATCGCCGACCACCTGGGATTCTGTGCAGCCAATGCACCGTGGCTGATCGGCCCGATGATCTTCGGCAAGCTGGTCGCTGGCATCCTGGGCGTGATCATGGCCACGTTCGTCGCCCCCAAGGAGTGATAGCCAGCTTCAGGAAAGGAGTATAGGCCATGGCACAAGTTCCGGTAACAATGATTGCCTTGGGGATGATCGAGACACGGGGCCTAGTAGGCGCCATTGAGGCGGCAGATGCCATGGTCAAGGCCGCCAACGTGAAGCTCATCGGCAAGGAGTACATCGGCGCCGGCTACGTGACGGTCTTTGTGCGTGGGGACGTAGGCGCAGTGAAGGCCGCCACCGACGCTGGGGCGGCTGCGGCCCAGCGGGTGGGGGAGCTGGTCTCCGTACACGTCATCCCGCGTCCCCATGGCGACACGGAGACGATCCTGCCCAAACTGCCGCCGTGAGGAATAGGACTGCCATCGGCTCAGGGAGCGGGGGGCAGCCAGTGGGAGAGGTTTCCTGAGAGCCGGCTGCCCCCTGCATCCTCGATCTCATCCCCATTGATGACAGAGGGAGGTGAATTATGGAGAAGCGTGTTTTCGCCAAAGCTGACATCGAGCAACTGCATAGGGCGGGGCAAACCGTCTTGCGGTTGGAGCCGGGTGATACAGTCACCCCCCTTGCGCGCGACACCGCCTTTGAGCTGGGCGTAACCATCTACGGGCCA
>Ga0315314_1000739_pt1 | contig 32876 bp, 26 predicted proteins | sample TDP9_MG_FD_203631 | JGI IMG/M metagenome (GOLD analysis project Ga0315314, IMG submission 203631) | Freshwater sediment microbial communities from Lake Towuti, South Sulawesi, Indonesia - TDP9 | ecosystem: Environmental > Aquatic > Freshwater > Lake > Sediment | place: Indonesia: South Sulawesi... | reverse complement strand
GAGTAGAGCCGAGGTTAAGGATTAAGGATTAAGAATTAGAAAAAAGTGTCGAGAATCATAGGTAGAAAAATATTTAGTTATCTGAGGGTTACTTCCACTCAGGATAAGGCAAAGAAGTTTGCACAGAAGGGCCTTCCTGAAGGAACGGTTATTATTGCAGAAACCCAGACTGAGGGAAAGGGGCGCATGGGGAGAAGATGGGTTTCGCCGAGAGGGGGTATCTGGTTATCTGTTATCCTGCGACCTGAAATAGCCCCGATGGAAGTGCCAAGAATGACTATCATTGGTAGCCTGGCTGTGGCAAAAGCTATAGCCGAACTTACCAATATGGAAGTGAAGTTTAAATGGCCAAACGATGTTCTCATTCGCTCCGTTGCCGGTGGTGCGTTTAAGAAAGTATGCGGGGTGTTGACAGAAATGGTCTCGGGTACTGGACGGGTTAATTACGTTATCACAGGCCTTGGGATTAATGTGAATAATCGAATTCCTGCTACTCTACGGGCTAAATCAATTTCTCTTAAAGATGCAATAGGTCGCAATCTGCCCAAACGGAAACTTTTAAGAAAGATGCTGGAAAAGTTTGATAAATATTATATAGATTTTAAAAAGCGGGGAATGGGTCCAATTCTGAAAGAGTATAAAAGTATGTCGGCTGTGCTGGATAAGGAAGTTAATATCGAATGTCCAGATAAAATTATTGAGGGTAAAGCTTTGGATATAGATGAGTATGGAGCTTTGATTGTACAGACAGATAATGGTAGAAAAAGAGTTATTGCTGGAGACGTGACAATACTATCGAAAGTTTAGAGATTATGCATCCCGATTTTCAATCGGGAAAATTTTGTAGGCACGATTTCAAATCGTGCAGGGTAGGGGCGACACTCCGTGGCCACCCGATAGGGACGGCACAGAGTCCGTCCCCTACGATTCTAAAAAGGAAAGTGTTATGCTTCTTGTGATTGATATTGGCAATACAAGTATTTCCTTTGGTGTCTACACAGGCAAGAAACTGATAGGGAGCTGGAGAATGTCAACAAGTGCAAGGAAGACTTCAGATGAGTATGGGGTAGGGATATTAGATTTCTTCGAGTTAGAAAAAATTGATAGAAGAAAAATTTCCGGAATTGCCGTATCCTGTGTGGTTCCTTCTCTTTTACCTGTTTTCCAAGAGATCTCCGATAGATATTTTCACATCAAGCCACTTGTTGTTGGTCGGGAATGCGAGCTGGGGATTCCTGTTCTGTACGATAATCCGAAAGAAGTGGGAGCTGACAGACTCTCAGCCAGTATAGCTGCTTTTGAGCTGTATAAAGGCCCGGTCATAGTGGTTGATTTCGGTACTGCTACAACCTTTGATATAGTTAGTGAAAAGGGAGAGTATGTTGGAGGAGTGATTGCGCCTGGAATCGGCATCTCCTCGCAGGCCCTTTTTGAAAAGGCAGCCCAGCTGCCTGATGTTGAGCTGGCTAAACCGGAAAGTATTATTGGTAAGAACACCAGAAAGAGTATGCAGGCAGGAATAATTTATGGTTCTATCGGGCAGGTGAGAGAGATACTTTCCAGAATAAAGAAAGAAATTGGAGGGAATCCCAAAATTGTGGCCACTGGCGGATATGCCAGCCTGATCGCACAAGAAATCGAGATGATAGATACGGTAAATGAGGATCTAGTTCTGGAAGGCCTGAGGATAATCTGGGAGCGAAGCTTTCGAGCTCAAAAATAGCCTTGTGGATATTGTGGAAAAGTCTGTGGATAACATTGAAATTGTTAAGTTAAGGAGAGAACATCAAACCATACAGTGCGGTGCATGGTGGGGGCAGGTCGGTCGGCCTTTGGCGCTAGAAGATTGGAAATCTTCTCCCCTTTAGGGAGAGGGTTGAGGGGAATTGTAGTGGCAGAGCGACCGCGTAGGGGCGACCTTTATGGTCGCCCACATAAAGGAAGCAAAGCTTGCGCTTTGCTGCTACAGGATATGCCCGGCCAGATGGCATCATAAAGGGCACCTCTACGCTATCGGTTGCGGCTACCAATTAACGTTCATTAGCAAAAAACGGAGAAAATTGGAGTATTTAGGAGAAAAAGGCAGTTTCTTTAAGATAAGCGGCAATTTTCGGTATTTTTGTTTCTTGACTTATTGGCTTTAAAGATATATATTTTAGCACTCTTGCCACAAGAGTGCTAATTACACCTATATTGGAAATCTGTTAGAAAGGAGGAAGAGCTCAATGAAGGTTAGACCGCTGGGTGATCGGGTTCTGGTGAAGCCTTTGGAATTAGAAGAAAAGAAGAAGGGCGGAATTATTATTCCTGACACTGCTAAAGAGAAACCTCAGGAAGGTAAAGTTATTGCGGTGGGAAAGGGTAAGATTACTGAAGAAGGTAAAACACTCCCGCTGGATGTCAAAGTGGGAGATAGAATACTTTTCGGGAAGTATTCTGGTAATGAGATAAAGATAGATGATGAGGACTACTTGATTGTAAAGGAAGAAGATATCCTTGGAATCATTGAATAGAGAGGCAAGAACGAAAGATGATAAGTTCATATGTTGATGGGTCACTCGTTCGTTACCAACTTGTCATCTTATCAACTGAATTCGAAAGGGGGTTAATAAAATGGCAAAGCAAATGAAGTTTAAAGAAGAGGCGATGCGAGCAGTAATGAGTGGTGTAGACCAGCTGGCAAATGTGGTCAGGATCACTCTCGGGCCAAAAGGGAGGTATGTGATTCTGGATAAGAAATTCGGCTCGCCAACCATTACCAATGACGGAGTGACCATAGCCAAAGAGATCGAACTCAAGGATCCCTTTGAGAATATGGGGGCTCAATTAGTAAAAGAGGTTGCCTCCAAAACAAATGAAGACGCTGGCGACGGCACTACCACGGCAACTCTCCTTACCCAGGCAATTGTGCGCGAAGGAATAAGGAACATCACTGCTGGAGCCAATCCTATTCATATTAAGAGCGGAATTGATAGGGCAGTGGAGGCAGTAGTAAAAGAGATAAAGCAGAGGAAAAAAGATGTAAAGACTAAGGAGGAAATTGCACAGGTAGCTTCCATAGCTGCCAACAGTCATGAGATAGGGAGCTTGATTGCCGATGCTATGGACAAGGTAGGGAAAGACGGAGTTATTACAGTGGAGGAAGGAAAAAGTGCTGCCACCACTGTGGACATTGTAGAGGGGATGCAGTTTGACAGGGGCTACATCTCTCCATATTTCGTTACCGATGCTGAGAGGATGGAAGCGGTCTTGGAGGATGCCTATTTTCTCCTTACCGATAAGAAAGTCAGTTCTATGCAGGATCTCTTGCCCATATTGGAAAGAATTGTTCAGACTGGCAAGCCATTCGCGATTATAGCTGAAGATATAGAAGGGGAAGCTCTGGCCACACTGGTGGTCAATAAGTTGAGGGGAACGCTAAAGTGCGCTGCGGTCAAGGCACCTGGCTTTGGAGACCGTCGAAAAGAGATGTTACAGGATGTTGCAATTCTCACAAAGGGAACGGTAATTTCGGAAGAGATGGGAATGAAACTCGAGAAAGCAACCCTCGATATGCTTGGCCAGGCGAAGAGAGTGACCATCGATAAGGAGAATACCACAATTGTGGGAGGTACGGGAGAGAAGAAAGATATTAATGCGAGAATTGCTCAAATTAAGAAACAGATAGAGGAGACCGACTCAGATTACGATAGAGAAAAGCTCCAGGAGCGACTGGCAAAATTAGTGGGAGGAGTGGCAGTGATTAATGTGGGTGCAGCTACTGAGACTGAGATGAAATCGAAGAAGTTCAAGATTGAAGATGCTATGCACGCTACCCGAGCTGCTGTAGAAGAGGGTATTGTACCTGGTGGGGGAATAGTGCTTCTGGCAGCAATCGAGGCTGTTTCTAAATTGAAGCCAGTAGACGCAGATGAACAGACTGGGATGAATATTATTAAGAGGGCCTTAGAAGAACCCTTAAGGCAGATTGCGGAAAATGCTGGTTTTGAAGGCTCTGTGGTTGTAGAAAGAGTGAAGAAGAGCCAACCAGGCATTGGATTAAATGCTGAGAATGGAGAATTTGTGGACCTACTGAAAGCAGGCATTGTTGACCCGGCTAAAGTAGTTCGCTTGACTCTCGAAAATGCTGCTAGTATATCTTCAATATTATTGACTACAGAGTCTCTGGTAACCGATATACCCGAAGAGAAACCTGCCGTACCTAGTATGCCCGGCGGCCCTGGTATGTATTAATATGTTAGTGACACGAAGGGATGAGGTTGGTCGTGCTTTCCCGATCCCGTTCTGGTTTCGGGACGGGGCAGGGTGACGGGTGATTATGCATCCCGATTTTCAATCGGGAAAATTGTGCCTGCGAATGGTGCACAATTTGAAATTGTGCCTACAAAATAACCGTTGTAGGCACAGATTCAATCTGTGCAAACTGCACAATTTGAAATTGTGCCTACAAATGTTCTCGTTAATCTCTCTTGGCTTTAGGCACAGATTTACTCTGTGCAGGGTCTTTCCAAATAACGCAAATTCTATTTATCCTTTCCATATCAGGACTTCCTGAAAAATTCTCCTCCCAAGGCAAAATCAACAAAACGAGACTCATTTACAGAGAAAAGCTTACCATTACAGAAATTTCAGTAGCCTGAGATACCAGATTGTCAAATCCGAATTGTAACTCATTCAAAGAACAATACTTCCTTTTCTAACCTTTTCCACCATTTAGGAAACACCTCGGAAAAGTTAAGAAATGACACGGATTTGTACGAAATATTAGCAAATTGAACGTTGACCTGTCAAACAGAAAACCTGAAATGGTGCTTTTTTGTTTGACAATTATCTTCCGTTTTGATAAAATTTCACAAATTGCCATTCTACCGTAATTTGTCCGCCGGAGTAGCGAACGGATTCTATGGGACTATGGCTAACACTCCATACTTCAAATCACCAGTATTTCACAATTCTAAATCGGAAATTCCAAACAATTTCTGCGTGCCTGACTAATTGGCACTATAAAGATTCCCCGATCAAATAGGTCTATGCTGGTCGGTCGCCCCTTAGGGTGACGAAGGACGGCACTCTAAAGAGCGCCCGACCAAATGATTATGCACAGATTGAATCTGTGCCTACAATTGTTTTGTAGGCACGGTTTCAACCGTGCAGAAATGGAAGGACCTTGCTTTCGCAAGGACTCCAGAATTTTTTGGAGTCTCCGATTTCATCGGAGGAGGGGATAACCCCCGACTTCACGCGGGACTCCAGCTTTTTTCAGGTCGCCCCAAAAGAACCGAAGCTTAAGCTTTGTTGTTACAACATGCCCAACCAAGCAGTGATTAATAAAAAGGCGGAAGTGGTCGATTTATCGATTATAATTGTTAATTACAATGTGAAGTATCACTTAGGGGAATCCCTACAGTCTATTTACGGTAATAGAAAGGGAATAAGTTTTGAAATAATTGTTGTGGATAATGATTCCACTGATGGCAGTGTGGATATGGTCAAGAGTCGATTTACGGAAGTTAGGCTAATAGAAAACTGCCAGAATTTAGGCTTTGCGAGAGCTGTTAATCAAGGTCTGATAGAGAGCAAGGGAAGGTACTTATTATTATTGAATCCTGACACAGTAGTTTTACCCGGCGCTTTGGATAAGATGGTAGAATTTATGGATGAAAATCCCCGAGCGGGTGCATTGGGATGTAAGCTTTTGAACGCTGATGGGAGCTTGCAGCCTTCCTGTAGAAGTTTTCCTACTTTGAGAGGAGCTTTTTTTGAAAATATTGGTCTGGAAAGGTTGTTTCCCGGGAATAGAGTTATCGGTCAGTACAGGATGGGATACTGGGGCCACAATTGTGTCAGGGAAGTAGACCAACCAATGGGTGCGAATCTTATGTTAAGGTCGGCGGCTATCAGTCAAGTGGGATTAATGGATGAGCAGTTCTATATGTATTATGAAGAGGTTGACTGGTGTTATAGAATCAAGAAGGAAGGGTGGAAGATATACTTTACTCCCTATGCAGAAATGATTCACTATGGGGGAAAGAGCACCAGACAGGCCGTACGAAATATGCTGATTGAACGCTACAGAAGTATGCATAAGTTTTACAGAAAGCACTTTGGATTAATTCCGGAAATCTTATTGAAATGTATGAACTTTGTTGGGCTTGTTTTGAAGATACTTTTCGGAGCGACGATTGTAGGAGTGAGTCTTTTTGGTAGGAATAGGAAGGGAGAATATTGGGAATATAGGAGACAGATTTTAAGGGACCGCTGGTGGGTTCTGGTAAGAAACTGGAGGTTGTGGGTGTGAGGGTAGTCAAAGAAGAAAAGATTCAGAGAATATTAATGGCTATCATTTTGCTATTGATTATTGGAACGCCGCTCCTCTACGCAAGATTTGTCTATAATCCTTGGTTTATATCGACGATGAAGATAACGTTTGTTCAGATACTCGTCATAATAGCAGGCAGTTTATATCTCTTGACAAAAGGCAAATACAAAATAGTCAAAAGTGGACTAAACTATCCCATCATTGCCTTTATTATTGTCTGTACCATATCACTAATATCTACAATTGATGTCTATAGCAGTCTTTATAGCCTCCTCACTATTGTTATCCTTGCCGGGTTATACTTCCTTGTGCCAGATATTGTTAGGGAAGGACAGCAAGTGAGAAAAATAATGGTTTCATTAATCTTCGTTTCCGGGACCATTTCAATCTATGGAATAGGCCAGTATTTCGGAATAGATTTGCTAAATCTGAAAGTTGTTGGAAGCGGGAATATTTCAGGGCCTTTTGAGAACCGGAATGTTCTGGCAAGTTTTCTGGTGTTTACAATGCCAGTAAGTGCAGGCCTTCTCTTTGAAAAAATTAGTAAAAAATCGAAGATAGTGATTGGTTTGGCAGGGATAATAACTCTTGTTGCCTTAATCTATACACGCACCCGGGGAGCCTGGGTAGGACTTGTGGGAGCTATGGCGTTCTTTACGGGGTCGAAGCTGATGGCACAAGGAGGAATGAGAAATTTTTTTGAGAGAATATTTAGCAAGAAATTTCTTATTATTATTTTTCTTCTGGCTATTTTCCTCGGTCTATTAATAAGATATGATTACAAGAAGCAGGGTTCTTTTACCAAGAAATTTCTTTCCATTGGTGACCTCAAGGATCCGGCGACAAGACACAGATTTGTTATGTGGCATACGGGTATGGACATAATAGAAGAGCACTTACTATTGGGGACTGGCATCGGCACTTTTAGAAAGATATACCCAAAATATCAAAGCAGGTACCTGAGGACGGAAAAATATGGAATTTTCCAAGGATTGTCGCGTTTTGCCCATAATGACTATCTGGAAACAACCGCAGATACGGGCATATTAGGCCTGGGAACTTTTCTCTGGCTTATTGTAACCCTTTACTGGATGGGCCTTAAGAAACTTAGGCAAATAGTCCAGTCAACATATTCTCCAAATTTACTTATCATCACTCTGTCGAGCCTTACAGCAGTATTGATTCATGGTTTTTTCCATTACTCTCTCTATCTGCCGACAACAAGCATGTTATTCTGGCTCTGGCTTGGACTATTAAATACTGACGGTACTAAATTAGAAGAAACTAAGGAGAATATCCGGCCTTCCATAGCGAGACAGGGCGCAACAGGACTGATAACTATTCTTCTTCTGGTCTGGGCTATTAAGCCTTTTATTGCCAGTCTCTACTTCGACAGGGCGGGCTTCTACTCTATGAGTGGCGACTACAACAAGGGAATTGCTATGTATAAAAAAAGTATAAAGTTGAGCCCTAATGATGAGAATGCGCGCAATAATCTGGGGAATATCTACAGAGATACAGGTTTGTACAGAGAAGCATTGAAAGAGTATGAGGAAGCCTTGAAGATTAATCCGTATCTTGTTGAAGCCCATAATAATTTGGGAATACTCTACGCTAACACAGGCTTGTATGAGGAGGCAATGAGAGAGTATATGCTTGCCTTGGAAATTAATCCTAATCTCGCAAGAGTGCACAATAACTTAGGGAATGTATATAGAAAAAAAAGTCTATATGACAAGGCATTGAATGAGTACCAGGAAGCCGTAAATCTCGACCCTTCCCTTGCAGAAGCCTATAATAACCTTGGGGTCACTCTTGCGGAGACGGGAGAATTGAACGAGGCAGTGCAACAATTCAGGAAAGCCCTTCGGTGCAATCCGAAATATGAACAGGCTAGGTCTAACTTAGAAAAGGTAGAAAAGATGTTAGGGCAAAAGTGAATCTGCACAGATTGAATCTGTGCCTACAATGGTTAGGCTGTCATTGCGATCCCTTCGCTTCTGTCATTCTGACCCTGAGTGAAACGAAGGGGAAGAATCTCAAGAACGGCTCAGGATAAACTCCATGAAGCAATCTCGAGATTGCCACGCTCCTTTCAGTCGTTCGCAACGACATTTGTAGGCCCCGATTCACCGGGGCAGAAATCGTTCTGTATGGACAATTTCAAATTATGCGATTTGGCAGCCGGATTTTAGTCTATGAGAGTTATCTTTTTGACTCAGACTTCGGAATTGGGACCCTCCAGTAGGTATCGGGTTTATCAGTATCTCAATTTCCTGAAAAGGAAGGGCGTCAATTTCAGGGTTAATCCTGGTATTAGTTCTAATCATTTCACGAAAGTATATAGCACCGATAGGCCCATAATTAAACTGCCATATTTTGTCCTCTCGGTATTGAAGCGTCTAATAGGTCTAACTCTGATTGGAGCGGGTGACATTGTATTTCTGCAAAAAGAAGTCCTGCCACAAGCCTATCCTTTAATAGAGGACTTACTTAAGAGATTAAATAGGAAATTGGTCTTTGATTTTGATGACGCTATCTTCCTTTTGCCACCGAAAAGGAAAAGTCTTCTTTATAATTTCCGGTATGAAAACAGCATTCCCAGAATTTTAACAATAAGTGACTATGTTATTGCCGGAAATGAATATTTAAAACGGTATGCTTTGAAATTTAATCGAAATGTTGAGGTAATCCCCACATCTATTGACACTGAAACCTATTTTGTTGGGAGGAAAGAGAAGAAGGAGAAAATAAATATTGGATGGATAGGAAGTAAAACCACAATATTCTATCTTGACCGGCTGAGAAATGTATTCAGTGCCCTTGCTAAGAGCTACAATATTTGTGTAACTGTCATCGGCACTGGTAATTATAGAATTGACGGGGTGGAAACGATTACCAGGCCCTGGAGACTGGAAACAGAGGTTTCCGATCTGCAATGTTTTGATATTGGAGTAGCCCCTCTTATTAATGATAAGTGGGCTTTGGGGAAGTCCGGATGTAAAGTCATTCAATGTATGGGAGTTGGAATTCCAGTAGTTGCTTCCAGGGTGGGGATATATGGTGAAATTATCAATGATGGGGTCAATGGCTTTTTAGCCGATTCCGAGGAAGAATGGATTGAGAAGTTATCGCAACTTATTGAGAACGAAGCTCTAAGACAGAGATTAGGTTTCATGGGCCGAAGGACAGTCGAGGAAAGATATTCGCTTAAAGTTAACGGTCCTAAACTTCTTGAGATTTTGCAGAAGGTTAATGAAATGGATAATCCTTAAGATTAAAGTCAATGTAGGGGTTCGATTCATCGAACCCTCAGAAGGGGTCTCAATAAATTGAGCCCCTACATACAGGAACAGATGAAAAAAATCAGAGTACTCCATATCATTACTCGTTTAATATTGGGTGGAGCGCAGGAGAATACGATATTTACTGTTTGGGGCTTGAATAAGAGTGATTGTTATGAAGTAGAGTTAGCCACAGGACTTCCGATTGGGCCAGAAGGTAGTCTAATAAAGGAAGCGGAGAAGAGAGGAATTAAGTTAAAGATTATACACTATATGAGAAGAGAAATCAACTTTTTTCGAGATATCCTGGCTTTTATTGAACTGTATCTCCTAATCAGAAAAGGAAAGTACACAATAGTCCATACTCACAGTTCTAAAGCTGGTATTCTTGGCCGATTAGCTGCCAAGATAGCAGGTGTGAAAATAGTAATTCACAGTGTTCATGGGCTACCTTTCTTTGACTATCAGAACAGATTATTAAACTACATCTATATCTTATGTGAAAGGTTCGCCGCTCTTTTTACCGACAGACTAATTTCTGTATGTGAGGCAATTGTGAGAAAAGCCGTAGCTGCTGGCGTAGCTAAGGAAGACAAATTTAGAACCATCTATAGCGGTATAGAATTGGAACACTATTTTAACAGTGATGTTCCAATAGCTAAAAAGCAAAAGGAGTTGAATCTGGACCCCGATGCTCCAGTTGTCGGGAATATATCTCGCCTGTTCAGTCTAAAAGGTCATAACTATCTTCTTGAGGCTGCTTCTCAAGTGGCTGAGCTCTTTCCGGAAACTAAGTTTCTCTTAGTGGGCGACGGTATCTTGAAGAAGAAATTGATGCGCCAGGCAGAAGATTTGAAAATAAGAGATAATGTTATATTTACTGGACTTGTGGAACGAGAAGACGTTCCGAAACTAATATCAGTTATGGATGTTGTCGTTCACACATCTTTGAGAGAGGGGTTGCCTCGCGTCTTGCCCGAGGCGTTAGCAATGGCTAAGCCGGTTATAGCATTTGAAGTTGATGGAATAGGAGAGATAATAAAGGACGGAATTAACGGCTACCTGATTCCTCCCAAGGATTCAAGAAAGTTAGCTAATTCTATTATCCACCTTTTGAAGGATAAAGAAAGAGCAAGAAGAATGGGAGAAGCTGGACGGGCTATAGTTGACCCTGCTTTTGAGCTGGAAGTAATGGTGAAGCGTATAGGTGACGTTTATATGGAGTTAATCCAAGCGAGAGGTGTGTCTTAAATGGAGGTATTAGTCACCGGAGGAGCTGGTTTTATTGGCTCACACATAGCTGAAGAACTTATTAAAAAGGGGAATAGAGTTCTGGTGATTGATGACCTTTCCACTGGGAAGAGAGAGAATATCAGCCATCTGGAAGGAGAAGAAAAATTCTCGTTTATTCAGGGCACTATTCTGGATGAGCCACTAATGGAAGGTTTGGTCGAAGAGTGTGACATAATCTACCATATGGCAGCTGCCGTGGGTGTGGAATTCATCATGCAAAACCCCATAAGGTCAATAGAAATCAACGTGTTGGGGACAGAAATAGTGCTGAGGCTGGCAGCAAAGAATAAGAAGAAGGTAGTAATAGCCTCATCATCGGAAATCTACGGCAAAAATCAGAAGAAAATTTTCAAAGAAAGCGATGGAAGACTTCTGGGACCAACACTTACCCACAGGTGGAGCTATTCTTGCACTAAAGCTTTGGGCGAATTTTTTGCTTTAGCCTATTGGCGGGAGAGACGCTTGCCTGTGGTTATAGTAAGGCTTTTCAACACCTGCGGCCCCAGGCAGACGGGAAACTACGGGATGGTTGTGCCGAGATTCATTGAACAGGCCCTTTCCGGAGAGCCTATCACTGTTTATGGAGATGGAAATCAGACCAGAAGTTTTGCTTATGTAAGCGATGTCGTAAATGGAATAATAACCCTAGCCGGCCATCCTGGGGCAGTAGGAGAAATTTTCAACTTAGGAGGTGAACATGAGATTACCATTTCTGATCTGGCTAAAAAGATAAGAAGACTAACGAAAAGTAATTCGGAGATAGTTTGCCTATCCTACGAAGAGGTCTATGGGGAGGCCTTCGAAGATATGAGACATCGAGTACCTGATACCACTAAGATCCGCAATCTAATTGGTTATGTACCGAAGGTAGGACTGGATGATGCCCTCAAAAAGACCATAGAGTATCACAGAAACAAGAAGGTAGTTGAAACTTATCGCTAAAGAGAGGAGGTTTGGTTAAAAATGTGGAATCTTATCTATTTGTATGTATTTTGTTTTTCCCTTTTGTTAAGCCTATTGTTGACGCCCTGGGGAAAGAGGTTAGCCATCAAGTTCAAAGTTCTGGACTATCCTGGGGAGAGGAAGTTGCAAGATAAACCGATGCCTTTACTGGGAGGGATAGCAATCTTTCTGACCTTTCTTTTTACCATATTGGCAAACATTGTTATTCTACTCATAGTAAAGTCCAGCCCCGGATTTCTCAATCTTCTTCCCAGCGTTCTTGGCTCGACTCTCATGAGGAACCTTCCCAGGCTGTTTGAAATCTTGCCTCAATTGAGTGGTATTCTGATTGGAGGTATTGCTATAGTTGTATTAGGATTGATAGATGATATAAGAGGGTTAAGGCCTGGAACCAAAATTTTGGGTCAGGTTGTGATAATTTTATCACTTATTACCCTGGGAGTCAGGGCTACACTTTTTACAGAAAGTTTTTATGTAGGCAGCCTGATAACTCTCGTTTGGATGCTGGTTATCATCAATGCTTTTAATCTCTTGGACAATATGGATGGTCTAACCCCGGGTGTGGGGCTCATTGCCTGCTTTATCTTCTTTATGGTAACCTCCCAGCAACACCAGACTTTCACCAGCATCGCCTTCCTCGCTCTCGCTGGTGCACTTCTGGGATTTCTTCGCCACAATTTTTATCCAGCGAAGATATTTTTAGGAGATGCAGGAAGTATGTTCATTGGTTATATGCTTGCTGTTCTATCGATACTAACTTCCTACTATAAAGAAGGTCTTCCCACTCATTTGCCAGTAGTTATGCCCATCTTGATATTGGCAGTTCCCATCTTTGATACACTTTCGGTTATTTCCATAAGGATTAAGAGAAAAGAATCTATATTTGGTGCAGACAAAAACCACTTTTCCCACCGTTTAGTAGCGTTAGGATTCAGTCAAAGAGGGGCAGTCCTTCTTATATATTTGATAAGCTTCTGCTTGGGAATTACAGCTACCCTGCTTACCCAGGTAAAGACTTCAGGAGCCATCATCATTTTTATTCAAGCAGCTCTTGTTCTCTCCATTATTGCTCTTTTGGAGAATGTTGCCAGAAGAGAGAAGTTAAATTAGAAGTTGGCTGGAATGAAGGGATAGTTTTCGGAGTCGCTCGGAGAGAGATTTGAAAATAGTTTGCTCATTTCTGAGGAATTTCTTGACGCCAAAAAAGTCGGACTCTGCAGGGCGCAAATCAAAACTCCTCGCTACGCTCGTCTAACAATGATTTGCTTGCAAGAGAATGAACCGTCCTCATTTTTTGGCTAAAATTCCTAAAGTGCTTCGCAAGCTATTTTTCAAATCCTGGGGTATTACAAATTCGAGATTGGGTGGGGTCAATTTGGAATTTGAAATTGGTAATTTATATTAAGAGGTGGGGATAGTTTTGGAGTCGCTCGGTATAATGAGTGATGGGTATCGGGTAATGGGTGTTAGGTAATTTGGATTTTGAGATTTGGAATTTGGGATTTGTAATGTAGGGGTTCGATTCATCGAACCCGCGGTTAAGAAGTAGGAATATGGTTTCTAACATTGTAGAACTGTATCGTTGTCGGGCATTAGTAGTGAGTCTCGTCGTAAGAGAACTTAAACTTCGGTATCAGGGTTCGGCCCTGGGATTACTGTGGACATTCATAAATCCTCTTTTACTAATGTGTGTCTATACCCTCGTATTCGCCATCTTCCTTAGAATCAAGGTTGAAAATTACCCTGTATTCTTATTTTGTGGGCTCATTCCCTGGGTCTGGTTTTCAACTTCAATTCTGGAGGGGGCAAATTCTATAATCAGGGGTGGTAACCTCATTACCCGGACTCTATTCCCTCCCCATGTTTTGCCCACTGTGACTGTCTTTTCTAACCTGGTAAATTTTCTTCTCAGCCTCCCTATCCTGCTCATTTTCCTTTTATTTTTCAAGGTCAGGATTGGTATCACCTTAATTGGCTTGCCTATAATTATGGTGATTCAGACTCTGTTTACTATGGGATTGGTTTTGATGGTTTCTGCCTTGAACGTCCATTTTCGAGATATACAGCACATACTGGGCAATCTAATTATGATGTGGTTTTTTGCCACACCAATTTTGTATCCCTGGACTTCAATACCGGCGAAGCTTAAGTTCATAGCCTATATGAATCCTATGTCGACATTAATTAAAGCTTATCAGGATATCCTATTTTACGGGCAGTTTCCCAATTGGCTCTTTCTGGGAATTACATTCTGTTTTGGTTTTGGGGTATTCTTTTTAGGGAATTTGATATTCAATAGATACAAGGAGTCATTTCCCGAAGAGGTCTGAATTGATTGCAATTAAATTGGAAAACGTCTCAAAAGTATTTGTCAGGAAAGCATTGAAGAGGAAGTATACAACATTAAGGGAGACGGTGCTAAATTTTGGCTGGTTGAAAAATAGGAAAAAGGCGAGATATGTTAATGCTTTGAAAGATATCAATTTGACTATAGAGAGAGGAGAAAGCATTGGAATTATAGGAATGAATGGCTCGGGCAAAAGCACTCTGCTCAAATTATTGGCGGGTATACATAAGCCCACCTCGGGTAGAGTAGACATTAAGGGAAGGATTGCCTCCCTGATTGGGTTAGGAATAGGCTTTCATCCGGGATTTACAGGCAGGGAGAATATTTTCATCAATGGTATGATTCTGGGCCTGTCGAAGAAGGAAATAAAGAGAAGTTTTGAAGATATTGTGAGATTTGCTGAACTTGAAGATTATGTCGATGAGCCTGTAAGGACTTATTCTGATGGAATGTTTATGCGGCTTGGATTTTCGATAGCTACTAATGTGGATCCTGATATTCTATTAATTGATGAAATCATGGCTGTAGGAGATGAGTATTTCCGGCATAAATGCGCAGAGAAAATTGCTGAATTCAGGAAACTGGGTAAAACTATTGTGATTGTGAGCCATGAACTGGAAGCAATTGAAAAATGGTGCGATAGAGCGGTCTGGCTGGATGAGGGTTTTATAAGAGAAGTTGGAATTCCTGTTGTAGTGATCGATTCCTATCGAAGAGCTGTAGCAGAAAAAGAAGGGAAAATGCTACTGGAAACAAGGAGTAGCGAAGCAGAGCTTCGCTTCCCGGCACAATAAACGGTGCCCGACCAGATTAGGTTGGTCGCCCTTTAGGGTGACGGAAGCGGCACTCTAAAGAGTGCCCGACCAGGGGTAAGAGAGATTGTCGGAAAAGGAAAGAACATATGATATCATAATCCCTGCTTATGGGGCGTTGCCCTATTTGAGGCAATGCATTAATAGTGTACTGGAAAACACAAAGCATCCGTATAACTTAGTTATACTTGATGATGGTAGTAATCCGATTATAAAGGAATATTTGAGGACAATAAAATCAGCACGGATTATCACTAATGAGAAGAATATAGGATGGCTTAGGAGTTGTAATATAGGAATAGAAAATACTGAGAATAATGTTGTTTTACTAAATTCACATACTATGGTAACTGAGGGATGGCTGGAGAAGATGGACAGATGTGCATACAGTGACTCCAGGATTGCTATGGTGAATCCGCTCAGTAACAATGCCTTTTTTCTTTCCATTCCTCATTCCTCTGTCTTTAATGCAATACCAGCTGGATTTACTCTGGAAAGCTTTGCTGGTCTAGTATCAGAATTATCCGAGTGTCGATATCCATCTATGCCGACAGTTCTTGGCTTTTGCCTTTTGATTAAAAGGGAGATTTTTAAGCGAATTGGGCTATTTGATGAGAAGTCCGATCTGGGCTATGGGGAAGGCAATGATTTTTGTATGAGAGCAAAGAGGGAAGGATATAAGGGAGTCTGCTGTGATGATGCGTTTGTCTACTATTATGGAGAGAAGAGTTTTGCTGATTCGCCTGACAGAGAAGTGCATGGCATGACGGCTGTTAAGAATAAAAATAGTCCTTTGTCATATTTACGTGCGAAATTATTAACAAAGATATCCGAGATTTCTTCTGAATACAGAAATAAAGTAAGCATAATTATGCCGGTTTATAATAGGGAAAAATATATGGAAGAGGCAATCAACAGTGTGCTGGCACAAAGTTACTCAAATTTCGAATTAATTATCGTTTACGATGACTCAACTGATAACTCTCTAAATATAGCCCGGGGATTTGCCAACAGAGATCGGAGGGTTACAGTAATCGCATTAAAAGAGAACCAGGGTTTTGCTAAAGCCAGAAATGAGGGATTAAAAAGAGCTAAGGGGGAGTTTATTACTTGCATGGATTCTGATGACATAATGCTGCCCAATGCCATAAAAGCGAGGGTGGAATTTTTGAATTCTCATCCTGAAGTTGACCTTGTATTTGGCGAAATTCATAAAGTTATAGATAAAGATGGGAACCGAATAGAAAACGCCTTTTTTGAGGAGATACAACAGTTTCATAGGAGAGAGAAAAACAATAAGTTTTATGAGAAAGCAAAGAAATTAGAACTTTGGATTCTCGGTCTGGATGTAACAAGTATGTTTCGACGAAGCCTTCTGTTTCAAATAGGCTATTATGAAGAGAGTTTATTGGTGGGCGCCGATAAGGATTTCTTTTTCAGGGTTTTTAGAAGGTCGAATCCAACCTACGTGCCCGAGCCAGTCATCCTCTACAGGCTACACGACTCCAACCTTTCAGGAATGGTGGATAAACAGACTGGCGAGTGGGTTAGCAGGCCGGAGAATACAGTCCAGAGTCGTTATCTTGAAGAACTTTTGAAGCATTACGGAAGAGAGATAAAAGAGCCCAAAAAGGTGTGTAGAGGGATTAGATTATTGAATGTTGAAGAGGGAGGGAGGCCAATGAAAGAGATTGAGAAAGTCAATTTTACTGAAGGCTCGATTGAAAAATCTGGTTCAGGTGACAACCGCGTATTGGAAGGACCTTCCCAGGTTGAACTTCTCCTGGGTCAAATAGGACATATGGCTGATGTTATTGATGACCTTCGGTCGAAGATAAGGAATCAGGATATAGCTATCATCGCCAAGGATCAGCGTATCGCAAATCTGGAAGAATTTATAAGGAAGTTGACAAAGGAGATTGTAAAAATTAGGAAATATTCAGTGTTCTATAATTTGTTATCGAGATTTCGAAGAGAATTATTAATGTGGTTTGGTAAAACCAGGAAATAATGAGTTTAGGCCGGTTGCCGTTAACGGTGAGGAGAACGGGTAAATGTAGCGGCAGAGCGATAGCTCTGCATCAATGTAGAAGCGACACGCAGTTTACCCTGATGTATCGGGATGGCTAGGTTGTAGGGGCGACACTCCGTGGTCGCCCTGTAGGGGTGGCACTCCGTGGCCACCCAGTAGGGACGGCACAGAGTCCGTCCCCTACAGGACCAGAAAATGGTCGCTGTCCCCATTTAATGGATGTAAAAGATGAAGATAGTTTATGTTGTCCACGAATTTCCACCCGATAATATAGGTGGAACAGGCATTGCTGTCCTTCAGGTAGCAAAAAATATGCTCGCAGAAGGACACAATGTATGGGTGTTGGCTCCTCAACGATGGGTAAATAATGGCCTTCCCTCAATCGGTTTCCTTGATGAAAAAGTTGATGAGCTTTCGGTTAGAAGGTTGGTGTTTAATCCCGAGTTGGCTCCCAATCCTGTTCTTTATGAATATTATAATGCCATTCTATTCGTATATGCTACAGATTTTCTAAGGCAGATTTCCCCCGATATTGTCCATATCTACCATCTGCTGCACCTCTCCTCTTCGATGATTAATGCAGCGGAAAAGTTGGGAATTCCCGTGGTGTTAACACTAACAGATTTCTGGTTTTTTTGCCCAAGGTGGGCTCGATTAAAATCGGATTGGAGTTTATGTGGGGACGATTTTTCTTGGAAGGACTGCATTTATTGTCTAAAAGAAGAAAATAATCTCTATGACAGAATCATTACGGCTTTCGATGAGGGACTGGGAGAATTTTATGTTCAAGAATTGATGTCGAATAATAAATTCAAATTTAGTTCGTTGAATAGTAACCAACTTACATCCTTCCTACTCGCAGCAGTATGTAGATTACCATTTCTTAAAAGCCAGTTAGAAAAGGTTGATGAGATTCTGTGCCCTTCGTCATTTTTGGCTAAAGTATATCTTGAGAAGGGATACTTTCAAAATGGATTCACAGTTTTGTCTCATGGAATAAATTGTACTCCGACGTTACCTTCCAGAGAAGGTCGAATTTCTAATATTACTTTTGCTTACTTTGGAGGAGGACAAAAACACAAAGGTGCAGATGTTTTATTAGAAGCATTCAGACAGATAGAATCCAATAATGTGAATCTGAAATTATATGGGAATTTTCCAGATACAGAATATGTAAGAAATCTTCACCGAATAGCCAAAGGGGATGAAAGAATCAAATTTATGGGGAGCTTCGAACGCACAGACCTAATTAAGGTATTAACTGGTATTGATATGCTGGTTATGCCCTCCATTTGTTACGAAAACTGTCCCTTGGCAATCCTGGAAGCGTTTGCTAATAAAGTGCCCGTCATTGCCACAGATATCGGAGGCATTCCAGGAATAGTTCGTGATGGACATAATGGCCTACTTTTTAAGAGGGGCGATGTATTAGATTTGAAGCAGAAAATGGAAAGGGTTGTAAATGATCCGGGATTGATTCAAAAATTCAAGGAGAATATTCCACGAGTTAAATCTGTAAACGAAGAATGTGATGAACTTTTAGACATTTACAAGAAATTATCGGGACAGCTGTAGGCACGGTTTCAACCGTGCAAAAATAGTTCAAGCCGAAATGAAAAAAATTGTGCAAGTAGTTCATGATTTTCTACCTGGGTGTCCTCACGGAACGGAGAATTATACCTACCATCTTTCTAAAGAATTACAAAAAATAAGTGAAGTTTATATCTTCTGTCGGGAATGGAAAGATTTTTTTGGCAGAGAGATTTCTAAAGACGAGTCATTCGATGGGTTACCAGTCAGGAGATTATATTATAATCCTCCTCCAACGTTTCAGGCGACTTATCAAAATTCTTTTGTGGATAAAGAGTTCGAGCATTTTCTTGACGCAATTAGTCCGGACGTCGTCCATTTTCAGCATCTTGTTCGACTATCCGCCTCGATGGTTGAGATTGCTAAACGAAGAGGCATTCCTACGATTTTGACCTTGCATGACTTTTGGTTTATCTGTCCGCAAATCCAGTTACTCACCAATGATAATCAGATTTGTTCTGGCCCTGATTCAGATGCTAAATGTGCGAACTGCGAGAGGATTCTCGATACTTATGGAAAATTGCAAAGTTCGGATTCTTCCCATAATAGTAGAATAGACTTTCTTAGATATCCTCCTGAGCCATTAGGAACTCTAAAGAAATTAGTTCCCTCGGAACTCAAGAAACTGCTTAAGGAAAAATTCATTGGGACCCGTTCTGGGACAGCTTCTATTACTCTCGCTACGGTAACGGAGAGGTCAAGGTTTCTAAGGGAAATGCTCGATAAGGTGGATGTAATTCTTGCACCTTCGAGGTTTCTAAGAGAAAAATTTATCAATTATGGAATAGTGAAAAGAAATAGAATCTTCCATTTAGGTTATGGAATTGACCATACACTACTTGTTAGTTTCAATATAAAGCGTTCAAATAAATTTCGCTTCGGATTTGTTGGTGGTGTTTCAGAACATAAGGGGATGAAAATTCTCATAAGAGCTTTCAATAAAATCAGAAGAGATAATGTAGTCTTATACATATTTGGTCCGTATCACCCGTCTTATTTAGGCAAACTGAAGAAAGAGTTAAACATAGATTCAAGAATTACTTTTCACGGAGTTTTTGATAATAGAGAGATATCCTCGATATTCTCAAAGATTGATGTCCTTGTTTATCCCTCAATCTGGTATGAAAACCAGCCAATTGCTATCCTGGAGGCGCTACTGGCCAAAATACCGGTTATCACTTCCAATCTGGGAGGTATGGCTGAACTTGTCCAGGACAGAGTTACTGGCCTTCTATTTGAGGTAGGGAACCCGGATGACCTGTATCAGAAGATGGTGAGTGTAATTGATAATCCAGAATTGATGAGAAGATTGTCCGAGACTCCGAGGCAAGTTAAATCCGTAGAAAAGAATGCTGAAGAGCTAAATAAAATTTACGAGTCTCTCTTGCAAAGGAAGCAAAGCTTGCGCTTTGCTGCTACAAAAAGAATGTAGCTGCAGAGCGAAGCTCTGCTGAAGAGAAGCAAAGCATTCGCTTTGCTGCTACGAAATAGTGGTCGAGTAACAATATGAAGATACTAATTGTTAGCCATAACTATTTTCCTGCTGTTGGAGGGGCGGAGAAAAAAATAAAGGAAATCTCAGAAAGGCTGGTGAAATCAGGGGAAGAAGTCACTGTCTTTTCTTCTAATGCCCAGACCACCGAGGCGTATATTCATCCTGAAATTCCTTTGCTGCCTTCCAATAGTGAGTCCATAAATGGTGTGAGAATAAGAAGGTTTCCCGTTTACCGAGGGATGCGGCCATTACTAAATAGAGTGCACAGCTTTTTCTGGAAGTACGGGTTGCCGTTTAATGATATCGTGAGGACTATATGGAATGGACCAATGATATTCAATATGCTACCGCACATTCTTAAACAAAAAACCGATATTATTGTCGCCACACCATTTCCATTTTTGAATATCTATTATGCCTATATAGCAAAAAAAATCAGGAAGATACCAATGGCAATCATTCCTTGCCTGCACACAGAGGATGCATGGGCGTTCGATAGGAAGATAATGTATAAAATCTTGTCCGATACTGAGATGATACTAACAAATACAGATTACGAAAGGAATTACCTGATAACTAATGGAATCGAAAAGGAGCGGGTGTTCATAGTAGGTGATGGAATTAACCCACAGGATTTTAATAGGTCGAATCCACAAGAGTTCAGGAAGAGATACGATATTGGCAGTGCTCCTGTAGTTCTGTTTGTGGGAAGAAAAGAGAGATGGAAAGGGATTGACACTTTGATTGATTCTATGAGTATAGTCTGGAGAAAATTACCTCAGGCAAAGCTGGTCGTTGCGGGTACAAGGACATCCTATTCGAAAGTAATAGAAAAGAAGGTCTTCTCGTTAGATGTGGGAAAAAGAAGAAACATTGTACTCATAGATAATTTTGAAGATAGTGAGAAATCAGACCTTTTTGCCAGCTGCGATATATTTGCCATGCCGTCAAAAATAGAATCTTTGGGGATAGCCTATCTGGAAGCGTGGGCATCAGGCAAGCCTGTTATTGGATGTCGAATAGGTGCGGTAGCTTCTCTTATTGAAGAGGGAAAAGATGGCTTATTGGTGGAGTATGGTAACCAGCAGGAATTAGCGAGTGCGATACTGAAACTTATGGGTAATGAAGACCTGAGAAGAAGGCTCGGTGAAAATGGCAAAAAGAAGGCTTGTGGTAAATATACCTGGGACATTGTTACAGAGCGTTTTAGAGAGAATCTTGGTCTGGCTATGTGTAAAGGGAGTAGGAGTAGCAGACTTGAGTCTGCCTTTTAGGAGTAGCAGACTTCAGTCTACGTTTTAGGAGTAGCAGACTTCAGTCTGCGTTTATATACTGTTTCGGGGAATATATGGAATCGCCGACCTAAGAGATTAAAAAAGATGATGGATCAACCGTCAGTCAGTATAATCATACTTGCCAGAAATCATCTCGAACATCTGGAAGATTGCTTCAAGTCAATTATGAGCTTGAAATATCCTTGCCTTGAAGTTATCTTTGCTGACAATAATTCAACTGATGGCAGCCCGGATTTTGTTCAACAGAAATTCCCTTCTGTGTTGGTGTTAAAGTTTCACAAAAATTACGGTTTTGCTGAAGGGAATAATAGAGCCATTAAGCAGGCAAAAGGAGATTATGTTTTTTTGCTAAACCCGGACACAAAAATAGAGCCAGAATGTGTTAGTAAATTAGTTGAGGTTATGGAAGAGGATAAGAATGTCGGGATATGTATGCCAAAGATGCTGATGTTTAATGAGCCATCTGTAATCAATAGCACAGGAATTATTGCCAATGAAATACTACAGGGAAGGGATAGGGGAGCCTGGGAACTTGATTGCGGGCAATACGATAAGAAGAGCCAAATTTTGGGTGCCTGTGGGGCAGCTATGTTCATTCGCAGTAATTTATTTGAAAAGATAGGCTATTTCGACAGATTCTATTTCACTTATTATGAGGACCTCGATTTCAGCATACGCGCTTGGTGGGCTGGTTACAAAGTCAATTTCGTTCCCGAGGCAATAGTCTATCATAAATACAGGCCATTCCGAAAGGATATACTTAATGAATATATTGACCATCGAAATCGCTTAAGAATGATGCTGAAGAATATGTCACTCCCAACTTTGGGCTGGATGTTGCCAACCAGTCTATACAGTGACATCAAGTCGATATATCGCCATCTTAGACAAAAGAGACTTAGATTGGCTTATTACAGATTTAAGGCATTGATCTGGAATTTGATTGTGCTACCAGACACCCTGATAAGAAGAGCAAAAATTCAGATAGAAAGAGTCGTTCAGGATAAGCCGACCATCCTTATGCTGGAAAGATTGGAAAGAATAATAGAGGCGCCATTGCCAAATTATGATGTGAAAAGCGAGGGGTCAGTGGACGGAAGCGATCTGGATTCCTCGGCAAGAATGGGCCAAAACGACAGCAAGCATCTTGGATTCGGCTGGTATGAGCTGGAGACCTGGTCAGGAAAAAATATTCGTTGGACGACAAATTATGGGATAGTTTTCCTGAGAAATCCGCTTGCTCCCGGAGTAGAAGGAAATTTAGAAATAGAAGCCTATTCCCATTTCCACAGAGAAGGAGGGGTATGGATAAATGGGAAAAAAGTTGGAGAATTTGTGATTACGCCAGGAAACTGGCAGCGGTTATGCTTTAAGTTCGGGAATGATGAAGAAGTGCTAAAAGTGACAATCAAGCCCATGGAAACATTTGTACCAAAATTAGCCTTAAGGGTAAGAGATAATAGGACTTTAGGAATTGCTGTATCAGAAATAGGCATACTACATTATTAGTAGCCATGAAAAAGTTAAAGTAAACTGTTCACTTGAAAAAGTGCTTGACAAAGAGCCCTTTTGGTGGTATACTAATGCTTAGAAAAAAGTCCTAGGTCTTCCTAGGACTTTAAGTCCACCCTGATGGCATCCCGAACCTATTCCCTTTGAAAGGAAGGATATAGGTATGAACTGCTGGCGATGCCCACTGGTGCCTTGCACCGGGCATGAGTTTATCGCCATACCGCGCAGCACTTTTTTGGGGGAAATAGAAATATTTTATAGTTTGGGGCCTCCCAAGGTCCCTATAAGGGTAGGGCGCAGTGGGAGGGAGGCCCAGGGTAGCACTGATCCGAGCTGCCGAAGGCTCGCATAGCCGAGGGAGTTGACCCTTGGCTTTTCGGTAGCTCGGATTTTTTTGCCCGCAAGGGAGAAGTAAGCAGTTCACTTTAATTTTGAGCAACGAGTAGCGGAGCGAAGCTCCGCGTGGAAAAAAGGAGGTGAGAAAAGATGACCAGGAGAATGAGGTTAGCCAATGGTCTCCTCAAGATTGGAGAGATTGCCAGAGAGGCAGGAGTGCTGGTTTCCACAATCAGGTATTACACCGACATGGGACTTTTGAGAGTGGTAGCAATCACTCCAGGGGGCTATCGACTCTACAGCAGAGAAGACACGTTGGAAAGAATGTACACCATCAAGACTATTAATGGTCGCAAATGGACGCTTGCTGAAATTAGAGAAGAGCTGGAAAAGCGGAATCAATAATGGCCATAAAAGCTATTTTGTAGTAGCAAAGTGGAAGGTTTGCACAGATTGAATCTGTGCCTACAATGGCTTCTGCACAGGATTTGTAGGCTCGGTTTAAACCGTGCAATAGGGAAGCAAATATCAGCTGGACTGGTGAGGAGGGTCCCGATGAAATCGGGACGAATAAGGAGGAACGGGTTAGCGACGCCCGCGAGATGGTGAGCGGGCGGGTCGCCGACTGAAGCGAAGCGAAAGGAGGGGAAGATATGTCTGGTAAGGAAACCAATAAGAACCTACTTAGAATAGGCGAGATAGCTAAAGTAGCAGGTATACCCTTATCGACAATAAGGTACTACACAGATATAGGTCTTTTGACCGTGAGCAGCCGTACGAAAGGAGGCTATAGGCTTTATGACAGAGAGGAGGCTTTAAGTATCATAAGGAAAATAAGACCAGTAGTAGAAAGGCGAAGAACCTTAATGCAAATCAGAGAAGATTTAATCAAAAAGATTAGAAGAAGAAAATGAGAAGGAGTAGCGGAGCGAAGCTCCGCGTGGAAAGAAGGAGGGTCGCTATTTCCACGAATAATGTAGGGGTTCGATTCATCGAACCCGTGATTGAAGCGAAGCGAAAGGAGGTGAAGGAGAAGTGGTTAGAAAGAAGTCACCACAACAGTATTTACTCAAAATTGGAGAGATGGCTCAACTGGCAGGCGTATTACCATCAACTATAAGGTACTATACAAAACTTGGTCTTTTGGAAACAGCTGCCACTACGCCTGGGGGTCAGAGACTTTACGACAAAGAAGATACTCTGAGCAGGGTCAGAATAATTAAGAGCATTGAACGGCAATACCTGCCCTTACAGAAAATCAGGAAAATTCTTGAAGACCACAGGGCAAAGGCGCTGTAATCTACGCAGGCTGAAGCCCGCGGCTACCAGAGAAATGGAAGTAAATAAAGGTTGGTAGTCGTAACCTTCAGGTTGCGTGGTTTAGAACAGGGATGAGGAAAAAGTAACCTGTCCCTTTTTTGGAAAGGAGTAGCAGACTTCAGTCTGCGTTATGAATAGGGAAGGAAAAATGAAGAAAATTTTAACTCTGTCTATCGCTTTAATACTTATTGCTGGAATTGTCTCTCTGGCAGAATCGGCTGATATCGATACCAGTAATAGCTCCCAAGCAACTGCTGATGTCATAGATAGGCATATAGTTCAAAGCAGTAATGGGACAGTTGTTGTCTTGTATCAGGGTAGTACAAGCCCAGTAGGAATTAGAGCTAAAAAGTCTACAGATAAAGGGGCTACATGGACAGATTTAAGCGGAGGAGCCGGCTCCTCCACGCAAATCAGCAGTTCTACGTCCGTTGGTTACAGCGTCTGTATTGATACCAGCGACCATATCTATGTGGCCTACTTATATAGCTACGATGTCTATTTCAAGAAGTTAACTTACAACGGTGACAGCACCTGGACAGTGGGTAGCGAAAGGACTGTTGACCTTGAGAACGACAACGAATATCCATCTATCGTAAGGGATAGTAACGGAAACATATGGGTTGCTTATCCACACAACACAGCCAGTGGGGCCCAGATTGTGGCAACACGTTCTACCGATACGTTCCAGACTTCAGGGACACGCACCGATGTCAGCTCACCCCAAGCAGGTTCAACTGAAACGGATTATAGTGTTGCAATGACCATGCGTAATGGGAATCCCTTCATTGTTTTTCAGGATAATTATGACGGAGCAAAAATGAAGTGGTCCTACTGGAACGGCAGTTCCTGGTCCACTCCTCAACAAATTCTTACTATCACGTCCACTAGAGCGTACTTCTCTCTCACCTCAGTGGGTGCAACCGTTCATCTTGTGGTTGAAAAATTTTCCGGTGAGATAGTATATACATACTATGACGGCACATGGCACACGGAAGAAACGCTGATATCGGGCGATTTGGACGAGAAACCGAGTTTGACCACTAATGATGTGGACCTCTGGTGTTATGCCGACATTTACTATGCTGACCCGAATTCGTCTTATAGGAAGTACAACATAAAATACAAGAAACGAACTGGTTCAACATGGGATGCAGACTGGACTGCAATTACAACCGATAATCGCAGAAACCAGGATCCCTCCAGTCCTTCCATTTCCAAGGCATATGTTCCTCTTGCCTGGACCGATGCCACAAGCCCGAGCCCTTACACAGTAAAGTTTGATTCCAGCGTAGCTGTCCCGGATAGCACATCACCGGCAGCGATAACCGATTTAACCGGATTATGCAATAGCGGAACAGGCAATGTGACCCTTTCCTGGTCCACTCCCGGAGACAACGGATGGAACGATACCCTTCCTGAGGGAAGTGGATATAGAATTGACTATTCAACCTATTCCAAACAATGGAACAAAGATGACTACGAGCTCTGGATTCCCACCTCTGGTGTAGCCCCTCATACTAAAGTTTCCCGCGTAATTACCGGTCTGACCGGCGACACGACCTGGTATTTCCAGATCTGGACTCGAGATGAAATCCCCAACTGGTCCGGCCTTTCCAATGGCGCTACCGTCTGGGTCAACCCCATCCTCAGCGTCTCTATCTCCACCGACACCTATAACTTTGGAGAATTTAGCGCAAGTACTACCGTTGTTTCTACCGCCAATATTACTGTCACCAATGACGGGAATGTTAAAGAGACCTATTCCATAAAATGTTCCTCCTCTACTAAGTGGACACCCGATAGCACACCTGGGAGCAACAAGTTTACATTACAGGCTGCTTTCCATCCAAGCCAGCCGAACAATGACGACATTACCTGGAAAACTGACGATATATTGACCGAATCCTTGCAGCAATGTACCACAGCAGCATTTTCCATAGATAATTCCGAGAGCGGTAAGAATGTTCTGCCATTCTCGTCAAATATGAGAAATTTCTGGCTGAGACTAAAAACACCACTGGGTACATCAACGACAGTTCAGCAGGTTATTCCAGTAACAATCTCGGCTGAGCAGGGTTCGCCATAATGAGACGGATCTATATTAATGGAGGATAAAAGAAATGACTGTAACTGTTTTAGTCGTGCAGCAACCATAGGAGAAAGGTTATGGAAAGAATTGAGAAAAAGTCTCAAATTTGGATTGAGAACTTGATAGCAGCTTTGGTCTTACTCTTACCGTTGATTATCTTCCCGCTATCCCAAGATGCGTTTGAGTTGCCGAAGCTAACGGTTGCCCGGTTATTCGTTTTCGGCTTAATCATTATCTGGATAAAGAGAGAAGTGAGCGGGAATGGTCTGAAGGGGTTAGGTGGCAGGCTCTTTTCTTCACACCTCGACCTTCCGGTCTGGACGTTTCTGGCGATTAGCATATTAGCAACCATCTTCTCTACCAGTCCCGGTCTGAGTTGGCGGGGAATGTATTACTTTTATTTTGAAGGATTACAGGCGATTATCATTTACTGGATGCTCTACTTGGTGGTGAAAAACAATGTAAGCGAAACAGGTCAGGAAAAAGTAATCAAAGCGATTCTTATTGGGTCTGGATTTGTGGGTCTTTATGCAATTATCCAGAAGTTGGGGCTCGACCCTCTTCCCTGGCTTAGTTCACCTCGGCCCCGAGTATGGTCAACCTTAGGCAATCCTAATTTTCTCGGTGCTTATTTGGCTATGGTGATACCATTGGCAATAGACAAAGTTATGGAATCGAGAAGACTTTGTGGCAGTAAACTGTACTTAACAGGATTACTAGGAGTTTTACTACTCGCTCTCGCCTTTAGTGCTTCACGTGCCGCTTTTGTAGCTCTGTTAATTGCCCTTGCGGTATGGGCAGTGGTAAAGACCAAAACTCAAGGTAATTTCCGTCGCTGGATACTGACAGTGGTGGGGGTCTCGCTATTCATAATTCTGGCTGGCAGGTTGGTGGAGAGGAAAGCTCAACAGGAACCGGTTACCCGGATGGCTTCGTTGGCTAACTGGAAAGAACCAAATATTGCTTCACGCTTCAAGGGGTGGAAAGCAGCTCTGATAATGGTGGATAAACGGCCACTGCTGGGCTACGGCTTGGATACCTTTGGGCTCCATTTCCGGAGGTTTATGCCAGATGGTTACGAGAAATTGACAAAGGAGAATGGCAACCCGGCCTATGCGCACAACGAGTTACTCCAGAAGGCGGCTACCACCGGGCTCGTAGGAGTAGGGGTCTATCTCTGGTTAATAATTAGCGTGGCTTGGGTCGGTTGGCGTTCAGCTCATAGAGCGAATGTGCCGGGGCTTTTTGCAGCCGGTGTAGCTTTTGTCGTACAGAATCAATTTGGGTTTGGGATGATTACCTGTTCAGTTCTATTCTGGCTAATTTTAGGCCTCTTGGGCCAAGAAAGGAGTAAGTAATGAAAAAGAAACAGCTAACAACAAATCTAAGAATCTTTGGAATCGTTTTATTGGTAATGGTCGGTTTGTGGATAATTAAGCAAGGAAGTCGACCATTCCTGGCAAGTATCTATTTTAAAAAAGGACTAAAGGCAGCGAGTAAGGGAGATTTTTTAACGGCGGTAGAGGAGGTCAAACGGGCAGTTTATCTTCATCCTAAGGAACCAATTTACCATCTGACTATAGGAGAATACTATCTTGAGTCCGCCTTAGTTGAATCCGACAGGGATCGCCAGGAAAGATTATTTAATCAAGCCGCAGCAGGATACCAAGTATATCTTAATCTGTTACCCCAGGATGCCCGTGGTTATGTTGGCCTGGGCTCGGTATACGTTCAAATGGGCCGTTACCTTGATAGGAAATATTTTCGGACCGCAATAGACTATTTCCGAAAGGCGGTAGAACTGGATCCCCATTTTGTTGCAGCGGTCAATAATTTAGGCGCAGTATATGCTCTGCTCGATTTGAAAGAAGAAGCAATAACAACTTATCAGAAAGCAATTAAAGAAAATCCAAGGGATGCAGACCTATATTTCAATTTAGGGTTTGTCTACTTCCGCAGTGATGATATGGAAAAAGCGGGATACTACTGGCAGAAGACCCTGGAGATTGATCCCGAACATGTGGATGCTAGACGCGGGCTGGCTATGTTAAGAAAAGGAGGTAAGAAATGAGCTTGATTATTAAGGAAGAGACTCTGAAGCGAGTCATTGTCGTTGGCGTCATGCTCCTATTGTTTGCAATTCCACTGAGTTTTGACCCAACAGCCTATGATGCCTTTGAACTACCAAAAATTACATTGTTCCGGATATTGACCATTATGGTGACTTTTGCGTGGTTGATTCTGTCGCTGAAGCGAGGAGAGTTCTCAGTTTCCTCTTCTCCACTTAACCGGCCAATAGCTGCATTCTTAGGGATTAGCATTATTTCTACAATATTTTCTCGCAATCCCGGTGTGAGTTTGCGCGGACTGTATAACTTCTATTTCTGGGGATTGGGAGCAATTATGGGCTATATACTTCTCTACGTAGTCACCAGCAGCGTGCCTGAGGAAACGGATTGGGAAGATATGATAACCGCTATTCTTGTCGGAAGTGTGGTTATCATCATCTATGGCTTTATCCAGCGGCAGGGCATCGATATATTGGAATGGGCAGAATCCCCAAGACAACGAATCTGGTCGACTCTAGGCAATCCAAATTTCTTGGGGGCATATCTGGTGATGGTTATACCTCTGGCTCTAAGCCGATTTCTTAATAAGAATCAAAAAGAGGAAATTCGAGCTATGCTCTTTTTCTTGATAGCAGCGTTGTTCGCCGCCCTATCTTTTACTCTCTCTCGCGCCTCTTGGTTGGCCATTGTTATTGGTTCCCTCATCTGGGCAGTGAGTTTGGGTAAGAAAATGTTCAAGAGGAAATTGGGATGGATATTCGCATTGGCTGTGGTTGTAGTCTATTTTGCTCTTCTCTTTGTTCTTCCTTATCGTGGTGCTACGGGCGAGCAGGCGATCGTAGAAAGGGCTGCGTCAACTTTGGACCTGACTGAAAATAGCAACCGCATCCGGGTGGCCGGCTGGAAAGTGGCTTTGGGGATACTGAAGAGCCATCCATTGTTAGGCACCGGGTTGGATACATTTAAGGAGGCCTTCCTCCAGAATATGGGTCCGGATTTTGAACCCTTGGCTGGAAAAAACATCGTTCCTTTCTATGCTCATAATGAATTCCTCCAAGTAGTAAGCACTACCGGCTTATTTGGCTTGGCAGCTTATCTCTGGTTGTGGCTGACCTTTATTGTCGAGGCTTGGCGGGCCTCTCGCCAATCGAAAGGAGAAGAGAAGTTATTTTGGTCTGGCTTGCTTGGTTCTGGAGTCGCTCTGGTTATTTACAATCAATTCCATTTTAGCGTTTTGAGCACATCGTTGCTGTTTTGGCTTTATCTGGGGATGCTGGCTCGTCGGCGGGAATTGTTCTCGTTCAGAATTCCTACAGTTTTTATTTCGGGTCTTATTCGGAAAATCGGTTTCGCTGTTTTTGGTTTGGTAGCGCTACTCTTGATTATTATCTCCACACGAGCTTATTTCGCTGACCTCCAATTTAAACAGGGACTGGCCTATCTCAGCAGTGCTTGGCCAGAGCGGGGGTTGATATTTTTCCGGAAGGCAGTTCAGCTTAACCCACGAGTTGCCCAGTATCGCTTTAGTCTGGCTGAAGCGGCAAAGGCAAATGCTCTGCGAGCCAGATCTACTAAAGATAAACAAATGTATTTAGATGAAATAATCAATAGTTACCGAGAAGCTGTTCGGCAGAATCCTAGAGATGCAGTCTGTCGGCACAACTTAGGGATCGGCCTTCTTTGGCGTACTCAGATTATCGGAGAAGACAGGCTCGAAGAAGCAATTGCGGAACTTAAAGAAGCAGTGAGGCTAGCACCCAATTTGTCGGAATTTTCATATTCGTTAGCGAAAGCTTACGCTGTAAAAAGAAATTTTGCTGAGGCACTCCCTTATTACCAGAAAGTCGTGGAAATTGAACCAAAAAATCTTTCTGCCCGTCTATATCTGGCCGATACCTTCTATAACCTCGGCTGTCTGGAAAAAGCAGCTGAGGAATGGCAGTCTGTTTTGAGAGCTGAGCCAGAGAATGTAAAGGCTCGAGAAGGGCTAGGACTTATTAAGGAACAAACAGTGGGAAAACAAAAATAAAATGAAAGGGGGTGAGAAGAAATAAGAGGGCTAGTCATAATTGGGGGCGATTGCATAGGAGATACCTACGATGCGCGGCGGAGGCAAATAATAAATGAACCAGGAGGGAAAAATTTATGATGAAGAAAGAACATAAGATAATCCTGATTACGTTACTGGTTTCGGTGTCCATATGGAATGTGAGAGTTAGCCTTGCCAAAATGAACATACACTCCTCATTTGGGGAGGTGGTGATGGAGAATCTCCGACTCGGGGAGACATATAATACTCGGGAAATGGTAAACCTGCCTTTGATGATAACAAACTATAGTGACGAGAAGATAACTGTTTTCTTGTCAGTCAAGCAGCCAGGGCCAGACCAGATGAGGGAGGGCTATGAACTGATACCCGACACCCACTGGATAGAGCTGAGTGTCGATAGAATGGAGATCGAACCTGGTAGCCACGGGGCAGCGGATGTTATTATTCACGTGCCCAACGATGAAAAATATGCGAGGAGAAGGTACCAGGTGCTTATCAATAGTACTGCGAGCGGAAAAGGGAACATTTCGCTGGGACTATACCATAAGTTACTCTTTAGCATTGCGCCTTCAGAGATTCAAGTTAAGGAAGATGAGCGGAAAGTAAAATTATTGGCCAACCTCAACTATAGTGTTCTGCCGCCAAAATTCATGGTTTACGACTTCAAGTTGGGTGAGAAACAAGATTTGGCAAAACTTACTGGAAAGACATTCAAAATTATCAATCCCAATGACGAGGATTATCGCTATCGGGTCACCAGTATGGCAATTAAAGAGAGCAAGGCCGGATCTTCTCCTGGATATGAGGATTGCCCTGACCCATCATTTGTCACGTTCAGTGAGTCGGAGGTAAATGTACCAGCCAATACGGTGAAAGTGGTCAAGGTTTTTTTGAAAATACCTAGCAAGAAAGAGTACAGGGAAAAGAAATATATGTTTGTCATTCGCACAGAGCTTTTGGGACAGGCGATATCGGTAGACCAGTACAACAGGGTATATGTGAGCACAGAAAAGTGAGAAATGAAATGAATGGAGCAAGAAAATATTTGGAGTGGAGAAATAGTTATGGATTTTTAAGACAAGTATTTCAGAAGAATAGAAGTACAAGAATGGAAAATGAACAAAAATTTACTTGAAAGGAGGGTCGCTGTTCCGACGGATAAGGAGGTTTTCAGTTCGAAGTTGGTAGTTCATTTTTCGTAGACCTAATTGATGATTGCTACGAACTAATGACTATGAACTCTTTAACGAGCAGGCAGGTCACCAACTGAAATGAGGTTAAAGGAGGTGAGAAGAGATGAAGAGGCTAATTGTAATTATTGGGGTTATGCTGATGGTAGTTGGGGTGGTATCGGTGGTAAGAGCAGGGAACCCGGACACAATGAGTCTGACAGTGACAGTGGTAGCAGCTCTTGATGTGACCATCTATGCCACAGACTATAACTTTGGGACTGTAGCCTTGAACTCGACGACCATATCCACTACATCCACAGCAGTGAAGAACAGCTCATCCAACGCAGTAGAGACCTATGAACTGAAGGTATCAGCAGGGACCTCCGGGTGGACGATAGCAGACTCAACGGGGACAAAGGACAATGTTCGGATTCAGGCTATCTGGAACACCACCCAGCCAGCAGATATAGCTGACAGCACGAATTTCAATCTGGACACAACTGGCAAGACCTGCAATGGTACTTACTTTGCCGGGACTGAGACACACGATGGCGACAGCGTGGACCCGGGTGATGAAGAGAAACTGTGGTTTAAGCTGTGGACACCATCATCCACTACTACAGAGGGTGAGAAGAAGTTCTATCTGACGATTACTGCCAGTCTGGGATGATTGGTTTTTATGGCTACGGCTTGAATTTAGAGGAGGATGGATTCCTCTAAAGGAGAGGACTATCTCCTGCGGCATCTTAAGTGGTGGTCGAGTAACTGGCAGCGTAAGAGGATTAACCTCTGGGTGAGACAATTTACCCAAAGGTGGTCGCTGTTCCGACGAATAAGGAGGTTTTCAGTTCGAAGTTGGTAGTTCATAGTTCGTAGACCTAATTGATGATTGCCA
>Ga0315314_1000738_pt1 | contig 32882 bp, 25 predicted proteins | sample TDP9_MG_FD_203631 | JGI IMG/M metagenome (GOLD analysis project Ga0315314, IMG submission 203631) | Freshwater sediment microbial communities from Lake Towuti, South Sulawesi, Indonesia - TDP9 | ecosystem: Environmental > Aquatic > Freshwater > Lake > Sediment | place: Indonesia: South Sulawesi... | reverse complement strand
TGTTCCTGTGCCTTGAGTTTGAGGTTGTCCAGTAGTCGAAATACAACTCTTGAAGCTTGCTTCAGATACTCTTTTAATCGGAATCGTGGAGACCTGAAATATTTGACATCCAAGATACCATATCTGAATTCCTGAGTCTCGCAGCGAAAGGCGCTTATAACCACGCCGAAGAGAAGATCTCCTGTACCAGCATCATCAACAATAATCGTCAGCTACTATTGCCTCCTTTTTTCGGAGAATAATGTGAGGCTTATACAAAAATAGTTTCCCTAAGTTTTCTATATGCACGTGCCTTGGTTAGTTTCTTACTTTTCTATTATGCAATCGTTAATCATGATTGAGTGTGCAAATGTGAGTGTTTTGCCCCAAAAGTCACCAATATGAATTCAACATCTATTAACAGAAACTCTAAACTTCCTTCTCTGAGGTTTTCATGTAGTCTTCTCTAATCTTTGCCGCTAATTTACTATCTTCGATTGTTAAGGCTCCCCGGTATCCACACTCTCTGCATTCCCAAACAGACCACAACTGGGGTAGACCACTCGCCCAAAACAGGTTTGTTGAGCCACACTTTGGACAAAACCTAACGCTTTTTTCGGTCTTTTTCATCGTTCGGAGCCCACTTCTATCATAAATACGAATCTTAACCTAAAATTGTTTTGTTACTTGTAGACTCTTAGTGGGCTTCCAAGGAGTTTTTCGTTAAGTTTGGTAATGCCTAAACCTGGCTTCGTGGAAGGGACGCGTTTTGATGCTTTCAGTTTTGCGCCACCCTTTAAGACTAATTTGTCTGCGATGAGAATGTCTGAGTCGAGGTCAGCATACCTTATATTCTTGAGAGCAGAGGCTAAATGGACCCCAGCGGTTATGCCTACAGTGGACTCGCCCATGCATCCGATCATGCAGGGAACGTTGGCTGCTTCAGCAATCGCTACTATTTTTCTTGCTTTTAGGATTCCGCCGCTCTTCATTAGTTTGATGTTGATCATGTCAACCGCCTTTTCATTTATTAGATGTAGGGCGTCTTCTGGTGTATGGACGCTCTCGTCTGCCATGACCGGGATGGGAGAGGACTCTCTGACTTCTGCTAAACCGTGGATGTTGTCGGCTTTGACTGGTTGTTCAACAAACTCGATTTCGAGAGGTTCAAGCTTATTTAGGATGGAGATTGCTTCTTTAACGGTCCAGCCTTGATTTGCGTCTACTCTAATAGCGACTTCGAAGCCAACAGCCTCTCGTATCTTTCGTATTCTCTCAAAATCTTCAGTAGGATTTACTCCGACCTTGACTTTAAGGGATTTAAATCCTTTCCTGATGGCTTTCACGGCGTCCTTAGCCATTTCTTTCGGTTCTTTTATGCTGAGGGTGAGGTCCGTTAGGACATCTACTCGGAAACCCCCGATAAGTTTAAACAAGGGCTTATGCGCGGCTTTTCCCAAGACGTCGTGTAATGCTATGTCTATGGCGGCTTTGGCGCTCGGATTTTTGGATACCAACTCATCCATGGTTTCGTTGACTCGTTCGATTCGCAATGGACACATACCAAGTAGATGTGGAGCAATTTTGTCTAAGGTTTCGATAACGGTTTGTGGAGTTTCTTTTGTCACTCTTTTGGACGGTGAGGATTCTCCCATCCCTACAGTCTTGAAATCGGTTATGACTTTCACGAGGATGTTGTGGCTTTCAACTGTTGTGGAAGGGGCGATTCTGAAGGGCTCTCGGTATCGAAGAACGACTGGATACGCCTCTATCGATTGAATGCCCATTCTTATTCCCTACGTGTTGATAGTTTCTTTATAGCCTGAATCGCGGTTGCCTTTACGTGCGCTGAAAGTTTGGGTGTCAGGTTCAAAGGGTAGTTCATGAGCTCTTTTTCCGAGAACCATCCACATTTCTCTTCGCCTTTCAGTTCATTCACGGCGTTTTTTGGCACGCAGAAGAAGTCAAACCCGTAATGATTGTGTTTCTCGTCTATGGAGTGTATGTGCATGCTCTCTGGAATGAAGAGCATTTCTTCATCAGAACTATGAGACGCATACTTTTTTCCAATAATTTCAACGTTTAGGCCAGTTTCCTCCTTCACCTCTCTGACGACTGCTTCCTCAGGAGACTCAACAAACATGCCATCTGCATCCTCTTTCAAGTGTCCGCCTGGGGGCAACAACTTCTGAAGCTCTTTATGAGCAACGAGAAGAACTTTTCCACTAGACACAACGTAGCCCGCTGCGGTGAACTGAAACGGTTTTCTTGTCTTGCCGACCATGACTCTGTCCTCAACCCAGTTCTAGACAATCCATATTTATTTGATGGAGTATTATTTGCTCGTGGTGGTTTAATGCCTTTAACCCTATTCGAGGCTCAAAAGGTTTCTTGGAAGATTTTTAGGAAAATAAATGAAAAACTTGATGTTGAGAGAGGGAAGGGTTGGGATCCATTTGTTATGGTTACGGATATTCTTGAGGAAGCTGGTGAAGTGGCGGGGGTTGTTAAGGGATTGGAGGGATTCAAGCCTTCAGATAAAGAGAAGACGAAGGAGATGTTGGCAAGGGAACTCTCTGACTTGCTTTACGGAGTATTCGTGTTGGCTGAGCATTATGGTATCGAGTTGGAACAGGTGTTTCTTGAAACCGTGAATGACTACATGCTTAGGTTTGTAACCTAATTGGAGAACTTTTAGAAGTGGCGTTATGAATCCAAGTAATTAAGTTTTATTCGCTTGAATTGTCAGAGAGGTGGAAAGGGTGTTATTAGGGTTTCGTTTAGGTTTTATGGGTCGACTTCTCCGAAGTGTCTGGCCACCGTTCCCACGTCTTTCATGTCGATTTTTAGGTCGTAGATGACGTCGCAGTTGGGGTTGTATCTCGGGTCCGGATAGTTCACGCCAAAAAGTCTGGCTACCATTCCTATGTCGCGCATGTCGCATTTACCGTCTGGCCAACCGTCTGGACCGGTTATGTCACTGACCATGGCTACTATGATCCAACCATCAGTATAGGTGTTGTCTGTTGTGTCAGTTTCGTCTGGGACTGGGGTGACTCTGGCTGTCATTGTGTAGTTGCCCTTAGCCACGCCCGAGGTGTTCCACGTTAAGGTGATTTTGGTGAAGTCTCTGTTTGTTAGGGTGACTGTTAGTGAGGCTTTGACGGTTGTGTTGGCGTGGATAGTTATGGTGGAGACTTCGTCGTCCACGCCATGGTTTAGGATTGTTACGTCTATGCGTAAGGTGAAGCCCTGTCCAATGACAGTTTTTGGTGTGGTAGCCTTTGTTATTGCTAAGCCGCGGAAGGGTTTCACCAAAGGATATCTATCGATATTATCGGCATCAATAACGTATGGGTGGTCCCAAATTCCATCACTATTCAAGTCCACATCAGAATAGTCACTCCAGTAATTTCCGCCAGAAGGATAACCGTTGTCCCAGATGTTCGCGTACACTTCCGGTGAAACGTATACTGGGTTGGTGTTGTTGACGAAGTTGTTGTGATATATGATGTTGCTGGTTGAAGACTTGGTTAAGTTGATGGCGACGTTGTTTCCTTGGAATATGTTGTTGTAGATGAGGTTGTTAGCGGCGTTTTTACCTTCGAGGACGATCCCGCTTTCGCCCATAAGAGACATTATGTTGCCATAGATCTTACAGTTGCTGGAATTGGCAAAGAATATGCCTTGGCCCCAGTTTGTTACTACGATTCCTGTGATAATGGTCCCGGAGGCGCTAGGTAGTAGGGTGATAGCGATTCCAGATCCGCCACCTTGGAACTCGGTGCTGCTTCCTGGCAAACCAATTATCGTTAAGGGCTTGTCGATTACGACAGACTCATAGTAAGTGCCCGCAGCGATTATGATGGTAGCTTCTGGAGTAGCTGCGTTAATCGCCCCTTGTATCCTCGGGTAATCTTCAGGAACCCTAACAATATTTCCAAACGCATACACGTTGCCGTCAAGAGAGCTTATGAAAAGCATGCCGTCAGCAATAGCAGGAGAAGACCAGACCCTGCCGCCTGTCGTGTAGTCCCATATGAGCTCTCCAGTTGCAGCATCCAAACAGTAAGTCTTGTTATCCCATGATCCTACGTAGACCCTACCATCGGCAACAGCAGGAGAAGACTCCACCGAGTCGCCTGTTGTGTAGTTCCAAATGTGAGAACCAGTTAAAGCGTCTAGACAGTAAACCTTGCCGCCCCATGACCCCACGTAGACCTTGCCATAAGCAACAGCTGGAGAACTATACACGTTGCTGTCTGTCGTGTAGTTCCATACGAGTGCGCCAGTTAAAGCATCCAAACAATAAGTCTTGTTATCCCATGACCCTATGTAGACTCTACCATCAACAACAGCGGGACAAGCCCGCACACCACCACCTGTTGTGTAGTTCCATACGAGTGCGCCAGTTAAAGCGTCCAAACAGTAAACATTACAGTCTGGGAACCACGATCCCACGTAGACCTTGCCATAGGCAACGGCGGGAGAGGACCGCACATCGCTGCCTGTTGTATAGTTCCATATGAGTTCTCCAGTGGCGGCGTCGAGACAATAAGTCTTGTTATCATAGGACCCTACGTAGACCCTACTATCGGCAACAGCAGGAGAAGACCGCACATAGGCGCCTGTCGTGTAGTTCCAAATGTGAGAACCAGTTAAAGCGTCTAGACAGTAAACCTTGCCATCACCTGATCCTATGTAGACTTTACCATCAACAACAGCAGGAGAAGACTGTACAGGACCGGCTGTTGTGTAGTTCCAAATAAGAGCACCAGTGTACTGGTCAAGGGCGTAAACATTGCCGTCGTCAAAACCTATGAAAACCATGCCATCAACAACGGCAGGAGAAGAAGCTCCAAGCTCACCTGTTGTGTAGTTCCATATTGTTTGGTTTGTGTTTGGCGCTGGGCTTCCGGTGTAGCCCGTGCGTCTGAGGTTGTGACGGAACATAGACCAAGGATACCGTGTTAAGCGCATGCGCGGGTATGTCCAAGGTTCCATGAGTGGATAGTTATCTTGATTACTATCATCAATAACATAAGGTATATCTCCTATTCCATCGCTATTCGGCTTGTTTTGATGTGGGCCACTGTAGAAGTCTGAGCCCGTATAGTCGCTCCAATAGTTACCGCCAGAGGGGTAACCGTCATCCCAAACATTCGTCGAATTAAGCGTAGAGGCTGGGGGGCGCGCATTGTTTACGAAGTTATTATGGTAAATATTATTATTTGAAGAATGTTCGAGCCGGATACCACACCCGTTGTTTGCTTTAATGTTGTTTCCAGTTATGGTGTTGTTTGAAGAATAATAGAGGTAGATGCCACACCCGTTGTTTGCTTTTATATTATTTCCGGCTATGGTATTGTTTGAAGAATGTTCGAGCCGGATGCTACACCCGTTGTTTGCTGTTATGTTGTTTTCAGTTATGCTGTTGTTTAGAGAATAATAGAGACGGATACCTTCCCAGTTGTTTTCTTTTATGTTGTTTCCAGTTATGGTGTTGTTTGAAGACGAATCGAGCCGAAAGCCATAGTAGTTGTCTGTTATGTCGTTTTCGGTTATGTTGCAGTCATTTACATCATCTAGATGGATTCCTGTATTTAGAGGTCCGCTATTTTTTATTGTGAAGCCTTTAATGCTAACGTTGTCTCTGATTATAGAAAAAACATTTCCCGTTTCACCACCATCAACAATAGTGAAGCTTCGATTTTCTCCGATAAGTGAGACTGCCTTGTTTACAATCACATTCTCATAGTATATTCCGCCGTATACATATATCGTGTCTCCCGGACTTGCAGCATCTACGGCTTCTTGTATTGTTGAGCAGTCTGTGGGAACATGTATGGTTTTAGGCTCTGCTTTAACCGGTTCAACATTAAGTGAAAATGTTAATATGCTTAAAATTACTAAAGTAAGCATCATTCCCGTAGCTACTTTCTTTTTCATCTCACTCCTCTCTCTAAGCATACTACTAAGTTGTCGATGACAATATTAAGCTTTCAGAAAGAATCTTCTATTGAATTATAACATATAGGCAGTTAAGATTATCCTATTAATTTTTTATATCTTCTTCAACATCGTGCTTCAGAGCCTGAATGGGGGTTATGGGTCTGTTTCGCCGAAGTGTCTGGCTACTGTTCCTATGTCTTTCATGTCGATTTTGAGGTCGTAGATGACGTCGCAGTTGGGGTTGTATCTTGGGTCTGGGTGGTTGACGCCGAAGAGTCTGGCTACTGTTCCTATGTCGCGCATGTCGCATTTACCGTCTGGCCAACCGTCTGGACCGGTTATGTCACTGACCATGGCTACTATGATCCAACCATCAGTATAGGTGTTGTCTGTTGTGTCTGTTTCATCCGGGAAGGGGGTGGCTTTGGCTGTTATGGTGTAGTTGCCTTTGGCTACGCCTGTAGTGTTCCATAGTAAGGTGACTTTGGTAAAGTTTCTGTTCGTTAGGGTGACGGCTAGTGAGGCTTTGACGGTTGTGTTAGCGTGGACAGTTATGGTGGAGACTTCATCGTCCACGCCGTGGTTTAATATTGTTACGTTTATGCTTAAGGTGAAGCCTTGTCCAATAACAGTTTTGGATGTGGTAGCCTTTGTTATTGCTAAGCCGCGGAAGGGTTTCACCAGCGGATATCTGTCTCGATTGTTCGAATCAATGATGTAGGGTGTATCTCCTATTCCATCACCATCGGCATCTACACCAGCATAGTCGCTCCAGTAGTTGCCGCCAGAGGGATAATCGTTGTCCCAGATGTTCGCGTACACTTCCGGTGAAACGCATACTGGGTCGGTGTTGGCGATAAAGTTGTTGTGGTAGATGATGTTGTTCGCTGAAGACTTGGTTAGGTTGATGGCGACGTAATTGCCTTGGAATATGTTGTTGTAGATGCGGTTGTTGGCGGCGTTTTTGCCTTCGAGGACGATTCCGCTGATGTCCATGAGAGACATTATGTTGCCGTAGATCTTGCAGTTGCTGGAGTTGGCGAAGAATATGCCTTGGTCCCAGTTTGTTATTACGATTCCTGTGATGGTGGTTCCGGAGGCGCCGGGTAATAGGGTAATGAAGATTCCTGATCCACCGCCGTCGAAGATGGGGGCGCTTCCCGGTAACCCGATTATTGTTAAGGTTTTGTTGATGACCATTGACTGGTTGTAGTAGGTGCCTGGGGCGATTATGATGGTGGCTCCTGAAGTTGCGTTGTTGATTGCCTCTTGTACCGTCGGGAAATCTTCTGCCCTAACAATGTTTCCAAACGCGTACACCTTGCGGTCATTTGAGCCTACGAAAACCATGCCGTCAGCGACAGCTGGAGAGGAAATCACCCAACTCCCCGTTGTAAAGCTCCACACGCGCACTCCTGTTCTGGCGTCTAGACAGTAAACCTTGCAATCATATGATCCCACATAGACCTTGCCGTCGGCAACAGCAGGAGAAGAATCCACGATGTTGCCTGTTGTAAAGTTCCATACGTGGGCTCCTGTTGTAGCGTTCAGACAGTAGACCTTATAATCCCCTCCCACATAGACCTTACCATCGGCGACAGCAGGAGAGGACAGCACCCACCCGCCTGTTGTAAAGTTCCACACGTGGGCTCCTGTTGTAGCGTCAAGACAGTAAACCTTGCCACCTTCGGGATAACCCGATCCCACATAAACCTTACCGCCAACCACAGCCGGAGAAGAATCCGTGATGCCGCCTGTTGTAAAGTTCCACACGTGGGCTCCTGTTGTAGCGTCAAGACAGTAAACCTTATCATCCTCCCCTGATCCTACAAAGACTTTGCCGTCGGCAACAGCAGGAGAGGACTCCACATCAAGACCAGTTGTAAAGTTCCATATATGTACTCCTGTTGTAGCGTCGAGGCAGTAGACCTTGCCGTCATATGATCCCACATAGACCTTGCCATTAGCGACTGCAGGAGAGGATCCCACACCGAGACCAGTTGTAAAGTTCCACACTTGCACTCCTGTTGTAGCGTCAAGACAGTAAACCTTCCTATCCCGCGATCCTACAAACACTTTGCCATCGGCAACAGATGGAGAGGATGTCACCCACCCGCCTGTTGTAAAGTTCCACACTTGCGCTCCAGTATGTTGGTCTAAGGCGTATACTTTGCGGTCGTTAGAGCCTACGAAAACTATGCCATTGACAACAGCCGGAGAGGACCGCACATCAAGACCAGTTGTAAAGTTCCATATTGTTTGGTTTGTGCTTGGTACTGGGCTTTTAGTGTAGCCTGTGTGTCTGGGATTGTGACGGAACATGGGCCAAGGATACCTGGTGGAGCCGTGACCAGCTTCTTGGTGAACGTGACCATTGACCGCAGTATGAGGAATCGAATTATAATGAGAGTCCAACAGGAAAGTGTCGAGAAAAGGAAAGAACACTAGATCGCATTCTCCTGGACCATCACAGTGGAACTTGATGTATGCTAGTGTTCCGTTGCCACTCGCACCCGGCTGAGGCGACATCAGTGAGCAACACGCAAGAATTGTGCCTGCAGTATTGTTTATCATTGGGGTTGGCCAGATCGTGAGTCCTGATGACGTTAGGAAGGGCCCTTCTGTAACGCTTAAGCACTCTAATAGGGTGGGGTTAAAGCTCAGTTTAACCTGCCACGCGTAGAGGTCCGTAACATATTTGACGTTTAAGGCAACAGTGAAGTTTTCACATACAGTGGCGGTAGCAGGCGTCGGGTCTATGTAAATTATCGGTGGCTTCTGTATGACGTGACCATTGACTTCCACACAAGGAATCTCCATGGCGTTAGAGTCCAATAGGAAAGTGTCGGAACCACTAAACACTAAATCGCACTCTCCTGGACCATCACAATGGAACTTTATGTAGAATATTGTCCCACTGCCATTCACACCAGGAGGCATCATTCGTGAGTCGCCCGCAAGAATCCAGCCCGCAGTATTGTTAATTACTGGTGGTGGACGAATCGTCGGTGGCGGAAGGAAAGGCCCAAAGATATAGCCTACACACTCAAGTAGGCTAGGGTTCCAGCTCAATTTAAACTGCCACGTATATAAGTCAGTAACATCCTTCACGTTTACGGCAACAGTAAAGTTTTCACATACATATACGCTGACTGGCGTCGGATCTATGCAAATTGTCGTTTCCGGTAAAGGTCTCATGAGTGGATAGTTATCTTGATTATTCTCATCAATAACATAAGGTGTATCCCATATACCTGAACCATCCAGCTCCTCAGCATAAGGGTATCTTTCATTGTAGTCACTCCAGTAATTTCCGCCAGAGGGATAACCGTCATCCCAAACATTGTTGGATGCCCAGATGTATACCTGTTGCGCGTTATCAATGAAGTTGTTATGATAGATATAATTGTCTGAAGAATAATCGAGCTCGATGCCAATCTCACCATTGTTTGTTATGCTGTTTCCAGAAATAATGTTGTTGAAAGAAGCCCCGAGAACAATGCCCTCGGACCCGTTGTTTGTTATGTTGTTCCCAGAAATAGTGTTGTTGGAGGAATCCTGAAGATAGATACCCACGGCCCAGTTGTTTGCTATAGTGTTTCCAGATACAATGCTGTTTGAAGCCCAATAGAAGGTGATACCGTATCCGTTGTTTGTTATGTCGTTCCCAGAAACGGTGGTGTCAAAAACCGTATTGGTATCGATGCCATAATCGTTGTATGATATCCTGTTTTCTGTTATTTTGGTGTCCCAAACCTCCACCATCCTGATGCTAACACTGCAGTATGCTATGATGTTATTCTGGATGACGTTCGAAGAGGAGGCAACACCGATGCCGTAGTAGAAGTTTTGAATCTGCAAATTCCTGATTGTCACATTATCTGCATACGAGCGCAAGTATATTCCTGTTCCCGCTCCTCCACCCTGAACGGTGTATCCCCTCCCATCGACCACAATGCTACTTCTCTCCACCACAATCTCGTCATAAATGTTATCCGTAAAAGTGTAAGTGATATAATCAAGGGTTGAAATTGGCGCTGTCGGCGGATCAACACTTCCATCAGCCTTAATGTAAATAGTTCCACTTGCCCCAACTTGACGAACGCTAAACACGAGTGTTAACATGCTCAAAATTAATAATGTCACCAACATTCCCGTAACTACTTTCTTTCTCACTCTCACTCCTCTCTTCCAGCACAATATTAAGGCGCCAATCACAATATTAAGCTTTCAGAAACAATCTTCTATTGAATAAGAACACTCAGAAAACAGCCTCAACAAACAGAAACAGTACAAAAACACAACATTGTTAAACCCCACCCTATCCCAGCCCAACAACCCCCTCTAGACCCAGGTATGCCCGTCTCTCTGCCTCACTCCACATCTAACCAACTCTACCAAGGCTTCATTCGACACCAATAAGCAACAAGTTTTAATTCGCCACTCCACACAAGAGTAAACACGGCGATTCAAGATGACAAACAAAGACCTAGTCATGACAATCGTTAAACACCACTTCACAATCAAGCTCCACCAGAACTTATTAGAAGTAGATCTAAAAGAAGGCGCCAAGAAAGAGTTAGAAGACGTTGTTGAGGCAAATCCCATTCTTAGAGGGAGCTTAGGCTTCCTCTTCCAAAACGTAATCCCACTCGACGTGCCACTCAAAGACATAGAATCAGTGACGCTGGACAAGAAAGGACGAGTAAAGATACTGATCCCTCATCGAAAAGACATCAACATTCCACTCGACCCAGACGACTCCGAGAAACTCGTTAACAAATTGAACGAACTCATCCCAGCAGAGAAACAGAGGGAAAAAGAGCGCATATTATTATGGGAGAGAGGAGAACACGTCAGACGTCTGAAAACGCTGAGCAAAATAGCCTCCAGTTATGACGCACGCACAAGAGCTAAATAGGTGACATCTACGCTTGGTGGGCGAATCAAATCCACCCCGCCCGCATCTTCCATTAGTTAAACACTAAGTTTGTTTTTGGCGCTTTGTGACTTCGATGTCAAAAACACATCTTGGTGGCAAATCATCACTTATGTGGTGCTTCCAGCTGAAGCCCAGCTTCTTTCCCAGCTTAGGCATAACGATTCTACATGTCCCACAGACTTCTGTTTTCTTGGGTGGCCAATCCCTTGATGAACTATACCTGTCGAGAGAGGCGAACATTTCTTCTCCTCTAATGGCCAATGGTTGTTCGATTGTAAACTCTCTGAGATATTCCACTGATTGAAGGAATCTTTCGGGTAAGGGGCACTTTTCCACGACTATCGTCGCCCTCTCCTTATCCCCACTACACCGTGCTTCTATACCAAAGGGTTGAAAGTTCAGGCGAATCATGTTCTTTGCGATGTCGTCAGCTCTCCAAACCTGTTTTTCCAAGCCCTCGCCGAATTTTTCACCTTGGTATTCAAACATGCTCTGCACGCCGCTTTCACCAATTCTCTCTCTCAGGAACGAGCCGATTGCATTTATGGATGCGATGAATAGGTGGCTAAGCCTCCCGATGGTTTTTTCGGGCGAAAGCCTCGAGACTACTTCCTTTTCCTCTGGGCGAAAGCCCCAGAGCCTTCCGATTCGCGTCTCAAGTCTCTTTATACCCGTCGCTTTTTTCTCTTCACTTTGCAACTTTCTTTTCCCCTACCCTGCGACGGCGACCGCCCCGAGCAGACATCACGGAGACCAATTCCTTGAATCGCTTCAGAGTTACCAATCCTTCAAAGTGTGCGATGAGGTTCACTTCCGTGTCCCACACTCCATCTATGACACGCAACGCCTTCACGAATTCCCAAGCACTCTCTAGGCTCTTTGCCAAGAAGAAAAGAACTAAGTCAAACTCTTTGCTGTGAAACGTGTGCCCCGTCATGAGCGGCATAGCCTCATCTGTTGGTTCAATGGACAAGACGCGCTCGTACACAGCACGGTCTTTAGTGGGGGCAACGTCAATCTTCGCCATGAAAAAGAGTAAACCTTCTGACTCGAGAGGCGTCGTCCCCGCGCTTTCCTCTTCTGGTTCAACCATGAAATCGAAGGAAGAGAGGAGCTTAAACTCGTAGATAGACACGACAACAAGTTCTTCTATGTCCATGATGCTTCGCACGTTCTTTATTAAATAATCATCCAGAGACTCCATGTCAGCCGAGTGCAGGAGAAGCATCACATCCTCCCCCTCGAAAAGTCGCCCGATAACCAGAGGTGTGACTCCCCTGCCACTTCTCAGTTTTTCCATTTGAGGGTAGACGGCTTCGTCTTGACCGGGTTTAACATCGCAAATGGTTATAAAAATCAGTTCCTTCGCCCCAATAAAATTAACCAGAATGTTATTTAACAGTTGCTAATCCCGAATGAACAATGTCAAGACTAGAAAAGGAGAACTGCATTTCCTCGAGACTTCAAGTTTCATAGATTCCCGTAGTCAGCGCTTCTGAATTTTTATATCCCAGATGTACTTAGATTAATATCGCAACATGGCACTTAGTGAGTAAATTGAGAGAGAACAAGAAAATTTCCTTGTTAATTTTAATCTTGCTTTTCCTTTTGCCATTTCTAAATGGCATACAAGTCAATGCGCCCGATGTTGTTTGGGTTAAAGAAAATTATTCGACAGATCAGAAGACTACCGACGCCACAAGTTCAAGGAACATTGAAGTTGATCAAACAGCCACTAGTTCTTTCCAAGAGAGATTTACGGGCGCCATCCGAGCAGAGCATCAGATATTGCAATTTTCTTCTGCTTCTAATTCTCCTCCGTTTACCCGACACTTGATGTGTAAGGGTCATGACCCTTATTACAATCCGATCGAACCCACAACAATTTTCAGACCAAGCGATGTCAAGGCGGAGTGTTTGACAACAGTTTCAATGAAAAAAGATGACTCAGTCGATTTTAGATGGTATTATAGGAGTAACTCCTCTAAGACCTGGATTTCTTGCTATAACTGGAGCTATAGTGCGCTATATGACGGGATTCACGTTGTCGAAGGCCATCTTCTGATAGCCGGATATTGGCCAGGCTCGAATTATCCTAGAGCGTACAAGGTTGATGTTTACTTAGACGGCTCTCTTGCGTTTTCAGAGTTCTTTGAGGTAACCAACGGTGGGTTAAACAGCCCTCGCGTGTGCGAAGACGTTGACGCGAATGGGCATCCTGTGAACATGAAATCACGGTTTACGATAGGTGTGGACACGAAGGCATACCATTATTTGAGGTTTGACAAAATCGCCTACTTCAACGAGGAGCTGGAAAGCTGTCACGACTTCACAACCTTTTGGATTCAACCAAATGGCAGCATCTATAAAGCGTATTCCCGCAGCTTCACTGATTACAAGGACACCAACGTTACTTGGAACTACTGGAGTTACCGATACATTTCAGACGATTACATTTCCATCAATTCAAGCACTCCCATTGGAAACTGGAAGGCAGAAGTCTACCTTGACAGCTATTATTTCAATAACACATGGGTTCGTTATGGACCTATTGCAACCACACCGTTTATTGTGGGAAGCGAACCTGTTGCGGATTGGACGTTTATGGTCTATCTCGACGCAGACAGCGGACTAGAAATCGCTGGCATTGAGATTTTCTTGAAAATGGCAAGTGTGGGTTCCTCATCCAGGGTGAACATTGTTTTACAAATGGACAAAAATAGTAGTGAGGAATCGTATGATGTTCTATACGGCAATTGGACAGATTGCAAACGCTTCTACGTCACTGAAGGGATGACTCCTACACCTGGGAATGCAACTCTGCATTTAGGCGAGGCGAACATGGGGGATCCGGAAACATTAAAGGATTTTGTTAACTGGACGATAAACACCTATCCAGCGAATTATTACTTTCTGTCGCTCTGGGGTCACGGAACTGGCTGTATGGGTGTTTGTTTCGATGTTACGAATGCCAAAGATGCTTTATCACTTCCTGAACTTAGCCAAGCTCTAAGCGGGCTCCCGACAATAATGGATGTAGTTTTTCTTGACGCTTGTAGCATGAGCATGATAGAGGTAGCTTATCAAATCAAGGACTATGTGAACGTGCTAGTGGGTCCAGAAGGACTTGGTTACGCACCACCACCTTATGACCAATACCTTTCAAGCTTAACCACCAACCCATCGATGTCGCCAAATGCGTTTGCTAGGGAGATAGTCACCGATTATATAAATTGGTGTATCTCTTTCCCCATTGATAAAATTCCAAATGCAACAATGTCAGCAACTGATCTAACTAAGATTATCACTTTGATAGCAGCAATTGACGACTTTGCCCTAAAGTTGAAGGAAAAAGAAAGTCTCGATAATCTAAGCCAAAGTTTCCAAAATTATTATTTAATAAGCTTGGTCAGAAATCTAACTGAGGGATATCAAGGACCATTTGAAGGTGACATTGGCTATTACATTGATCTCTACCACTTTGCTCAGCTAACCCATCAACACGTTCTTGATGAAGAGCTTCGAAATATTGCAGATCAGGTGATGACCGCACTTGAAAGCATAATAATTATAGAAGACCATAAAGCCCTTCCAAATTCTCATGGTTTGTCGATATCTTTCCCTGATGAAAAGGGAAAATATGAAGACAACTATAGAAGCGTGTATGAAGAGACAACCTTTGCAGAAGATACCCTATGGGACGAATTTGTGAAATACCACTTATCTGGATACGTCTTAACGATTCACCTAGATCCGCCCTACTCCAACATTACAGTAAAGGTTGACGAAGAATCGTATACAACGGGTAATGAAGGAAAGCTCCAAGTGTTTATTTCGCCCGGCTTTTATACCATCAATGTCACGACCTCTGTTTCAACCGAACCCGGTTCGCGTGGGGTCTTTACTCAATGGAGCGATGGACGCACATCAAATCCAAGAACGCTCGATGTAAACAAAGACTCAACACTGGTAGCTCAGTACAAGACTCAGCATCACTTGACCGTAAACACCGCTCCGAGCGGCTTGACCCCACAACCAAGCGTCTCTCCAGAGGGACCATGGTACGACGAAAGCGACGACAGCGAGCAAGTAAGATGCACCGCTTATGAGATAAGCGGATACGTATTTGACCACTGGACTGTTGACGAGCTAAGCCGAGGCCCGGGCGATAACCCTATAATAATCCTCATGAATGGACCGCACAACGCCACTGCTCACTATAGGCTCCCGCCCGCTTGGTGGGAGAACCTTTTCCGTCCTGAGATACTACAAGTCATCCTAGGATTCGTAGGGATAGTGCTCACCATCGCTTTCGTTGTCCCCGCATGGGTCAGAACTCGTAGAAAGAGAGGCGTCATCAAAGCCTTCTTGAATGAGATCGATGAAGTCTACACTAGGTTCAAGACGGATCCTCGAAAATGTGAAGAAGCGCTTTACAGGCTGAGGAACACGATTCTAGAAGGGTTAACCGACGGCAAAATCAGTGAAGAAAGCTACGACATCCTAGACAAAAGAATAGACAAATACATGGAAGAACTTCATAAGCAAAAAAGCGGCAAGCTCGCAGATGAGTAACATTGTAAATAAAAGTGGAGCGTTCCATCCATTACGTGCATCAATTCTTAGGACAGCCCAATAGCAAGCCTTAAAAAAGCTCTGGCGTAACATAACTGGCAAGAACTCAGGAGAAAATTCTAACTTTGGAACGTGAATAGAGAAATGAGAGGTGACAGAGATGGTGGAGAAACCTGTCTTAAAGATCGACAAGCCTAACTTTGTTGTTAAGCTTCACGAAGAGACACTTGAGGTGGACTTAAAGGAAGGAGCCAAGAAGGAGCTTGAAGACGTAGTTGAGGCACACCCGATCCTTAGGGAAAGCTTGGGGGTCCTATTCCAAACCATAATCCCGTTGGATGTTGCGTTGAAGGACATAGAATCCGCAGAAGTCGATGATAGAGGTCGATTGAAGATAAAAATTCCGCTACGAAGAGACATCATCATTCCTTTAGAGGCTAATGAATCTGAAAGACTTGCCAAGAAGATGAATGAACTAATACCCTTAGCAAAACTAAAAGAAGCAGAAGAGATAAAGGCATTAGAAGAATTAGAGGAAAGACCCAAACCAGAACCGAGGAAACCACACTAAATCTAGTCTGCCTGAGTTGCTTCTACTTAAATAAGTAGTCAAACTTCCTTTTTTCTTAATATCTTCGTTGAATATGAACATCAACCACGAGAGGAAGTAACACTCAATCCTCAGTTATTCCTCTCTCCAACAATGAGGAAGTTACTGGTTGTTAAAGTCAAAAGCAGGTGTAGATATACTGAATGATATCTTCAGGCTTGAAAGCCCATGAGCTCTTAAGTGTCTTGACAGTGTTCTTTCCTTCACAGCAAAAATAACGCGAAATTCACACAAACCTTTTTTGCCAAAAACCCAAATCCAACCAAATGAATGGAAAATTTGGTGGGGTCGGTCGGAGTTGAACCGACGACCTTTACCCGAAACAGCGTCAGGCTGTTCCTACGGGTTTCTCTAGTTTCACCGCTCCAGAATTTCTTCATTCCACTCTAAGCGGTCAGCAAACCCGTTGAATTCTTTCTGGAGCCCGTCGTCATCCCTTTCCAGCGACTCGCTGAGTTGGCGAAGTCGTGGCTAGACTACGACCCCTAGAACAGAACGTTGCAGGGCTTGGGATATATAGATTTCTGAGTTGGTGTGGGGCTCACACACACGTAGGGAGTCTAGCCTAGTTTTAGTATATGATCCAAATAGGAGCCAAATGGACTCAGTCTACTCGTAATTGTTAACGATGTCGGCTTAAGGTGATTTTCTCTGTCGGGTTGAGGGATGAGCCTTTTATTCGCTGGGAAGCCTGTGTGATAGTTGAAACAGGATTTCTTATTCAAAATCTTTTAAGATTTTTTCAAATAGAGGTTTTAAGTTGGGAATGTCTTCTTTAATGGTTTTCCAGACTCTTTTTAAATCTACTCCAAAGTATTCGTGGATTGGTTTGTCTCTCATTCCAGCCATCTTTTTCCAAGGTATTTTTGGGTAGCGTTCCTTTACGTCGTCTGGTATCTTTTTTACCGCCTCCCCAATAACTTCTATCGCTCTCATAACAGCGTAAACAGTCTTTTTCTCCTTAACAAAATCATCGTATTCTATGCCTTCTATGAAACTTAGAGCGTCATTCATAGCCTCAATTACGTCTTCTACGTAGTCTAAAAATTCCTTTTTCATATGTTTACAACTTCTTCCAAGATGTGTTTGCCTATCCGTGGTTTTAGGGTGCTTTTTTCAACCAAATCCACCTTAACTCCTAATTCATCACTTAGATAGTTCTCCAATCCAATAAAATCCAGAAGGCTCAATCTTGCTGACTCCTCAAACTCAACTAGAATGTCGAGGTCGCTTCTTTTTTCCTCTTCACCTCTTATGTATGAGCCGAAAATACCTATTGATTTTATTTGGAATTTTTCTTTTAATGATGGCTTTAGTTCTTCTAGTTTTTTCTTTATTTCCTCAACGTTTTTCATCGTAGCACTCTCTGTTTGTTATCTATTAGTTTCTTAAATTCAAATCTTTTTCTCATAAAGTTTGGTCAGACCTGGGGTTGTTCGGTTAAGGGAGAAATTTTTTGTGTTTGTTAGAGTTTGTGGTGTTTGTGTTTTGGGTTTTGTTTTTGGTTTGGTTGTTGTTTTTGTTTGTGTTTGGGTTGGGTTTGAGGGTGTTTTATGGGTGATTTATAGGTGATTTAATGGGGGTTATTGGTTGTTTCTGGTTAGCAGGTTCTCGGTACATAGGATGCTGAGAGGGGACCTGGGATTTTGGAGAGTGTTGCAAAGAGTACTCCGGGAATCTTAGACGACTGAGGCTCTGTGACTCGTGTTTGAGATGGAAGGGAGGTGAACGCAGAGAGATTTCAGTTTCCGATCCTTAACCTTTTTTAAACATGTCCTGTTTTGACGTTGGATAGGAGTCCTTTCTCGACAATCCCTTGACTTTATCGAAGTCGGTGTCGTGAGAAAAAACTTCGCTTATGCGATATTTTTCCATAACCGTCAGAGAAACAATGTCCGTGAGGCTCAGCTCTCCTTCATACTGTGGATAGAGTTTTAGAGCGCTTTTCAAAAGCAATTCATCTACGTACACCATGAAGATTCGAGGGGAAGATAAGATTTTTTCGCCAACCTTCCTCGCGTTTTCAGCACCGAAGCCTCTTCTCTTCCCAAGAATTGTTACTGTTTCATCGATTATGAAGTCGGTTGTGAGGGCTAAGGGTAGTTTTCCTAGGCGTACTGCCTCTATAACAGAGAGCGACGATTCATGAAAGTCGTCGTTCTTGTCTGAAGCTCCGACCCATACCGTGGTGTCGATGAAGATCAAATTTCGCCAGCCTCGAGCTTCTCCAAGTCCTTGAGAACGTTTCTTCTTTCCGTTGAGCGTCCTATTCCGACGATTTCTCGTAGTGGGTCCTGTTCTGGAGGAATTAGCCCACGTAAAAGATACTCATACCTGTGTATGTATAGTTTCAGTGCCTCTTCTCCCTCGACGCTTAACTCGAGCTTGCCGTGTTTGGCAAGAACGATCTTCTTGAATTTTTCAATCACTTCGTGGGGAGCTACTATCTTTATTTGAGACATGTGTCACCAGATCACCCTAGTACTTCGGTGAATATAACGGTTTCTGAAAAGTTGTGTTTATGGTTGGGACAAAAACGCCTGAAATAGACTCGGTCTACTCGTAATTGTCAACGGTGTCGGCTTAGAAGCTGATTTCCTCTGTCGGGGTTGAGGGATGAGTCCTTTGTTCGCTGGGAAGCCTGTCTGGTGGTTGAAACAGGATTTCTTATTCAAAATCTTTTAAGATTTTTTCAAATAGAGGTTTTAGGTTAGGAATGTCTTCTTTAATGGTTTTCCAGACTCTTTTTAAATCAACTCCAAAGTATTCGTGGATTAGTTTGTCTCTCATTCCAGCCATCTTTTTCCAAGGTATTTTTGGGTAGCGTTCTTTTACTTCGTCTGGTATCTTTTTTACCGCCTCCCCGATAACTTCTACCGCTCTCATAACGGCGTAAACAGTCTTTTTCTCCTTAACAAAATCATCGTATTCTATGCCTTCTATGAAACTTAGAGCGTCATTCATGGCCTCAATTACGTCTTCTACGTAATCTAGAAATTCTCTTTTCATATGTTCACAACTTCTTCTAAGATGTGTTTGCCTATCCGTGGTTTTAGGGTGCTTTTTTCAACTAGATCCACCTTAACTCCTAATTCGTCACTTAGATAATTTTCCAATCCAATAAAATCTAGAAGGCTTAAACTTGCTGACTCCTCAAACTCAACTAGAATGTCGAGGTCGCTTCTTTTTTTCTCTTCACTTTTTATGTATGAGCCGAAAATACCTATTGATTTTATTTGGAATTTTTCTTTTAGTGATGGCTTTAATTTTTCTAGTTTTTTCTTTATTTCCTCGACGTTTTTCATCGTAGCACTCTCTGTTTGTTATCTTATTAGTTTCTTAAATTCAAATCTTTTTCTCATAAAGTTTGGTCAGACTTGGGAGGTCTTCGGCTAAGGCAGGCATTCCTCTTTCAAAATTTTATTCAGCTCCTCTTCTGGAACTAAGGTAGTAGCAGCGAGACTGACTGTTGTTTTCTCTAAATGCATTTTCCGAAGTTTCTAGCTATCAGTCCTACATCTTTTAGGTCAACTTTGCCATCGTTGTTGATGTCTAGGTTTGGGTCCCATCTCGGATGCCCGGGAAAAGAACCGAAGCCTCGTGCAGCCAGCGATATGTCTTTCATGTCTACTTGTCCGTCGCCGTCTATATCGCCTATCATTTTGATTTTGACTTTGCCGTCTGTGAGGATGTTGTTGGTTGTGTTTGTTTCGCCTGGGAGGATGGTTGCTTTGGCTGTTATGTTGTAGTTGTTGCATGGTTTGACGCCTATTGTGTCCCAGTGGAATGTTGTGGTTTTGTTTGTGTCTGGAGGTAGGTTTTCGATTAGTGTGGTGTTTATGGGGGTGTTGTCGCAGTAGAGGGTGACGTTGAAGGTTTCGGTGATGTTGCCGAGATTTGAGGCTGTGACGTTGATGGTTACCGTCCTTCCGATGTACGTCGTGTTTGCGGAGAGTATGATGTCAGTAATGGCTACGTCTCGTCGTTCTTTCAACTCTCCACCGCCGGTGCCTGTTACACCGTATACGAGGTAGTATTCTCTGCCATTGTAGAAGGTAGTTGTTACCGTTATCCCATCTTTGGTTTCTCCGACATTAAGAATTACATCAGCGTTTTCCAAACTGACATCGTCAAGCGAGATTGCGTATAAACAGATGTAAACCGTCCCCGCACCCGTTGAAGGAATAAACAACTGTTTGTATTGGTCTATTTCCACGGGCCAAGTAGGCATGTAGATGACAGATTTTCCTTTTTCAGAGTCTACGTTCGCGACTAAGGTTGAAAGGTCTATGTCTTCCGTAGCTTCTTCGAAATGCACTTCAAGCTCTGCGATAGGGGGTTCCTCCGAAGTGCTTTTTGTTATTAATGTGGGTTGATATATGTTCTTAGGAACCTGTGTGAGGTCTTCCTCGGTTTGCAATGAAGTTGCATGTAGGTCAGGCGGTAAATGAGAAATTACGTGTTTGCTGTGTACGCAAACAGATCCAGTTACTGTTTGGCTTCTTTCTTCACCCGTTATAAGATTCCTCGTGGTCACCGTCAAGGTTACAATATATTCGCCTTCTTGTGTGTAGCTGTGCTTCACAGATGAGCCTGAGCCGAAAGTCCCATCGCCGAAGTCCCAATCAAATGAAGTCTTAAATCCGTGATAAGGCGTAAAATGGGCTGTAAAGATTATTTCTTCATTTGGCTCAGGGTATGAAGCATACGTATACGTAAAGAAGGGGGTTGGCCATAGAGTGTCAATTTCTTTTGAGGGCTTTAGCGTTGTTGAGTAATCTATGCCACTACTCGTAACCTGCACAATCCTGATGGATTGTCCACTATGTGTAGAAGCAGGGTAGTCTGTGCCTGGGAACATTAGTTTGATTTGCGATACAGATTCGGTTTCTATCACTGGTACGTTATCCAGAATAGTTACGTGATTCCTATGCGTGTGACCGCCAAAGTCATAGCCATTGCACTTATTTTTTGAGATGACATCAATAATCGCGCTGGGATTTAAGAAGCCACCAAACCCAAGAAGCGGGTAATGGGAAAGTACCATAACCGTTTCTTTTTGATGATTTTTGAGATAGTCCTCTAAGAACTCCTTAGTTTGCCCATGATAGACTGCAAAACCTCCTAAAAGAGAACCAGGGTAAGCGCGCACCGGATCTCGCGGGCTGAGATCTAAGCAAACAAAATCTATTTTGTCCTCTTTGTTCTCACTTTCCCAGTAACTAAAAGCGTAGTTCTGGAAGTAAATGTCGTGACTTAATGTCCACGAATAGACAGGCACGGGCTGTTTTTTCCACTCTTTTAAGGTTTGCAAGATAAGCTTGTTGTTCGTCGGGTTTTGATCCCAGAAGACCTCTTGAAAGAATTGGTCACCCTTGGCGTATGGTGCGATAGTATCATGATGCTTCCTATCGTGGGGGTCACTACTATCTTGGGTATAAGGCCAAGTATCATGATTTCCAAAAAGAGGAACATAGGGAATGCCATCATCAGCGTTTCCGTCTGCATTTGGATCATTTAATCTATTCAAAATCTGCTTAGCCCTTAAAAATTCCGATTTCTCAGCAGTGTCACTGATATCGCCGAGAACTACCACAAATCTTATGTTATAATTATCTTTTTCATCCGTTATCCTTTGTAGAGCATGAATTAGATTTTCTGTAAGCCAGTAATCATCTCCAAGTCCAGAATCGTCCCATGTCCTGCCGTCATAATCTGTTTCCAACTTTCCATCAATATCCCAGTCTGCAACTTTGTTGTTGAAGCCAATATGAAGGTCTGTGATAATGGCAAAAGACCAGCTTGGCTTTGGGGCTTCAGGTTCTCGAATAGATAAAGTGCACTTTCCGCTGCCAGCTATTGTTTCCCAAAGTGTGTGATCCTCTCCTCGGGCGTTTACTATTACCTCAATGTTTTCTCCAGCCTTTTTCATGTTGCCACTAGACGTGGCTGTTTTCGATTCTCCTGGGCCAATGTTTCCTATGGTTGCAGTGGGGATACCGACCTCGATTTCCTCAGGCACTATAATGTTGAGCTCAACATTGTAGGCAATAATGTTTATGCCTGTTTGATCGGTAGGATTTGTAACAGTTACTTTGAAATTTATCGGCTTATTCGTGTAATAACCCTCTGGTGCTTCTGAAGTAACTTCTACTTTTAAACCAACCTCTCCTGGTACTGGCGGAGCTACAAATGGCAGACATGAACAGTCAAGTTCCTGTTTTAGCAGTTTTTTCAGCCATACGCCCGAATTACCCCAGTTCCACCCTGACCAAGAGCCTGCATAGTCCCAGTCAAGGGCGCTATAAATCATCAGCCCTGAGCCGTAAGCTGCATACACATGAGCTGGACCAGTTTCGCCAAGTACGTTAGTTGCCATCATGTCTATGCGCCATCCTGGACTGTAAGTGATCAAAACAGTAGCATCGCCCACTGCGTCAGTATAATGAACCAAAGCATCTGTGTCTATGTAGTAAGAAGAACTTGAATCAGAACTTGAGAGTTGGTTTTCCTCCATTACTTCTAATTTACCTGTGCGCGCACCTGTCTGCCCAGGGGTACTTGTAGTAAATGGATACGGAAGCCATGTGTAATCCCATGGGTGGCCCGGCGGTACTTGGTCCGAGTCCCATACTATCAGTTTTCCGCCTTTGTAGACCCAATCGTTTATTGCAGCTTTTTGGACAGCAGTCAGCAAGCTTGGGTTAAACATAAACAAGATAACTGTATCATAGTTTGTGAGTTTTTCCGCCGAAACCTGTGAAGCACTCAGTATAGAGAATGTTTGACCTGGATAGTCAGATGGATACAGATAGCCGACAGCTGAACCATAGTAGTCATCGACCACCGCCACATTATAGCTTTTTCCCCAGGGCGCACGCCAGCATTTTCCTGAAGTAAACCAGGTTTGGACTACACCTCCTTCTACGTTACTGCAATGTTCTACCAGTACTTTTCCATCTTCGATTTGACGGACGATTCCAGTATGTGTAAGATCTGTGTATGTCCATATGTCTCCAACTTTGGCCTTACTTATTTCAACTTCTGTTCGTCCGGCAATAACATTTACAACATTAATGTAGAATCCGTCATAGCATACTTGCCATGCCTCTGGAGGTAGTGGCGGTTCTATTTCCCCCCTTTCCCAAGCCAGCCATGGACTATCTATTCTCAGACCCAGCTCGTGAGCTACCCAATGTGCACAACCAAAACCAGGAATTACTCTCCACGGTGTGGCAGCGGGTCCGTCTTTCCACACAAAACAATCCTTGGGTACAATATAAGTTGGAACATGTGAAACAGCTTCCTCTTTAGTCGCATAATATGGTCCCTCTGCCAGTGCCGCTTCTGGAAAAATCAATCCAAGCATCGAAAGCGTGGAGAAAACAATCATGATGATTACCGTCGTCGATAATATTTTCTTCATTCTTCTTTCTCCTTTTTCTCTCTTTTGAGAGTCTACAAAATCATTATTTGGACGGTTTGCGCTTAAATGTTTTGTGAAACCGTCTTCTATGACATCGAACGCACAAGTGATTCGATGAAAAAATGTATCAAATGAATCGTTTAGCTGATAAAGGAAGCATTGCGACATACTTCTATTAGTCTTCGACAGAAAAGAGCCCATAATCCGTATCGTTTAATCAAAGAAGATAAGTAAACATTCATCATTGGTGACTCAAATATCCTCATCCAGTGTATGTAGCTAATTCCATTATTTATCAAAATGGGACATTATCCCGCATAATCAATAAAACTAATCACAATTGAGAGCGAATCACAACCTTAGCTGTGAACTTTCTCCGTTACAAGGCTTAACTTTTCAGCATACTGCAAAAACGCCATACGCAGGGTTTCGCTTTCGCTCTGCCCCAGTTTTTGGCATATTTGGTCTAATAACTCCTTATGCTGTCGGCTCAAAACAACCCTAACAATATGCTTTCTTGCCACTCTTTGACCATCCCATTGCACAGTTCAACTTATGTTTTGAATGATATAATCTTAATGGGCAGAGTATGAGAAAGGCTGGTTCAAGCCTCTGCCATGGTAAGAAACAGACAGTCTCTGCACCATAGCACTTAGTGAAGAAGAAGGCATCAAAGCAGTTGTTGGCAGGCTCAAAGGAGAAGATAAAACCAATTTAGCGAAAACTTAATGAACCCCAAATCCTCGAAGTCTGTGGGGTGTGCCGGCCAGAGGGCACGGGAACCACCCGAACCCATTCCGAAAATAAGAGGCATCTGAAAATGGAGAACGTCTATGCCGAAATGCTTGCTTGGCCGTTAAACGAGCAAGCAAAGTACTTGCGAGGATTCGTAGATGGCGAAGGTGGCCCTCGCTTCTACCGTTGGCGCCATGAAAGAAAAGGACACCATTCATCGGGAGAACCGCACGTTCGTGCGATAGCTGTCTCAAACTCAGATAGACGCCTACTAAACACGGTTCAGCAGATGTTGAAGAATCTGGAGATCAGGTCACGCATATATCTGGATGTGCGAAAGGGCGAACGAAAGGCAACAAAGGATAGTTGGGTGTTAAAAGTGCTTGACAAGAAGAGCATAACAAAGTTCGCCGAACTAATCGGCTTTAGCGATCCCAGAAAGATGGATGTTCTCCAGCAGATAATCGCCTCTTATCGGTAACTCGGAAGTTAAACCGTGCTCCGTTTCCAGTGTTAGTGTGGTCTTCGGCCACGCGAAGCTGGAGAAGCTGGCAACCCCGCCCAAAATGAAGCCTGAAACTTAAATTCAAGTATTAACGCAGTAAATTGCTTTGTTTTTACTATCGTTTTCCTCCTACATATACCACAAAGAATTTATTGCAATAACGAGGGGAAATACTCAAAACTTATTACCAACCATAATATTGAATGGTTTGAGGACTGAAACTTTCATGATTCCAGATGTTGCGCAGGGGCTCGTTCCAACACAGGACAACCTCATCGGATGGATCCTCCAGATAGCGTGGCTAGCCTTCTTCGTCGTTTTCATGTTTTACGGCCAACGCATCCAAATCTATGTGATGTTGAGGGAGATCGAAGGCTCCCTCAGACGCCTCAGATACATAAGAGAGGAAGGACGAAAGGACGCCATAGCAACCATAAAAGAACTCGGAAAACCGAAAGAAGACCCAACCACCAGAGTTGACCAATTCCTAGAATACATAGCGATACCACCCATGGACATGGACCCATCAGGCATTGTGTGGAAACTTGAGCACATACTAGATGTCAGAGATATCCGTTTCGAGGACGATGTAAAGCTGATGGCTCCAGAAGCAGACGAAACACAAGTAAAAAATCTAGAGAACACCTTGGAGGCTGCCCTTGCTCTAAACTACATCTACAAGGTTGTCAGACACTTCTACATGCTCGGCAAAAAAACCCTGAGCCTATACGTGATCTATCAACTCCAGATGGTGTTACCCCTAGTGATGAGAGAGGCAGAAGCCTTCGCCAGCGCCCTGAAAGCCTTCACCTTTGGTCAACCCATAGGAGACGGAGCCGGCGCACTCGTCGCCGCCAAACTCATGCAGGGACACGAAAAAAGAAAGATAGCTAAAGACGTGGTTGTGGCTACTGTGCCATTCGAAGGACGGAAAGCATACGTTCTGAAGGCGGAAGGACCTGGCGGAAACGTGGGCAAGCCTGGAGAAGCCATAAAACAGATTCTGGAAGAAAACGAAGGAAAAATCACCAACATAGTTGTAATTGACGCCGCACAAAAACTTGAAGGAGAAAAGCCGGGGGATGTTGCGGAAGGTGTTGGCGTTGCAATCGGTGGACCAGGCGTTGAGCAGTTCAAGGTTGAAGAATCAATTCTGAAGTATAAGATACCCATAAACGCTGTTGTGATTAAAGAAGACATCGGAGACGCGGTTTCTCCGTTACGAAAGGAGATATTTGAGGCTGTGAACGCTGCAATTGACAGAATAAAGAGATTAGTCCTGGAGAGAACAAAGGAAGGAGACAACATTATAATTGCGGGGATAGGAAACACCATAGGAATCGGACAGTAGGTGAAACAAATGGGTGAAACCGAAACTCCGAGAAGGATCTCCTCAATCTTCCTAGCCATAATTGTTATAACCCTTGCTTTATCAACTGTTGCGCTTTTTTGGGGATTCCATGTAGACCCTGAAAATCTTTACTCCTATATGTTAATTGGGGTTTCAGGGTTTGCGTTATCGGCTTATATGCTGTTCCAAACAAGAAGAAGAGCTTTACAACTAACCATCAAGATGCAGCCTGTAAACACGACTATTCTATGCCAAAAGTGTGGATTCAAGAATCTGCGAGAATTTCAAAGAGGAGACTTCATATTCAAGGAAGCCGAAGAGTGCCCCAAATGTAAGGAGAAGATGCAAATCACCTCAATCTACAGAGAAGCCGAAGAAAAAGAGTAGTTTAGGTTAACACTAAGCAACCATCTTCTGCTATCAAGACCGTGTGCTCAGCCTGTGCAACGGGCTTTCGGCTTGCTTCAACAAAGACCGGGAACGACATTAAACTCTTTGAGGAAAGAAGCTCCGAGAACGCAGTTCTGTAATGGTTTTGTGGCACGCATCCCTCAAGCCACCGTTCTGTAAAGGGGAGAGTGTGAAAATTCCTTTGAATGTAGAGTAGAAGGCGTTTAGCGTTTTGATCACTCAGAGACTTCTGTTTCATGAAACGGAAGATGTATGCCTCGGGTTGGCTGTTCACCTTACCCGCTGCATCAGCAACCGTCACAAAGGGCTCGACGGCGTAGATTTCTCCTGCGTTTATCTTGGAGAGAGAGAAGTGAGAGACGTTCGGAAGAGATCGTCCAGCGTGCACTAAATAACGTGCCACCTGATGCCCCGTGAGATTGGATATGGGCTTGAAACCCCGACTCGTAATCGTTCTCTCAATCATTGAACCAAACTGCGATACAGACAGCCCTGGACGAAGTGATTCAATGGCTTTTTTGAGGGCTTCTTCGGCAGCCTGTACAAGACCGTCATATTCAGGATCAAAGCAGACGGTTATGGCGGTGTCGCCAATATAACCGTCGATGTGCACCCCAATGTCTACTTTGACTATGGAATTTTCTGGGATAAGTCGCTTATCTTGTGGTGGAGAAGTGTAGTGCGCAGCGATTTCATTAATGGATACGTTGCAGGGAAAGGCGGGCTTCCCGCCCTTTTTCCTAATCATGGACTCAACTTTTTCGCACAAGTCTACAATAGGCATGCCTTCCCTAACGAACTTTTTCGTCTCATTACGGACCTCGGCGGCGATTTTTCCCGCCTTCCTATATTTTTGGACAACCTCTTCTGGGATGGTCATTGTGACACGCAGATTCCTTTAAATGGAGGTTGGTTAAAAAAGTTTAGACCCAAAGTAAAGGTTGTTGCATAAAACCCAAGTGAAACTCGTCAATTCTAAGATTGATCCTGCTTTTCTAGTTGAGGACTCACGATTTTGGGTGCAAGTGTTGCGAAGTCGTCTCCACCCATGTGATAGATGGGTTTTACCTTGTTGAGGTCATAGATTTTGTCGAAAATTCCCTCGTTCACGTATGCTGTTAGTATTTCTCCAACCACTATTATGTGGTCTCCCGCAGTTATTTGTCGGTGCAACTTGCATTCGAGATGGGCAACGCATTCTTTTATTATTGGTGGCTTCACTATTTTGGCGGGCAAAGGAGTCAGACCAGTTTCCTTAAACTTGTCGTGTTGTTTCCCGCTTCTCCTCCCACAGAACAGGGTTTCTTTAACGATGTCCATTGTCGGAACGTTGATCACGAACTCTTTCGTTTCCTTGATCATTTTATAGGAGTGTCTTGTTGGGTGGATGCTTAGGGCGAGCAGTGGTGGCTCCACGGATACGGGCATGCACCAAGCCAAGGTTATGATGTTTGCCTTCCCATTTTTGTCCGCACAACTTAACAAAATAGTGTGTTCTGGGTGTAACAGCCTGTACGCTTGAGTTGAATCAACACCTACCTTCTTGACTTCCAACGAACTCACCTTGCGTAATGCCTTCAAAAATTTATTTATTAAGTTTTGTCATGGACAATGAAAGATTGGATTATAACCTTGTCAACACTTCAAAAGAGAAGTTCCTATTGTTCTAAGTAAGATATTCGTAGAGTTTCTTTTACGCTAAAGTATATTTGAGAGTAACATTTTTGCCTTTGTTGATGGTAACCTTTAGGCATAGAGACCGAATGGCGATATTTACGGAGATTCTGAGAACAACAAGGGATTCAAGGGAAGGCAAAAAGAAAACAAACATAATGCAAAGCGTCCACTTGAATCATCCTCAAGCAAACAAGTACCTGAATTTGCTTTTAACTAAAGACCTTATATGCCTGGACAGCGAGGATAGATACAAACCAACTAAAAAGGGATTAGAACTCATAAAGAATCTAGAATCCCTTGATTTAAGCGTAAAATAAACCTACAGCATCAAAGTGAACTGAAATAAACTTGCGTTTTAAGTTATGATTGCCCGATAAGAGATGACTTACCCAAAATTTACAGAGAATTCGAAAATGCAGATATGAGAAGATTATTAAAAGCTATGGTTTGGAGATGTGGGCTCCTAAAGACTTTGATTTCAAGGAGTTTGCGAAGGGACTTGAATCAATACAATCCATGCCTCTATGTCGGGGATGCCTGAAGGTGATGGTAGACCAAACTGTGAAATGAGGATCTGTGCCTCAAACAAAAAAAATAAATGACTGTAGCGAGTGCGACCGGCCTTCGGCGTGCAAGAACCTTGAAATATTGAAGAGAATGCGGACAGGCGCTCGTGACGCAGGTCTTCTGGTAAACGCTAGCTGCGAACTCGAGTGCGGGGAGGAGTGGGTGTGGGAAAGCATGTCTAGGAAAGCATATGAGAGAATTATAGTTTTATAAGCTGATCGTGATCGCCGATGGCAGAGAGTTTCTCCAAGGAAGCAGCTAAGGAGTTCGCCCTCCGACGACTAAGGATAACACCAGACACTGCTGGGAAAAGTAGGGAAGACATCCCGTCAGTTATTCGTGACACGGCTGGTCTTCAATACGGAGGTCACATGATTGAGTTATTCAATCGTTTTCAAGATTTCAGATCAGAATGGTTTGCTTATTGGTTTCGGAACTATTCGCTGACTGAAGGTCACGTTCTACGTGGAGCCTTGAGAATAGTAAACACTGATGAGTACCCGTACTATTTTAAAGCAACAAGATGCGTTGCAAGAAGGAGAAGCTATCATAGATGCCCGGAGTCGCTTACAGAAAGCCATTTCCTAGCTTTAGGCTTCTTGCGACAACATGGGCCATTGACGCCTGCAGAATTTCAGGAACGTTTCGGCTGCAGAAATCCTGAACTCGCCAACTTTGCACGGAGACTGCTTGACGATTTGTACAATTATGGAGAAGTTGCTCGGATGGGAAGAAGGAATCAGAAGCCGCTTTACCATGCTTTGGAGAAGCTGCCTTACAAGTTGGACATGTCGATTGTGACCGAGGCGGAAGCGAAGAAATGGCTATGCCTAAAAGCTCTCGGCACTTATGGTCCATTCACAGTAGAAGATATCGCTCACTGGATAGGATGGAACCTAACTGAAACAAAAGAGACTCTTTCAACTCTTCTTGAAGAGAAAAAGATCACGGTAGTAAGCATCAAGGGTGACGTAAAAACTCATTACTTGAAAGTTGAAGATGTGGCTTACTTAGATGCTCTCGAGAAAAATCTTCCAGAACACTCGTTTATTAAGATACTCTTCAATGACGATGCTTTGCTCTTAGGGTTTTACAAACGACTAAATGCGGATTTCGGCTACGATTGGAGATATCCCCAGCTCAGCGAAGGAATTGTCTGGCGAGCAGCAGTGCTTTATGGAAGAGACCTGATTGGCGAAGCAATCGTGGAAAACTATGCGAAATCAGAAAAATTCACGGTAAAGAAGCTCATATTGCGCAAAAATTTTGTGACCTTTAACATTCTGTCTGAGGTCAGAGACGAATTTGATCGCCATGCGAGATTCCAGAAAAAGATTCTCAACGTGACAAATGCAAAACAACTCCTTTAGTCTACAGTAAAAATTCTCTAGCCTCTATCCATTTCAAAGTATGCTTTGCATACTGGTTTATTTCACATTTGCGACTTTCAAAAACTAGAGGGAAGGGGTACACGCCATTAGCCCTTAGCTAATCCTTTCACAAAAGCGAGAGACTCCATAGAACTAACACTTGAGACTCAAGGAAGGCTCTTAAGAAATGGATAACTGTTTCAGAAAACTTAATTACTCCTCAATCTAATTACTTCTTCCCTGATTAAGGTGAACGCCTTGGACTGGCATTAAGTCCGATAATAGATGCGACCAACTTTTTCCAGCGAATAGCCTTTAAACAACCACACACAACTCAAGAACCCATACGTTATGGAGGCAGATAACACATGCCAACAACCAACAATAATAAGAAAACTATCATTGACCCCTTCGGAACAACAATAATCGAAGACTACGACCTCTTGTACGAAAAGTTTGGAATCCAACCGTTTAGACCATTATTAAGCCGTGTGCCAAACCCAAGCATGTACATGAGACGCAACGTTATCTTCGGTCACAGAGACCTCCAACTCGTCTTAGAAGCCATGAAAAACCACAAGGACTTCGCCGTGATGAGCGGGATCAAACCCACCGGAGAGTTTCACCTCGGAACCTTGATGACCGCCCGTGAGGTCATTTACTTCCAAAGCCAAGGTGCCACAGCTTTCTACTGCATCGCAGACGTGGAAGCCTACGAAGACAACAGAATCCCCTTCGAGAGAAGCCAAAAATACGCTGCGGGAAACATCGCCGACCTCTTGGCTCTGGGGTTCAACCCGAAAAAGGGCTACATCTATCAGCAATCCAAGGATAGGCGGGTTCAAGACTTGGCGATAATCTTTGGTAGAGGCGCAACGTTGGCTACTATGAAGGCAATCTATGGAGAACGCCACATGGGACACTACCTATCCGCACTAATCCAAGCAGGAGACATCCTGATGCCCCAACTAAAAGATTTCGACGGACCCAAACCCACAGTCGTGCCCGTCGGAGTAGATCAAGACCCACATCTACGACTCACCAGAGACCTCGCAGCCAAGTTCCGCCGAAAATACAACTTCATCCTCCCATCATCCACAGTCCATAAAATCATGAGAGGACTAGACGGATCGCCAAAGATGAGCAAACGCAAACCAACAAGCTACTTCACACTACACGAAGAACCAGAGTCAATCGCAAATAAAATCTCGAACGCATTCACGGGCGGAAAACCCACGGTTGCAGAACAGCGGAAACTCGGTGGAAACCCCGATATCTGCCCCGTGTACGAACTGGACATGTACCAATTCGTAGAAGACGACGACAAAGTCATCCAAGTCTACCAAGACTGCAAGAGCGGAAAACTCCTGTGCGGAGAACACAAAAACCAAACAATCGAAACCGTTCTGAAATTCATCAAGAACCACCAGCAGGAACGAAGAAAATTCGTTGATAAGGCAAGGGAAATATTACAGAGTCGGTGACGCAAGCCTGCTGTTCTAATCTGTAGAATTAAATAGTCTCATTCCAGGCTATTAGTTGGGTAGGTGAATGTGGGAAAGTTAGGACTCCTCCCTCCAGTGATCATGATAATCGCAGTAGTCACACCTCTGATATTAAACGCCCATTTGTACGCAGTTAACAACCAACTAAACGACGAATACTCCAAATCAAGACAAATGGAATTTCAAACAATCGAAAAGGGATATTTCTCCATGCACAAATCTCCCGCATACTACGTTATACAAACTGAAGACGAATGGACAAACATATGGAACCATCACGACATTTCCATCCCTCAACGCTCACCACCCGAAATAGATTTTTCGAAGTCCACAGTTATCGCCGTTTTCATGGGAGAATTTAACACCGGTGGGTACGGAATAGAAATCAAAAACATACTCGACATGAATCACTCGGTTGAAGTTAAGATAGAGAAAACATACCCGGGCAAAGGATGCTGCGTGATCGAGGCATTCACTTATCCATACCATATCGTCAAAACAGACAAAACAGATAAAGAAATCAAATTTGACACTGCCGAAAGAACCGTTGAATGCCCATAACACATTCATCTTTGGGTGCACATGTTCATCGCTTTTTTATTGTTCTGTTCTCTGTTTTCTTACCGTTGCACCACAAAAGAAATAGGTTTTGAAAAGGTAGTGGTAACATGAGGGAGGTGAATTTGAAGATGGGGGAAAACGTGGAGGCTGATGTAAGAAAGAAGGGTGAAGAGTATTCGGGTTCTCCTGCTCCATTTGCGTTCTTCTTAGCATTGTTTCTGGTTTTTCTGGCGTTGGCTCTTATCGTTTTTCCATCAATTGTGTCTACTGTGTTCTTTGGTGTCGCTTTTGCCTCTGTGGCTGTCTTGCCGGCAACCGTTGCGATCAACAAGGAATGGGAAGAGGCGATTAGATTGCGCTTCGGGAAGTTTCAGAGACTCGTGGGACCAGGCTTCTTCTTCAAGTGGCCAATCGCAGAGAATTTCCTCAAACAAGACAAGCGGATTATCACTTTGGATGTTTCACGGCAAGAGGTCATGACCAAGGATAACATCAGTGTGAGTGTTGACGCAGTGGTGTTCATGAAAGTGGTGAACACTAAGGACAGCCTTGTCAACATTCAGAACGTGTGGAACAGCGTGATGAAGTACGCACAGACGACAATGCGGGATGTTGTGGGGGATGTGGAGTTAGACGAGTTGTTGGCGCGACGAGATGAGATTGCGGGCAAAATCGAGAAGATTGTGGAGATGGAGACACAGGAATGGGGAGTGGAC